>Ga0193712_1000224_pt1 | contig 10035 bp, 10 predicted proteins | sample H3a1metaG_FD_143053 | JGI IMG/M metagenome (GOLD analysis project Ga0193712, IMG submission 143053) | Soil microbial communities from a riparian zone of the East river system, Colorado, United States - H3a1 | ecosystem: Environmental > Terrestrial > Soil > Riparian zone | place: USA: East River... | reverse complement strand
ACAGGCGGCTCGTCCAGCCAGGGTCCGCGCGGTCCCGTCCGGAGCGCGCTGAAGCGGGCCACGAGCGCCGGCGCGCCGCCCACGAGCTGCACACCCAGCTCGCGCGCGAGCGAGTCCTCGAGCGCGGCGTACGCCGGACTCGCCTCGCCCCGTAGGGCGCGGGTGTACGGAGACGCCGCGTAACGACGATCGAGGACCGCGGCGATCGAGTCGTGACGGTCCGGCAGCAGGGTCATGGCCGCGACCAACGCTTTGGGGGCGAAGAGAGATCCGGAGTCTGCGGCGGCCAGCTCCAAGAACAATTGGCCGGCGAGACGCGGCGCCCCCAAAGAGTCCCGTGCCAGCTCCGCAATCCGGAACGCTCCGCCGGGACTCTGCGGTGGCGCCACCACGCGCGTCACGAGATCGAGCAGGCCCTGCGCTGGGCCGGCCGCGTTGCCCGCCACCCCCGTCCCGCCCCTGCCATTCCCGCCGGGGCCCGCGACGCGAGTCAGTTCGATCACCACCGGCCCGAGGTCGGCCCGGCCCCGGGCCCGCGCCGCCAAAACGCGCAGCTCGCGCACCCGTGCCACACCGGCTTCAGCGACGGGCACCGCCGCCGCGGCCTGACGGTAGCGCGCCACGGCGCCATCGAAGTCCTCCCGCGCCAGCCGGCGGTCGCCGTCAGCAATGAGCAGCCGCGCCCGATCGGCGAAGGGCACTCGGGCTCGCGTGAGCAGCCGGTCGAGCGCCCCCGACGCCGCGTCGCCTCCCAGCCCGTCGAGCAGGTCGGTCCACTCGTCCGCGTCGAAGCGGCCGAGGGCGATCGTATCGAGGACCGCCGCCGCCGCCGCCGGCCGGCCCAGCGCGAGGAGCGCGCGCGCGCGCGCGGGGAGCGCTTGAGGCTCGCGTGAGCGCGCGAAGTGTTCGACCGCCGCGTCGTAGTCGAACCGGTTTGCGGCCGCTTGGCCCGCGAGGTATTCCGCTCGCGAGCGGCGGCGCGCGTCGCTCGACGCGAGGGCTTCGCCGAGGGCTCGATCCACCTCACTCGGTCTCCCGTTCTGAAGCGCGCACTGCGCAGCCGCCAGTCCGGCGCGCTCGCGCAGCGCTGCCTCGCGCACGGTGGACAACGCCTTGGCAATGGGCGCGGCGGCGAGGGCACAGGTCCCGGCGTGCGCGAGGCCCTCCGCTCGCAAGACGAGCGCGTCGTCCGCCCACCGGCTGTGCGGGTGATGCACCATCACCGATTCCGCCTTCACCGCCGCGCGACGCCATTGCGCCCGCGCATCGGTGTCTCGGCCGCGTGCCTCGAGCCGCCGCGCGTCCTTGGCGAATCGTTCCGCGCTCCACATCGCGTTGTAGTAGGCGCAGCCGGCCAAGGCCAGCGCGAGGACCATGACGGGCGCAATGCGCCTCACCGGCCCGGCCCTCCGACGGCGAGCTTGCGCTCGAACTCGAGCAGGTAGGCGACGATCCCGTCGGCGATCGCGTTCACCATTTTGCGCTGCCCCAATGCGGACGCGAGGAACGGACCATCTTCTTTATTTGTCGCGAAACCCGTTTCGACCAGTACCGCGGGCCGTCGCGCCGCCGCGAGCACGAGGAAGGGTCCCTGCTGCACGCCGCGATCTCCGCCGGGGTGAACCGCCGCCATCCGTCCCTGGACCAGGTCCGCCAGGCGCGCCGACTCGCGGAGGTATTCATTTAGCTGTAGGTCCCGGAGGATGAAGCCGAGGGGGCCGTCGCCGGTGGGCGTCGCGGTCTCGAAGCGCATCGCGTCGTTTTCCATTTGCGTCACGCGCTTCTGATCCTCGGTCTTCGCGTCCGACAGAAAGTAGGTCTCCACACCGCTGACGCGTCCCTGGCGTTGTCCCTTCGGCATCGAGTTGACGTGAATGCTCACGAACAGGTCGCACTCGGCACGGCAAAAGAGCGGACGGTCCGCCAGGTCGATGAGCGTATCCGTCGACCGCGTGAGCACCACCGTCAATCCGCGCCGCATCAGCTCGGCTCTCAGCAGGCGACCGATCGCGAGTGTGACGTCCTTCTCCGCCAAGTGCCCCGGAAAATGGAGCCCGGGGTTTCCCGGATCGATGCCGCCGTGGCCGGGGTCGACCACGATCGTGTGGGAGAGACGCAGGCCCGTGATCGCATTGGGCGTGTTGACGGCGAGCGTCGCCGCCGGGGCGACGGCTGTCGCCGGCGAGGGCGAGAGGGCGACGGGCGGAGTCGCGGGCGGGGGCGTGGGACGCACCACCACGAGGGGCGCTACCTCGTCCAGCCGGGAGCGCACGGGATCCCAGTGGTAGCGGCCCGCGGAGAGGCGCGGCACGTAGTCGGCAAGCCATTGCAGCGGCAGGAACAAGGTGTCCCGCACGACGTACGGGGCTCCCACCAGGGGGTACGCGGAGTCACCGATGCGGACGAACGGGGCGCCGAGATCGAAGTCGAATGTGCGTCCGCCGAGCACGACGCGCGCGGCGGTGCCCTCGAGCGACGTCACGAGTCCCAGGGGTTGCATGAGCCGAGCGGCCGCCACGGCCGCCACGCCGCGTTCGGTACTGACCGGCACGCTCGCCAATCCCCGCGGCGTCGCGATCAGCACTTGCTGGGGCAGGAGCACGAGCAGGAGCAGCGCGATCATTCCCGCCTGCCCTTCGTCACGCGCGCCATCTCGCGCTCAGCCACGCGCTTCTTCAGATCCTCACGCTTGTCGTGATCTTTCTTCGCTCTGGCGAGGGCGATCGCGATCTTCGCGAGGCCGTCCTTGAAGTAGACTTCCAGGGGCACGATCGTCAGCCCCTTCTGCGTGGTGGCGCCCAGGAGCTTGCGGATCTCGCGTTTGTGGAGGAGCAGCTTCCGAGAGCGGGCGGGCGGAGGATTGTTGTAGCTGCCGGGGCCGTAGTGGGAAATCGACATCCCCTCGAGCCACACTTCGCCGTTGCGCACGTGCGCGTAGGCCTCGCCGAGGCTCGCTTTACGGTCGCGCAACGACTTCACCTCTGTGCCCGTCAGCACCAGTCCCGCCTCCCACGTCTCGAGGAGATGGTAGTCGTGCCGGGCCCGCGGGTTCCTGGCGATGGAGACTTTGTCCACGATGTCGAAGGCAAGATATGCGTTGACTTGGGGTTATACAACGATCTAGATTTGCCGTTCCGCGAAACCCGGGCCGAAGTGGTGGAACTGGTAGACGCGCTGGCTTCAGGAGCCAGTGGGCGCAAGCCCGTGGGGGTTCGAGTCCCCCCTTCGGCACTCACACCTAGACGTCTAGGCGCCTAGCCGCCTAGTATCGCGGCACGCTTGGATCTACCTCGCGAGCCCACGCATCGATCCCCCCCGACAAGCTTCGCACGTTCGCGAACCCCGCTCCTCGGAGCAGGTCGAGCGCGGCCAGTGAGCGCATTCCGTGGTGGCAGTGCGTGACGATCTCGGCGCGGCCGTCGATCTCCGACAGCCGTCCGGGCAGCTCGCTCAACGGAATGAGCCGCGCGCCGTCGATGCGCGCGATCGCGTACTCGTGCGGCTCGCGCACGTCGATCACGACGAGGTCGGGCTTGGCCAGCCACTCTCGTTTCAACTCGGCGGGCGAAACCTCCACCCCATCCCTCTCCGCGTCCTTTAGGGTCTCCCTTCCCACTTCCCCCACTCCGCAGAACGCCTCGTAGTCGATCAGCGCAGTGACCGTCGGGTGCGTTCCGCAAACGGGGCAGTCCGGATCCTTCGCCAATGCCAGCTCGCGGAACTGCATGCGACGCGCGTCGCAGAGCAGGAGCCGGCCCACGAGTGTCTCTCCCACGCCGACGATCAGCTTGATGGTCTCGAGCGCCTGGATCGACCCGATGATGCCCGGCAGGACGCCGAGCACACCGCCCTCGGCGCACGACGGTACGAGGTCCGGCGGTGGCGGGTCCGCGAAGAGGCAGCGGTAGCAGGGCCCCACGCGAGCGTCGAATACCGACGCCTGCCCGTCGAACCGGAAGATCGACCCGTAGACGTTGGGCTTGCCGAGCAGCACACACGCGTCGTTCACGAGGTAGCGCGTGGGAAAATTGTCCGACCCATCGACGACGATGTCGAAGTTGCGGAGGATGTCGAGGGCGTTGGCGGACGTCAGCTTTGCGGCGAATGTCTCGACGTGCACGTGCGGATTGAGATCGTGCAGCCGGGCGCGCGCCGAGTCGAGCTTCGACGCGCCGATTCCCGAGGTGCCGTGCAGGATCTGACGTTGGAGGTTCGTGACGTCGACGACGTCCCAATCGACGAGACCGATGGTGCCGACGCCGGCGGCGGCGAGGTACAGCGCGGCGGGAGAACCGAGGCCGCCCACGCCCACGAGCAGCACGCGAGCCGCCTTCAGGCGCTCCTGTCCCGCGAGACCGATGTCAGGGAGAATCAGGTGCCGCGAGTACCGGAGGGTTTCCGCGGGGGACAGCATACGCCTCAGTTCCCGGCCGCGACCCCGGCGATCTGGTACACCTCGGGCTCAGCGTGCAGCAGGTCGGCGAGCGTGATGCCGTCGAGCAGGTCGTTGATGCGCCGCTCGAGCAAGCGCCACACGGGCCGGATGCTGCACGCGGTCCCGGGGTCGCAGCGGTCGGCGTCCACGCGATGCAGGTCGCAGTTGACCTCGAAGGTCACGTGCTCCGACGCTTCGATGACGTCCTTGACACTAACGGCCTGGGGTTCGCGGGCGAGCAGGTAGCCGCCCTTGGCGCCCCGCACCGAATCGACGATGCCGGCGCGCCGCATCCGCAGCAGAATCTGCTCGACGTAATCGGGGGGGAGGCGTTCGTGCTCGGACAGCTCGCGTGCCGCGACGGGGCCCTGCCCGGCTCGCCTGGCGAGGTGGATCGAAACGATCAGCCCGTATTCCGCCCAGGTCGTGACGCGCATGGACGGAATATGGGACGACCGCTGTCGGGATTCAATGGCCCCCGCCCGCGCTCACGACCGGCTCCAGTTTCGGACTGAGGCTCACGCCCACCTGCAACAGAAAGACGTTGGCCCCGCCATTGCGTTGGAACCAGAGGACGCGGCCGTTCACGTTCCACATCAACGACTGCCCGCTGAGAATGTCGGCCCCGAGACCACCCTGCGCGCCCTGGGCGACGCCGCGGTCGTTCCCCTGCGACGGGAACCCCGCGAGCAACGGTCCCAGCTCGCCGTACAAGCGGCCCCACGTCAGATGCAGCGACGCCTCGTATCCAGGCGCAAACAGGATCGCGCTGGGCTCGCAGTCGGTCGGGCACTCCGCGGGAACGCGCAACGACGCGTAATCGACCTGGAGGCTCACAGTGCCGTGCTTCTTCGTGTCGCGCCGGAACCGGACCCCGAGCGTGGGCCCGCGACTCTCCATCGGCCCGCTGAGGGGGAACAACAGGCCGACCGCGGGACCGAGCGTGCCGTTCAGCATCTCCGTCTTCCGGGTTTTGCCGAAGGCGAGCGACAGATTCGCCCGCCCCTCGAGCGCTTGGATCTGACTGTTGGGTACCTGAAAGAACCGGCCCTCGATGAGTCCGGCAATCTGCGACCCGACGTTGAACCGCACGCCGAGGCCATAGCCCAAGCCGATTTCGCTCGTCGTCGCGGCGGTGGCCAATATGCCGCACGCGTACGGCGGGTTCGACTCGGTCACGCGCGCGAGGCCGACTTCGGTCGTCGCGAACGGCGCGATCCCCTTCGGCCCGACGGGATAGTAGTAGGAGTCGAGACTGTAGAACGTGAGGGCGCGCGTACAGGCATCTGAGGACAGGTCCCCGTAGCGGGCGATGGTGAGACCAACCTCGCCGTCATCGCCCGTCAGCAACGCGAACGTGCCGCCGAATGACGAATACGAATGACTTGTACCCGAGTTGTCCTGGATCGAAATCGTCGAGACGGTCGGCCCGATCCGCACGCGGCCCTGGGCCGCAACGTGCCCGGCCAGCGTCGCCGCGGCCAGACCCAACAAGAGAATGCGCATGGGGACAGTTCTACCCAAAACCAAGGGCCGGTGCCGTGATTCCGGTCACCGGCCCCTTTGGACCCAGCTTACTTGATCAGCAACCCGAGCACGAGCCCGGCGGCGAGCATCCGCGCCAGCCACGCCCAGCACGTCGCGTCGAAGAGCGCTTTCACCTTCGTGTACCACACGGCGCCGCCCGTGGTTTGGAACGCAATCGGCAGCCACAGTACCGCCGCGAACTCCATCCCGGCGAGCGGACCACCGCCCGTGACCCACAGGCTGCCCATGAACTTGGCGTAGACGAAGGCCAAGAACAGACCGAAGAGGAGGGAAAGCACCGCGGACTTCATGAGCATCGGACCCATGTTCATCGGCTGGCCCGGCGCGGGCATCGCGGCGAACGCATCCATCCCCTTCGTGAACACGTAGCTCCACATGACCCAGTCGACCAAATACGCCACGACGCCTGCGATGAGTCCCGCGATCCACCAACTCATACGTGCTCCTCCTGAAAGAGAGTGCGCTACTTCCGCTCCCCGGGCACGCCCAGCTCCGTCATCGCCCGCAGGTCCAGCACTTCGTCGAACTCCTTGCCCTTGAGCAGTCCTTTTTCGATCACGAGCTGCCGCACGGTGATGTTCTTGGCGACGGCTTCTTTGGCGAGTTTGGCGGCCTCGGCATAACCGATCTTCGGTGCCAACGCGGTCACGAGCGCGGGACTGCGCTCGAGCCAATGCGCGCACTGCGCCGCATCCGCTTCGATCCCGTCGACGCAGCGATCCGCCAGCACCCGCGTCGCATTGCCCAGGATCAGCATCGAGGCGAGGACGTTATGTGCGATGACCGGCATCATCACGTTCAGCTCGAGCTGCCCGGCCTCCGCGGCCGTCGCGACCGTGACGTCGTTTCCGATCGCCTGGAAGCAGACCATGTTCACCATCTCGGGAATCGACGGGTTCACCTTCCCCGGCATGATGCTCGAGCCGGGCTGGACCGCCGGCAGCACGATCTCCGCCAGACCGGTGCGCGGCCCCGACGCCAGCAGGCGCAGGTCGCTCGCGATCTTGCCCAGGTCGACGGCGTACGTGCGTAGCGCGCCCGAGAACGCCGCCGCGTCGCCCATCGACTGCATCAGCTGCACGCGATCCTTCCCCTCGCGCAGCTCGACGCCCGTGATCGACCGCAGGTGTTTCACCATGAGGGGCGGATACTGTGGCTCCGCGTTCAGACCGGTTCCCACGGCCGTGCCACCGATGCCCAAATCACGCAGGTCGTCCGCCGCCCGGACGACACGCTCGCGGTTGCGTTGGATGGTGTGCCCGTAGGCGGTGAACTCCTGGCCCAGCCGAATCGGCGTCGCGTCCTGCAGGTGGGTACGACCCGACTTGACGACCGCGTCGAAGGCCTTGCCCTTGGCGAGGAACGCCCGAGCGAGACCGTCCAATGCCTCGAGCAGGACGGGCAGCTCGACGAGGGCGGCCAAACGAATCGCGGTTGGGATCACGTCGTTCGTGGACTGGGCCATGTTGACGTGATCGTTCGGATGCACCGGCTTGTACTCGCCCCGTTTGCCGCCCAGCAGCTCGTTGGCGCGGTTGGCCAGCACCTCGTTCGCGTTCATGTTGTGGGAGGTGCCGGCACCGGCCTGGTAGGGATCGACCACGAACTGATCGCGGTGCTCGCCCCCGAGGATCTCGTCGGCGGCGCGGACGATGGCAGCGGCGATTTTGGCGTCCAGGCGGCGGGTCTCTTTGTGCGTGAGGGCGGCGGCTTTCTTGATCCGGACGACGGCGTCGACGAAGGGGGCGAGGGGGCGCAGATTGGAGATGGGGAAGTTGAGCCGCGCCCGCTCGGTCTGAATGCCCCAAAGGGCCGAGGCGGGGACGGGCAGCTCGCCCAGGGGATCGCGTTCGACGCGCGTTGCGCTCATTGTCTCATTTCCAGGAATCGTCCATGCACCTGCCCGATCACGCGGTCTTCAGCGCCGACAAGATGGCCAAGGTCGACTGCTTTCGTTCCGAGCGCCTGCTCGTGGGACTGAATTGCTTCGAGCCCGGCCAGTCCCAAGCGGTCCACGCGCACGCCGGCGCCGACAAATTCTATGTAGTGGTGAGCGGAAAGGCCAATTTCGTCGTCGGCGAACGCACCATCGTGGCCGGTCCCGGCGACCTCATTCTCGCCCCCGCTGGGGTGCCGCACGGCGTGGAGCGAGCAGAAGCCCGAACGCTGGTCCTCGTCGCGATCGCGCCGGCGCCTTAACTCCGGCGTTTGAACCACCCGACCGTGAACAGCTCCTTGGCGGCCTGGGCGCCGTGCGTGCGCACCAGCAGGTAGACGCCGAGGACGGTGAGCAAGATCGCCGTGTAGAAGCGCCACAAGAGGAGTAAGATCACGTTCTGGGCCGGCGGGAAGTCTCCCGCGAAGCCCGACAGAAACGCGACCTCGATGCCGCCGCCGCCCGAGGGCAGCGGGACCAGCAGCCCCGCCTGGAGCAACGCCAACGCGCCAAAGAACATCTCGCCGAACGGGGGCGCATCGGGTACGCCATACAGCAGCGCCGGCAAGATCAGGGCCCGCGCCATCAGGCTCACAAGCGTCAGCAGCGCGCCGGCGCCCACGACCCACCAGGGGGCGCGGCGCACGTGCGCGATCGCGACGCGCCATTGCCGCCGCACGCGGTGGCGGATCGCGCCCGCGCGCACCAACCGCTGCAACCCGTAGATCACGAGCAAGACGACGAGGGCGCCGATCTCGACGGTGAGGAGGTCGCGGGCGAGGCTGTGCCCCAACCAACGCCCGGCTCGATCGCTCCAATCGGGGATGTAGTGCACGCCGAGCGCGACGACGATGAGCCCAAACACGGGCCACTCGGCGGCCACTTCGACCCCGAGCGCGACGAGCGCGGTGACGGGCCGGATCCCGGACCATGTCAAGCCGAGGAAGCGCGCCGGCTCTCCACCCAGCCGGTTCGGGGTCAGGGTCGAAGCCGCTTCGCCGTACAGATTCAGGCGGAGCGCGTCGCTGAACGACAACGACCCGCCCGCCGCCCAAATGGACAGCTGGATGCGCCACACCCGCGTGATGCAGTCGAGGGCGAGGAGGAGCAGTGCGAGAACGTGGTTCACAGGTTGTTCATCGAGGGCGGGCGCTCGAGGGTCAGCGACCCCCGCGGCACATGCTGACAGGCGAGGCGCCAGCCTTGGGCCACGAACGGGCCGAGGCGCGCATGATCGATCGGCGCCGCCGGGAGATCGCCGGCGACGACGCGCACGCGGCAGCTCGTGCAGTTGCCGACGCCGCCGCACACGGTCTTGAGCGGCGTCTCGGTGACATCGGCGATATCCAGCAGTGTCTTGCCTCCAAAGCCCCGCGCGCCCGCGGACACGACGGCGCCGTCGGGCAGGAACGTCACGACGATGTCAGTCAGAGCAGTCGCCCAACGGATACGTGAAGCCGCAATTGGGACAAGGATTCTTGCAGCCCCACGGCTTGCCCCGGACCTCCGCGCCACACCGCAGGCACGTGGGCCGCGGGCGCGCCTTAAGCGGGACGGGCGGCGCCGGTAAGGAAGGGATTGGCGCGGCGTTCGCGTCCGACGGTCGTTTCGGGTCCATGTCCGGAGTACACGATGGTCGCATCTGGCAGGGAGAGCAACTCGCGCTCGATGCTGGCGATCAGCGTGTCAAAGTCCCCCCCCGGCAGGTCCGTACGCCCAATGGAGCCCGCGAACAGCACATCGCCGCCCAGCACGACACCGGGCCCAACGAGGGACACGCTCCCCGGCGAATGCCCCGGAGTGTGGCGGACACGGAAAACGACTGTCCCCACGCGGACCGTCTCGCCGTGAGCCCAGGTACGGTCCGGCGGGGGCAGCGCCGGCGCCTCGAGCCCGAACCATGCCGCCTGCTCGGGGACGGCATCGTACAGCGGCCGATCGGCGGCGTGGAGCCAGACGGGGGCGCCGGTCTCCGCCGCGACGCGGGGGACGCCGAGGACGTGGTCGATGTGGGCGTGGGTGAGCCAGATGGCGACCGGCTTCGCGCCCGTGGCTGCCAGCTTGTGCAGGATCAAGCCGGTTTCTTCGCCCGGATCGACGATCGCGCACTCCCGCG
>Ga0193712_1000223_pt1 | contig 10049 bp, 5 predicted proteins | sample H3a1metaG_FD_143053 | JGI IMG/M metagenome (GOLD analysis project Ga0193712, IMG submission 143053) | Soil microbial communities from a riparian zone of the East river system, Colorado, United States - H3a1 | ecosystem: Environmental > Terrestrial > Soil > Riparian zone | place: USA: East River... | reverse complement strand
CGGCTCGCCGATCGGCAACAGCGCCACCGTGTCACCCACGCTCACTCGGCCACGCTCGATCCGCCCGATCCCGATTCGCCCGAGGTACGACGAATAGTCGAGCGTCGAGATCAACATCTGGAACGGCCCTTCCAGCTCCGCCTGGGGCGGCGGGATCGTTCCGAGGATCGTCTCGAACAGCGGGTTCAGGTCGGTGCCGGGCACCGCCAGGTCCGGCGTCGCCGTGCCCGCCCGGCTCGACGTATAGAGGAAGGGGCAGTTGAACTGCTCCGGCGTCGCCTCCAGGTCCATCAGCAGCTCCAGCACCTCGTCATGCACGCGCAGCGGCTCCGCGTCTTGACGGTCGATCTTGTTCACCAGCACGATCGGCTTCAGCCCCAACGCCAACGCCTTCCCCGCGACGAACCGCGTCTGCGGCATCGGCCCCTCGGCGGCGTCCACCAAGAGGAGGAAGCCGTTGACCATGCGCAGGATCCGCTCCACCTCGCCCCCGAAATCGGCGTGTCCCGGCGTGTCCACGATGTTGATCTTCGTGTCGCCCCAACGCACCGACGTGTTCTTCGACAGGATCGTGATCCCGCGCTCACGCTCGAGCGGGTTCGAATCCATGATGCGCTCCGCCACTTGCTGACCGGCGCGGAACACCCCGGCCTGACGGAGCATCTGATCCACCAGCGTGGTCTTGCCGTGGTCGACGTGGGCGATGATGGCGATGTTGCGGATCTTCAAGGAGCTACCTGGGTGATGGTGTGTGCAATGAGGGGCGCAGTATAGGGAGGGGGGCGGCAAAATACAAGCCTAATCACACGTTTGGTCTCTCTCCATCTGCACCGTCACATGGTTGATCCCCAGGGCCCGCATCTGGTCCTGCACCGCCTCGAGCACGGGCTGGTTGTCGGTCGGGTTCTTGACCACCAAGTGCCCGCTCATCGCGACCACGCCGCTGGTGACGGTCCACACGTGCAGATCGTGCACCGAGTCCACGCCCGGGACCGACGCGATCCGGTCGTGGACGTCCCCCAGGGCGATGTGGTCCGGCGTCGCCTCCATCAGGACGTCCGTGCTTTCCTTAATGAGGCGCCAGGCGCTGCCAAGCACGAGCAGCGTGATCAGCACCGAGATCAGGGGGTCGGCCAGGGTCCAGCCGGTGGCCAAGACCAACGCGCCCGCCACGAGCGCGCCTACCGAGCCGAGCAGATCGCCAAGGACATGCAGGTAGGCGCCCCGCTGATTCAGCGAGTGCTCATGCCCGCGGTGCAGAATGCCCAGGGAGACGAGATTGGCGACGAGTCCTACGCTCGCCACACCAAACAGTAGTCCTCCGTCGACCGGCGACGGCGACCGCAGGCGGTGCCACGCTTCGATCCCGATCCCGATGGCGATCGCGATGAGCAGCGCGCCGTTCACCAGCGCCGCGAGGATCTCGAGTCGCAACAGACCGAACGAGCGCTCCGGCGTGGCCGGGCGCTGGGCGACACGCGCCACGAACAGCGCCAACCCCAGCGCCGCCGCGTCCGCGAGCATGTGGCCTGCATCCGCGAGGAGCGCGAGAGAGCCCGCGAGCCACCCCCCCACCACTTCGGCGACCATCACGGCAGCGGTGATTCCGAGCGCCAGCGCGAGGCGGCGCCGGCTCTCGGCGCGCAGCGGCGCGCGGTGCACGCACTGCGCCGGTGCGGGAAGGAAAGGAGTGTCGGTCACGCTACCGCAACATAGTTGAGGGTGGCGCTTGAAGTCGAGTCGCCACCGGCTAGGTTCTTCCGAACCCCATGAACGAGCCCGCGATACAGTCGCTCGGCCTGCGCCTCCTCGCCGTGATCGTTCTCATCGCGGCCAACGCCTTCTTCGTGGCGGCGGAATTCGGTCTTGGCCTTGCGCGTCGCACTCGCATCGAGGCGATGATCCGCCGCGGCGACCGCAAGGCCAAGACCGTGCAAAAGGCGCTGCACGACCTGTACCGCCAGCTCTCGGCCGCTCAGCTCGGCATTACCGTCGCCTCCATTCTGCTCGGATACGTCGCCGAGGATACCGTCGCCCACCTGTTCCGTGAGTGGTTCGCCGCGCTCCCGCCGGCGTTGAGCTTCCTCACCCGCGGCGGCGTCGCCTCGGTCGTGGCGGTCGCGATCATCTCTTTCCTGCACGTCGTGTTCGGAGAACAGGCGCCCAAAGCCTGGGCCATCACCTACCCCGAGGGCACGAGCCGCTGGGTCGCCGCCCCGCTGATCTTCTTCTCCTGGATCACGCGCCCGTTCACCGATCTCCTCAACTGGAGCGCCAACGGCATCGTCCGGCTCATGGGCATCAAGAGCACGAACCCCGAGCACGACCGGGTGCACTCGCCCGAAGAGATCCGTATGCTGGTCCAGCAGAGTCGCAAGACCGGCGGCCTGAGCAAGGCCGATGCGCGGATGCTCGAGGGCGTCTTCGAATTCAGCGAGAAGAACGCACGCGACGTCATGACGCCGCGCACCGACATGAAGGCGCTCTCGGCGGAGCTGACCCTCGCGCAAGCCGCGGACGCAGTCGCCGCGGCGGGGCGCTCGCGCTATCCCGTGTACGGGGAATCGCTCGACGACATCGTCGGCGCCGTGCACGCCAAGGACATCCTGGGCGGTCTGCGCGCCGGGGCGGCGGCGACGCTGAAGGACATCGCGCGGCCCGCCTTCTTCGTCCCCGGCACCCGTGAGGTCGAAGACGTCCTTGCCGACATGAAGCGACAGAAAGTGCACCTCGCCATCGTGCTCGACGAATTCGGCGGCACGGCCGGGCTCGTGACGATGGAAGACCTGCTGGAGGAAATTGTCGGTCCGATTTACGACGAGTACGACCGTCCCGCGGCGCCCGCGCCGAAGGGAGCGGCCGGCGGCGGCGGCACGCCGGTGATCGGCGGCGGCACCGAGATCCGCGACGTGAATCGTCAGTTCGGACTCAACCTGGACGACGCCGACTACACGACGATCGGCGGGCTCCTGTTCGGCACCCTCGGTCGCCTCCCCAAGGTCGGCGACCGCGTCACGGTGAGCGGCGCGGCCTTCGAGATCGTGGAGATGGATGGGCGGCGAGTCGGGAAGACTCGCGTGTGGCTAACGTCGGACCGCCAGGCGCACCGCGAGGTCTAAGGCCGCGCGCATCGACCGCGCGTCGGCCTTCCCCGTCCCCACGATATCGAAGGCCGTGCCATGGTCGGGCGCGGTGCGAATGAACGGCAGGCCGAGCGTCACATTCACGCCGCTCCCGAATCCCGCGACTTTCACCGCCGTCATCCCCACGTCGTGGTAGGGCGCCAGTACCGCGTCGAACTCACCTCGCAACGCTTTCACGAACACGGTATCGGCGGGCAGCGGCCCCGCGGCGCCGAGCGTAACCGCGGCGGGCCGGAGCACGCGGTCGTCTTCGTCGCCGAAGAGACCACCTTCGCCGGCGTGGGGATTGAGCGCGCACACGGCGAGCCGCGGCGCCGCGATGCCCCACCAGCGACGCAGCGCATCCGCGGTGATCCGGCCCGCTTGCACGACGCGATCCGTGGTCAGCGTGGCGGCAACGTCGCGCAGCGGTAGATGTGTGGTCACCAGCACGACGCGCAGGTTGTCCGTCGCGAGCATCATGGCGACCGGCACGTCGCCGGCGAGGTGCGCCAGGAATTCGGTGACGCCGGGATATCGATAGCCGGCAGCGTGCAGCGCTTGCTTGTGGACCGGGCCCGTCACGATCGCATCCACTTCACCGCGAAGCACCAGGCGGGCAGCCTCTTCGATCGCTTGACCCGAAATGCGCCCGGCATCGACTTCACTGAACGTGCCCCCCTCACTGGGCCCAACGATGCGAGTGTCGGCGTCGATCGGGGACGCGAGCGCCTTGCCAACCACTTCCGGACCGATGCCCCGCGGATCGCCCAGGGTGACGGCGAGGCGGGGACGGGCGGCCGGACGGGGACCCACGGAGTTAGAAACGGATGTCGATGTACGTCTTCTGGCGCAGCTGGTCGACGTAGTGCCGGATGGCCAGATCGTTACTGAGGATTTCCTTGATGCGCATCTTCACGTCGTCGAAGGCCAACTCGCCCTCGGGATGGCGCTGCGTCAGGTCGAGCACGACGAACTTGGGTCGTGGCGAGCCGGCGCCGACGGTGATGAGCGGCTTGAGCCCCACGGTCGTGTCCTTCGCCAGCAGGTCCTGGTACTCCTGCGGCAGCTGCGCGAACGGCGCATCCTCCGCCAGCTTCGGCTCTTCGGGATCGGCGGCGCCCCGCGCCAGCGAGTCGAAGGGCGCCCCGCGCGCGAGGGCCGCGTGGATGGAATCCGCGAGCCGGCGCGCGATCTCGACTTGGGCGGGGCTCACGTCGGGCATGAGCAGTACGTGCCGCGCCAAAATCTCGGCGGGCTGCACGCGCTCCACCTTGATGATGTGGTAGCCGAACGGCGTTTCGACCACGTCCGAGATCTCACCGGGTCGCAGGCGGAACGCCACGTCCTCGAACTCCTTGAACATCACGCCGCGCCGGAACCACCCCAGCTCGCCCCCTTGTTCGCGCGACGCGGTGTCGGCCGAGAAGCGCTTCGCGACGCTCGCGAAGTCCGCGCCGTGGCGCAGCACGACCAACAGTGACTCCGCCACCTGGTAGGCGCGCGCCTTGGCGGCTGAGTCGGGCTGAGGCTTGATGACGATCTGGCGGAACGACACGGTCGCCGGCCGCTTCGGTTGCTGCGCGCGGTTCTGCTCCCAGAAATCGCGCATCTGCTGGTCGGTCGGCGGAATCGGCTTGAGCTTTCCCTTTTGGCGGAGCGCTTCGAACAGCCGATCCTGGAGGATTTTGCGCCGTTGATCGTCCGCCAGCTGCCGGCGCCACTCTTCGACGGAGCCGAGGCCCACCGCGCGCAGCTGATTCTGGAACTCGACTTCCGAGCTGAACTGCTTGCGGGCGTTCTGATAGGTCTGCTCGACCGCGTCGAGCACCTCCTGGTCCGTCACTTTCACGTTCGTGTCCCGCTGCGCCTGTTGCACGATCAGCTCCTCCTCGACCATCTTGTCGAGGAGCTCGCGCCGCATCTTGGCGCGCCCCGCCGAATCGGGCGGGACTTGTCCGCCCTGCGCCTGGAACCGGACGATTTCCTCGTCGATCTGTGAGTTGAGGATCGATCGCGTGCCCACCACCGCCACGATCCGATCGATCGGGTGAGGGGCCTGGCCGGCTGCGGTCGCGGTGAGGCCCCACGCCCAAGCGGCCAACAGTGCGCTGACGGCGAGCAGGCGACCCATCGTTATTGCAACCGCCGGCGTGGCGTCGTATCCACTCCACCCGTCGCTGGCGGCGCGGTCATCCGCGGCACCCCCGGCGCCTCCAGGGAATCGGTAGCCGAGCGCTGCGCCTTGGCGAGCTCGAGCGCGCGCCGCACGCCCGATTGCTCGACGCTCCACTTGGCGCGTCCTCGCAGCGTCTCACCCAGGAAGGGCGGCACAGGATAGAAGCGCGCCCGCCCCTTCACCACGCGGTCGAAATAGTCCTGCACGTGCGCCATGGCGAGGGCCACGCGGGCCTCCGGCGTGGATGCCGAGTCCTTCAGGACTTGGGGCGTGAGATTCAGCACCGCAGCGAGGGTGCTGATCGCGGAATCGTGCTGTGCCCGCAGCAGGCGCCAATCGTCGGATGACAGCGCCACCCCCGCGGAGTCCGCCTGCTCGAGAAGGATCTGCCGCTGGACGACGACCTTGAGGAACTGCGTGATCTGTTCGTCGGTGGCCTGGGGCAGAGCCTGCACGACCGAAGGGTCGAGTGCCGCAAGCCAACGCACCAAGTGCTTCACCTGGAACGAGCCGCCGCGGAATTTGACCAGCGCGCGGCTGCTGTTGCGCGCATCATCGAGGTCCTGGGCCGCAGCCCGGACCAGCGCGGCAGCCCGGCTGACCGGCTCGATGTGACGTAAGGTGGTGAGGCTGTCCAGGTACAAGGAGTCGAGACGGAACGCCAACCGTTCCTCGAGGCTCGTTTGGAAGGAGTCGCGGACCTCGGCGAGCGGCGGTCGGCGGATGATGTGGTAGCCGAATGGGCTCTTCACGACAGGGCTCACACCCCCCGGCGCCAATTGCCACGCGGCGTCGTCGAACGCCTGCACGAACTGGCCCCGCTCCGACACGCCCAGCGACCCGCCGCGGGCCTTGGAGCCGGGATCCTCCGAGTAGCGCGTTGCCAATTGGCTGAACCGGGAGCCCGCGGACCTCGCCTGCGACAACACTTGGTCTGCCTGGCGGTGCTTTTGCGTGTCCACCGGCGGTGCCGCACTCGACGGTACCTGAAACAGGATGTGCTGGAACAGCCGGGCTTCGCCCGCCTGATACGCTGAGTCCACTTGCCCGGCGTTGAGCTTGGCGCGGGGAGCGATGAGGTTCTCATGGAACCGCTCCCATTTCAGCTGCGACACCAGCGGCCACATCGCCTCGGCCATCGTCGCTGAATCGCGCAGGTTCTCGCCCTTGGCCATCGCCTGGGCGAACAGCGCGTAGTCGACCCAGACGTGCGACAGCCGGCTGAGCGAGATCGGGTCGAGCGGTACCTGTTTGCCGCTGCTCGCCAGCTCCGCCAGCCGCTCGACCGTGAGCGTCTGGCCGTTTGCGACGGCGACGTTCTCCGCCCGCGCGGAGAATGAATCCCGCAACGCGTCGCACCCGGCCACCATGAGAACCAGCAGCACCAGACTCAACCGTCGCATCCCGTCTCCCCTTGTCCTAGACATGGTGGTCCTGCAGAACGGCCGTGAGCGCCCGGACGAGACCGGGGCCGATCATCTCTCCCCCGAGCCGGCGGAGTCTGAGCGAGAGCGGCACCGCGCGCCGCACGTCGGCCTCGAACTGCACCCGCTCGAGGGCCACCTGCAATCCCGCGAGCCTCGGCGCGGCGTCCCGCCGAAACGTGAGCCGCGCCTCGTCGCCCTTGATCAGGACCGTTTCCAGGCCCGCTTGGGCGCCGAGCGCGCGGAGCTCGGCGACGAGGAGGAGACGCTCGGCTTCCGGCGGCAGCGGCCCGAACCGGTCGCGCAGCTCCTCGCGCACGGGCGGAATCTCACACGGTTGCTCGGCCCGCGCCAGCCGCCGGTACAGATCGAGCTTCGTTTCATCGTCCGCGACGTATGCCTCTGGCAGATGCGCGGGCGCGTCCAGCGTGACGTCGGGCGGACTCCACTCGCGGCGCGCGGCGCCCCCCCCTGGCTCTCGTTTGAGCGCCCGCACGGTCTCCTCGAGCCACCGCAGATACATGTCGAATCCCACGGCCTGCACGTGCCCGGATTGCTCACCGCCCAGCAAGTTCCCGGCGCCGCGCAGCTCCAGGTCGCGCAGCGCAATCCGGTACCCCGATCCCAAGTCGGTATGATGCTCGAGAACCCGCAAACGTTCCTCCGCCTGCGCGTCCATCTGGTCGGGGACGAGCAGGTAGCAATAGGCCCGCCGGTGGCTCCGTCCCACTCGGCCGCGCAGCTGGTAGAGCTGCGCCAAGCCCAATCGATCCGCACGGTCCACGATCATTGTGTTCGCGTTCGGCACGTCGAGCCCCGACTCCACGATCATCGTCGACACCAGGACGTCCACCTCGCCGCGGACGAACTGCGCCATCACCGCCTCGAGCTCGGCCTCGCGCATCTGGCCGTGCGCCACCGCGACCCGTGCCCGCGGCGCGAGCGCGCGCACCCGCTCGGCGATCGTGGCGATGGTCTCGATGCGATTGTGCACGAAGTACACCTGCCCTCCCCGGTCCAGCTCGCGCGCCATCGCTTCCTCGAGCAGGGCGTCGTCCCATGGCTCCACGAATGTCAGTATCGGCGAGCGGTCCTTGGGCGGCGTCTCGAGCAAGGTCAGATCGCGCAGCCCCGCGAGCGAGAGGTGCAGCGTCCGCGGGATGGGCGTCGCCGTGAGCGTCAGGACGTCCACCACCAGCTTCAGCGCCTTGAGGCGCTCCTTGTGCCGCACGCCGAAGCGATGCTCCTCGTCCACCACGAGCAGGCCGAGGTCCTTGAACGCCACGTCCCGCGACAACAGGCGGTGCGTGCCGATGACGATGTCGACTTCGCCGCGCCCGATCCGCTCGACGACGGCCCGTGTCTCCTTGGGGCTCCGGAACCGCGACAGCACCTCGTTGCGCACGGGGTAGTCGGCCAACCGCTCGCGGAACGTGCGGCCGTGCTGCTCCGCCAGAATCGTCGTGGGTACCAGCACGACGACTTGCTTGCCCGCCTGCACCGCCTTGAATGCCGCCCGGACAGCCACCTCGGTCTTCCCATATCCCACATCCCCCACCAGCAGCCGGTCCATCGGGCGCGCGCGCTCCATGTCGCGCTTGACCTCCTCGGACGCGCGGCGCTGATCCGGGGTGTCCTCGTACAGGAACGCGGACTCCAGCTCTCGTTGCCAAGGCGTGTCCGCGGGAAACGAGTAGCCCGTCGCGAGCTGGCGGCGCGCATACAGGTCGAGCAGCTCCGCCGTCATCGCGCGAATCGCGGCGCGCGTCTTGTCTCGCTGGCGCTGCCACGTGGTCGCCCCGAGCCGATGCAGCCGCGGCGGGGGAGCGTCGGCGTCTCCAACGGTCCGGTACGGTTCGAGCTGGTCGATGCGGTAGAGCGGAACGTTGAGCCGGTCCCCGCCTTCGTACTCCACCACGGCGACTTCGAGCGTGATTCCTTCGGCGCCCACGGGGATCGTCTGCAACCCGCGGTAGATCCCGATGCCGTGTTCGAGGTGCACCACGTAGCCGCCCACGGCCAATGGCCGCTGCGCCGCGGTCGTCGCCGCGCTCCGGTAGCGGCGCGGCCGCCGCAGCCGCCGCGCGCGCCGGAAGATCTCGTGGTCGGTCAGGACGCGGAGCCCCGGAAGGACAAACCCGCCGTCCAGCGCGCCGACCGCCAGCGTCGCGCGCCCCTCCCCCAAGAGCTCCTCGAGGCGGTCCAGCTGTCCCTCGTTGTCGCACAGAATGACCGTCGGCGGCGGCGCGGCGACGAGCTGTCGCAGCCGCTTCAGGTCGCGCTCGACCGGCTCCGGCGGCGCGACGGGGAAGCGCTGGTCGGTTTCGCTCACGCCGACCGCTACACGCCCGAATCGCCCGAGCCGCTCCCGCCACGACCCTGGATCGATGAACAGCTCCTCGCGCGCCGGGGGATCCTCGCCAAGGCGGCGCGCGACGTCGAGGTGATGCGCCGCGTCCGCCCACGCACGATCCACCTCTCGCGCCACCGCGGATTCCTGATCCACCAGCAGCACCGTGTCGGTCGGCAGCAGTTCGAGCAGCGACGAACGAACCTGTTCCCCCCCATGCCCTTCAGGGTCCCCGGTTCTCCGTTCCTCGGTTTTCACGGGCAGCACGGTGACTCGCTCGATCGCGTCGCCGGAGCGCTGCGTGTCGAGGTCGAAGGCGCGCAGCGAGGCGACGTCGTCCCCCCACCACTCGACGCGCGCAGGCGCGGCCATTCCGAACCCATAGACGTCGAGGATGCCGCCGCGCACGCTGAACTGCGCGACCTCCGTCACCGTCGGCACGCGCTCGTAGCCCATCCGCTCCAGCCGGCCCACGGTGTCGCTCAGGCGCGCCGGCCCCGGCGCCAGCTCCACCCGCATCGCCGCGAGCGCTCCCGGCACGCCGGTGCGTTCTGCGGTAGCGCGGGCGGTCGTCACCAGGATGCGCACACTGCCGCGCAGCAGGCGTTCGAGCGTCTCGATCCGCTCGCCCGCGATCTCGTAGTGCGGCTCCTCGGCTCCGAGCGACTCCCGCTGCGGGTAGAGCCCCGCGCCAGCACCGCTGCCCGCGAGGGTCTCGAGATCGGCGAGCCACCGCTCCGCATCCGCGGGCGTCGCCGCGACGACGCAGAACGCGCGTTGCGGGAGCCGCCGGGCGAGCGCCGCGACCAGCACCGCCGGGCTCGAGCCGAACAGTCCGCCCACGCCGAGCCGCGCGCCACTGGCCGGCAGCCCCTCCGCCAACGAGTGGGTAGCCGGAAGCTCGTCAAACCGATCGAGCAAGAAGTCGAGTGGCATCAGCGGGTCAGGGTGGCGACACCGAGCTCCGTCGCCGC
>Ga0193712_1000222_pt1 | contig 10087 bp, 9 predicted proteins | sample H3a1metaG_FD_143053 | JGI IMG/M metagenome (GOLD analysis project Ga0193712, IMG submission 143053) | Soil microbial communities from a riparian zone of the East river system, Colorado, United States - H3a1 | ecosystem: Environmental > Terrestrial > Soil > Riparian zone | place: USA: East River... | reverse complement strand
AAACGGGAGTCGAAAAGTCCCAAACGTGAGTGAACGCGGCGACCCAGACATGTCCGCCGTCGGTCGCGAGCCCGACCAACTGATCATCGAGGCGACCACCCCACGATGTGGGCGAATCGGTGGCTCCGTTGTTGTTGACGTAACGCACGGGCTCGATCGGCACACCGATGTCGCCGGCGCGTGCTGCGGCCACGGCGATCAACGATGCGAACGCGAGAGTGAAGCCGGATCTCATGGGCTCTCCCCGGGGTCACCGACGATGCGATGACTTTACGGCGAGACCGCCCGCGGCGTTAGTGCTATTCGCGTCATGGCACGAACCTCTGGAGGTGCTCGCTCCAGTAGGGCCAGTCGTGGCCGAACACGCCGCCCCAGAACTCGGCGTGGACGCTCATGCCCTTGCCCGAGAGCATCGCGGCGAAATCACGGTTCTGCTGGACGAGATGGTCGTGCTCGCCGGTGGCGATCACCCAGCCGATGTGCTTCATCTTGTCGACTTCGTACGGCGGCAGGTTGGGGAAGTACGCCGAGGGGCAGCTGAAGTAGCAGTTGTCGTCCCAGTAGCCGTGCAGGAAGTTGTGGATGTCGTAGAGGCCGGAGAACGAGATCACGCGTGAGACCGCGTCGGGGTGGCGCCCGGCGAAGTTGACCGCGTGGAGGGCGCCCGACGACGCGCCGAAGGTCATCAGGTCCTCGCGGCCGGCCTTCCCTCGGATGAACGGCACGACTTCGTCGATCAAGTACTTGTCGAACTGGGTGTACCGGTAGGCCTTCCAGCCGGGGTGGGCGTCGTCGTTGTACCAGCACTCGGCGTCGATCGCGTCGACGCAGCACACCTGGACCTCACCGCCGTCGATCTTGTCGGTGATCGAGCGCAACAGCCCCATGTCCTCGTTTTGGGAGCAGCTTCCCAAGGACGTCGGGAACGCCAACAGGGGGCGGCCGTAATGCCCGTACCAGAGGAGCTCCATGTCGCGGCCCAACGACGGAGAGTGCCAGCGGTGATACTCGCGATGCATCGAAACCCTCCCGGCCGCGGCACCCGCCTTGATGGCGGGGGCGCGATTCGGATAAAGTGACCCGTCATTCTACGGGAGAGGTCAAGTTGCCCAAGAAGATCGGTCTGCTCTACGGACAGGAGCGTTCGTTTCCCCCGGCCCTGGCCGACGAGATCAACAAGCGATCCGCGGGGAAGGTCGTCGCCGAACCCTGCAAGATCGGCCCGCTGTGCCAGGACATTCCGGCCGACTACGACGTGATCCTCGACCGGATCAGCCACGACGTTCCGTTCTACCGGACCTACCTGAAGCAGGCGGCGGCCTCGGGCGTGCAGGTGGTCAACAACCCGTTCTGGTGGAGCTGCGACGACAAGTATCTGAACAACGTCATCGCGCTCGCGTGCGGCGTCGCGGTGCCCAAGACGGTGCTGCTCCCGCACAAGGAGCACCCGCCGAGCACGAAGGCCGAGTCGTTCTCGAACCTGGTCTACCCGGTGGATTGGGAGGCGGTCTTCAGTTACCTGGGATTCCCGATCTTCATGAAGCCCGCCGACGGCGGCGGGTGGCGCGACGTGTACAAGGTGGACGACCGCGCCTCGTTCTTCCGGGCTTACGACCGGACCGGCTCGCTGTCGATGATGGCCCAAGAGGCGATCGAGTTCACCGAGTACTACCGCTGCTACGGCGTCGCGCGCCGCCACGTGCGCGTGATGCGCTACGACCCGCGAGCGTCGTTCGAAAACCGCTACGTCAAGGACGCGGAGCCGGCGGAGCCCAAGCTCGCGCGGCGGATCGAGGGCGACTGCCTCGCCCTGTGCCGCGCTTTGGGGTACGACCTCAACACGATCGAGTTCGCGGTCCGCGACGGGATTCCCTACGCGATCGACTTCATGAACCCGGCGCCGGACTGCGACTTGGTCTCGATCGGCCAGGAGAACTTCGACTGGATCTTGCGGACGGTCGCCGACATGCTCATCGACCGCGCGATCAACCCAAAGCCCATCGAGCTGACGGGAAACTGGCCGGAAAAGATGAAGGGCGCCGCCGTCAAGGTGTGAGGCATGGAGCGCCCCAGCCTGACCGTCGGGATCGAAGAAGAGTTCCAGGTCATCGACCCGGAATCGCGGGAGCTGCGCTCCCACGTCGCGCGCATCTTCTCGGAAAGCCAGGGGCCGCTCTCGGGAAAGCTCAAGGCCGAGCTGCACCAGCCGGTGATCGAAGTCGGCACGAACGTCTGCCAGAACATCGCCGAAGCCCGGGCCGAAATCCTCGCCCAACGTTCGTCCTTAGCCGCGCTGGCGCGCGAGAACGGCTTGCGCATCGCCGCCGCGGGAACGCATCCGTTCACGCACTGGGGTAACGTCGGCATCAGCGCGGGGAACCAACGCTACGAGCGCCTGATCTCCGACTTGCAGATGGTGGCGCGGGCCAACCTGATTTTCGGCCTGCACGTGCACGTCGGGGTCGAAGACCGCGAGCTGCAGATCTCGATCATGAACCAGGCGCGGTACTTCCTGCCGCACATCCTGGCGCTGTCGGTGAACTCGCCGTTCTGGCCGCCGTCGATCTTCTCGTCAAGACGAACTGCGTCATCGACGGCGGCCAGATCTGGTGGGACGTGCGGCCGCACCACGTCTACAACACGCTCGAGTATCGGATCTGCGACATCCCGCTGCGTGCCGACGAGACGATCACGATCGCGGCCCTCTTTCAGGCGATCACCGCGAAGCTGTGGTGGCTGCGCTCGAGAAACCTCACGTTCCGTCCCTACCGGCGCTCCTTGATCATGGAAAACAAGTGGCGCGCGGCGCGATGGGGGATCCGCGGCCTCCTGATCGACTTCGGCAAGCAGCGCGAGGTGCCGTGCACGGCGCTGCTCGAGGAGCTTCTCGAGTTCATCGACGACGTCGTCGACGAGCTGGGCACGCGGGATCAGATCACAAACGGCGTGCGCGCGATCGTCGAGGGCGGAACCGGCGCCGAGCGCCAGTTGGCGGTCTATCGGTCGACGAACGACCTGCGCGCGGTCATGGACTACGTCGCCTCGGAGACTGAGCACGGGCTTGCTCGATGAGCGCTGAAAAGGGGACACTCCCCTTTTTCTTACAAAGCTCCCCGGATACCGCTTTGATAAGAAAAAGGGGAGTGTCCCCTTTTCAGCGAGCGGGAACCCCGTGGACATAGAGCTGCGAGCGCGGTTCAACGCGAACTACTCCGACGCGCTCTATCGCAGGGTGTGTGCGTTGATGGAAGAGCGCCTCGAGGAGCCGGCGTACGGGTTTCGCATCGCGGAGACCCCACTTCTGGTCCCGTCCGAGTTGCGGGTGAAGCTCGAAACGGGAGCTCGAGAGATCCTCGACCTTCTCTTGCAGCCGGAGATGATCGGGGCCGGAAGGGCCGCGGTGCCGTCGCGGTTTTACGCCCCGGGCGACGAGGCGCTTCCCCAATGCGTGGCGATCGACTTTGCGATCGTACGCGATGCGGACGGTTCGCTCGCGCCGCGCCTCATCGAGCTCCAGGGCTTTCCCTCGCTCTACGCGATGCAGCTCCTGCAGGCCGAGATCTGGAGCGAGGTGCTCGCCTCGATCCCCGGCATGCCGCCGCGGTTCACCCCTCTGTTTTCGGGGCTCGATCGCAAGGCGTACATCGAGCTGTTGCGGCGCACGGTGATTGCCGACGCCGACGTCGACCAGGTCGTCCTTCTCGATCTCACGCCCGAACAGCAGAAGACCCGGCCCGACTTCCATGCCACGCGGCGCCTTTTGGGCGTGCGCAGCGTGGATGCGACCACGCTGCGACGCGATGGGCGGCGCCTTCTCGCACCCAAGGACGGGCGGATGGTTCCGGTCAGCCGCCTCTACAACCGGATCGTCTTCGACGAGTTGGAAAAGCGCGGCGTGGAGCTTCCCTTCGACTGGCGGGACGAGCTGGACTTGACGTGGGTGTGCCATCCGAATTGGTACTGGATCTGGTCGAAGGACTCGCTCCCCCGGATCCACCACCCGTACGCGCCGAAGACCTGGTATCTGTCGGACGTCGATCCGATACCCGCGGACTGCGGAAACTTCATCTTGAAGCCGCTCTTCTCATTCGCCGGCACCGGCGTGAATCCCGATCTCACCCCCGATGCGATCGCGCGCATACCCGCAAGCGAGCGCGCGCAATGGATCCTTCAAGAGCGCGTCGAGTACGCACCTGCGCTGATCGCGCCGGATGGAACCGGGGTGAAGGCGGAGATCCGATTGATGTTTCTGAAGCCCGACGACGCGCCGCACTACACGCTGGCGATCAACATGGTGCGCCTCTCACGCGGAAAGATTCACGGCGTGGACCACAACAAGGGCCTCGACTGGGTCGGCAGCTCCGTCGGCGTCTGGCCCGAGTAGGGGACACTCATCGGGGACGGGTACCGGTACCTGTCCCGAGGGACAGGTACCGGTACCCGTCCCCGATGAGTGTCCCCTACTTACCGAGCGCGGTGGCGAGCGCGGGGTCGCCGGTGACGCTCGGAACGAAGTTCACGATCGTCACGGGCCCGTCGGGGATCGCGCTCACGTCCGCGTCGAACACAGCCCGCGCCCCGGAAGCCGCAGCCGCGGTTCCGGCGGCGAGCGTTACGGTCACGTGCGCTCGCGCGTAAGGTTCCATCGGCTCCCGCTTCCCGGGAGGATCCTTGGGCTCCTCCGCGATCGAGACGAGCCGGTAGCCGCGTGCGGCGAGCGCGTCGCCGACGCCGGGCGTAGACGCGACCGCATCGACGAACTCCAACGCAAACGGACGGACCGGCAGGCGGGCATCGATCGCGGCGTCTTGCCTCGGCGCGCCCGGTTCGATCGCCCGAAACCGCTCGGGGCGGGGCAGCACGACCCGGACGAACCCGACGACGTCTTGCGTCCGGTCATGTATCAAAACGAGCGGCGCCGCGATCCGCACGCGGGACGGCGTTGAAAAACGCTCGTGGACCCGCGCCCACCGCGTTAGAAGCGCGCCCTCCGCTCCGCCTCCGATGCGAAGACCCACGAGGCGCGCTTCAAGCTCCCGCAAGAGGTCGCTGACGGAAACGTCCCGTATCCAGGCAGCCAGCACGCGCGCCAGGTCGGCATCGGTCGGCGTGCGCCCCGCTTCGACCGCACGGCGCCCCGCGCGCGACTCGCGCGCGACCGCGCTGATCCGGTCGGCGGGAAGGCCGGGAAACGCCCGGGCAAAGTCGCGTTCGATGGCGCGCAGCTCGTCCTCGGCCATGCGCTGCAGGCGCGACAAGGCGAAGTCGCGGTAGTCGCCCCGCGTGGCGAACAACGACGTCGCGATCTGCGCGCGTTGCGCGAGCAGGGCGTTTCCTTCCATCAGGAGAGGCGAAGCGGCGTCGGTCTCCGCGTCCCCCGACGAGACGGCCCGTTCGACGGCGTCCACCGCCTCTGCGGGGAGCTGGGGGAAGTCCGGAGCCAGCACGCGGACCTCGCGCGAGGCAAAGCGCGCGGACTGCGTGTCGAAGCTCCTCGATCCGAACCGCTCGCGAATGTAAGGCCCGGGCGATCGAACCAGGTCCAGCATGCACCCCGTCAGCCCGCCGGCGCCGGCGCGCAGCGGCCAGCCCCACGCGACGTCTCCCGGTTTCGTCGCGCACGCGGGATCGTCGGACTTCCGCGACGCGTTGTGGCGGAGCTGCCACGCCTCCGGTGCCGCGGGCGCGGCGCCGGCGATTGGGTCGGGACGCACGAACGGATCGGGGAGCAAGGTGACCTTGCAGCGCTTCTGACGGAGAGCGATCTCCAGACCGCGCTTACCGGGTGTGCCGTCGGGCGGTTCGGCCGGCGGGGTGAACGCGACCGTGAAGCGCCTCCCGATCCAGCCGCGCACACGGTCGAGCCAGCGCGGGTCGGACGACACGAAGACCTCGCCGCCGGAGCGTCGCGCAACTTCCGTGAACGTCGCGCCCGTCAGCGGCGGAGGCGGGAACTTCGCGCCGGCAGGCAGCAGCGCGATGGGGAACACCGTCGCGTTCGGCGCGCGCCCCAGCGTGGCGAGGAGCTCTTCGGCCTTCACCACGCTGCTCTGATCCTCCCCGTCGGTCCAAAAGAGAATCAGATGCTCGTGCCGGTCGCCTTCGATCTGACGCAGCACCTGGTCGAGCCCGTCTCGCAGGGCGCTCCACCCGCCCGGCGGCACGCTTTCGATCCGTCGCGCGAGGTCGGAAGGGTCTCCGCTGGGCGCGGCGATGAGGATGGGGTCCTCATCCACCGTCAGCACCGAGGCGACGTCGAGTCCCGGCACCATGACCTCGCGGGCGTATTGCGCCGCGGATCGCTTCGCCTCCGCGCGCCGGTCTTCCGCGCTCTCGCTGTTGTCCAGGAGGAGCCAGTGGCGCAACGGCCGGGGCACGCGCTCGACCGCGTTGACGGTCGCAGGCGCGCGTCCGACCGAGATCGAAAGGTCCGACGCGGCGAGGTCGTCGCACTCGCCGGCGGAGGCGCCCCACTTCGGATCCAGGCGCACGGACACGAGCCCGCGCTCGACGAGCTCGCGTTCGCTCAGCGAAGCGCGCGGCCGCAGCGGGGAACCGTCGCGCGCGGCCCCCACGGCCTGCGCGACGACGAGTCCGGCCGAAGCGCACATCGCCGTGATGCGCCACGTGCGTGAGATCACACTGCTAACATACGCCCGCTCATGATCGACGTGGTCGACGCCGTCAAGACCTACGAAGACGACGAGCTCACGCGCGTCCGTCGCACGTGCCCGCCTCGCTGTTTACGGTCGCGTCGATGAAGACGATCCATCCGAAGGCGGAGTAGCGCTCGCGTCGTCGTCCGCGTTGGCCTCGCGCAGCTTCTGGATCACTTCGTCGTAATACGGGCGGTCTTTCAGGCTGGCGTATTCGCCTGGGAAGCACACGGTCGTCAGATCGGCGGCGTCGGGCGATAGATTCGTCAACGTGACCGCACAGCGCAGCCCGTTCGCCAGGCGTGTGTTGTCGATCACCGGAAAGTCGAAGAACCCGACGTCGAACACCGCGCGCGTGTCGGGAAGCTCAGGCCGGACCCCCGGATACTTGACCTCGAGGCGAACCTTGACCGATTGCTGCGCTGGATCCTGCTTCAGCACGCGCAGGGAGATCTGGCAGGCCGTCTTGCGGACGGTCATCGTCTCCGGGTCGAGCAGGATGCCCCCTCCCGTGGTGGCCAGCTCCCCGAAGTCCACCGAGCGGGTGAAGCTCTTCCCCTGACCCAGAAGCGAGAACAACTGCTTCGATGTGGTTTCGCGCGCCACGCGATTGATTCGAAGGAGGTAATCCCTTCGATCCGGGTCGGACGACTTCTGGATGCGGCGCTGGAGGTCGAGAAAGAGAGGCTTCAAGTTCAGCGAGTCGTTGAAGTTGTAGGCCAGAAGCTCGAGGTTCAAGACCTTTCCGTCGAGATCCTCCCGGTTCGGCTGCAGGAACGACGAGATGATCGAGACGAACATGTCCTTCCGCAGGCTGGACTCCGCCTCTTCGCGCCGGCTCATCAATTCCGAGTAGAGCCGCGCGTTGGTGTCGACGGATTGGCGCCGGTCAAGGACTTGCGATCCCTTCATGCCGACGAACGTCACCGCGATGGCGGTCAGGAGCCCGCCCATCGGGTGCAGGACGATCGTAACCTTGTCCCAGAAGTCCTTGATCTTCGGCGCGTCGGCCATGGCGCCCCTACTTGCGGCGGGCGCTGAGCTTGCCGTCCTTGGTCTCGAGCACGATGTCGGCCTGCGCGCCCTCGTCGTACGAGACGACCTCGAGGGTGGCCGACTGGCCCTTCTGCGTCACGGTCAACGTGCACTTGCCGGTCTCGGCGACGACGAGATGGAAGCTCCCCGTCTTGTCGGTCTTGACCGCGGGATACGCCTTTGCTCCGCACTTGGCCGCAACCTCGGTCCCTTCGCCGACCGCGGCGCCGCCGGAAGTGATCTTTCCATAGACCTCGCCGGCGGCGGCCAGGGACGGTAGGGCGACCATCAGCGCGAGCGTCGTCAGTAGCTTCTTCATGTTCCTTCCTCTCCCCTCACGGAAAACGCGCCGAGGTTATCGCAAGTCGGCCGGCCCGGCCACGCCGGCCCGGACGGACGATGCTGGTGCGATCGCGGTCTCGCGATGTCGCGCTCGGCTTTCGTGCGGGCGAGACGACGGCTACGCGGTCATGCAAGCGGTATCCGAGGAGCTTGGTAAGAAAAAGGGGAGTGTCCCCTAACAGCGGCGGAGGACGAGGACGGCGTTGTGGCCGCCGAACGCGAAAGCATTGACCATGGCATGCCGGAGGTCGCAGGGGCTTGCGATCGGGACAAAGCCGGAGATCGGGCAGACCGGATCCGGGTTGTCGAGGTTGATCGTGGGCGGGACCGTGTTCGACGCCAGAGCATACGCCGCGGCTGCGGCTCCGATCGCGCCGGACGCGCCCATCGCATGTCCCATCATCGACTTCACCGCCGTGAGCGCGGGCCCTTCGCGTTCCGGCCCGAACAAGGCGCGCAACGCTTCGGCCTCGACGATGTCGTTTCTTCGCGTCGCCGTCCCGTGCGCGACGACGAGGTCGATCGCGTCGCTCGCCACCTCGGCGTCTTTGAGCGCGGCCTCCATCGCCGCCACCTCGCTCTCGCGGTCGGGTGCGGTTAGATGATCGGCGCCGCAGTTGCTCCCGTACCCGGCGACCTCGGCCAGCGCCCGGCCGCCGCGACGCTTCAGGTGCTCGTCGGACTCGAGAACCAGAAGGACGACGGCGTCCGCGGGAACCAGGCCGTCGCGATCGGCGTCGAACGGGCGCGAGGCCCGCTCCGGCTCGTCGTTGCGGCGGGAGAGGACGCGAAGCCGGGACCACGACAGCAGCATCAGCTCGGTCACCGCGTGCTCGCCGCCGCCGGCGACCGCGACGTCCAATCGTCCCGCCCGGATTTCGCGGAGGGCGTGGCCGATGGCGTTGCTTCCCGAGCTGCACGCGGTCGCGACGGTCAGCGCGGATCCGGAGAGGCCGAGCTGCCGGGCGATCTGTGCGGCCGGCGCGTTCAACATCAAGACCGGAATCGTGGTCGGGCGCGCCGCGGTATCGCCGATCTCGGCCCATCTCAGGAAGTGAGGGCCCGCCTCGGCGAGAGAGCCGAACCCGGTGCCGAAGACGACCCCGCCGCGCCCCGGGGGGACGCCTCCGGAAAGGCCCGCATCGGCCATGGCGAGCCGCGCGGCGATGACGGCGTGCGCCGCCAAGGCGCTCAGCCAGGGGCGCTCCCGCTCGTCGAAGTGCTCCGCGAGCGCCAGCTTCGGGATCTCCCCTCCGATCCGCGACGGGAACCGTGAGGCGTCGAACGAGCGAATCGGCCCGATCGCGGAGCGGCCAGCGAACAGCCCCTCGCGTAGCGCCGCCCCGCCGAGCCCGTAGGGCGTGACCGCGCCGACTCCGCTGATGAACACACGACGCCCGGTCATCCGTCCTTTATACCTTGGCTTCGCGTCCGCGTAGAATCCGCGGATGATCGAACGGCCCGCCGTGTTGTTTCGCGCCGTCGGGCCGATCCTGGGCGCCGCGATCCTCTGGATCCAGTACTTCGACCTCAAGGATTCGCTCCGCAAAGAGCCGCGCCGCATGCTCGTGTTCGGTTTCTTCCTGGGAGGCGTCGCCGCGGCGTTGGCTTACGGCGTGTACGGCATCCTCGCGCAGCTCGGCTTTACGGCTCCGACCGGTCGATCGGCCGCCCAGATCGGCTACTTCCTGGGCGTCGTCGGGCCGATCGAGGAGAGCGCGAAGTTCGCGGTCGCGTGGGCGGTCTTGTTCCGAGCGCGCTGGTTCGACGAGCCGATCGACGGGCTCGTCTACGCGGCCACGGTGGCAATCGGATTCGCGTCGCTCGAAAACGCGCTGTACGCCCCGCACGTGGACTGGCGCACGCACCTCGCACGGACGGCGACGACCCCGCTCACACACTCGGTGTTTTCGGCACTGTGGGGTTTCGGTTCCGGACGCGCGCTGCTGATCGAAACGAAGCCCGTCCGCCGGGCCCTCTGGCTGACCCTTCCTCTCGTCGCCGCGGCGCTCGCGCACGGGGCGTACGACGCCGCCGTCGTCAGCTTGGACAAG
>Ga0193712_1000221_pt1 | contig 10097 bp, 10 predicted proteins | sample H3a1metaG_FD_143053 | JGI IMG/M metagenome (GOLD analysis project Ga0193712, IMG submission 143053) | Soil microbial communities from a riparian zone of the East river system, Colorado, United States - H3a1 | ecosystem: Environmental > Terrestrial > Soil > Riparian zone | place: USA: East River... | reverse complement strand
TATCATTTTTCAACCTCTCAATTTCCGCTTCCAATTCAAGACAGCGGGTTTGCAACTTTTCCAGACGTGGGTCCCAGTTCCAGAAGAAGTGAACCAGCAAGCCGCCGAAGATCATGCCGATGAAGACGCCCGTGAGCGGCCACGCCTGATTGGCGTTGTAGATGAAGCGAGAGAGCGTCAAGCCGCCTTCGTGATTGAAAGCCATGCTCTCAAGAATTCCGAAGGCGGCGACGACGCCAATGAGATAAACTGACCAGATGAGCTTCCCTGGGGTCATATCTTCAGCCCTTCTTCGCGAAGCCGCTGAAGAGCGACTTGGCGATGTTGATGATGGGGCTGAAGCCGCCGAAGGCGCCAACCACGGTCGTGATCAAGGGGATGACGGTGGCCAGCGTTCCGGTCTGGGTTGGCTCCGCTCCGATCCCCAAAGGAGTGCCCACGTAGCCGAGCGCTTGGAGGAGGGTGGAGGCGGCCAGCGCCCAAACGCTCGTTTTCACCACGGCCGGATTGGGCGATATTCCTTCCGGGGCCTGTGGTACGACTGCGGGTTGGCCTGAAACTGGATCGGCACCCACGCCCTGGCCACTACTGGGCGGGATATTGGCCGTGCCCCATCCCAAGACGGCCAATCCGAGGGGAAGAAGCGTCAGAACTTCCTGGATGGTGATCGGCTTGCCCGAAAGGAGCTTTTGGGTGGTCGGGCTGCGCAGCAAGGCATCGAGCGCGACGACGTTGAGGCCGGTCTTGGGAACCGCCACCGGTGGAGCCGGCAATTGGATTGCCGGAGGGTTGACTTGGGATGGGTCTGCCGGGTCCTGAAGAGCCTGGACCAGCAGCGAGCGGAGATCGGGATTGGGCTTGGCGAGTTCCGCCAGGAGCTTCGCCCGCATTGTCGCGTCCATTGGTTTGTCCTCCGAGAGCAAGATGATGATGAGAGCGACGAGCATGTTGTCCAGACCCGGAACGGGCGGCAGCACTTCGCCGCCTTGCAAGTCGAGCAACACGGCGATTGAGTTCAAAAGCTTGATCGCTTCCGGTCTAACTTCCGCTTCACGTCGATTGATCGGACCCCAGTGCTGACGGAGCGAGCGAAGCCCGACTGCGGCTGCTTCGGCCGCGAAGAGAGGGTTGAACTTTGCTTGGCGCTGGAAAAGCGCTCCCAATCCGGTTCCAACAATCTCCATGTCAGCGTTCGTGGCCGTGACGCCTTCGGAGAAGATCGAAACCAAGCTGTTGGGATCGGGTGAATCAAGGAGCTTCGATATCTCTCCATTCGCGAGATGAGCATTCCAACTCATTTGGAAAAGTCCGGCTTCGGCTTCGTCAGCCGTCTCGTCTCCGACTGAACGGTCACATCCCTCACAATACCGCCCGGAGCTTTCCCGCATCCCGAGCCCGATCATGAGAGCATACAAAGCTTTCAACGTCGGGATGCCACCGAGCAGATCGCCCGGAGCGAAGTCCATCGAGTACCAAGCGAGCGCGTCCGTGTCGAGCGCGTTAAGGTTGACAGGCTTCGCCATCACAGCGACGGATGCATTGCCGCCCTTGAGTTTTTGAACGTCCATCGCGAAGGCGACAGCCATGCCCTTGATGTAACCGGCCGGAGCTTGGCCGCGTCCTGCCCAATCCACGCGCATGAGTTCGGAGTTGGCCGCCAACTCGATGACCTTCACGGTGATCGGTTGCTTCAAAACAGCACTCGATGAATTCGCCAGCAGCATCGGCCATGTGAACGTTCCAATCTCTCCATCGACATCGAGCCCGTGATTTTTCTGGAACGAGCGCACAGCCGCGTCTGTGGCTTCATCGAAAGTTCCAGTGGTTGGAACGCCCAAGAGAGATTGCGCACGAAGAACGGCTGGACCAACGTTACCGAGCTTAATGAGCGGATTGGTCGGCGCGACAATGACAACCGGATTTTCGCCAGCGGCCGGTGGACGGCGGATCGTGCGAATTCCGCTCTTGGCGAAGTGGCCAACAGTCACTCCACCGGAGGCGCCTTGATTGCCGCCACGGCCGATGTATTGGTCACCATCGCTTCCTTCGTAGAGCGTCACGTGATGAGGCTCCCGGAACACGAGCACATCTCCCAACTGCTCGTCTCCGGGAGCGACGGCCGTACCCCAGTCGGCCCAAGCGTCAACCCACAGGTAGCTCTTGAGGTCATCCGTCGCGTTGAATGGCGGTCGCCTTCCTGCTGTCGTCATCACGTAGGCGAGCGTGTGCCCGCACCAAGCGATGGAATCATGAATGAACCGGAAGGCGTAGCTTTGCATATCCGGCCAAGCGGTCGCGATGGCATCGCGCCACGCCAGGATTTTCGGATTGTCGAGCGCACCAGAACCTTCGACGGTTCCGGTTATCTCTCGCATCTTCGCCAGCCACGAGGGAACGAGGTCAACCATGGCACACTCTCTTTGAAAGGCAATGACTTATCGCTTGTTCAATTGCCTTCGGCAACACCCCATCAACTGAGCTCAACATCAAAGAATGAATTCGAGAGCACGCTGGAGGCGGCTGCGTTTGAAACGTTCTGAGCGAATTGAACGGTCAAAGTGCCACTGGCCAGACACGTCAACGTCCCTTCGATGATCACGAGCGCATTGGTCACGGCAGTCACGGCTGCGACGGCGGAACCGAGCGCGGTGGCGCGGGTCTGGGCCAGGATCGAATTTGAATGAATGACATATCCCTCGTACCGGATCGTGTTCACTGTCGCCGTTCCGGCGATTGCTGCCTTGATGCCGGCCGCGACGTTTGACGTTGTGAACAAGACCGCTCTGAAGCGATAAGTCTTTCCAGCAATGACGTTCCCAACCAAGTCAGTGATGTCAGAAAGCGTCGTATTTGAGATCTTGTCGAATTGGGTAACAACCTCCGCATTGCTGTCCTGCGTCAGGATCGTGAGAAGGTCACGGAGCTTCGATTGAGTGATTGAAGGATCGTAGCGCAACCATGACATTTTTGAAATGACATAGTTCGATCCGGTTCGGGTGTACGAGTGCGTTCCCGAGCCCGCGCTGCTCGTGTTGACGGCCGCTCCGTTGAGCGTCAAGGAGACCTGGAATGTTGTCGCAGTGATCGGGATGGCAAAGTATGTCGTCGCGGTCGCCAGTCCGGTTGGGAGCGTTCCGGTTGTCGTCAGCGTGATGGTGTCATTCTTCTGCAGCGTATGAGCGGAAGGCGACGTAAAGACCGCTGGCGAAGCGTTTGTGATCGAGGTTAGCGAGAGCGGACCAATCGCCGTCGTCAAACCGGGCCACACGGCCTTGAGCGTAATCTGGTTGAAGCCTCCGTTGACGGAGTCAACCATGCCGATCAAGCCGCCCATGAGGATGTGATCGCCTTCAATCACATCGTTCCAAAGCACTCCCGTTCCGTTCACGGTGAGTGAGCCGAACGTGAACGAAGCCAAGCCGGTATTGTAAACTCCACCGAGCGGCATTACACTGGTCCTTCCAGAATTGCATATCTGACTTCGACATTCTGGCTGCAGTTCACCAAAAAGTCACATTGCGTTTGGAAGACGCGTGCAAAGAACTTCGCTGAAGCGAAGGTTGCCAGGTCTCCGGTCAAGTTATGAGAGATGCCGTCGTAAACCCAATTGTGGGTCGCGGCTGACGGTCGCTCGACAATGAAGCTGTGCCAGTTGTTGTCGAGGAAAGTGTATTGCGCGTGCGAGCCCGGAGAGCCAAGCGCATCGAGGTGCCATGAAGTGGCGCGAGCGATTGCGACCACGAACGGAGGCGGATCAATCGTACGCCCGTAACTGATTGTCGTCACGCGCTCCAATCGTCCCGGAAGCGCTCCATTGGGCGTGGAGGTAAACGAGCCTTTTGTCACGAGGTTCGGAGCGGCTGAATCAGAGTGGAAGAGGAATTGAAATGCGGTCGCGGTCGTGACGTCAATGCCCGGCTTCGAAACTCGAAGGCCGGTAGTGTCAAGGATGACGCGCGGAACCATCTAATACAATTCCCGGAAGATCAACCAAGTGGCCCAGAGCTCAACCGGATTGGGGCCTGAGCCGATGATGATGTTGTTGAACGAACTCGCAATGAGATTGCCGCTAGTCACCTTGAAGGCACCATCGTTCCAGAGGTTGGCTTGATATTGCGATCCGAAGTTAACCGTGTTCGTGTTAACATCGAGACGATAAAATTCACCCCATACCCAAAGATTGTTCAAGCCAGCGAGCGCGGCAGGAAGAGTGATCGTGTAATCAGCCGGGCCACCGAACGTTGGCGGACCAGCGAGCTTGTTCCGGCCAGACGCCATCACCTGATGGACGCCACGATTGTTCCCGAGAAGGAGTTGGCCGATGCCAGCCGAGTTGACGTCAATGCCCGGCTTCGACACCCAGGCATCCATCACTCCGCCACGGTCTCCGAGGATGATGCGATCCATTCAAGGCGTCTCGATTGCGAAGATGGTGTAAAGAAACTTCGTCAAGAAGCCGGTGTAATCGGGAGCGTAATAAGGATTTGTGAACTGCCGGATTTCAAGTGAGCTCACTGTCACGATGCCAACGAACGGCGTTGTGGAGTAAGGGATTGCGCCAACAACGTTCGGCTTCACGATCACCTCTTCAGTTCGAATACGGTTCGAACTATCCACGCGTTGGATCATGAAGAGCGGAACGAAGGGAAGCGTTGGAAAGGTGATTGTCGGGTCTCCCCAAGTCCACACGCCGCGCTGATGGAAGATGCCAAAGTCATTTCGTCTGCTGTCGAATGAGATGCCTTTCGAGCCCGCAGGCTCAGTCTCTGCATCGAAACCAGGACGGCTAACGCGCAGCACAAGGTCTGGCCCTGCTCCAAGTTGCCCGAGAATGACGCGCTTGGCCATGATCAATCCGAGATGATGATGTTCCGGCTTCCGAGGTTAATGATCATCTTTGAATCAGAGCTTCGGATGATGCCAGCCGTCAGCGTTCCAACGTCAGCGGTGATCGCTGAAAGAGTTGAGACACTGATCTTTGCGGCCGTGATCGCTCCGTCCGCGATGATGTCGCCTCGTACCGTAATCTTCGGAGTGCCACCGACGTTCGCGACCTGGAAGACCGGAACGAATGTGCCGCCTGTCACGCCGGTGGAGCCAACCTGGAAGACATCGGACTCAATTGTGAAGAACGAAGTGGAGCCGGAGTTGCCGAGCTTGAAGCCAGAAATCTTTCCGCCAACGTTCAACGAGAGAACGTAAAGCGCTCCGGCCGTGCCATCGACCTTTGCAACCGCATCGAACGTCTGAGTGACGAAGGCCGTTGTTGAGCCGTAAGTCGCGCTCACCGTCGTGTTGAACGAAGCGAATGCGGCTTCAGTCGTGAGAGCGGCCGTGAGAGCGGTCTGCACGCCCGCGCTCAAAAAGCCATAAGTCACTGAGACGTTTTGAGTGATCTGTTGCTTGTCGATATAATTTGCCGCGTCTTGCTCAGCCGTGGCGGCCGCCATCATCGCGATGAAGTCGTTGATCTTGTCCGTCGTCTTCTGGAGCTCAGCCGTGACATAATCTCGCAATCCAGCTTCCAGCGAAGATTGCCGGACGGTGTTGGGCCCAATGATGATCGTTGGCGCTCCGACATCGACTTGCGAATACGCACCGTGCCGTTTGTCATTGACACCCTGAACACGCACCCGGAGTGCAGCACGGTCAACGACCTTCGAGAAGAGCACGTCACCACCTTCATAGATCGGTGTCCATGATGTTCCAGTGTCGTAGGAAACTTCGGCGCGATAAAAGACCGCTCCTGCCGCAGGCCACCAACTGACATCCAAGATCGGTTCGGCAACGCCTTGGCGGAAGCTCGCTTTCAAATTCGCGATGATGGGAGCGATCGGATCACGGATTGCCGGATTAGTTGGCATGATCGGAGTGTCAGCCAAGTCCGTCTCGTGAACCGCGATGTTGTCCACGACCAAGCCGAGCGTCACACGATCTTTTGCCGGACGCCCGTTCATCACCACGCAATCGCGAGCGGTGAGCGTTCCAACTCCGAAGGCGAAGCTTGGATCATCCGCTCCGTCCGCGCGAGCGAGCGCAGCAGTGAGTGTTCTGATTTCAAGGAATGGGCTCGCTGCGTTCGCGGCTTCGACCGCAGCCAGATCGGTCGTGTTCAAGACTATGATATCATCGGTCGCTCCCTTCGCACAGAGCACCGGACCAAACTGCCGTCCGGTCTTCGCGCGAATTGAGATGAAGTGATTGCCAACTGCTGCCCATGTCGGCGCTGGCGTGACCGTCAAGACGTTCGTGGCGCGTGTTACAACGACACCCGTGTAACCCCACGTCGTCGGAAGCTCGCTTTGGACCCGCACACGCGAGCCGAAGCCGAGCATGCGGCCATCGTGCTCCGTGTCGAGCGTCACGTTGACGCGACGGAGTTGCGATTGCAGATAATAAAATGCCGCTTCGCGATAGGCCTGCTCTCGTTGAACCACGCCATCAATTCGGATGCGTGTCGGTTGAAGCGCAGTGAAAACGATATCGTTCGGAGGATACTGAACGTCAGCCGGACCCCAAGTGTTCTCATCAAGATATTCAACGATGACCGCATCAGCGGCATTGTCAGTATTCAACGCGTATTCGATTGAGAGCGAGCCGCGCACAATCTCGCGGTCGGTGAGAAGCATGCGAGGAACGGTTGCCCACTCGTCGCGAACGAAAGTCAGGATGTCTCCTGACCAACGATGACGACAGCGCGTCCCTCGCAATATCGTGTCGAGCGCTTCGGGAGCTTGAAACACCGACGTGAAACGGAAGTCAAACTTATCGCCTCTCGCATCGGAAGCTGCGGCCATGTCGAAGATCGATTGGAAATCAATCTTAGAAGCCGGACGCTTGAGGCCATAATCTGTGTTGGTCGCCGCGTCCCAGACTGCCCAGAACGGATTACGCGTGAGCGTCGGGACGAAGATTGAACCATTCCAAACATCAAGGAAGCGAGTGCACAGCACTCCGAACTTCCGAGCGCTCTGCTGCGAAAGCTGATTAGTTGCCTTGATGCGAACCGCGACCGTCGATGACGGAAAGGAAGATGGGCCCTTTATGAAGGCACGCAACCCTTCCCAAGTCACATCGTCTTGGCGGTCGGTGTCCGTGCTTGGCGCGGTCGTGCGCGAGATGCGCGCTTCATATCGTCCTTCACCAACTGTGACTTTGATCGATGAGCGCTGTGGCGTTCGGACATTGAAGGTGTAATCCTGTGAAGCAAGAAGAACGAACGGACCCAATGGCGCTCCGGCACCATCCACCGGACGGGCTTCACATTGGACTACGATTGAAGCGTTGTGCAGGTCTCCGCTTTCCTTGTCAACCGTGAACATGCCAGCCGGAAAGACGATATCAAAAGAGAGTGCGGTGGCAAGCGTTCCAGAAGGATTAGCGACGAAGCCGCCAACAGGCGTCTGGGTGATTGCCTGTCCAGACACTTCGCTCGATTGCACGACGTTGACGGGAAACAATGTGACGTTTTCATTTGGATCGTAAAAATCAACTTCAACGCCTTCAAATTGATCACTGACACCATCCACAGTCGTCCAAAGGATCGTGTCGTCAAGGTACAACGTTTCAATGCTGTACTTTCCCAGACCGATTGAAAGCAGGACGTTCAGGTATTGATCGTTCCCGATGAACTCAGACCAAGGATTAATGGCGAAGTCAGGAAAGGATTTTATCCGGCCGTACTGAACCGGGATTGGCTGCATCAACTGAGCGGAGTTCCCGCTGGCTGCCACCGAGAAGAGTTGATCACCTTTGTCGCCTTGGCCGGCAACCTTCGGCTTCGTGAGCGCTCCGATGAGGAGCGCACCACCGAGAAGAATGATACCGGAGATGATGCTGGCAGCGCTGATGCCGAGAACGGCCGCGCCTCCGAGCCCGACTGCGGTGGCAATCGCCGCGCCAGCATATGGCGCCAGCACCGCGAGCGCAATGAGCGCGACCAATCCGGCAATCTGTTTCCCGCTCGCGGACTTGCCCCATGGGCGCGAACAGAACCGGACTTCATCACCCGGCTTGATGCGACGGCGCTGCCAGTGGCGCTGCAGAACCGGCTGGCCATTGATGACGCAAACGGTCGGAAGCTGGAAAGACCATTTCTTGCAACGGCCAATCTTGACGCGCGTCGCAAGCCGGTTGCGAGTAATGAACGTCCCGATGGTGTCGCCCGGAAGCGGATCAAGCGTCTTGGCGACAAAGCACGGAAGAATGATGTGCTCCACCGCGTTGAGCGGAGCAGTTCCAATCTTCCGTGCTTTGATGTTGCCGTGCATTTCGTCATGTCACCTTGTTGCCCGGAATGGTCGCAGCTTCCTTCGCGGCTTCCGTTCCCGGAACAGTTTCCACCTTCGCAATCTGCGGATCGTTGTTCAAGTCTTTCATCCGGTTCTTGCGCGTGGCGGAGACCGCCGCGTAGCCCGCTGTGATGATCGGGATGAGAGCGGTCACACCAGCCACGATGGAGGCGATGCCATCACCAATCTGATGAACGGCAGTTCCAATCCCGGTCGCATCACCTTGCGACAAACCAATGATGGTCGCGGCAGCGGTCGCGGCAGCGGTCGCAGTGTAAACGTGACGCAAGGCGCCGTGCACTGAAGCAGGCTCCAGCATCGCTTGCCAGATCGGCTTCTCGGTAACTTTCTCAATTGGAACCATCTCTCAGCCCTTCCCTTGGTTGATAGAACCTGAGCCGCGTCCAGCCCTTGAAACGCAGGTCAGTCGTTGAATCACAAATCACTCCGTACTTTGAATCAGAGTGAATGATTGCTCGCTCCTTCGCGAGCCAAACTCCGATGTGCGCCGGTCTGTCAACTCGCGCCATCAAGACGAGAGCGCCATCACCGGCTTTGATGAGCCCCATCTTGTCGTATGGAACTTCGCTCCAGTGCACGCGCTCCGGGTGCGTCTCGATTGCCTCGATCATCCAGGACCAACTCGGAGCGAGCGGCACTGCGATATCAGGAAGCTCGCGCGAGAACAGATCGCGCTCCACCGCAACCGCGCAATGCCAGCAATCGTAAGCTTCTGGCCCTTTTGCGTTCGCGGCCCAAGCCTTCCCGAGAAAGCTGCAAAGTATCTCTTCTCGCGTCACGCCAGCAGTCCTGGAAACTCCCTGATGGTGTAAGTCTTGAATGGGAACCTCCGATTAGTCAAGTCATCGATCTGAGCCGTGCCCACGACAGTCGGGCCATCAATCTTCACCTTCTTCATGATGAACTGTATCGGCCCATAACACGGAACAGTCAAGTCATCGGATCGGTACTCGCGATAAACAACCGTCAAATCGGATTTGATTTGGACGGCCGCATCGAGGTATTTCATAATCTCGCGGCCAACGTTGTCGATTGAAATCTGACAAGTCGGCACCTTCCCTTCGGAGAACTCCGGCCGCTCCGAGTAAAACGGAACGGCTTGGAATGAAACCGTTTCGCCCGGATTGAAGGCGGCACCAAGCTCAATCCCGAAGCTCGTGTCAACATCGACGCCAGTAACAACCCGGATCGGGACTTCAACCGGAGGTGCGCCTTGCAGGAACGCAGGGTGCTGAAGCTCCAGCGTGGAATAAATCATCACGCCCGGAGGCGCGCTCGCTTCCGCTTCTTCCCAAGCTGTCGTCCAAGGATCGGGCATATCACATTCCGTAGACGCGCAGCGGAAGCGTCACAAACATATAGGCGCCTTGCCGGGACACAGATGGCGCCTTGCCCTGCTCAAGCTGAACGGTCTTTGTGACTGTGGACGTTCCGATCACGATTGGCATCGTCCATCGCGAAGTCCCGTTGTTGAGCGTCGTTCGCATGAATGTATCAAACAAATCGTATTCCGTGTTCGTCATCGGCTTCAACGGATAATCGATTGTCGCGACGTTATTGCCTGGCATCGAGCGAAGACGTTGGTTGCCTCCCTCCATCTGCGTTGATACCGGCTGGATGAACATGGACGGCATTGTCCATCCCGAGTTCGCTTCACTCGGAACGCCAACCGGCCAAACGGGAAGTGCCATGAGAGAACCTCGTTAGATATGCGGCGCCAATCCGTAACGTCGCTCAAGCGAAGCGTTCAGCGGAGACTGGCCACTGTCGATGAGCGAGGCGGCC
>Ga0193712_1000220_pt1 | contig 10126 bp, 11 predicted proteins | sample H3a1metaG_FD_143053 | JGI IMG/M metagenome (GOLD analysis project Ga0193712, IMG submission 143053) | Soil microbial communities from a riparian zone of the East river system, Colorado, United States - H3a1 | ecosystem: Environmental > Terrestrial > Soil > Riparian zone | place: USA: East River... | reverse complement strand
GAAGAGTGCGAGGCCTTCTCTGTAGCCAGTGCAACTTCGCTATCGGGCTCATGTCCGACGAACCCGGTCGGCTCATCGCTGCCGCTCAGTATCTGACTGCGTCCCTGGAGAGGTACGCTAAGTGACCGCTGTCTTGGCTCCGCTCTATCGCCCGTCGAAGTGGGGGGAGCTGTATCACTCGCTCGACCACGACCACGCGATGGGCGGAGGAGCCGCTGGGCCAGGCAAAACCCAGTGCCTCATCATGGATCCGTTGGCCCAGATGGTGATGGAGCAGGAGAGGACCGAGAACCCTCGTCACCCGCACTACATCGGCCCGAAGAACTCGACGGGCTGGGCTCTCCATCTTCGCCGGACGATGCCGCAGGTGGAGCAGACCATTGTCAGGGCCGCGAGAATCTTTCCGCGAATGGATCCGAAAGCATCGTTCAATGCCCAAACGCACACGTGGCTCTTCTCCTCCGGGTACCGGTATCAGTTCGGTCATTGCAAGGACCCGAACTCCTGGGAAGATTACTTCTCCAGCCAGTACACGCACATCGCCTTCGATGAACTCGTGCAGTTCAACAAAGTTCAGTACGACAACATCGCTTCTCGTTGTCGGTCTGATGATCCGGTTCTGAAGAACATGCTGAAGGTTCGTTCCATGACGAACCCGGTCCTCTCACGCGACCAGATGGACAATGTCTCGGTGGATGATCCGCTCTGGGTGCGGAAGGAATTCGTCGACCCAGCCCCACAAGGGAAGGTAACTCTCTACCGCGAGGTGAAACTCAACGATGGCTCCGTCGTCCGTCGAACCCGTTGCTATCTCCCGGCTCTACTGTCGGACAACCCCAACCCGGAATTCGCTCGCCAATGCGAAGCTTCTCTCAGGGACCTCCCCGTTCACGTCCAGCAAGCTCTGATTCATGGGAATTGGTACGCGCAGTACGGAAGCTTCTACGGGGACGAGTGGGACCCGAAGGTTCACACCTGCAAGCCCTTCAAGATTCCCTCCGACTGGCTCCGCTTCCGCTCAATGGATTGGGGATTCAAGTCTCCCGGAGTCGTGGGTTGGTGGGCGATGGACTACGACGGAAATCTGTTCTGTGAGTACGAGCTGGTCTTCAAAGGGAAGACGGCTACCGAGGTCGCGAAGATGATCCGAGACCGGGAGATAGCGGAGAAGCTCTGGTACGGGGCACAGTCCAGAATCACGGGCCCAGCAGACACTCAGCTCTGGGAGAAACGCGGGGCCGGGGCGGTCACCATGGCTCAGGAGATGGCGAAGGTCGGGGTGAACTGGGTCCCGGCAGACAAGACAAGCCGGAAGAGGAACGCGGGTCTACTTCTCGGGAGACTGAAAGACCACCAGAATAAGACGAGCCAGCCTGGGGTGGTGTTCTTCTCGACCTGCGACAAGTGTATCAAAACCCTCCCGACCATCCTGAGTGTGGTAGGCGATCCGGAGGTCCCTCAGGACGGCGGATGGGACCACGCCCACGACATGGTGCTCTACGCGATGCCCTTCGCTTCGCACGGAAGGGCGGGGATCCCGGCGATGAAGAGCAACAAGCGTTCGGATTATGAGGAAAGAGACGACGATGACCGGGGGAGTGCTGGCTACGGTGACCTCCTCTGAGTTTCCGGTACAATGCCCCCATGCTAGCCCCAGTCCTCGACTCTGCCCTCCCTCTCGACCCTTCTGGAAATCCCATCATCACCCTGTCGCCGGAGGATATGGGCGACGAAGAGGCGATGCAGCCGTACGACGAGGACGCGACCAATCTGGTGGACGCATTCAACGAGAGCGCTGAAGGGAAGCAGGAGCTCGAGAAGATAGCGGACTTAGTCGAGGAACGGTTCGATACCGACTGGGAGGGGAATGCTGGCTATAGGAAGACCTGGGCCAAGAACTGTAAACTCCTGGCTGGGGACCTTCCGAAGAAGACGTTCCCCTTCGCGGGGGCAGCCAACGCTCACGTGCCGGTGATGCTCGAGAATATGATGCGTCTTTCTTGCCGCATCGAAAGCGAACTCTTCGGGGACTGGGCAAACGTCTTCTCTGTTCCTCCCGTAGGGGAGGGAGGCGAGGACGTCTCGGAGATTCTCACGCTCCACGGAAACTGGCAGATACGAGAGCAAATCCCGGACTTCGAGCGCCAGATGCAGCGCGGCCTCCTGATGTTCCTGATGGGGGACGTCACATGCTGGAGCTATTGGGACCCGCTCACGGAATTGAACTGCCACAACATGCTTACGGCAGACGAGTTCGTGACTCCGTTCGCATTCGTTTCGACGAAGCCCGACTACGGAGACCTCCCGCACTACACGATGGTGCTCCGATACTACCGTCATCAGCTCCAGGCCCAGAAAGGTCGATGGGTGGGGGTGGATGAGGTTCTCGAGGGCGAGGGGGACGGGTTCGGGGACGAGCCGGACCATCCGATCCGAGACGGCGTGGCGAGGGTTCAGGGCGAAGAGCTACCGGATGACCTGTGCAAGGGCGCGCCATACGTGATTCTCCATCACGAGGGCTGGATGGAGCTTCCGCTTCAGACGAAGGATCGATGGGTCCAGGTGATCATGGAGAAGAAGTCTCGGAAGATTCTGTCTCTGTCGATTCATGAGGAAGCGGACTGGCAGGACCGGATCCGTTTTGAGTCTCAGCAGGCCGAGATGGGCCAGTATGTCGCCCAGAAAGGCATGTACTCCCAGATGCAGATGCAGCGGGACCAGGCCATGGGCCCTGTCCAGCAAGGAGCCCAGCAGGTTGCACAACTTCACTCTCAGGGGGCGATTGGTCCAGAGCAGGGGATGGCAATGGTTCAGAGCCTGCACGAGGCCGTACCCCCAGAGTTGCCGCCCCCTCCGCCGCCGCCAGCGTGGCTTTCAGACCCGGAAGATTTAGCGGCCAAGCCCAAGGACGTGAAGAAGCGCCCCATCCTGATGTTTGCGCACGGGGTCTGCATGGAGCCGATGACGGGTTCCCTTGGGCTTGGAGTGGGACGAGTTCTCGCCGACTACAACCGAGCGGCGAACACGGCCCTCTCTCAGTTCACCGACCAGGCTACCCTGGGGAACGCGAAGGGATTCATCGTCGCCGATACGGTGGACTTCGATAGGCCATTCTCCTGGGCGCCGGGGAAAATCAACAAGGTCAAGGGCGTCTCAGGGATGGAGTTGAAGAATGCGATCATGCCCGTCGATCCGGGGCCAGCGAACCCGCAACTCGTCCAAATCATGCAGCTCATGCAGGCTAACGGCCAGGCAGCTGCGCAAGCTCCAGATGTGCTCAGTGGAGATCCTGGCAAGAGCGGAGAAACGTATCGCGGAATCGCCACCCGTATCGAGCAGGCCACAAAGCAGCTCACGGTGGTCGGACGACGATTTGCGCAATTCGTACGGACGATCCTACGTAACAACGCTCGCCTTAACGCGGTCTTCCTCCGTGACGAAGAAATCTTCGAGGTCACGAAAGACGCGCTCGGCACAATGATGCCGATGAAGGTCGGTCGGGAGATGTATCAACGAGACTACAAGGTCGAGATTCGTTCCGATCTGAAATTCTCCGGGAACGCAGAGCGCACAGCGGAGGCGGACCAAATCCTACAGATGACCACCGCCTTCCCGCCTTTGATGCAGGACCAGCCCTTCTTCTATCAGGCAGTGAAAGGCTCACTAGAGGCAAGGGGCAAGCGGAAGCTGGTGGCTTACCTGGGGCCGGAGCCTCCTGTCCCGCAGTTCCCCTTCGGCGCGGCTCCCATGCCTGTTCCCCCAGGAGGAGGCGCTCCGCCCCCGCTCCCCGGTGGTCCGCCACAGCAAAACGCTAAGGGCACAGGCGACCCAGGCCAAGAGAGTCAGGGTCCGCCGCAGCAACGAAACAACCCACAGGGTCCAGGTGGCGAGATTTCGGCCCCTCCCCCTCAGGGGACCGGATGACGACCAAGCGAACGAGAGAGCTGGCGCTGGCATGGAGTTCCAGGCCTAATGAGTAAGACGCAAGACTCCGAACTTCTCGACCAGTGGTTGGGTCATCCGGTAACGGCTCATGTCGTGGCGGGTCTCGAGGTGGAGAAGGCCGCCGCTCTCGCTGTGCTCATCGGCCGCGCTCGTGGTACAACCGACGCTCAAGTTGCGAGGGCCTGCGCCCAGTACGACATCCTCAACGCGACAATCCTCACGATGACCGAGAAGGAGATACCCGATGCGCCTGAGCCTGACGAGTCCGAGTCCGATGACGAAGAGTGAGGCCGTAGAGAGGGAGGCGGAGGCCACGACCCTCGCTGAGCGCATCGGAAAGGCAATCGCCGCGAGACAGTCCCCTCCCGGGGCGCTGGGTCTCCCCGGCAAATTGGAGCTACGTAGGCAGCAATACAATATCCCGGACGAAGCCTTCGAGATGCATGCGGCGTTCGATCGAATCCTTCTCTGGCAGGTCGACCCTCTCTACCAGGAGAAGGAGACGATCAAAAACACCTTCGCCGGGACAAGTATCCTGATGCCGGAGACGTCCAGCAAGCGGGTGAGGGATGAGACTCCGCGGGGAGTAATCGTCTCCGCCGGTCTTCAGGCTCTCGACAACCTTCGGTCCAACGGCCTCGACGTGGGGCACCTGGTGAACTTCGTGCGCCTGTCCCCTTGGAGGATTCCGATCGCCTCGTACGAGGGGAATCTGATCTACCTCATCGTCCTTCGGGACGGAGACCTCATCGCCTCCGAGGACCTCCAGCAGTCGGTCCGGTCCGGTAAGGCCGGGGTCACCTACGACGCCAGCATCAAACAGCACCTGTTCGTGGATGAGCAGGGCGCCACATGGAACCCGTCGGTTCCTTTCGTCGACGAGAGCTACTGAAAGGGAAGAACATGGCAGCCAGCAAGAAGAGAAACCCATTCGTCGACGAGGGAGAGGGCGAAGGAGAGCCAGAGTCTCCAGTCAAGGACCCGGTCCTCGAACTCTCCGACGATGACGACGACGATCCGATCGACGCCCCAACCCCGTCCGGCCCCACGAGGGAAGACAAGCGGAAGAACCGCGCATGGATGAACCGTGAGGACAAGGACCGTCTCGAGCGGGAGAATCAAGAACTCAAAGCCAGAGCTGACCAGGCCATCCTCCAGGCGCAGCAGGCCACGACCTACGCGCAGCAGGCAGTCCAGTACTCCCAGCAAAACCAGCCTCGCCATGGATACTCGAATGACCCCATCGATCATGCCGCCGGTCTTCTCGCTAGGGAGCGCAAGGTCCTGAATCAGGAGTACCAGAACCGCTATGCCGAGGCAGGCCGGAGGCCCATCTCAGCAGAGGAGCAGCAAGCCTTCGAGGCGAGGGCCGAGGAGCTGGAGCAGCGGAACGTCCAGATAGGCGTCGCTCGGGCTCTTCGGGCTCAGGGCTTGGGGCAGCACAATCCCCAGCAAACGCAGGCGGATGTCCTGCGGATCCAGATCACCCAGAAGTATCCCGAGGCTTCCCAGCATCAAGCAGCTCTCGTGTATGCCGATGGCGTACAAAAGCAACTCGTCGCCACGGGAGCCCAACCCTACTCCCAGGACACCATCGACAAGTCCATGGACGCTGCCGAGAGACAGTTCAGGCTGGGCAAGTACAAGAACGGCGTCCCGCAGACTCCAAGCCCTCAGATGCGGGAGCGCCTCCAGGGTTCCCCCAGGGGAGGAGGCTCAGGCGGCGGGGAGAAATCTGAGGGCCAGGTCGTAATGACCAAGGAAATGCGGAAGATGGCCAACGCGGCCTACGGGCACATCAAGGACGAGGGCAAGCGATACAAGGCCTGGTACAAGTCGCAGGCAGCCCAGAGCGACGAGTAGTCCCAAGAAAAAAGTTGCACACCAAACCCTAGACATGTATTACTAGGGCATTCGGCGCCGAGGCCAGCCAGCCAAGGCGTCTGAACGGTAACCCGGGTCCCCGCCTGGTTTGCCTGAAAGCTCCGGGGAGGTCGCAACGGACCGCAGCACGTTGGACCCGGAGCTTCATGGCATCAGCGACCCTCCCAGGTACCAAGGCACGACGCAAAGACCCTCGCGGCCGTACGCATGACGGCGCGAACACGGGGAACAAGCTTCTGAATCGTCGGCCCGACATGTACTATGTCGCGGTCTCGAAAGACGGGGAAGCGATCGGTCAGTACGAGGGGATGGGGTACGCGATCGAGCGGTACGAAGAGGGTGGTCCGCGGTTCTCTCTCCGAACGGTGAAGATTGGCGAGCCAATCGAGTACCGGGGCACGGTGCTGATGAGCATTGCCCAGGAGACGAAGGACTGGATCGATCAGTACGGGGACGATGGGGAATCGGGCTGGGCCATGGCCGACAAGCTCGAAGACAAGATTCTCGACAAGAGCGGCGCACAGAAGGACCTGATGCGCGGGCTCCATGGCGGGTACGTCAAGGTGATTCACGAGGTCGAGCCCTTGCGGCCGATGGTCTGAGGAGTGAAAGATGGCTACTGACAACAATATTCAGTACGGCGTTCGGTGGGTGCGGACTGTCAACGGCGACGCCAACTCGCCTGCCCTGATGAGGGTTCGGCTTGCTACGGCGTACGCCCCCACGGTGGGCGGCACTGGGGTGAACCTCCACGCTGGGGATGTGATTCAAATCGCGTCCACCGGCTACGGTACGATCTCAATCGGCACGGAAGGCACCCAGAGTCTCATGTACGGGGTCATAGCGGGATTCTCCCCGGAGTATGACGGCTCGGTCATGCAGCCTCGGGACCGGCACGTGTCTGGGCAGGGCGCTTATTCAACGAACTACGAGCGCCTGAACTACGTCTGGGCGATCCCTATCCCTGGCAACGTGTTCGAGATGGACTGCGACGACGCCACGACGTTCACGACGGAGGCCACCTACCTGGCGGCCATCGGCGAGAACTGCGACATGGTTTGCGCGGCGAACACATCGAACGCTGGCGACCCGAGAATCACGACCCGGCTCGATATCTCGACGCACGCGGTTACGAACACTCTGCAGTGGCGCATCGAGGACATCTCGCCGACACAAGAGAACAAGGACTTCGCGGGCAACTACGTGAAGCTCCTGGTCACGGGCAACAAGCTCCAGCAGTCGCCCTACGCAATCCTGGGAGTCTGAGGAGATACCCCAATGAACGTTTTTACCGGCACCATCTTCCACACTCTCAAGCGGACTCTCCGCTCCATCGTGGACGACAAGTCAGACGGTTACGAGAGCGGCCTCTACCTCAAGCGGTTCACCGAAGAGGGGACCATGGAGGACAACTACGTCGATGACCTCGAGATGGGGGGTCCCGGACTTGCTTCCGAAAAGACGGAGGGCATGGCCATCTCGGTGGGAACGGTTAGGGAGGGCGTGCTTACTCGGTACAACTCCCGCACCTTCGCGCAGAAGCTCATCGTCACTCGGGAGGCGATGGAGGACACGAAGTACGACCAGGCCCTGAAGCTTGCGCGCCGGTTGAAGCGCTCGATGCACAAGACCTGCGACATCGACGCCACGAACATCCTGGTCCGAGCGTTCAACTCCTCCTATGTCGGAGGAGATGGCGTCAGCCTTGGTAGCTCGAGCCATACCCTGCCGAATGGCGGGACGTTCTCGAACATCATGGCCACCCCTATGAGCCCCTCTCGGGCTGCAATGATCGTGGCCACCAGCCAGCTCAAGAAGTTCCCGGGACACGACGGAATCACCGAAGGGGTGATGCCGAAGGAGATCGTGTGCCCAGTGGACCAGTGGGCCGTCTGGGAGGTCCTCACGAAGTCGACGAAGGCTCCCGAGGCTGGCGAGTTCAACGCCATCAACGTGGTGAACCAGACGCTCTCCATCGATGACGTGGTGGCGAACCCCTACTGGTCGAACACGACCACGAACTGGGGCATCATCACGGATGCGGAGAACGGGCTGAACTTCCTCTGGCGCCGCAAGCCCTCGAGCGACGACTGGGTGGAGAACAACCAACAGACCTACATTTACGCCATCTCGGCCCGCTGGGCTCGCGGATGGTCGGACCCCCGCGGCTTCTACGGCGTGAACGCCTGAAAGAGAGCCATGGCCTTCCCCACTACAGCAGGCGTCCCGTACTACCAGCTCGGCGCTGGTATCCGGACCGACTTCGGCATGATTCTGCCGGTCGGGACCCGTGCGATCTACGTACGGTCTACCGGGGTCCAGTCCGGTGACACCCAAGCAATCGCCGAGAGGCTACTCCCGACTCTTGCCGCGGCGCTCTCCGAGTGTCGCTCAGGTCAGAACGACACGGTTTTCATTCTTCCGGGACACTCCGAGTCGGTCACGACCGGTGACCTCGCGAACCTCGTCGCGGGCACGAAAATCATCGGCCTCGGCCAAGGCGGCAACAAGCCGGTCTTCCGGTGGGGTGCGACCACGAGCCAGTGGGCCATTGCGGTGGCGGATGTCCTCTTTCAGAACCTCCGGCTCCGGCTGGAGGGCGCGGTGGTGGTCAAGGCCATCGCCGTGACGGCGGCGGATGTGACGTTCGATTCTTGCGAGTTCGAGACGGCGTCCGGGGCATCGAACTACGCGGCCCTTGGCATCGAGCTTGGCACGGGCGCGGATCGATGCACCATCTCGAACTGCCGCTTCCGCGGGAAGACGGCTACGGCGGTGACCCAGGTCATCTCCACGGCGGGAACGGCCCAGACGGGATTCCGCATCCTCGACACGGATATCGTGGCCCCAGGGCATGCGACGACGGGTCTCATCTCCATCGGCAATGCGGCAACGGAGATGCTGTTCGCGAACCTCCGGCTGTACAACACGGTCGCGGCCTCGACCTGCACCATCAACCTGGCGGACTTCGCATCGGACGGGTTATTGGTGAACATCGACTCGGGCACCAAGAACGATGGCACCGTCACGGCTCAGGGGATAATATTCGGTACGTCCACCGTGGTGATGACTTCTCGCTGCTTCTGCGTGGATCAAGTCAAGAAGAACTCAACCCTTTCTCCTGCGGCGGGGACCTGATCGTGTCGGGGAAGTGATGACAGCCAAACACTCCGATAGTCAGGTCGCCTACGCCAAGATGGGCGAGCGGGAGCTGGCGGAAGCCGGCGGGATGGTCAAGTACCTCGTCGCTCAAGCCGACAAGGGTCTTCATCTTCACGGCTTCTCTGTGGATGGTGGGTACTACCACTTCATTTTCTTCACCGTCGAAAAATCCAAGTAGCCACAGCCCCGGGCGGGGCGCTCTGCTCGGGAGGATCCCAATGAGAACCACCGGCAGACACTATCCAGACGACCTTCCCCAAGGGGATATCGCGTGCCTCTGTGACTACTGCGGGACGCGCTACTACCGTTCCCAGCTCCGGAGGGACCAGGCGGGGCTTCTGGCTTGCGAGAAGGACTACGGCGGGGATGTGGTCACCATCTCGGAGGAGAACGCTCAAGGGGCCCAGGAGCCTCTCTATGTTCAGAACGACCAGGACGACGGGAATTACGACACCTACGCGGCAGAGCCACCTCCGGTGATTGTATTCCCAGATGGCGTGAGGGGCTTCTAAATGACAGTGGCCACTAGCTTCACCCGCGAGATGAATGTGACCCGGATCATTCTCCGGGCCTACAATCTCGCAGGGTTGCTTGCGCCGGAACAGGGAACCTCGGGTCCTACCTGGACGCCTCGGGACTCGCTCGCGAAGGACTTCCTGCAGAGCATCCTGGATGAGCTCCAGACAGAGGGTGTCTTCACTCGTGAGGTGGACATGGTGAACGTGTCCCTGACGGCTGGGGATTCGATCTACGACATGCCGGACAACGTCTGGGATGTGGTGGAGGACGGGGCCTACATCGCGGCAGGCGAGGACATCGATGCCGCCACGTCGGAGACTCCGGTCCTGCAGAAGGACCGCGAGGCGTGGCAGCGCCTGGGTACCAAATCGTCCGAGGGTAGACCGACGATGTTCTGGGTGGACCGCACGGCGAGCCCGGTGCAGGTCATCCTATGGCCCATCCCGGAGGAGGCAGGGACAATCCGATTCCAGGCCGTCCAGCTATTCGCTGACGTGACCAGCGGGACGAAGACCCTCGACCTTGAGCGGTACTGGATGCAGTACATCCTCTGGGAGCTAGCTCATCAGCTTTGCGTTTCGGCGAACAAGCTGGAGCACGGCGGGTACTGCGCGCA
>Ga0193712_1000219_pt1 | contig 10151 bp, 10 predicted proteins | sample H3a1metaG_FD_143053 | JGI IMG/M metagenome (GOLD analysis project Ga0193712, IMG submission 143053) | Soil microbial communities from a riparian zone of the East river system, Colorado, United States - H3a1 | ecosystem: Environmental > Terrestrial > Soil > Riparian zone | place: USA: East River... | reverse complement strand
CCGGAGCAGAAGCCCACAATGAAGCCTTGCAGCGCGACGGTGAGGCCGGCACCGACCAGGCCTAGGATCGTGGGCATTTGCTCCGGCGCTCCGAAGAGCACGAAGAGAACGCCGACTAGAGCGGCGGTCTTGAGCAGGAAGCGAATGACGGTACGCAAGGTGAGCAGGCGCTTGTGGTCCGGTGTGGCTTCACCGAGAGCCCGTTCCACTGCGCGGCCCAGGAGGAAACTCGCCAGAACGATGAGCGTGATCCAGAGCAGCGTCTGCATCATGGAGTGAGTCGCCGCCATTTTCCGGATCTGCAACGAGTCCAGCCAGCGCCCGTAGATGCCGGCCAGATCCTGGTGATCCTGAATGCGCTTATCAAGCTCCGCCATGCTGCGCTGATCGAGCGACAGTTGTTGCACGGACTGGAGTGCTGCGCCGTTGACCAGGGAGGTCTTGCGGGCTTCCTCCTGATGCACCTGCTTTTCGAGGGCGTCGTGCTTGGCTGAGAGCTCCGCTGCCGCGTTTGTAGCATCTTGCTGGGCGGCACGGATCTGGGTTTGAGCGCTGCGCAGCTGGAACCACTCCTGAGCGTGGGCGCGGAAACTGTTGGCCGGAGCGGATCCTTTGGCCATGGCGCCGCCGTAGACCATGGCGCTGCGGGCGTCCTCGAGCTTCTCGTGTTGCTCGCGCGCTTTCACGACCTTGCTTTGCGCATCGGCTCCGACGCGCTCCAGGTCGCCTTTGGCGTCGGCAATTTCGTCTTCATCAAGAGCCAGTTGGGCATCGGCAAGCTCGGAGGCTCCTTCCAGGTCCGATTTGTCCGCCTCGCTGGCATGCTCGACTTTTTTCTGCAGATCGAGCGCAATGTTCTGGTCTTTCTTGATCTGGGCTTCCATCTGCCGGACGCGGTCCTCAAGAGCTTTCGTTTCCGGCGAGGTTTGCGGAGGGAGAGCGCTCACGCGACGCAGGGCGCTGGCAAAATCCAAATCTACTTCGTGGTCAGCGACTCGCTCGGCGTCGCGCGCCAAATCCTGGTCGTCCGGCGTTGCGGCCCAGGCCGCCAAGTCGCGAGCCGTCGTCAGAGGAGTCTTGTCGACTGCAAATTCCTGTGGAATGTCCTGTGTCTTCGGTTTCTGCGATTGGAACCTGACGCTGTTATCGGTGAGCACCCACGCCACCAGGGCGAGGGCGGTCAGCAGCAGAAGCGCGGCGAAGGTTAATTGGGGTGTGCGTTTCATCGGAAGGTTCAGGATAGCGGCACGCGAGAACCGGGGTCAACGCTCACCAGTTCCAGGTCGCGCCGCAGTTCGAAATCATTTCGCGTTGGCTTTAGCGGGCGGCTTGCCCTTGCTCTCGCGTTCAGAGGGGGTAAGGCCAAATCAATCATCGACAAATGGCTGGGGTCCCTTGCGGATCTCATGCCCTCTTGGCTTGGGCCGTCGGTTGGCTTGGGTCTTCAGTTGGCTTGGGTCTTCTGGCTTGGGTCTTCTTGACACTCTGCCGAGCCGCCAACTATCCTAAGAGATTGTCCCCATCGGCGGTTTCGGCGGCAACGCGCCGCGCTGAACCGGTGGGTGTAAAGTGTTGGGGGCACAAGGTTTGTATGTTTATCGATATCCACGAGTTGGAGTTGCACCCCGTGGATTTCGCGGAAGAGTTCGCGCCCGGCGTGCTCGACCTCGGTTCGGACTACACGCAGCGCACTCCTCTGCGGACTACGGGACGCGCTGAGCTGGTCCCAGAGCATCACGGCAAGCACGAGCGCCTGCTGGACATCCGGGTGCATGGGGACTTCTCAACGACCCTGGAAGTGGCCTGTGCGCGCTGCCTGGACCCGGTAGTCACGGGCGTCCGCAACAGCTATGATTTGCTATACCGGCCCGAGGGATCGGATTCCGACAGGCAAGAGCTGAACGTAACGGCGGCGGAAGCGGAAATCAGCTATTATCCGGGCAATGGGCTGGAACTGGCGGATGTGCTGCTCGAGCAGGTTTTGCTGGCGGTGCCGCTGAAGATCGTTTGTAAGGCGGATTGCAGGGGATTGTGCCCTTCGTGCGGGCGCAACCGGAACCTGGAAACCTGCGATTGCGCTGAGAAGAACGAAGACCCGCGCTGGGCGGGACTGCAAGATATCCGGAAGCAACTGAAGATTTGAGCGAATTTACGATTTGAGGCTGCCGCGGCAGCCGGGAAGAACGAGTTTTTTACCAATGCCTAATCCAAAACGCCGTCATTCACAGAAGCGCACCAGCACACGCCGGGCGCATGATTTCCTGAGCCAGCCTTCGCTATCGGATTGTCCGAACTGCCACGAGAAGAAGGCGCCCCACCGCGCCTGCGCCAAGTGCGGCTACTACAAGGGCCGTGAAGTTGTGGCCGTTAAAGAAGCCAAGTAGGTCCTACTCCAAAAGCGCATGGCGAGCAGCGTAGCCCCGAGCACCATATCTGGGTGCACCATAGCCCTGGACGCGATGGGCGCCGACAAGGCGCCGAAGCCTGAAATTGAAGGCGCCCTGCAAGCGGCGCGTCAGTTCGGGGTGCGGGTGCTGCTGGTGGGGCGCGAGGAAATCATTCGCGCGGAGCTTTCCCGCCATTCCTGCGGCGACCTGCCCATTGGGGTCATTCACGCCAGCGAACAAATCACCATGCACGACAAGGCTGCGCAGGCCGTGCGCGCGAAGCGGGATTCGTCCATGCGCGTGGGGTTGCGGCTGGTTCGTGAGGGTCGCGCGGCGGGATTTGTAACTGCGGGCAATACAGGCGCGGCCATGGCGACCGCGAAGATGGTGCTGGGAGCGCTGCCGCGCGTGGACCGTCCTGCGTTGGCGGCGGTGTTCCCGAATGCTGTGGGTTCGGCCTCGATCATGCTGGACGTGGGCGCGAACGTGGACTGCAAGCCGGAAAACCTGGAGCAGTTCGCGGTCATGGGCGAGATTTATTTCCGCAGCATTTTTGGAACGAAGCGTCCGCGCGTAGGCTTGCTTTCGATTGGCGAGGAAGAGAGCAAAGGCAATGAGTTGACGCGGGCTTCATTCCAGCTTTTAAAGCAGCTTCCGCTGAATTTTGTGGGAAACGTGGAAGGTCGCGATCTCTACGGTGGACAGGTGGATGTGATTGTCGCCGATGGGTTCGTGGGGAATGTCGCGCTGAAGATTTCCGAAGGCGTGGTCAATCTGGTTCGCTTTACCTTGAAGGAATCGCTGAAGACCACCATCACGCGGCAAGTTGGATATTTGCTTTCGCGGAGCGCGTTTGCGGACTTTAAGAAGAGGCTGGACTATTCCGAGTCTGGCGGGGCCCCGCTGCTGGGGTTGAAGGGCGTGTGCATCGTGAGCCACGGTTCTTCGAATGCGAATGCGATTAAGAACGCGATTCGCGTGGCTTCCGAAGTGGCTTCGGGCAACATCAATCGGCATATTGAGGCCGGTCTGGCGGCGATTCCGAAGCGGAACAACGCAACCAAAGCGCCGAGAGCGCCAGAGCCTGCCGTCGCGCATGCGATCGAATAGACTTCCCAAGACCTTATGACAACGTCGATCGCATTTCTCTTTCCCGGACAGGGATCGCAAGCCGTAGGTATGGGCCAGGAACTGGCGGACAAGTATCCCGTTGCCCGCCAGACATTTGAGGAGGCCGATGCTGCGCTGGGCATGTCGCTCTCGCGTTTGTGCTTCGAAGGGCCGGAGGAGGAATTGCGGCGAACCGAAATTACGCAGCCTTCGATCCTGGCGGTATCCGTGGCTACGTGGCGTGTTCTGGCGCAACAGGGCGTGATGCCCGCATGGGTGGCGGGGCATAGCCTGGGCGAGTATTCGGCGCATGTGGCGGCGGGAACGTTTGCCTTTGCCGACGCTGTACGGACGGTGCGCAACCGCGGGCGTTATATGCAGGAGGCCGTGCCCGCGGGCGTCGGCGCGATGGCTGCGATTCTCGGCATGGAATCGGGGCAGGTGCGGGGGATTTGCGAGCGGGCCTCGCAGGGAGAAGTCTGCGAAGTGGCGAATATGAACTCGCCCGAGCAGATTGTTATTTCTGGACACCAGGCTGCCGTCGAAAGAGCTGTGGCGATGGCTGCGCAACAGGGGGCGAAAAAGGCGGTGCTGCTTCCCGTGAGCGCCCCCTTCCATTGTTCCTTGATGCGTCCCGCGCGGGAACGGCTTGCTCAGGATTTGAGTTCGTTCGAAATGCAGAATCCAGCCCCGCCCGTGATGTGCAACGTCGACGCCACTTTTGTGGACACTGCGGACGCCAGTCGGGACGCGCTGGTCCGTCAAGTAACGGGCACAGTTCGATGGGATGAGTGCGTGCGCGGGCTGATCGCCAAGGGCGCCGAGACATTCGTCGAAGTCGGCCCGGGCAAAGTGCTGTGGGGATTGATGCGGCAAATTGATCGCTCTAAGGCGAGCTGGCAGACTTCGGACGATGGAGCCTTGCAGAAGACGCTGCAGGGGTTAGCGCAGCCTGCCTCCTAGCAAGGCGGGAAGCTCATGGTCTTGCCGGATTTTTCGACCCAGACGCGGGCGGGTTCGAAGCGGTCATTGACCGTCACCTCCACGACCACTCCTGTGCCGCCGCCGCGGCATTCTCCGGAAGCGCGGATTTTATGGGTCTTCACCAAACCCCACTCGCCGCCCGGCCCCCAATCGGTATAAAACTCGCGAAAGGGATACTTCGGATATTTCTCCGTATGCTGCCGCCAGGTTGGATCCTGCATCCAGATGCCGTACGCGGCCTCAAAATTCTTCTGTTCGATGGCTGCGAAAAACTTGTTGGCGACGTGCTCCTCCGGCCAGTATCGAAAGAGCCAGAGCAGAAAACCTGTGGCGACCAGCAGCAGAATTCCAATGCTCATCCTGATCTTGCGGCGGCGGGCCGGAGCGGGATCGTACACAGGGGCGTCCATCAGCGTCATAGCACCTCCAGCATATACGGAACCCGCAGCCGGAAAAAGGTTCCCGCTCTTCTCAGAAGCCGGTTGGCCACCGTCAGGGCCGCACGCGCTAGAATCGAGATTCCGCAGTCTCGGGAACGCAACCACTCATGTCCACGGTCGTAACCCGCGAGCAGTTTCGGCAAGCGATGGGGAGCTTCGCCACCGGCGTGACCGTGATCACGCTGGCGGAAGCTGGGGGCGAGGTGCATGGCATGACGGCCAATGCGTTTTCGTCGGTGTCGCTGGACCCGTTGCTGGTGCTGGTTTGCGTGGATCATCGGGCGCGAACCCATGCGCATTTGCAGGAGAAGAAGCGTTTTGGCATTAACGTACTGGCTTCGGACCAACGCTTGATTTCGGAATTTTACGCGGGCGCCATGGAAACCCACCAACAGGCCGAGGCGGCTGGGGCGCGATTTGACCGGACGGCGCACGGGACGCCGGTTCTGCGCGGCGCACTCGCCTATTTGGAGTGCCACCTCCGGCACGCGCAGGCAGCTGGAGACCATACAATTTTCATTGCCGAGGTGGAAGATGTGCAAACGCGAGCGGGGGAGCCGCTCCTGTATTTTCACGGAAAGTACAACGCGCTGGGCCAGGAACTCTAGCCCTCGCGGCTGTACTGGTTGCGCTTCTTTTCCTGATGCCGCTCGATTCCGAACTGGATGAGCTTGTCGATCAGTTCGGGATACGAAAGACCCGACGCACCCCAGAGCTTGGGATACATGCTGATGGCGGTGAAGCCGGGCATGGTGTTGATTTCATTGACGTAGAACTTCTTGCTGCTGGGATCCATGAGGAAATCGACGCGCGCGAGGCCGGAGCAATCGACCGCCTGGAAGGCCCTGATCGCCAGTTCCTGCACTTGCTGAATCTGGGTCTTGGTGAGTTTGGCGGGAATAATTAGCTGCGAGCCTTCATCCAGATATTTTGCGTCGTAATCGTAAAATTCTGTGGACGGAACAATTTCTCCGGCGATGGAAGCTGCGGGCTTGTCGTTGCCCAAAACTGAGCATTCGATTTCGCGGGCTTTGCGTTGCTTACCGCCAACGCCTTGTTCGATGACGAGTTTGCGGTCGTAGCGCGCGGCTTCTTTCATGGCGGGAGCCAATTCCGCGCGCTTGCGAACTTTGGAAATGCCCACCGACGAACCGAGGTTGGCGGGTTTTACGAAAACCGGATATTTCAGCTTGCTTTCAATCAAGCGCTGCCCTTTCGCGGGACTCGTTTCCCAGTCGCTGCGCAGAATCGTGACATGCTTCACCAGAGGCAGACCTGCGGCGCGGAACAGCTCCTTCATGATGTGCTTGTCCATGCCGCAGGCAGAGCCCAGGACTCCGGCCCCGACGTACGCGATGTCGGCCAGTTCCAGCAGGCCTTGAATCGTCCCGTCTTCACCAAAAGTGCCGTGGAGAACGGGGAAAATCAGGTCGACCTGGATGCTGTGGTCGGTCCAGCGGCGCGACATTTCGGCGGCGCCGGTCTGGAACGGGACCATCGACGCGGGCGAGGTCCGCGCGGGCACGGGCGGAATCACAATGGCGGAACCCTGCGCCAGAACGGCGGCTGAAGAGGTTGCCTGCGGGTCACCCGCGCGCAGAGCGCGGGGCTGCTGTTTCCCTTGCAACAATGCTTCGGCGCGCCCCGCCGTCACCCAGAGTCCATCTTTGGTGATGCCGATGGGCACGACCTCGTACTTGTTCTTATCGATGGCGTTGAGAACCGAGGCGGCGGAGAGCAGGGAAATTTCATGTTCGCCCGAGCGGCCCCCAAACAGAACGCCTACGCGGAGTTTCTTCACAGAATCTTCTTTCCAAAGGCGGAGGCTGTCAATTCCACCGCCAATTCCGCCGTGCGATTCTTCTCGTCCAAGACCGGGTTGATCTCCACAATTTCGAAACTCAACATGCCGCCGCGGTCGGCGATGATTTCCATCGCCAAGTGGGCCTCGCGGTAGGTTGCGCCGCCCCGCACGGGCGTGCCCACGCCGGGAGCGTCTTCCGGGTCCACCCAATCCATGTCCAGCGAGACGTGATATCCGCTGGTGCCCTTGCCGACAATCCAAAGAGCTTCTTCCATCAGCGAGCGGATCCCACGCTCATCAATATCGCGCATGGTGAAAACATGGATGCCGGAGCGGAGAATATTGGCTCGCTCGGCGGCGTCGATATCGCGCACGCCAAACAGAACGCAGTTCTCCGGCTTCACTTTCGGTGAAAAGCTGAAGATATTTCCCAGCTCGGAAGGGCCTAAGCCCAACAAGGCAGCCAATGGCATGCCGTGGACGTTACCGCTCGGAGAGGTGTCGGGAGTGTTGATGTCGCTGTGGGCGTCGATCCAAAGCAGGCCGATATTCTTATTGTCGCGGCGGTAGAACTCCGCCACGCCGGAGACGGATCCTGCGGCCACCGAGTGGTCCCCGCCCAGGATCAAAGGGATCTTGCCGGCCTCCAGCGCTTTGACGACGAGTTCGGCGCTCTTGGCGCAGGTGGCGGTGATTTCCTTCAGGTATTTGGCGGAGGGATCGCCTTCTTGCTTCAGTTCCGCCATGGCTACGGCGACATTGCCGCCATCGTAGACGATGTGACCCAGACCTTCGAGGCGCGCTTCCAGCCCCGCCACGCGCACGGCGGAAGGCCCCATATCGACGCCGCGCCGCGATTGGCCGAGATCGAGGGGCACGCCGACGATCTGGATTTTGCGCGAGCCGATCGAAGCGGGGATTTCTGTCGTGGTTGCCATAGGCTTCTCCGGCGGCTAGGGATAGAGCCGGTGCAGCATGCGCGCGAACGGGATGGTTTCGCGGACGTGCTCCAGCCCGCAAACCCAGGCCACCACACGCTCAATGCCCATACCGAAGCCGCCGTGCGGCACGCTGCCGTACTTGCGTAGATCGAGATACCACCGGAAGGCTTCTTCGGGGAGGCCGTGCTCATGGATGCGCTGCACCAATAGGTCGTAGGACGACATACGCTGCGAGCCGCCGATAATTTCTCCGTATCCCTCGGGCGCCAGAACGTCTACACAGAGCGCGGCTTTCGGATTGAGCGGGTCGGGTTCCATGTAGAACGCTTTGACCTTGGCGGGATAGCGGTGCACCATCACGGGCCGATCGAATTTCTGCGCGAGGTAGGTCTCGTCAGGCGATCCGAGGTCGCCTCCCCATTCGAATTTGCGCTCGAGAGCGCCCTGAGCGTGGCCTTCTTCGAGCGCCTGGACGGCTTCGTCGTAGGTGATGCGGGGAAAGGGGGCTTCCACCTTCTCGAGCTTGGCGACATCGCGACCGATGACGGCGAGATCGGGGCGGCGACGCTCCAGGCAGCGCTTGACGACGAAGATGACCAGGCCCTCCGCTAGATCCATCAGGTCGTCGAGCGTGGCGTAGGCCACTTCCGGTTCCACCATCCAGAATTCTGTGAGATGGCGGCGTGTTTTGGATTTTTCCGCCCGGAACGTGGGGCCGAAGGAATAGACCTTGCCGAGCGCCATGGCCGTGGCTTCGAGGTAGAGCTGGCCGGACTGCGTGAGGTAGGCCTGTTCGTCGAAGTAATCCACCGGAAACAGCGTGCTCGTGCCCTCACAGGCGGCCGGCGTCAGGATGGGGGGGTCGGTGAGCGTGAATCCGCGCTCATCGAAGAAGTCGCGGACCGCCTTCACGATTTCGGCGCGGACGCGAAGAATCGACGCCTGTCGGGGCGAGCGCACCCATAGGTGGCGGTGCTCCATCAGAAAGTCGACGCCGTGCTCTTTCGGAGTGATCGGATAGGGATCGGTCTCGGAAACGCGCTGCACGACCTGCACCTCGGTCACATCCAACTCATAGCCGCCCGGGGCGCGCTTGTCGGCTCGGACTTTCCCTTCGACGATGACGCTCGATTCCTGCGTGAGGCCCTTCACCGCGTCGAAAACCTCCGGCGGAACCGCGTTCTTGGGAAGCACGCCCTGAATTACACCCGAGCCGTCGCGAAAAATAGGGAACAGCAACTTCCCGCTTTCCCGCAGGTTGTAGAGCCAACCACGCAGCCGGACGCTCTGGCCGTCGTGCTTGCCGATTTCGGAGATGGTTGTGATGGGCGCTGACATAAGAAATGTCTGACCGGAACCTAGAGCTGTTCCAACTTCTTGTACGCTGCGGCCATATCCGCCGAGATATCTTTCTTCTGGTCTTCCGCCTCGATTTCGAGGACTAGAGCGAGGTCGTCGGGCGCCGAACGCAGCAGCCCCATCGTCTCCTTCCAGTCGAGGGTTCCCTTCCCGGGCCACAAATGCGCATCGCGATCCTTACTGTTATCGTGCGCGTGGGCTGAGGCAATGTGCTCTTTCACGGTTGCGAAGGCTTCGGCCACGCTGCCCACGAGATGCGCGTGCCCGAGATCAAAACAGATTCCCACATCTTCAAAATGAGCCGCCCGGATGAACTCCACGAGTTTTTCCGGGGCGGAGAATTCATTGGGAATGTTCTCCACCAGAATGCTTACGCCCAGCGGCTTGGCGAACGCCCGAAGATGTTCAATGCAAGTCATCGCCGCGTCATTCTTCTTTTCGTCAAATTCCTGGCCCGCGACGCCGATGTGTTGGATCAGGTAACGGAACGGGATCTGCTCGGCAACTTCAATCGCTCGCTTGATTTCATCCATGGCCTGAATGCCTTGAGCCCGGTCGCTGGAGGCAATATTCACCGGGGGCCCGCCGGCCCGGCCCGACTCGTAATCGGCGAACTGGGGGGCATGGACGGAAAACAGCTGGGCTCGGCCATCGCGGAACCAGTCACTAATTTCGCGCACATGCTGCTTGCGGTTGGCGTAGTCGAAATGATGACGGGCGGCATGAATTTCAATCACTTGCGCCCCGCCCCGCACCAGCTGGTCCAGCAGGCCCGGATGCAGCCGTTCTTTGAGGAATGGATATGTGGAAACGCCACGCAGCATCAGCGCCCGGCCGCCTTCCGATTGGTTTGGAAATCGCTCACGTTTGCTTTAGGGTTGCTCTTCATTTGCCCGGGCTTTTCAGGATCAAGGGGCGCACCAGGACTTATTGCCCATTCCACCGAACTCTGAGGCTAGCGTAGCGGACTTCAGCGAGTCAAATCCGCAGGGCCTCCGCAAGCATCCGCAGAGCCAAAGAGCGGCGCGGCTAGGCTTGTTCTCTCGCCTCTCCCAGCGCCACACTGACTTCCATCTTTCGCTTGCTGCGGTAGATGGTCATATGCACCGTGTCGCCAGCCCGATGC
>Ga0193712_1000218_pt1 | contig 10177 bp, 8 predicted proteins | sample H3a1metaG_FD_143053 | JGI IMG/M metagenome (GOLD analysis project Ga0193712, IMG submission 143053) | Soil microbial communities from a riparian zone of the East river system, Colorado, United States - H3a1 | ecosystem: Environmental > Terrestrial > Soil > Riparian zone | place: USA: East River... | reverse complement strand
CGAATCTCCTCGTCAACGGTTCGTCGGGGATCGCGGTCGGCATGGCGACGAACATGCCGCCGCACAACCTCGGCGAGGTGGTCGACGTCATCAAGCTCATGGTCGACGACCCCGACATCGAATTGTCCGAGCTGATGAAGGTGATGCCGGGCCCGGACTTCCCGACGGCGGGCTTCATCTACGGCATCGCCGGCATCCGGTCGGCGTACGAAACCGGCCGCGGCCGCATCGTGATGCGCGGCCGTGCCACCATCGAAGACCAAACGCACCGCAAGGACCGCCAGGCGATCATCATCACCGAGCTCCCGTACCAGGTGAATAAGACCCACCTCATCGAAGAGATCGCCGGACTCGTCCGCGACAAGCGGATCGAGGGCATCTCCGACATCCGGGACGAGTCCGATCGCGACGGGATCCGCATGGTCCTCGAGCTGAAGCGCGACGAGAACCCGGGCGTCATCCTGAACAACCTGTACAAGTTCACGAAGCTGCAGTCGACCTTCGGCGTCATCAACCTCGCCATCGTCCACGGGCGGCCGCAGGTGCTGCCCCTCAAAGTCCTGCTGCGCCACTTCGTCGATTTCCGCCGCGAGGTGGTCGTCCGCCGCACGCAGTACGACTTGAGAAAGGCCGAAGAGCGCGCCCACATCTTGGAAGGCTTGAAGATCGCGATCGACAACCTCGACGAGGTGATCACGATCATCCGGCAAAGCAAGACACCCCCGGAAGCGAAAGAGGCGCTGCGCCTCAGGTTCCATTTCAGCGATCTCCAGGCGCAGGCGATCCTCGACATGCGCTTGCAGCGCCTGACCGGCCTCGAGCGGCAAAAGATCGTCGACGAGTACGAAGAGACGCTGAAGCTGATCGAGAGACTCAAGGCGATCCTGGCCAGCGAGCGGATGCAGCTGAAGATCGTGATCGACGAGCTCGTCGCGCTCAAGGACCAGTTCGGTGACGATCGCCGGACCGAGATCGTCGCCCACGCCGAAGAGATCTCTCTCGAAGACCTCATCCCGGACGAGGAAGTCGTCATCACCGTGTCTCACACCGGCTACGTCAAGCGCACGGCGCTTTCGACCTACCGCTCGCAGCGGCGCGGCGGCAAGGGCCGGATCGGCATGACGACGCGCGACGAGGACGCGGTGCGCCACCTGTTCATCGCGTCGACGCACGACTACATCCTCGTGTTCACGTCCTCCGGAAAGATGTACTGGCTGAAGGTGCACGAGATCCCGGACGTCTCGAGCGCCGGGAAGGGCCGGCCGATCGTCAACATGATCCAGATCGGGCCCGACGAGAAGGTCTGCGCCACGCTCCGCGTGCGCGAGTTCGACGAAGGCAAGTTCGTCGTGATGGCCTCGCGCAAGGGCTACGTGAAGAAGACCTCGCTGTCGGCATTCGCCAACGTGCGTGCGAACGGCATCATCGCGCTGACGCTCGACCCGGGAGACGACGTGTTGGGCGTCGATCTGTCGGACGGCGCGTCCGAGATCTTCATGGCCACCTCGAAGGGCAAGTCGATCCGCTACAAGGAAACCGACGTGCGCCCGATGGGGAGAAACGCCCGGGGGGTGATCGGCATCCGCATGGCGGACGACGACCGGCTCGTCGAGATGGAAGTGCTCTCCGGAAAGCCCGACATCCTGTCGCTGACCGCCAACGGCTACGGCAAGCGCACCGCGGTGTCCGAGTACCGGCTCCAAGGACGAGGCGGCTCGGGCATCATCAATATCCGCACCACCGGCCGGAATGGCCTCGTCGTCGGGGCGACGGAGATCGCCGACGACGAGCAGGTCCTGATGATCACCGCCCAGGGAAAGATCATCCGCATGAATGCTTCGGGCATCAGTCGCATCGGCCGCGCCACACAGGGCGTCCGCCTCATCCAGATGGAAGAGGGCGACGTCGTGGTGGCCGCGATCCGCACGGCGGAACGCGAAGAGGAAGGGACGCAAGCCCCGGTCGCGACCGCGCCCGATCCCGATGACACCGCCGACAGCGCCGGCGCCGACGACGACGCGCCAGGGGAGTGATGCCGTGAAGTTCTTCATCGACACCGCGAACATCGACGAAATCCGGCAGGCGGCACGCCTGGGCATCCTGGACGGCGTCACCACCAACCCCAGCCTGGTCGCCAAGGAAGGTCGCAAATTCGAGGCGGTCATCGCCGAGATCTGCACCATCGTCGACGGCCCGATCTCGGCGGAGGTCACGGCCACCGACTACGACGGGATGATGGCGCAGGCCCACCCATTGGCGAAGATTCACAAGAACGTGACGATCAAGGTCCCCCTGACTCAAGACGGCCTGAGGGCCTGCAAGGCGCTGCGGGGCGAGGGCACACAGGTCAACGTCACGTTGTGCTTTTCGCCGTCGCAGGCGCTTCTCGCCGCGAAATGCGGCGCGACGTTCATCTCTCCCTTCATCGGCCGCCTCGACGACGTGTCCGCCGACGGGATGGAGCTGATCCGACAGATCCGAGTCATCTACGACAACTACGGCTACACGACGCAGATCCTCGCCGCCTCGATCCGCCACCCCATGCACGTCGTGGACTGCGCGCTGGCGGGCGCCGACGTGGGCACCATGCCTTACAAGGTGATGACGCAGCTTTACGAGCATCCGCTGACGGACATCGGGCTGAAGAAGTTTCTCGAGGATTGGGAGAAGCTCAAGTCGAAGTAGCTCCCGGGAGGCCCGATGCCCGATACGCCGGTCGACACGATGCGCGCAAAGTACGCCGCCGCCCGGAAGGGCGGCGGGGACGAACGGGTCGCCAAGCAACACGCCGCCGGAAAGCTCACGGCCCGCGAACGGCTCGAAACGCTTTTGGACCCTGGTTCGTTCGAAGAGCTGGACGCGCTCGTCGTCCACCGCAGCAACGACTTCGGCATGGACGCGCAGCGCATCCCCGGCGACGGCGTCGTCACGGGCCACGGGCGCATCGACGGGCGGCCCGTCTTCGTCTTCTCGCAGGACTTCACCGTTTTCGGTGGATCGCTCTCCGAGACGTTCGCCGCCAAGATCTGCAAGGTGATGGATCTCGCCATGAAGGCGGGATGCCCGGTCGTCGGGCTGAACGATTCCGGCGGGGCGCGGATCCAGGAGGGCGTGGTCTCGCTCGCGGGCTACGCCGACATCTTCCTTCGGAACACGCTCGCGTCCGGGGTCATCCCGCAGATCTCCCTCATCATGGGGCCGTGCGCGGGCGGGGCGGTCTACTCCCCGGCGATCACGGACTTCACGATCATGGTCCGCGACACGTCCTACATGTTCATCACCGGGCCGGACGTGATCAAGACGGTGACGCACGAGGACGTCACGAAAGAAACGCTGGGCGGCGCGATGACGCACAACGCCACCTCCGGCGTCGCGCACTTCGCCGCGGCGGACGACCGGGACGCGCTGATGCTCGCCCGCGAGATGCTGGCGTACATGCCCGCCAACAACATGGAAGACCCGAAAGACGTGCCCACCGACGATCCCGACGACCGGGCCGACGTCGCCTTGAACTCGATCGTGCCGCCCTCGTCGAACCAGGCTTACGACATCAAGATGGTGATCGGCAGCGTCGTCGACGACGGGAAGTTTCTCGAGATCCACGAGCACTTCGCGAAAAACCTCGTCGTCGGCTTCGCCCGGCTGGGCGGACGCTCCGTCGGTATCGTGGCGAACCAGCCCGCGGTTCTGGCCGGCTGCCTCGACATCAACGCGTCCGTCAAAGGGGCGCGCTTCGTCCGTTTCTGCGACTGCTTCAACATCCCGCTCGTCGTATTCGAAGACGTGCCGGGCTTCCTTCCGGGGACCGAGCAGGAGTTCCGGGGGATCATCCTCCACGGGGCCAAGCTGCTGTACGCGTTCGCGGAAGCGACGGTGCCGAAGGTCACCGTCATAACGCGCAAGGCTTACGGCGGCGCCTACTGCGTCATGGCGTCGAAGCACATCCGCGCCGATTTCAACTATGCATGGCCGACGGCCGAGATCGCGGTGATGGGCTCGGAAGGCGCCGTGAACATCATTCATCGCGGGGACATCAAGGCGGCCGGCGATGGCGGGGCCGCCGTCCGCGCCGAGAAGGTCGCGGAGTACCAGGAGAAGTTCGCAAATCCCTACATGGCCGCCGAGCGGGGATACGTCGACGAGGTCATCGAGCCCGGGCTGACGCGGCGCAAGTTGATCGGCGCGCTCCGGCTGCTCGCGAACAAGCGCGACGCGAACCCGCCGCGCAAGCACGGCAACATCCCGCTCTAGATGGCGCCCCTGTTTTCGAAACTCCTCGTCGCCAACCGTGGCGAGATCGCCGTGAGGGTGATCCGCGCCTGTCACGAGATGGGGATCCGCACCGTCGCCGTCTACTCGGAGGCCGATCGCGACGCGCTGCACGTGCGCTACGCCCACGAGGCGTATCCGATCGGTCCGCCTCCGTCGTCCCAGTCGTATCTGCGCATCGACAAGATCCTGGACGTCGCCAAGCGGAGCGGTGCTCAGGCGATCCATCCCGGGTACGGATTCCTCTCGGAGAACCCGTCGTTTCCCCGGGCGTGCCGCGACGCGGGTGTCGTCTTCGTGGGCCCGCCTCCCGAGGCGATGGAGGCGATGGGCGACAAGGTCCGCTCCCGCGAGCTCATGATGAAAGCGGGGGTCGCCGTGGTGCCCGGATCGCCGCCCGTTAAGGACGCGCAGGCCGCAACCGCGGCCGCAGAGGCGATCGGCTATCCGGTCCTGCTCAAGGCGTCCGCCGGCGGCGGCGGGAAGGGGATGCGCGTGGCCCACGGGCCGGCCGAGCTGCCGTCCCTTCTGGCGCAAGCTCAAGGCGAAGCCCGATCGTCGTTCGGCGACGAGACGGTGTTCCTCGAAAAGTACGTCGATCGCCCGCGCCACATCGAAGTCCAGGTCGTCGCGGACGCCCACGGCGGCTGCGTTCATTTTGGCGAGCGCGAGTGTTCGATCCAGCGGCGCCATCAGAAGCTGATCGAAGAAGCGCCGTCGCCCGCGATCGACGCGGCGACGCGCACGGAGATCGGCGCCATGGCAGTCAAGGCCGCCAAGGCCTGCGGTTACGTCTCGGCGGGCACGGTCGAGATGCTGCGCTCCGCCGACGGATCGTTCTACTTCATGGAGATGAACACCCGTCTCCAGGTCGAGCACCCCGTCACCGAGATGGTCTACGGCATCGACCTCGTCAAGGCGATGATCGAGATCGCGGGCGGAGCGAAGCTTCCGTGGAAGCAAAAGGAGATCGTCGCGCGCGGCCACTCCATCGAGTGCCGCATCGTCGCGGAGGATCCTGCCTTGGGATTTCTGCCTTCGCCGGGCACGATTCGCGCGCTCCGCGCGCCTTCGGGCCCGGGCGTGCGCTACGACGGCGGCGTGTACGGCGGGTTCACGGTCCCGGTGCACTACGACCCGTTGCTCGCGAAGCTCATCACGTGGGGGGGGGACCGGAACGAGGCCATCGCGCGCATGACCCGCGCGTTGGACGAGCTGCGCGTGGACGGCGTGAAGACGTCGATCGCGTTTCACCGCCGCGTGATGACGCATCCCGCGTTCGTCGCCGGCGACTTGCACACCGGATTCCTGGAAGAACACCCTGAGCTCACGTCTCAGGGGACGGACGCGTGGCTCGCCGAAGTCGCGGTCCTTGCGGCCGCCGTCGCGCACTTCCGCCGCCTCGCGCAACTGTCCCAACGAGGCCCGCAGGCGGTGGGGGTGAGTGCGTCGTCCGGATGGAAGCGCGGCGCACGCCTGGGATGGCGGCGATGAAGTTCGCGGCAGTCGCCGGCGACACGGTGCACGAGATCGTCGTCACGCAGCAGGATGCCGCGTACGTCGTGACGCTGGACGGCGTCGAGCACATCGTCGACGCGCGCAAGCTCGAGGCGGACTTCTATTCGATCCTGTTCGAAGGAAAGTCCTACGAAGTCTCGGTCGAAATCGTGGGCGGGAGATACGTGGTGCGCCACGGGGCGCACGAGCAGGTCGTCGAACTGGCCGACGCCGCCCGCTCCGGACGCGACGAGCTGGGGAAGCGCGCAGGGCCGGCGAGCGTGGATTCCGTCATGCCCGGGAAGGTCGTCCGCCTCCTCGTCGCTCCGGGCGACGACGTGCAGGCCGGACAAGGGCTCGTCGTCGTCGAGGCGATGAAGATGGAAAACGAGATCGCATCGCCGCGCGCGGGACGTGTGAAGAGCGTCGACGTGACTCCCGGCCAGAACGTCGAGACGGGCGCGCGCCTCATCGTCTTGGAATAACCCGACGGGACTGTTCCCTTTTTTCCCAACAAAGCGGTATCCGGGGAGCTTTGTAAGAAAAAAGGGAACAGTCCCGTCGGGTTATTCCAACACCACGGAACGAGCGGCCCCCGCGACGGATCGTACGATCTATCACGGGGGCCTGAGATCTGTTCAGAGGAAGAGCCGAGCCTACTTGTTGATCTTCTTGTCGAGCTGCTTGCCCGCCTTGAAGCGGACGGCAGTCTTCGCTTTGATCTTGATGGCCTGGCCCGTTTGCGGATTGCGGCCGATGCGGGCCTTCCGCTTGCTGGTGCCCCACGTGCCGAAGCCGACGAGGGTGACCCTCTGTCCCTTCTTCAGCGACGATGTGATGCCCTCGGTGAGGGATTCGATCGCCGTGGCGGCGGCGGTGCGGGTGATGCCCGCGTCCGTCGCGATCTTGCCGATCAACTCCTGCTTGTTCATGCGTTTCACCTCCTCTCTTTCGTGGCGTTCTCGCGCGCGATGAGTGACACGCGCGGCAATGAAAACGTGACGATGCGCATTACAGCGCGTCGATGGACGACCGTCAAGAGGAGAAGCACATTTCAACTCATCGAAACCCGCAGTGGGAGCGGGTTTCGGCGAGGTGCCCCATTCGCGAGCGCCGACAATATTGTCGACGCCGCGAGCGCGCGTTCAGTTCGAAGAGGTGCGCGCGAGGAACTGCGCGAGCTTCTCCTTGGCGTCGTCGCTCATGCCGGTGAAGAAGAGACCCAGCTCGAACCGCGGTGCACCCGAGGACGAAGCAAGCTCCGTCCGGCGCACGACGACCGCCTGAACGTCGAGCGTCTCCGCCCGATTCCCGTTCGGAAGCTGCAGACGAACGGCCAGACGGGTCATTTCGGGGTAATCCTGGCTCGACGAACAGTGCAGACCGCCCATCGACAGATCGGAAGCGACCATGCGGGCCGCGGTGCCTTGGCCGTCCGGCGGGCCTTCGATGTCGATGCGATGGGAAAAACGAGCGTGGGAGCGGCGTTCGACGGTCGTTGGGGTCACGGCTTTCCTCCGGAAACAGGCGTTGAGGTCGCGCTATCCTAGCAGCGCCGCCCGCCTGGCGGAGCGCAAACGGAGTCGACTCGTGGATCGCAACGCGTTGAAGAAGCTCTTGGCGGACGTCCGCACCGGCCGCCTTTCGGTCGCGGCCGCCGAAGAACGTCTCCGCGATCTTCCCGTCGACGATCTGGGCTTCGCGTCGCTCGACACGCACCGCATGTTGCGACGCGGGTTTCCCGAGACCGTCTACGGCCCCGGAAAGACGATCGACCAGATCGCGGCCATCGTGGGTCGCCTCGCCGCCGTTGGACAGACAGCCCTGGTCACGCGGGTCGGGCCGGAGGTGCACGCCGCGGTCGCCGCGCGTCACCCCCGCGCCGAGTACCACCAAGACGCCCGGGCGCTCGTGCTGCGTTCCGGGCCGAAACGGAAAGGCCGTCCGGGTGTGGTCGTGCTGACCGGCGGTACGACGGACATCGGCGTGGCGGCGGAGGCCGCCCTCACCGCGGAGCTGATGGGACAGCAGGTGCGCCGCATCTACGACGTCGGTATTGCCGGCCTCCATCGCTTGCTGTCTCATCGCGAGACCCTGACCAAGGCCAACGTCATCGTCGCCGTGGCTGGGATGGAGGGGGCGCTACCCTCGGTCGTGGCCGGCCTAGTCGACTGTCCGGTCATCGCCGTGCCGACGAGCGTTGGCTACGGTGCGGGCGCCGGGGGCTTCGCAGCGCTCCTCGCGATGTTGAACTCCTGCGCTCCCGGTGTGGCCGTGGTCAACATCGACAATGGCCACGGCGCCGGGTGTCTCGCGTCGCAGATCAACAGGCGATCTAAACCGTCGAAAGCGCTTGCGTGATCCGGCGCGCGGCCGTACCTCTCCCCAGGCTCATCGCTCGTTCGGCCGGTGCGGCAGCAACCGGAGCACTTCGGGGGTCCCTCGCTTGACGGCAACTGGGGCAGCGGCTAGAGTTGCCGTTTTGCACGGCCTCGAATCCCGGGGCGGAAGAATCGAGATGACGAAAGCGGGGTGAGGATTCGATGCCGCTGATCAAGGTGCGCGAGGACGAGAGCCTCGAGAACGCCTTGAAGCGCTTCAAACGGAAGTGCGAGAAGTCGGGCATCTTGACCGAGATCAAGAAGCGCCAGCACTACGAAAAGCCGAGCGTGAAGAAGAAACGAAAGGCGCTCGCCGCTCGTAAGAAGCTGTTGAAGCGATTGGCGCAAGAGCGCAGAGGTAACGGGTAAACTTTTTTACGGACCGGGGAGATCATTCGATCGCCCCGGTCCGGTCTTGGCAGGTGGCCCACTTGGCCGTCCCGCTCACGAAGGATTTCGTCGCGGCGGTCCGGAATGCTGGCGATATCGTTCGCCTCGTATCGGACTACGTGCCGCTCAAACCGGCGGGTCATCGACTCAAGGGCCTCTGTCCTTTCCACCACGAAAAGACACCGTCGTTTTCCGTCGACCCGCAGATGCAGCTGTTCTACTGCTTCGGCTGCCAGGCGGGGGGCGACGCGTTCAAGTTCGTCATGCTGTACGAGAAGATCGACTTTCCCGAATCGGTGGAATTCCTCGCCAAGCGCTGGGGCGTGCCCCTTCCGAAGGCGTCGTCCCGTCCCGAAGACGACGCCCGCGCGCGTCTTCTCTTGATGAATGAACTGGCGTCAGGGTTCTTTCGAGGACAGTGGCTGGATCCGTCACGCGGCCGGGCCGCACGTGAGTACGTCGCGAATCGCGGGGTGTCCGACGCCGTCGCCGAGCGATTCGGGTTGGGGTTCGCGCCGGACAGCTGGGACGCCCTCTTGAGCGTGCTTGGCGCCCGCGGCTTCAAGGCGAACGAGCTCCAGAGCGCAGGCTTGGCGGTGCCGCGCAAAGACGGCTCGGGCCAGTACGATCGCTTCCGCCATCGGGTGATCTTCCCCATCCGCGACGTTTCCGGCCACGTGGTCGCGTTCGGCGGCCGCGCGCTGGGCGATTCCGAGCCGAAATACCTCAACTCTCCCGAGACTCCTGCGTATGTGAAGGGTGAACACCTCTACGGCCTCGACGTCGCCCGTGATGCGATCCGCCGCGAAGGGTTCGCCATTCTGGTCGAGGGGTATTTGGACTTGATCGCGCTCCATCAGGCGGGGTTCGAGAACTCCGTCGCCTCGCTGGGCACCGCCTTGACCCCGTTTCAGGTCAAGCTGCTCGCGCGCTACTCCGAACGCGTCGTCGTCAGCTACGACGGCGACACCGCCGGCGTCAACGCCGCGGCCAAGTCCCTCGATCTGTTCCTGGAGCGTGGGTTCGACGTGCGCGTCGCGGAGATCCCCGAGGGCAAGGATCCGGACGATTTCGTCAAGGAAAAGGGAGCTGTCGCATACGACGCGATCGTCCGGCAGGCCCCCGGCTACCTCGACTTCCTCGTCCGGCGCGAGCTGCGCGGGCGCGATCTTGCGCGGCCCGACGAGAAGGTCGCGGCCATCAACGCCATCCTCCCGAAGCTGGCCCGCCTCGAAAGTGCCGTCGAACGGACCGCCTGGGCCGGCCGCCTCGCCGACGCCTTGAGCATCGAGGACGACCTCGTGATGCAGGAGCTGCGCCATGCGCTCAAGGCCGCCAAGCCCGGAATCCGCCACCGCGCCGGACCTGAGGAAAAAGCCCGCGACGTCGAAGCACGCCTGGTGAGGCTGGTGCTTGCGAGCGAGGAAGCCCGAAAGCGTGCCCACGAGGTCATCGATCCCTCCGACTTGGCGGAAACGAGGGTCGGAACCATCGTCCGGGCCATCCTCGACCTGGATTTGGCCGGCCTTCCCGTCGAAGGGCCCCTGGTCGTCGATGCCCTGGAAGATCCGGCGGACCGGGAGCTTTTGACGCGGATCGCGTTCCGGGACGAGGCCCCCGGCGGGGCGGACGAGCTGGAT
>Ga0193712_1000217_pt1 | contig 10182 bp, 7 predicted proteins | sample H3a1metaG_FD_143053 | JGI IMG/M metagenome (GOLD analysis project Ga0193712, IMG submission 143053) | Soil microbial communities from a riparian zone of the East river system, Colorado, United States - H3a1 | ecosystem: Environmental > Terrestrial > Soil > Riparian zone | place: USA: East River... | reverse complement strand
CAGCCGCGAGGCACTCGACACGATCAGCGCGATCAACGCACCTCCGCCATCGCAGCCGTAACGAGCAGCGCCCGCACGACTCCCAGCGGTCCATCGACGTTCTCATACCACTCGGTCGGCAGGTGCGCGTCGCCCGCGTGCCCGCCCGCGCCGAGTGCGATCGCGGGGACGCCCAAGGCGATAGGCACATTGGCGTCCGTCGACGCGCAGGCGAGCTCGTGGGTCCGACCCAGCGCGCGCGTGGCGGCGATCGCCGTCTGGACGAGCGGGTGGGCCCGCGGCGTGAGCCCCGAGGGGCGGTCGCCCACACGGCGGAGATCGAGCCGCAGCGGGGGCGTGCCGGCGCTGCGATGGCCGTTCTCTTCTGCCAATGCGCGGTGCAGCAGCGCCTGAACCGCCTCGTCGAGCTGGACCAGGGTGCGCGGATCCTCGCTCCGCAGGTCGAGATCGAGCCAGGCCTCCTGCGGGATTGAATTGAGACCGGTCCCCCCCCCAAGGCGGACGACGGCGCAGCTGCTGCGCGGTGAGTGTTGTGCCGGGAGATCGGCCAGCAGAGCCGTGGCGCGACCGACCGCATTCGCGGGGTTCGCGACGCCAAAGGCGGCCCAGGAGTGGCCGCCGGGGCCGAGGTAGGTGGCGCGGTAGCGGCGCGCGCCCAGCGCCCGGTGCACGATGCGTTCGAGGCCCGCGCCGTCCAGCGCGATGAAGGCATGCGGCCGGCCGTCCCCGTTGGCGAATAGGTGTCTCACGCCGCGCAGATCGCCCGAGCCCTCCTCGCCCACCGTCGCGGCGAAACGTACCGGCCGCAGCGTCACAACGCGCGAGCGCGCGAGCGCTTCGGCGACGGTGACGAGCGCGGCGAGGCCGCGGGCGTTATCGGCAATCCCTGGTCCCTCGAGGCGCGCGCCGCTGCGTTCGACGGAGACGTCGAGCCCTGCGCCGAACACCGTGTCGAGGTGGGCGCTCAAGACGACCGCGTCCTGGCGGTCCGTGCCGATCCACCCGCTGACATTGCCGACTGCATCGACCGCGACGTCGCCGAGGCCCGCCTCGCGGAACAGCTCAGCCACGTGCGCGCCGCGCGCGCCTTCCGCCCCCGTGGGCGCGGGGATCGCCGACAACGCCGCCTGGCGCGCGAGCGTACGCTCATCGGAGCGCTCGATGTGGAGGCGTGCGGCGCGCACCCGCTCGTGCGCCACGACGCTGTCGATGGATTCGGGCATCGCTCGCAAACTAGGGCTTGTGCACCGTCCGGCAACCCGCCGCTTGACCTGGACGTGCACCCGCGCAACACTAATCCCATGGAGGAGCGCGACCTGATCTACGACTGGAACGGGGCCAACGGCGGCGCGGCGTTCGACTGGACGCGCGCCCGCGTGGACCTGAACGACGAGACCCTGCGCGACGGCCTCCAGTCGCCTTCCGTCACGGATCCGTCCCTCGACGACAAGAAGCGGCTGTTGCACCTGATGGCCGACCTTGGCATCGTGGCGGCCGACATCGGTCTGCCGGGGGCGGGGCCGCGCGTCGTGGAGCAGGTCCGGGTCCTCGCCCAGGAGATCCGCGACGCCAAGCTGCCGATTTCGCCCAACTGTGCGGCCCGCACCGTGGTCTCGGACATCGAGCCCATCGTGCGCATCTCGGATGAGGTCGGGATCAGGATCGAGGCGGCGACCTTCATCGGCTCCTCGCCGATCCGTCAGTACGCCGAAGACTGGACGCTGGACCGCATCGTCAAAGCCAGCACGGAGGCGGTGACGTTCGCCGTGCAGCATGGCCTTCCCGTGATGTACGTAACCGAGGACACGACGCGGGCGCGGCCCGAGACGCTGAAAGCGCTGTACGGAGCGGCGATCGACTGCGGTGCGACGCGCCTCTGCCTCGCGGACACGGTCGGGCATGCAACGCCGGACGGCGTGAAGGCGTTGGTGAAATTCGTCAAGCAAGAAATCGTCAAGGAACACCGTGTGAAGATCGACTGGCACGGGCACCGCGACCGGGGCATGGGGCTCATCAACTGCCTCGCCGCGATCGAGGCGGGAGTCGACCGCGTGCACGCGACGGCGCTCGGCGTCGGCGAGCGCGTCGGCAACGCCGAGATGGATCTGCTCCTCGTCAACTTGAAGCTGCTCGGCACGCATCAACACGACATCCGGCGGTTACCCGAGTACTGCCGGCTCGTGGCGGAGGCCGTGGGCGTCCCGATTCCCGTGAACTACCCGGTGGTCGGCACCGACGCGTTCCGCACGGGGACCGGCGTGCACGCCGCGGCGATCATCAAAGCGAGAAAGAAGGGGCACGCCTGGCTCGCCGACCGCGTGTACAGCTCGGTGCCCGCCGAGGAGTTCGGCCTCGTGCAGCGCATCGACATCTCGCCGCTCTCGGGATTGTCGAACGTGAAGTACTGGCTGGAAACGCACGGCTACGATGCGGAGAACGCGGCGGCCTGCAAGGCGCTGTTCGACGCCGCCAAGCGCACCGACCGCGTTCTGTCGGACGAGGAGTGTCACCGGCTCCTCCTTCCCCTGAAACGCGGCGCATGAGCTTCCGCGCGATCGAGCGCTCGTTCTTCGATCTCCGCTGGCACCTGGACCCGGTCTCGGCGACGCAGGCCGGTGTGCCCGGATACGACGATCGCTACGGCCGCTTCGGCTCCGAGTCTTTGGCCCCGTATCTCGCCGCACTCAAGGCGCTCGCTGCCGCCCTCGAGGAGACGAGCGTGGACGGCCTCGATGAGGAAATCGACCGCACGGCGCTGCTCAATGAGATCCGGGTGACGGTGCGGCGCTTCGAGCACCTGCGTCCGCAGGCGACGAACCCCGAGTTCTGGCTGTCGCATTTGCTCGGTGGGCTGCACCACCTGCTGCTCTCGGGCGATCGCACGCCCGAGCAGAAGGCGCTGGCGGCGATGGGGCGGCTCGAGGACATCCCCGCGTTCATGGACGACGCGCGGGCGACGATCACCGATCCCGTGAGTGTCTTCGCCGAGACGGCGCTGCGCATCAGCGAGGGAGGCCGGCTGCTGCTGCGCGAGGTCGCCGCCACGCTCTCGGCCGGCGCTCCCGCGCTGGCCGATCGGCTCCAGGCAGCGGCCGATCGCGCCACCGCCGCGCTCGCGGAGTTCGAGCACGACCTGAGCCGTTGGCTCGACGCAGGCGGCGATCACTTTGCGATCGGCGAGGAGGAATTCAATTTCCTCCTCCATTACCAACACGCCTTGCGAGACACGGCGCCCGAGTTGTGGCGCTACGGCTTGCATCTCAAGGAGGAGATCGAGGCCGACCTGCAGGTACGCGCGGCGCGGCTCGACGGCGGCAGTCCCTGGCCGGAGGTCGCGGACCGGCTGCGCGCCAACCACCCGAGCGCCGCCGAGCTGGTCGACGCGTACGCCAAGGAGATGGCGCGCGCGCGCGATTTCGTCGCGGCCAAGGGTCTCGCGCCGATCCCGGAGGCCCCGCTTGGCGTGGTGCCCACGCCCCCCTTCATGCGGCCCGTCATTCCCTTCGCGGCCTACGACAGTCCCGGTGCGTACACGCGCGACCGCACCGGCTGGTTCTACGTGACGGTTCCCGACCCGCGGCTGCCGCAGGATCAGCAAGAGCGTATCCTGCGCGATCACTGTCGCTACGAGCTCGCGGCCACGGCGTTGCACGAAGGGTATCCGGGGCACCACCTGCAGCTCGTCATCGCCAAGAGTCTCAGCTCGGACGTTCGCAAGAACCTGTGGACGCCGCTGACCGTGGAAGGGTGGGCGTTGTACTGCGAAGACATGATGGCGGAGCAAGGGTTCTATGAGACCGAAGAGGAGATGTTCTTCCAGCGGGTGCACCTGCTGTGGCGCGCCGAGCGCATTCTGCTCGATGTCGGGTTGCACACGCGGGGCATGACGCCCGAGCACGCGGTGGATCAAATGGTGCGGGACCTGCACATCGAACGGGGCAACGCCGAAACGGAAGTGCGCCGCTACTGTGCCTGGCCGGCCTACCAGTTGTGTTACGCCGTGGGCCGGCGTGAGCTGCTCCGCCTTCGCGATGACTTCCGCGCCGCGCGCGGCGGCTCCTTCACGCTGCGCGCGTTCCACGAAGCCGTCCTGCCGTACGGCGGTCTGCCGGTCACGCTCATTCGCTGGGGACTTGGCCTCGGTGAGTGAACGGCTCCCGCGGCAAGTCAAACTGTTTGGTGCCGTCTCTCTCCTGAACGATTTCGCCAGCGAGATGATTTACCCCTTGCTCCCGGCGTTCATCACCGGGGTGCTGGGGGGGGGTGCGATGGCGTTGGGCGCGCTCGACGGGGGCGCCGACGCGGCCGCGGCATTTGTGAAGTTCGTCTCCGGGCGGCTCGCCGACCGGCCGAGGCGCCGCGGCCCGCTGATCGTGATCGGGTACTTCATCGCGGTGGTGGTGCGGCCCGTCATCGCCGTCACGGCCGCCGCGTGGCAGGTGATCGGGCTGCGCGTGGTGGACCGGTTGGGGAAAGGCCTGCGCACGCCGCCGCGCGACGCGCTGATCGCCGACGTCACCCCGGAGCCATTACGCGGGCGGGCCTTCGGCCTGCAGCGCGGACTGGATCACGCCGGGGCGGTACTCGGGCCGCTGGTGGCATGGGCGCTCCTGACGCGCGGGGCGGGGGTCCGCACGGTCATCCTGGCAAGCATCGTTCCGGGAGTCGCGGTCTTGGTGCTCGCGAGCTGGGCGGTAAGAGATCAAAGACGGGGAGAGGCGGACAAAGGCGCGGTGGGTGCTGACCGGCCGGTGCCGCCTTCTCCCGCCTCTCCCCGCCTTTTCCTGCCTCTGCCTCTCTTTGCCATCTGCTTCTTCTATCTCCTCCGCATGCCGGACACGCTCATCATTCTGCATGCGCAGCAGCTGGGCATTCCGGTGGCGGTCGTGCCGCTGCTCTGGGCGGCGGTACACGTGGTGCGGTCATCGTCGAGCTTCTTGGGCGGCGCGCTGTCGGATCGCGTCGGTCCCGGGCGCACGATGTGGTTGGGCTGGGTCTGCTACTGCGGCCTCGCCGCGGGCATGTCGTTGGCGACCGGACCCGTGGAAGCGTGGGTGCTCTTCCTGGCACTCGGTCTCGTCGCGGGCCTCACCGAAAGTCCCGAGCGCGCCCTCGTCGCCCAGCTCGCGGGAGACCGCCAGGGGAGCGGGTTCGGCGTGTATCACGCCGCGAGTGGTGTGGCCGCGCTCGCCGGAGGGCTGCTTCTCGGGGGGGAGTTTCAGCGCGCGGGAGGCGCCTCCGCCTTCACCGCAAGTGCAGCGCTGGCGCTTGCTTTAGCCGTCCTCTGGCCTTTTGTGGCTCGCGCGCATAGGGTTCCTGCCCGGTGACCCAGGCCTTGAAGAAGGAAGAACCGCGCGGCCGCTATTTGGCCGGGCTGGCCGTGGCCGCGCTCGGCGTCGTCTACGGCGACATCGGCACCAGCCCGCTGTACGCGCTGCGCGAGGCGTTCCACGGCCCGCACGGCATTCCCGTCACGCACGACAACGTGATGGGCGTCCTGTCGCTGGTGTTCTGGTCGTTGCTCCTCGTCGTGACGATCAAGTACCACATCGTGATCATCCGGGCCGACAACAAGGGCGAGGGCGGCGTCGTCGCCCTGATGGCGCTCGTGAACGGCAGCCGCCTCGCGCGCGGGCTCACGCCCCGGAAGATCATGGTGGTGCTGGGCATCTTCGGCGCCGCGCTGATCTACGCGGATGGGGCGCTGACGCCGGCGATCTCCGTGATGAGCGCCGTCGAGGGGCTCGAGGTCGCGACCCCCGCGTTGGCCCACCTGGTCGTCCCGCTCACGGTGATCATTCTCGTCGGCCTGTTCTGGTTCCAGCGGCACGGGACCGCGCGCATCGGCGCCATATTCGGCGCGGTGATGGTGCTGTGGTTCGCCACGCTGGCAGTGCTCGGTCTCGTGCACATCGTCGCCCGGCCGGGCGTCCTGGCGGCGGTGTCGCCGTTGTACGCGGCGCGGTTTGCCGCCGACAACGTTGGGCAGACCCTGATCGTGTTGGGGGCCGTGTTCCTCGTCGTCACGGGCGGTGAGGCGCTGTACGCGGATCTGGGACACTTCGGACACCGCGCGATTCAGTACGCGTGGTTCAGCGTCGCCTTCCCGGCCTTGTTGCTGAACTACTTCGGCCAGGGCGCGCTGCTGCTCGGCGACCCGTCTGCCGCGGTGAATCCATTCTATCATATGGCGCCCACCTGGGCGCTCTATCCGTTGATCGTGCTCGCCACGGCGGCGGCGATCATCGCATCGCAGGCGGTGATCTCCGGATCGTTCTCGCTCACCCGCCAAGCGGTGCAGCTCGGCTACAGTCCGCGGCTCCAGATCGACCACACGTCGTCGCGCGAGATCGGCCAGATCTACGTGCCGGCAGTGAACTGGGGGTTGATGCTGCTGACCTGCGCGCTGGTCATCGGCTTCGGCAGCTCGAGCAACATCGCCGGAGCCTACGGCGTCGCGCTCTCGACCCTGATGGTGATGACCACGTTCATGTTCTACGTCATGTCGCGGGAGGTGTGGCGCTGGAGTTTCGCGCGCGCCGCGCTGGTCGTCGGGATCTTCCTGGCGATGGACGTGCCGTTCTTGGCCGCCAACGCGCTGAAGATCCAGCACGGCGGCTGGGTGCCGCTCGCGATCGCGGTCGTCTTGTATCTGCTGATGACCACCTGGAAGCGCGGGCGCGAGATTCTCTCGAAGCGCATGCTCGAGAAGACGGTGCCGCTCAAGCTGTTGCTCGCCGATCTCGCCGCCGAGCCGCCGATCCGGGTGCCGGGCACGGCGGTGTTCATGTACGGCAGCGCCGACGGCACGCCGCCCGCCCTGATCCACAACCTCGCGCACAACAAAGTTCTGCACGAGAAGATCGTTTTTCTCACGGTCACGACGGAGGACGTCCCGCACTTGGCGGCGGCGGAACGCGTCACCGTCAAGCGGATCGGCAAGGGGTTTCACAGCGTCGTCGCGCGCTACGGGTTTACGGAAGACCCGGACATCCGCGAGGTTTTGGCGGCCTGCAAACAACAGCAACTCGACATTCCGATCGAGGGCACGACGTTCTTCCTGGGCCGCGAGACGGTGATCGCGTCAGAACGCCCGGGGATGGCGCTGTGGCGCGAGCAGGTATTCGCGTTCATGACGCGCAATGCGCTGCGCGCCACAGCCTTCTTCAAGATCCCACCCAATCAGGTCTTCGAGGTGGGAGCCCAGGTGGAGTTGTAGCTAGAGCTTCAGCAGGGCGATAAGGGTGCCGAGAGTACCTACCCAGAAGAGGAACATCCACTTGATGACTCGGGCTTCGAACGTCGCCATGCGAGTATCGATTCGCCCGATCTCACTGACGAGCTTCGCCTCAAACCGTGCCCAGTTGAGGTCGTTCAGTTCACGAAGGTCGTTTCGGTACGTGGCGTCCACCGCGTTGAACCACTCCACGAGTTCCTTCGTGACGTCGTCACCCAGTTTCTCGTAAAACTTTCTCGACAACTTGGCTGTTACCGGCATCACCTTGCTCCGAAGAGTTCGGTGACATCCTAAGGGTACGCTCGGCGTACGTGGGAATCAATCCTGCGCATCCGACACCATTCCGCGCTTCAGTCCCCGGCTGCCAACGCGGTCTGCACGAACGGGGTCTCGTGCACGACCGGGGCCTTCCGTTTCGACAGCACCAGCCACCACTCCCGCGCCGACGTGAAGATGAGCAGGGCGACGACGGCCATGAAAAACAGCGTGATGACGGCGTCGAGGTGATAGTTGAAGACCCGTCGTGCCGCGTCGGGGTCGGCGGCGCGCGCTGCCGCTGCCGCCCGCGCGAAGAAGCCCAGCTTGGCGTCGGCGGAAAACACCAGCTGCCAGCCCGCGGTCATCGTGACGACGACGATCCAGGCAAGGGGCGCGAGCGTCACCCACGCGTACCGCTGCCGGCCCATCTTGATCAGGATCGTCGTCGCCACGCAGAGCGCCACGGCCGCGAGCAGCTGGTTCGAGATGCCGAACAGCGGCCAGAGCGCGTTGATGCCCCCCAACGGATCCACGACACCTTGGTACAGGAAGTAGCCCCACGCGGCGCACACGGCCGCGCTGGAAGCGAGGACGCTCGGGTACCACGACGTCCGGCCGAAACGCGGCCAGACGTGGCCGACGATCTCCTGCAGCATGAACCGGCCGACGCGCGTGCCGGTGTCGATCGTCGTGAGAATGAACAGCGCTTCGAACATGATCGCGAAGTGGTACCACAGCGCCGTGAGGGTCTTCCCCCCGAACACGGACGTCAGGCCTGAGAAGATGTGGGCCATCCCGACGGCGAGGGACGGCGCGCCCCCGGTGCGCGCGATCAAGGACGCCTCGCCCATTTGCGCCGCCAGCGCCTGCATGTACTCCGGCGTGACGACGAAGCCCGCCTGATTGAGGACGTCTGAGGCGCCCGCCAGCGCGGCGGGGGTCGCGTTCATCGCGAAGTACACGCCGGGATCGAGCGTGCAGGCGGCGATCATCGCCATGATGCCGACGAACGACTCCATCAGCATTCCGCCGTAGCCGATGATCCGGGCGTCGGGCTCGCGCGCGATCATCTTGGGCGTCGTGCCGGACGCGACGAGCGAATGGAAGCCCGAGACCGCGCCGCAGGCGATCGTGATGAACGCGAATGGAAACAACTTGCCCGCGAAGACCGGGCCTTCGCCCGCCGTCGCGAACGGGGTGAGGGCCGGCATCCGCAGCGGCGGCAAGAGGATCAAGATCGCGGCGCCGAGCACGACGACCGTCGTGATCTTGAGGAACGTCGAGAGGTAGTCGCGCGGACAGAGCAGCATCCACACGGGGAGCACCGACGCGATGAAGCCGTACGCGATCATCATCCACGTCAGCGACGTGCCGCTGTGCGTGAAGAGGGCGGCGAGACCCGGCTGATTCGCCACCCAGCCGCCGGCGACGAGCGCCCCGAGGAGCAGTGCAGCGCCCACCGCTGAGGCCTCGCCCACCTTGCCGGGCCGCCACCGCTTCATCCACCACCCCATGAGCAGGGCGATCGGCACCGTGCAGGCGATGGTGAAGAGGCCCCAGGGCGAGGCCCGCAAGGCGTTCACGACGATCAGCGCGAGGACGGCGAGCAGGATGATCATGATCGCGAGCACCGCGACCATTGCCGTGGCGCCTGTGACGTTGCTGACTTCTTCCTTCGCCATCTGGCCGAGCGACTTGCCGTCGCGTCGCAGCGAGCAGAACAAGATCGTGAAGTCCTGCACGGCACCGCCGAGCACGACGCCGATGACGAGCCACAGGGTGCCGGGCAGAAACCCGAACTGTGCCGCCAGCACCGGGCCGACGAGCGGGCCCGCGCCCGCGATCGCGGCGAAGTGATGGCCGAAGAGCACCCAGCGGTTGGTCGGGACGAAGTCGTGTCCGTTGTTCAGCCGCTCGGCGGGCGTCGCGCGGCGTGCATCGAGACCGAAGACGGTGTTCGCGAGGAACTTGGAGTAGAACCGAAAGGCCACGGCATACGTGCAGACGGCGGCCACGAGCAGCCACGCGGCGCTGATCGTTTCGCCGCGGGCGATTGCCAGCACGCCGAACGCCGCGGCGCCGAGCAGCGAGATCGCGCCCCACACCAGGATCGACACGGGCCGGGACATGGGCGCAAAGTTGCGCCGCGCCTTGCCGATGTTCAAGCGCGAACATAGGTTCGAAACTCTTGGCTTCCACCTCGTGGTCCATGAGTCCGCGGGCCGATTCGCCCGTCGGCGCGGCCGTGCAGGAGCGGCGCGAACCCGCCCGCGCCGGCGACACGCTGCAAGGGAAAGTCGCGGTCGTGACGGGTGGCGCCACCGGCCTCGGTCGATCGGTGGCCCTCGAGTTCGCGCAGCGCGGCTCGCCCGTCGCCTTCAACTACGTCGAGCTCCCCGGGCGAGAAGTGACCGCCCAGGCGTTGCTCACCGAGACCGCGATCAAGGCGTTGGGCGTCCCCTGCTATTCGGCGCGCTGCGACGTGCGCAAGCTGGACGAAGTGGATCAGTTCATCGGCGAGGTGAAGGAGCGGCTCGGGGCGGTGCACTTCCTCGTGAACAACGCGGGGGTGACGCACGACGGGGCTCTGTGGCGCCTCACCCCCGAGGCCTGGCAAGAGGTGATGGACACGAACGTCACCGGCGCCTTCAACTGCATTCATGCCGTCGCCGCGCCGATGACGTTCG
>Ga0193712_1000216_pt1 | contig 10190 bp, 10 predicted proteins | sample H3a1metaG_FD_143053 | JGI IMG/M metagenome (GOLD analysis project Ga0193712, IMG submission 143053) | Soil microbial communities from a riparian zone of the East river system, Colorado, United States - H3a1 | ecosystem: Environmental > Terrestrial > Soil > Riparian zone | place: USA: East River... | reverse complement strand
CTGCATCTCGGGAACGTTCGGGTCATCCAGCACGACGCGGTCGAGGTGCTGCAGGTCATGATCGCTTCTGCCACGCTCGACGGCGTGAACATTTTTTTTCCCGACCCCTGGCCGAAGAAGCGCCATCACAAGCGGCGCCTGATCCAGCCGCCGTTGGTCGCGCTGCTTGCCTCGAGGATGAAACCCGGCGCCCCTGTGCACGCCTGCACCGATTGGGAGGAGTACGCCCAACAGATGCTGCAAGTCCTCTCCGCGGAGCCGGCGCTCCGGAACACGGCCCCCGGTTACGCCAACCGGCCGGACACCCGGCCGGAAACCAAGTAACCGGCGGCGCGGCCTCGCGCTCGGCCACCGCGTCTGGGATCTGGTTTTCAGAAAAATCTGACCACCCCGCCCGCTCGCGCGGGCGCCCCTCCTCATGCGAGGAGGGGACAAGTGGGAACTCGATGCTCTCCCCTCCTCTCTTGAGGAGGGGTGGCGCGAAGCGCCGGGGTGGTGAGCCCGTCAGACTTGGCGCGAAGCGCCGGGGTGGTCACGCTCTCTTTGCGTCCGGCAAGAACAGCTGCAGCAGATCGTTGAGGAAGCGCTGCCCCAAATCCGTTGGCCGGATGCGCTCGTGGTCGCGTACGATAAGGCGGCGCGCCTCGGCCTCCCGCAGCGGCTTTTCTGCAACTGCGATCTGCAGGCCCGTGCGCTCGAGGAAGGAGGCGACCGGAAAGCCATCGGTCAGGCGCAGGGCGTTCATCATGAATTCGAACGCCAGGTCGTCGCGTCCGACCTCGCGGATTTCCTGCATCGGACGGCCCTCGGCAATCCGCTCTAGATATTCCCTGGGTTGCTTCCAGCGCACGGTCCGCGTAACGCGATCGGGAAAACTCACCTTGCCGTGGGCGCCAGCGCCCACGCCCAGGTAATCGCCAAAGCGCCAGTAATTGAGGTTGTGAGCGCATTCGCGGCCGGGCTTCGCCCAAGCCGAAGTCTCGTAGTGCGCGTAGCCGCCCTCCGCGAGGGCGGCGCCGATCGCGTCCTGCATCTCCGCAGCCGCGTCCTCCTCCGGCAGCACGGGCGGATGCCGGTAAAAGAGCGTGTTCGGCTCGAGGGTGAGATGGTAGAACGACAAATGCGTCGTGCCGGCATCGAGCGCGGCTTCGGCGTCGGCGCGCGCTTCGGCCAGCGTTTGACCGGGGAGCGCATACATGAGATCCAGGTTGATGTTGTCGAAGCAGTCACTGGCGATTTCGATCGCGCGCCGGGCTTCGCCGTCGTCGTGGATGCGGCCCAGCGCCTTGAGGTGCTTCGGGTTGAAGCTCTGAATGCCGATCGAGAGCCGATTCACGCCGGCTTCGCGGTAGCCGCGGAATTTTTCCGCCTCGAAGGTCCCCGGATTTGCTTCGAGGGTGATCTCGCACCCGGAGGCCAGCCTCAGCCGCGCACGGAATGCCGAGATCAGCGTTTCTATCGCCGCTGCGGAAAACAGGCTCGGCGTACCGCCGCCGAAAAAAATGCTGTCGACACGCCGTCCCCATACGTCGGGCAGCGCAAACTCGAGATCGGCCACCAGCGCTTCGACGTAGGCCCGCTCCGGGACATCGCCCCTGACCTGGTGGGAATTGAAATCGCAGTACGGACACTTCTTCACGCACCAGGGAATGTGGACGTACAGGGAAAGGGGCGGGAGCACACCAAGCCGGATGCCGGCGGGCGAGAGGGTCATTACTTGCGCCACGGCGACATTGCTTTCCCCTCCTCCCTTGAGGAGGGGTGGCGGCCGAAGGCCGCCGGGGTGGTCCGGCATCAAACGCCCTCCTTCAGTTTCGCCAGCAGCCGCCGCAGCGCCTTGCCGCGGTGGCTCGCGAGATTCTTCTGTTCCGGATCGAGCTCGGCGGCCGTCTTGCCGAAGTCGCGCAGGAAAAAATGAGGATCGTAGCCGAATCCGTTCGCGCCGCGGGGCTCGGCGATGATCTCGCCCGCCCAGGTTCCTTCGGCGATAACCGGTTCGGGATCCTCAGCGTTGCGCAGGAGCACGACGACGCAGTAGTAGTGTGCGCGCCGGCTGTCCTTGTCGGCGAGCAATTTGACGAGTTTTTCGTTGTTGCGCGCATCCTGGGCTTCACGCCCGGGCATTGAGCCCGGCGGCGGCTCGCCGGCGAACCGCGCCGAGTGCACGCCGGGCTCCCCGCCGAGCGCCCCCACGCAAATGCCCGAATCGTCGGCCAGCGCAGGAAGCAAGGTACTGCGGCTCGCGTGGCGCGCCTTGGCGAGCGCGTTCTCGACGAAGGTGCCGTGCGGTTCTTCTGCATCTGCGATGCCGAGGCTGGATTGCGGGACGATCTCCATGCCGAGCGGTGCGAGCAGCGCTTCGAACTCACGGAGTTTCCCGGGATTGGAGGACGCGAGCACGAGTTTTTTCACGCATTCATTTTAACCGGTGAGGCTTCAAACCCGACCACCCCGCCCGCCGCGCGGGCACCCCTCCTCAAGAGAGGAGGGGAAGATGAGCATGGCGACGCTGCTTTCCCCTCCTCCAACGGGGAGGGGAAGAATGATCACGGCAACATTCGCTTTCCCTCTTCGATTGAGAGGGGAAGATGCTCGCGACATCGCTTTCCCCTCCTCGATTGAGGAGGGGTGGCGGCCGGAGGCCGCCGGGGTGGTCAAGCAATCCTGAATTGCCGCGCAATGACTATCAGAACTCCTTCGAGATTCTCGATGACTTCACGATTCTCGAATCGGACCAGCCGGATTCCAGCGCTTTGAAGGAACCGCGTGCGAATGGCATCATGGTCCTGCGCAGCTTCATGGTCATGAGCCGCGCCATCCAACTCCACAGCGAGCCTTTCTCCGGGACAGTAGAAGTCCAGAATATAGGGCCCGACGCTGTGCTGACGCCGGAATTTCCTGCTCCACAGACTCCCATCCTTGAGATGGTTCCACAGGCGCGCTTCCGCGATTGTGAGTCGTCGGCGAAGTTCCCGGCGGCGCGGTTTCAGTCGCGCAATATTGTGAATAAGAGCCATGCACGGTCAACGCTCGTCCGCGACGAGAGTTGACGAACAGGTCAGGCTTCAAACCCGACCACCCCGCCCGCTGCGCGGGCACCCCTCCTCAAGAGAGGAGGGGAAATCCTTCAAACCCGACCACCCCGCCCGCTGCGCGGGCACCCCTCCTCAAGAGAGGAGGGGAAACCAGGACCCCGAGCATCAGGAGAGCCCGAGCACCGCTTTCTGTTTGGCGATGAGCTCGGCGATCCCCTGCTTCGCCAGGGCAACCAGCGCACCCATCTGCGCCGTGGAGAAGGGCTCGCCTTCGGCCGTTCCCTGGATCTCGACGAAACCGCCCGAGCCGGTCATCACCACGTTCATGTCGGTGTCGCAGACCGAATCCTCGGCGTAGTCCAGATCGAGCGCGGGCGCGCCCTCGACCAGGCCCACCGACACGGCGGCGACGAAATCGCGGATGGGCGAGGCAGAAAGAACTCCGCGCTGCAGCAGCGTCCCGAGCGCATCGTGCAGGGCGACAAAGGCTCCCGTGACGCTTGCAGTGCGCGTGCCCCCGTCTGCCTGGATCACGTCGCAGTCGAGCTTCACGGTGCGCTCGCCCAGCTTCTCGAGATCGGTCACCGCGCGAAGGGAACGTCCGATCAGGCGTTGAATTTCCTGCGTGCGCCCGGATTGCTTCCCGCGCGCCGCTTCGCGGTCGGTGCGGGTGTGAGTCGAGCGCGGCAGCATGCCGTACTCCGCCGTCACCCAGCCCCGGCCGCGGCCCCGGAGAAATCCCGGCACGCCCTCCTCGACGCTCGCGGTGCAGATCACGCGGGTGTCGCCGAACGCGACCAGCACCGAGCCCTCCGCATGCCGCGTGTAATGGCGGTCGATGGCGATGGGACGCAGTTCGTCGGGCTTGCGGTTGGAAGGCCTCATTGTCGCTTTTGCGGCATGTGCTTGCGGATCGCGGCGCGGATCTCCTCGATCGCGCGCTCGATTTCCTCGTCGGTGAGGTCGCTGTTGTCGGCCTTGCTGAAATCCCCCAGCTGCGTGCTGACCCCGTCCAGCACCAGCGTCTGCGTGGACACCTCCCCGGCGAGCGTGCCGGCATGCTTTTCCGCCCAGTTCATCGCCACGACCGAAAGGTTGTCGGAATCGGCGCCGGCTCGCAGTTCCGCCAGATCCAGCAGCTCGGGGATCGCCTTCATGAGGTCGTTCCTCAGCAACGCCCCCGTGATGAGTTTTCCCGTAAGCGGGCCCCACCAGCCGTCGGTGCACAGAATCAAAGTGTCGTCTTCGCGCAGCAGGGTGGGCTTCGACAGCTCCACTTGCGGGAGCGTGGTCGCCCCGATGCAGTTGAAGATCTTGTTGCGATCCGGATGCGCCGCGACGGCCTCCTCGCGCACGCGGCCCTGGTCGACCAGCATCTGCACCCGGGAATGATCCCGCGTCTGCGCCTGGATCCGGCCTTCCCTGATGTGATAGAGCCGCGAATCGCCCACGTGCGCCCAAAAGGCCGTCGAATCCTGCACGACGCAAGCCACGCAGGTGGTCCGCGGCGACTCGATCAGCCTGCGCGCCTTGGCATAATCGCCGAGCGCGAAGTGCGCGTCGGTGATGCTCTTTTGCAGGAAGCCGAACGGGTCGGCGAGCTTGGGCCTGGCTTCGCGCTGGAATGCTTCCGTGAGGAGCTGCGCGGCGATTTGCGAGGCGACCTCCCCATGCAGATGCCCGCCCATGCCGTCGGCGATCACCATGAGCAATGCGTCACGGGTGTAGGCGTAGCCGGTGCGATCCTGGTTCGCCTCGCGGCCTCCCTTTCGGCTTTCCTGAAAGATCGAGAATCTCATCGCCCGATCCGCTTCATCCAGGCGCTGCGAAGGCGCGCGACAAGGGAACTCTTGCGGTGCACTTCGGGGTCCTTTTCGCGCAGCAGCACCTTCTGCAGCGCAAACACGCTTTGCGGGCGCTTCAAGTGATCGAGCTCCAGGCACCAGTCGATCGTTTCGAGCAGCTGCCGTGAATACTTGCCGTTCCACACCTTCGTCGCGGAGACGTAGCGGTCCTTCTCGGCGCGGTTGTCGGCCGCCTGGGGCGCCGCGCTCGCAAGACAGGCAAAAATGCTCGCGCCGATGGCGTAGCAATCGCTCCAGGGCCCGAGCAGGTCGCGGTTCTTGTACTGCTCGGGCGGCGCGAAGCCGGGCGTATACATCGGGCTCAGGAGGCGCTGGCCCTCCTGGACGAGCGTCTGGCGGGCGGCGCCGAAGTCGATCAGCACGGGCGTATTGTCGTTGCGGATGTAGATGTTGGCGGGCTTGATGTCCAGATGAAGGAGTTTGTTCGAGTGCACCTCCCGCAACCCGTTCAGCAGCAGGTTGAACACATGCCGGATGAATCTTTCCTTGATCGTTCCGCGGTGCGCGTGGATGTGTTCCTGCAGCGTGCGCCCGCGCTCGTAGCGCATCACCATGTAGACGGTCTCGTTCGCGCGAAAAAAATTCAACACCCGCACCACGTTCGGGTGCGACAGCCGCGCGAGCGAGCGGCCTTCCTCGAAGAAGCACCGCATGCCGTAGCGAAACGTGGCCAGGTTTTCCTCCGAAATCGAGGGCAGCGCATCGCCCTCTTTTCGCAACGCGAGCTGGCTCGGAAGGTATTCCTTGATCGCAACCGGCAGGTCGTTTTCGTCGTAGGCGAGATAGACGATGGAAAAACCCCCGCAGGAGAGCACGCTCGCGATGCGGTAGTTTTCGAGCTGATAGCCGTCCGGCAGCGGCTGATTGGCCTGCTGTGGCATTAAAGGGGTAGCGGCGCGGCGTTTGTAACCGTTATCATAGCGGCGTTTTCAATTGCCGCCGGCATTATACGGCGCCACTCCTCGCAATCCATGATCACCAGCATGACCGGCTACGCGGCGGCGACCCGAGAGCTGCCGACGGCATCGCTCGCGGCGGAGGTGAAAAGCGTCAACGGCCGTTATCTCGACGTGCAATTCAGGCTGCCTGAGGAGCTGCGCGCCGTGGAGCCCGCCCTCCGCGAGCTCATCCAGACGCGCGTGGGGCGCGGCAAGGTGGAGTGCCGGATCTCGGTCACTGCGCCGACCGGGGCCGCGCCGCAGATAAGCGTGAATGAAGGTTTGCTCGCGGCGCTCGCCGAAACCTCGAGAAAGGTGCGAACGCAGATCTCCGACGCGCGGCCGCTGAGCGTGGGCGAAGTGCTGCACTGGCCCGGCGTGCTCGGAGACGACCGGTCGGCGGCGCTGCGCGAGGCCTGCGTGGCGCTCGTGCAGGAGCTCCTCGAGGACTTCGCGGCGACTCGCGCGCGCGAGGGCGGAAAGCTCGCCGCGATGCTCATCGAGCGTGTGGAGCGCATGAAATCTCTGCTCGCCTCGATTCAACCGAAACTGCCCGAAGCGATCGCCGCCTACGAGGAAAAGCTGTCCGCGCGCCTTCGCGAGGTGCTGGGCGCCACGGACGAGGAGCGCATCCGGCAGGAAATCGCGCTTTTCGGCGTCAAGGCGGACGTCGCAGAGGAACTCAATCGCCTGGGAGCGCACCTCGAAGAGGTGCAGCGCGTGGTCCGGGCCGGAGGGGCGGTCGGCAAGCGACTGGACTTCCTGATGCAGGAGCTGAACCGCGAGGCGAATACGCTCGGCTCGAAGTCCGTCTCGAAGGAACTCTCCGACGCGAGCCTCGAGTTCAAGCTGCTGATCGAGCAAATGCGCGAGCAGATCCAGAATATCGAATGAACGAGCCGTTGCAAAACTGATTGCAACGGCTCTAATTTAGGGGAGTATGAGGGGAGATATCCCCTCAATCGTAAAACTGCAATGATCGGCAATCTTTTCATCGTCTCGGCGCCCTCGGGCGCGGGCAAGTCGTCTTTGGTGAGCGCCGCGCTCGCCGGGGACAAGGGGCTTGCGCTCTCGGTTTCCTTCACCACGCGGCCTCCGCGCGCCGGCGAAAAGAACGGCCGCGAGTATCATTTCGTCGACCGCAAGACCTTCGAATCGATGCTCGAGCGCGGCGAGTTTCTGGAATCGGCCGAGGTCCACGGAAACCGCTATGGCACCTCCCAGAAATGGATCGCCGAAGCCCGCGCCAAGGGCCTGGATATCCTGCTCGAGATCGACTGGCAGGGCGCCCGGCAGGTTCGAAAGGCGTTTCCGGACGCGGTGAGCATCTTCATCCTTCCGCCGCCCCCCGTCCTGCAGGAGCTCGAGCGCCGGCTGCGCGGGCGGGGCCAGGACTCCGAAGAAGCGATCCAGCGGCGATTGCGCGATGCCCGCGAGGAAATGAGTCACGTCGCCGAGTTTGATTATGTTATTATAAACAAAGAGTTTGAAGAAGCGCGGCGGGACCTCACAGCCGTCGTGCGGGCAGCCAGGCTGATGCTTTCCCGCCAGAGCGCACGACATCCGGAAATCTTCAAATCATTTGGCTAGACTTAGAGAGGACCCATGGCGCGAATCACCGTAGAAGATTGTCTAAAGAAGATACCCAACCGCTTCCAGTTGACGCTCGCGGCCACTTACCGCGCGCGTCAGCTCGCCCAGGGCGGCACGCCTCACATCGAGACCACGCGCGACAAGCCCACGGTCATCGCATTGCGCGAAATTGCAGCAGGCAAGGTAGGCGTGGAATACCTGAACCGCGTCCACACTGGGTGAACGCAGACTGTGACGGACTGAAATCTTCTTTCGCTCTCCCCTCCTTTCTCAAGGAGGGGTGGCGCGAAGCGCCGGGGTGGCTGGCCGTCTGCTCGACCACCCCGCCGGCTGTCGCCGGCACCCCTCCTCATTCGAGGAGGGGAGAAAAAAAGCGCCAAACCCGCAGCACCGGCGTCTGAACATGGCCGCTGTCGCCATTACCGACCTCAGGCAGCACCTCGGCTACCTCAAGCCGAGCGACATCTCCCGCATCGAAGAAGCCTACCAGTTCAGCGACGCCGCGCACCAGGGACAATTCAGGAAGAGCGGCCATCCCTACATCTCCCACCCGATCGCGGTCGCGGAGATCGTCGCCGACTGGCAGCTCGACGCCCAGGCAGTGATGGCGGCGCTCCTTCACGACGTGATGGAGGACACCGAGGTCTCCAAGCAGCAGATCACCGAGCGCTTCGGCAAGCCTGTGGCCGAGCTGGTGGACGGCCTTTCCAAGCTCGATCGCATCGAGTTCCAATCCCAGGCGGACGCGCAGGCCGAGAACTTCCGCAAGATGCTGCTCGCGATGGCGCGCGACGTGCGCGTCATCCTGATCAAGCTCGCCGACCGGCTGCACAACATGAGAACGCTCGAGGCGGTCGGCCCGGAGAAGCGCCGGCGCGTAGCGCGCGAGACACTGGAGATCTACGCGCCGATCGCAAACCGCCTCGGCCTGGACAGCCTCTTTCGCGAACTGCAGGAGCTCTCGTTCTCGAACCTGTATCCAGGGCGTTACAAAGTGCTCGCCAAAGCGGTGAAGTCGGCGCGCGGCAATCGCCGCGAAGTGGTCAACAAGATCCTCAAGGCGCTCAAGGAGCGTCTGCAGTCGACGGAAATCGAGGCGACCGTCACCGGCCGCGAGAAGCACATCTATTCGATCTACAACAAGATGCAGGAAAAGCACCTGTCGTTCTCGCAGGTGCTGGACATCTACGGTTTCCGGGTCGTCGTCAAGGACATTCCCGCCTGCTACCTCGCGCTCGGCGCGCTGCACAGCCTGTACAAGCCCGTGCCCGGAAAATTCAAGGACTACATTGCGATCGCGAAGGTCAACGGCTATCAGTCGCTGCACACCACGCTGATCGGCCCTTACGGCATGCCGGTCGAAGTCCAGATCCGCACGCAGGCCATGAACCGCATCGCAGACGCCGGTGTCGCTTCGCATTGGCTGTACAAGAGCTCGGACGCGGAGATCAGCGAAGTGCAGCAGCGCACCCACAAATGGCTGCAATCGCTGCTCGACATCCAGCACACTTCGGGCGATCCCGCCGAATTCCTCGAGCACATCAAGGTGGACCTCTTTCCGGACGAGGTCTACGTGTTCACTCCCCAGGGCAAGATCATGGCGATGCCGCGCGGAGCGACGGCGGTGGATTTTGCCTACGCGGTGCACACCGATATCGGCAACCGCTGCGCCGCGGCCAGAATCAACTACGAGCTTGCGCCCCTCAGAACCGAACTCAAGAACGGCGACCGGGTCGAGATCATCACCGCCGCGCACGAGCATCCCAACCCGGCGTGGCTGTCCTACGTGAAGACCGGCAAGGCGCGCTCGCAAATCCGGCACTTCCTGAAAACGATGCAATACGAGGAAGCTGCGGCGCTGGGCGAGCGCATGCTCACCCAGGCCGTGCGCGCGCTCGGAGTGAAACCCTCGGAGGCGACTCCGGATCGCTGGGAAAGGCTGGTTCGCGACCTCGGGGCGAAATCGCGCCAGGAAGTCGTCGCGGACATCGGCCTGGGGAAGCGGCTCGCGGCCATCGTCGCGCGCAAGCTGCTTTCGCTGTCGGAGCCCCATGAGACGGAAGGGAAGGAAGGAACGGAAGGAAAGGAAGGAACGGAAGGAACGGAAGGAAAGGAGGGAAAGGAGGGAAAGGCGCTGCCCGGCTCGATCGTCATCCACGGGTCCGAAGGGCTGGCCGTGCAGTTCGCCAAATGCTGCAACCCCATCCCGGGCGACCCTATCATGGGGTTCATCAAGAAAGGTCAAGGCCTTGTCGTGCACACCCACGACTGCCCGACCGCCGCCAAATCGCGCGGCGATCCCGAAAAATGGCTCGACGTGCAATGGGCACCGGAAACCGACAAGATGTTCGACCTCGGGATCCGCGTGACGGTCGTCAACCAGCGCGGCGTTCTCGCCAAGGTAGCCACGGCGATCTCCGAGGCCGGCTCCAACATCGACAACGTCAACATGGACGAAGAGCGCAGCCTCTACACCACCATGCACTTCACGCTGCAGGTCGCCAACCGCCTGCACCTCGCCAAGGTCATGCGCATCCTGAGGGGCATCCAGGAAGTGGTAAGGATCGCGCGGGTGAAGGAGTAGGCCGGAGCGGCCCTAGGGCTTGCGAGTCAAGGCACCGATCACTCGCTCTACCCACTCGATAACATTCCTGAGCGGCGTCTGAACGAGTCCCCAGCCGAGGGCCGCGCCGACAGCGTTCGCGATCATGTCGGCGATCTCGAAAGTGCGGTAGTCCGTCATCCCCTGGAGGAATTCC
>Ga0193712_1000215_pt1 | contig 10229 bp, 8 predicted proteins | sample H3a1metaG_FD_143053 | JGI IMG/M metagenome (GOLD analysis project Ga0193712, IMG submission 143053) | Soil microbial communities from a riparian zone of the East river system, Colorado, United States - H3a1 | ecosystem: Environmental > Terrestrial > Soil > Riparian zone | place: USA: East River... | reverse complement strand
AGGAGATTTTCTACCCGTCGACCCCGTAATGAGCAGAGTCGACGGGTAGAAAATCTCCTGGTCACGCGATTTCTCCGGCCAGCCGAAGACGCTGAAGGGCAGCAGTCCCGAAGAAAACCACGTGTCCAGCACATCGGGATCCTGTTGCAAGCTTGTGCTCTTGCAGTGCGAGCACTGCTCGGGCGCGTCACGCGCCACCATGATCGTTTTGCAGTCCGCGCAGCGCCACGCTGGAATGCGATGTCCCCACCACAACTGGCGCGAAATGCACCAGTCGTGGATGTTCCGCATCCACTCGAAATAGGTCTTGGCGTAGTTTTCCGGCGTGAAGCGAATCTCGCCCTTCTCCACTGCTTCGATCGCCCGTTCCGCCAACGGAGCAATTTTGATGAACCATTGCGTCGAAAGCCGCGGTTCCACCACCGTCTTGCAACGGTCACACTTGCCCAGGGCGACAATATAATCTTTCTCGCTCTCGAGCAGCCCGCGATCCCGCAGGTCTTGCAGCACTCGCTCCCGCGCCTCAAAGCGGTCCAAGCCCGCATACGCCCCGGCGTTCTCGTTGAGATGAGCCGTGTCGTCCATGATGTCGATTTGCGGCAACAAATGCCGCAATCCCACCTGATAATCGTTGGCGTCATGCGCGGGCGTGATCTTCACCGCACCCGTGCCAAATTCCGGATTCGCGATGTCGTCCAAAATAATGGGGATCTGCCGGTCCGTCAGCGGCAGTTGCAACCTCTTGTTGCGCAAATGCGCATAGCGCTCGTCCCTGGCGTTCACCGCGACGGCCGTATCCCCCAGCATGGTCTCCGGCCGCGTCGTGGCTACCACTAAATACTGTTCCGAGCCCACCACTGGGTATCGAATATGGTAGAGCTTGCCGGGAACATCCTCATGCACAACTTCCAAATCCGAAATAGCCGTCATGCACCGCGGACACCAGTTGACGATGTACTTGCCTCGGTAAATCAACCCCTCTTCGTACAAGCGGACAAAGGCCTCGCGCACGGCGCGCGAAAGGTTGTCATCCATGGTGAAGTATTCGCGGTCCCAGTCCACCGACGCGCCGAGCCGCTTCATCTGCTCTTTAATCGCGCCGCCGTACAGCTTCTTCCACTCCCACACGCGATGGATAAACGCCTCGCGCCCCAGTTGCAGCCTCGACTGACCCTCCGTGGCCAACTGCCGCTCCACCATCATCTGCGTGGCAATGCCCGCGTGATCCGTACCCGGCAGCCAGAGCGCCAGAAATCCGCGCATACGGCGCCAGCGCGTGATGATGTCCATCTCCGTCTGGTTGAGCATGTGGCCCATGTGCAACCGCCCGGTCACATTCGGAGGCGGCAACAACATGCTGAACTGCTGGCGCGAATCGCCCTCCGCCGGAGTGGGCGCGGCAAAGAGCTTTTCTTCGCTCCAGTATTCCGCCCAGCGCGCTTCAATCGCGGCTGGTTCGTACGATTTGGGAAGTTCGTGGGCCATTCGAGTGTTGGAAGACAACAGCAACCAAGCGCTTGCTCACCACGCTGGCGGCAGTAATTTGTCGTTGGGGTAACGTTTGATCTTACAGGCGAGAGGAAAACGCGGTCAAACCTCGAACGGGGTAGTGTATACAGACGGCAAAATGCTCCCTCCCTGCCATTGAGGCGAAATATCTCAAGAGGGCTGGGCCGGGGCGCTCGCTATTGGGGTCAGCGCAATGCGAGTCTATGTATCAGGCTGAGCTTGTGCGGCAAAGCTTTAACGTTCAGCGGAGACGGAGAGCTTGGTCGGGTTCGTCGTAGTAGGCAAGAGCAACATTCAGTCGAGGTTCACGCTCTCCCGCCCATTTCTGAATTATGTTTCGATGCTCCTCGGATATATTTTTTCCAAGGATGATGCGTGTTAACCAGCGAGGGTTAATTTTGACCTTCGAGCCTTTGTTTCTCGGAAGGACGAGCCGGACCTCTTCTTCATTGCTCCACTCGGGCTTTTTGAAGAAGAAAAAGTAACCGTTCCGGTGATCAGGATTCGTAATGTCCATCCGAACCGCCTCTTCGTAGGTCACCTCGATCGCATGTTCAAACAGAGGACCTTCGTTGGCGAACTCTAGACAATAACCAGCGTGATTATCCGCATACTTGGCCCACATGTTCAGGTTTTCGTGACGCTTTGTGAGCGAGTAGATGCGGTAATCTTTCAACTCCTCATTGAGCCCTTGGGAGAAAAGGCGTTGAAGATGACTCGCTCCATGTCTGAGAACGTTGTAGTAAATTACGAACTGTTCTCGTGTGCGAACGGGAGTTGACACATTCGGATTTCGTCGAAGAAAATCATCGAACAGATAGGCAGCGAACTTGTAACCCGGCATCTGTGCGAGTTTCGGCCTCCCGTCCGCAGGGTCATTCAATTGGGTGAGACTTGGGAAGTAGAGTTCGTGTTGCTGAATGATTATTCGCAACCATTCGAGGCGTTCAGGAGTGGAAACGTTCGAATATCTATAGAGATAATGAACGGTCGCTTTGTTGGGTGCGGTAATTTTCATTGGAGGCTAAGCCGGACGGGGCGAACGACCTCACGATATCCAGTGCACAGCCCGCGCGATATCGAAAAACAGCTCTCCTCCCACAAAGATCAAGATTGCCCACTCAAGAGTCTCCAGTCGGTCCTCGCGGCGTTGGTGCCATGTGCTCCGTTCTGTTAACCAGTCTCGGGCATTTTGCTTTGCCAGCTCACTGCGATAAATGGCTTGGAGTTCGCCGGTTGCAGGATTTAATCCGCTTGCTAGAAGATTCCCGATTACGTTCTCGCCATAGCGCTCGAAGATGTTGCGCTCCTCTTCGGGAATGTTTGCTTTCGTGATTCTTGTCCACCACCACACAGGGAACTCCTCTCTTGACTCGACTTACCTACGTGCTAATTCGTACAAGAACTCGTATTTTCCTTCTGATCTGTAAGTATGGAGCCATCGCACGAATTCATCATACGAATTTCTTTTCACAGACTGTCCCCGAACCAATTTTCTAACGAAGTTTTTGCGGTCGAATCCGCTTTTGCGAGCACACTCATTAATGCCAATATTCTTGATGTCCGCTCTCACATCCACTGTAGCAATCACTTTCTTCACCCTCACAAACTCAGTCGTCCTCAAGTCGAGAAGGCTGATGTCGTCGCCTTCCTCCCATTTGCGATCCGTTTCCTTGCCGACGTAACGAATCTCTCCAGCAATCACGTGCGCACGCTTCAGCAGACCCGTGGTATCAGCTTTGCAAGGTGTGCCGTCGGGCGCAACGCTCTTTGACTCTGGGTGCTGCTGGTACCGGATCAAGAGATGTGCGAACTGCGAAGGAAATGCCACGTTGTACGGAATGTTCCCGTTTGCCTTCTTGCAATTGAGCATTTTGTATTTCTTGCCGCTGTGCACATTCACGCATTCGAGGTCCAGCCATTGTTCCTGCTTCGAGGAAAAGGCACAAACCAGAAGAACTCTTTCGTTTGATTGCCGATGGAATGCAACTCCACACACAGGATCAACCATCGGTAATAAGAGAAAGTTGTACGGACGCGCGATTTTCCATTCGCCAAGCATTTCGAGGACGTTGCACGTTGTTATGGTCAGACGCATCATTTGCGGGACATCGAGCCAAGGCAGTGGTTTATTTGGCAGCTTCAGCGCACCTCGCACGATGTAATCCCACAACTGATAAATCCACAGCGGGACATCTCTTTCCCACTTCCTTGGAGAATCTTGAGGCGGGTACAGAAAACCGATTCCGTGCGCTTTCGGATCAACGATTGTGACGTTCGATCTACCCGTTTTTCCATATAGCGCGTAACGCTTCGCGGCAATGCTGTAGCCGTAGAGTTGGCGTTGTTGCTTTGTTGAATCGCCATCAATGTAATTTGCGTCCACGAGGTTCAGGATCGAGCCTTTTACCGCTTCTCGGTCGTAAGGATTCAATGACAGGAATTTATCTGCGATCTCTTGTGCTTCCGTCCACGTCAGAATTCGACGACCTTCACTGCCTGCAATATTGAGAGGCCCACCGTTCTTGGAGCTGACGATTGCAAGGGAATCGGTATCACAGAACAGGTATGTACCATTTTTCCGGGTCACGCATTCCTCTGTCATTGCGAGCAACAATCGTCCAGCGGAAGTAATCATTGATGCCAGTGGCGGGAAGAACCAGAGTCCGGCTTTTTCAATTACGTCGGACGAATCAGAGAAATTCTTCTCACCAGAGAAGATTTCGAGCGGAACGTTACCATTCTGCAATTCGGGAATCAGCTCAACAAAAAATCCATAAATCGAATTCGCCAGGATTTTGAGCCAGTAATAAAGGTTCTTGTCCGCTTTGTTGAGTTTTCTTTGTTCGATGACTTTGCGAAAGAGGTCATCCCGATAGGGATCGATTTCGACCATGCTCCCACGAAGGTTTAAAGTCTTCATCCCTGCTTGCTTGCCGTGTGGCACCATGCGGATTGCTCGCAGGATGCGCGGGGCTTTCCCTGTACGGATTGCGGACGCGATAACGTCACAGCCTGCAAACCAGAGCGGTGTCTCGGACGTTAGGTAGTTGTTGCCAATGTTCTGTGCCACTCCGTCGTAAACAGTGCGCACGGGCAAGATGTCGTTGTCTGGTTGTACCAAGGCAAAGAACTTGAATTGCTGCCACAATTTGGGGTCGAAACAGCGATCCAGAGAAATCTTCTTTTTAGTTCAGTTCAGGGCTCATCGCGACCTCCAAGGAAGTCATATTGGAGGTCATATTGTTTGTTTCTGTAACGTTTGGTGCGGCGAGCGTGAGCTCGCCGGTACGAACGTTTAGGAGAGCGGCGATGAGGAGATGGGATCGGTTACAGGACTCATATGTTGAGGAGTACCGAGCGAGGGGACTCAGTCCAGAGACGATAGCAGGCACGGAGTCTCGGCTGGATCGATGGGGGCGGTGGCTGAAGAAGCGTCGTCCCCGGATAGCGATCGAACACATCGATGGCGAGACGATCACCCATTACATTTCCAGCTGCAGCAGCTTCCGGTCGAAGGCGACGGTGTACGGAACGCTGAGCACGATGCGCGGATTCGGGGACTACCTGGTGCGTCAGGGTCTATGGAAGATCAACCCCTTGCGCTGGATGAAGGGACCGAAAGTCACGCCCTACAATCGCTTGCCGAAACGGATCGACTACGCGCATATGGAAGCGATGTGGCGCGCAGCCGCGAACCGGGGCGGTGATTACAGTTCTCATTTATGGGTGATGGTGCTGGCGATGTTGTATGGCACCGGTCTACGCCGTGGTGAGCTGTCGCGATTGAACATCGATGCGTTCGATCACGCCGAGGGCACGCTGCGCATCGATGGCCGCAAGACGGGACAGGAGCGCTGTGTGCCTCTACCCGAGATGGTGCTCCGTTGCCTGGAAGCATATCTTCCACTCCGCCATAACCAGTTGGAACAGAGTGGGCTAGTTGGCGAAGTCGCCTTGCTGGTGAGCCGGCACGGCAAGCGTCTCAGCGGGAGTGGCATCAGCAACAGTATCCATGACATCTCGCGCCTGGCGCAGGTTCCCATCCACAGTCTTCACCAGTTCCGGCATAGCTGTGCCTCCGACCTGCTGGAGGCCGGCGTGCACCTGGCAGAGGTGCAGCGCATTCTCGGTCATGGCGTGATATCGACCACGGTGCGTTACGTGCACATCGCCGATCCACAGCGGCGCGCTGCGATCGCCCTCCACCCCATCAACGATTGGTTACAGCGACAGGGAGCAACCGCATGACGAAAGCCAACCCAGGCAGGATGGATCCATTGATCGAGGGCTACCTCAGTTACCTCGACAAAGTCGGGCGCAAGACGCCGCGCACGATCGTCGATGTACGTTGCACGCTGCGCCGCGTGATCGCCGGATTGCATTCCGGGGTTGCGCTGTGGCACTTGGCGCTGGAGGATTACTTGCACTGGCTCGAAGCCGAGCGCCAGAACGGTTGCACCGAAAGCACCCTGGCGAAGTACCTCAGTCATGTGCGAGGACTTCTCGAGTATGCCTGGCGCAGCGGTCGCACGGAGCGCAACGTGCTCGATGGATTCAGCCTGCAGCATACGGTGCGGCGTACACAACCAAAGTCTCTCAGCCTGGAAGAAGCCGAGCGGCTGATCCAAGCCACAGCCGTGCCCGGACCGACCTCGAGACGAGACCGACTGATCGTCTTACTCCTCTACGGCTGCGGGCTCCGCACCGAGGAGCTGTGCGCGCTTGATGTCGCGAACGTCAACCGCGAACGACAGGAGCTGTTGGTGTTGAAGGCGAAGGGCGATCGGCCACGCGCCGTGCCCATTTCGGAGGCAGTCTATACCGAACTGCTCGCTTATCTTTTAGAACACGGGAAACGCGGCCCATTGTTTCGAACCACCATCCGTAAAAGCCGACTTCGAGCCAATGACGTGTGCGAGATTGTGAGCACCGCCGCAGCGCGCGCGGACCTGCCGTCGTACGTCACCCCGCGTACGCTTCGTCATACGTTCGCGACCCATCTGATGGATCGTGGTGTCGATCTCGCCGTCATCGCATCGCTGATGGGTCATCGCAGTCCGCAGGAGACCGGCGTTTACCTGCATGTCTTGCCCGGCCGGCCGCAAGCCGCCGTGAGCAAGCTGCCCATCGGAGGCCGCTCATGAAATGGTCGTTCTGGATCCAACTCTACATTCGTACCCATTGCGTTGCGCGTGGCCTGCGTCCGCTCACGCTCGCCGCATACGAGAACACACTCAAGCAGTTCCGTGAATGGGCGCGCGTCACGCAAGCGGATCGTGCGCCGGATCAGATCACCGCGCGCGATGTGCTCACTTACGTACAGCATTTGCGCGACGTGCGCGGTAACGGGGATTCTGCCGTCAACCGCGCCGTCGTCGTCCTGCGGCGCTTTTACTGCGCTATGGTCGCCATGGGCTACCTCGATCACCGCAATAACCCGCTCGCCAGTTTCCCCTCCATCAAGGCGGTACCGCGCAAGCTTCCCGTCACACTTTCTTCCGAGCAGGTCAGTCGTTTATTATCCGAGCCCAAGCCCGACACAGTGATCGGCCTCCGTGATCGAGCCTTGCTCGCTTTACTGTATGGCACCGGGATCCGTGCTTCCGAGTGTGCTTCGCTTCGAAACGGTGGCGTCGATCTGAAACAGCTGACGATCACTGTACAAGGTAAGGGCGGTCACGAGCGCGCCATTCCACTCAACCCGCAACTCGCCGTGGTGCTGCGTGCCTATGTCGAAGCACGCGGTCCCGCGCTCGCCAACGCGCCCTTCTTCCGATCCCGTTTCGGGCGTCTACTTTCCCGCGGTGGCGTCTATGAACGCGTCCGCACCTGGGGCCAGCGCAGTCATGTCGGCATTCCTTTGTCTCCGCATCGGATGCGGCACACCTTCGCTACCCACCTCGTGCGTGCCGGAGTTGGTCTGGTAACGATTCGCGATCTGCTCGGTCATCGGCTGATCACAAGCACGCAGATCTATCTGCACGTTACCGCCGACGATCTTCGCGCTGCCGCCGCACGTCACCCCATCAGCCGACTACTCGACACCGTCAAGCATCTGCTCGTGCCAGGACCACTGCCGTTCCAGAAGGCGCGGCCGATTTACGGAAGCGGATAGATCTATCCGCTTCCGCAAATCTCGTCTACAAACTCTGTGTTTCCCAACATCAGAACTCTGGTGATGGATCACTGCGCTCACAAAACAAGACCAACAAGATACGATCAGTATATTTCTTGGAACTTTCACACTCTCAGAGGTAATATCGGGCTAGTGCTGGCCTTGCACACACAGCTCGCAGACCTTGTCGGGTTTGTGGAATGATCGAGGACCGCAGCATGAGCGAGTCCCGAACTCGAACTAAATACACGTATGACGTGCTCAACCGGCTGGCGACTCTGGCCTTCAACGGCCAAACGCCGGCCTTCGGCTTCGCCTACGATTCGCTCAGCCGTCGCACCTCGCTCACCCGCCCCAATGGCGTTGCCACCAGCTACGGTTACGACCCGGCGTCGAACTTGCTCTCCGTCCTGCACAAGCTGGGCACCACCACGCTGGACGGCGCGACGTATACCTACGACCCCGCCAACAATCGAAAGACCCGGACGGACAAACGTACCAACGTCACGCTCACCTACGGCTACGACAACATCTACCAGCTCCTTTCGGCCAAGCAGGGCAGTACCACCAAAGAGACCTACACCTTCGACCCGGTCGGGAATAGGCTGAGTTCTCTGGGGGTTTCGCCCTATTTGAACAACCCATCGAACGGACTGACCTCCACGCCCAGCGCGAGCTACACCTACGACAATAACGGCAACACTCTCACGAAAAGCGGCGGCACGACCTACGGCTGGGATTTCGAAAATCGGCTGGTTTCGGCGGTGGCGCCGGGTGTGGGAACGGTGAGCTTCAAGTACGATCCGTTCGGGCGGCGGATCCAGAAAAGCGGGCCGAACGGGACGGTGAATTACCTCTATGACGGGAACGATGTGCTCGAAGAAGTGGACAATACCGGGAACGTCCTGGCGCGCTACACACAGGGCACGACCATAGATGAAAACCTCTCGATGCTGCGTAGTGGCACAACGTCCTACTATCACGTGGACGGACTCGGTTCCATCACATCGCTCAGCAATGGAGCAGGCGCGCTGGCGAACACGTACACGTACGATTCGTTCGGCAAGCTGACCGCGTCCACCGGAACGCTCACCAACCCATTCCGGTACACTGGCCGCGAGTTCGACCCTGAGACCGGAATCTACGAGTACAGGGCGCGTTATCTTGACCAGAACACGGGCAGATTCTTGAGCGAAGACCCGATCCGGTTTAAAGGCGGCATTAACTTTTACGACTACGTCCTGAACAGTCCCACGAATTTCATCGACCCGACTGGAACTGTTTGCCGCTACTCACAATCCACGGGGCGAATGGTCTGCTATCCCTCTTGCGCGGTGATTCCTAAACCGAACAAGTGTGAAGCGCATCCACCAAAAAGTCTTGGAAATCCCTTCTACGATCAAACGGGCTATTCCGGGAACGGGCCTGGCAGAAACAATCCAGACGCTCAGGACGAACCAGACGTAGGTCCAATCCCGCAGGGTGGGTGGACTATGGATGGCAACTGGTACAACAAGCAAAAGCCTGGTCCCGGACTGAACATAATGAATCTGAATCCCTTGCCCGGAAATGAATGCTCTAACACGAACCGCGATTGCAACACATTCCGTATGCACGGAGACAATGCGACACACACGGCGTCACACGGCTGCATCATTCTGCCGCCCAATCGGATCAACATTCCGCTGGGTGACACGATCTGGGTGGAGCCATGATGAGGGTGTTGGCCGCTGTCGGTCTCGCGCTTCTTTGCACGTTGTCTAACGCGCAAACCAGGCCGCCGTGTACCGTCAGTGAGGATTCGATCTTCGGCGAGGCTCGCATCTGCGGCAAGATGCGTGACGGGAGTTTGAGCAAAGACGATTTAACCGTCGCGGGCTTCACAATTAGCGAATCGAGCCTGGAAGACGTAGCACGGCAATTTCCAGCCGTTCAGAAGTTCCGCCTTGGGAAAGGTGAGGAAGCATCAGCTGGGCTTTGCGTGAAGGAAAAGGGCGGTAGTGCAGTTGTGTTTGCTTCAGGAAGCTCTGGCGGTTGGAAAATCCTGGACTCAATTTACCTGGCCCCGGCTGTGACCTTTGAAAAGCAAGGTGCGAAGTGTTTCGAGGGATCACTACCAGGAGGGGCATCAACCAAGAGTGGGATTCGGCTTGGTATGGAGAAGAACCGCATTCTCGACCGGCTGCGCATTGCTCGGACCGCGAAGCCTACTTTCGAGGTGGATTACACAACATCCCCTGAGAAAGCACCGTGGGTATCGGAGAAATCCAGGCCCACAGATGGCGAGGGATGGGTAGCCATGAGCGGTACATACGGCGGATTCAGGAATGGGTGTCTCCGTTGGATAGTGCTCTACGGAGGAGTTTCGGGCTGACGAGACCCTAGCTAGTGAATGAGCGTGTCCTTTCCTGTGCTGGTGCTTGAGAGAGATTCCGATGACGTGATGCGCTTCGAATCGCTTGCGGAAATGCAGAAACAGTCGGAGCGCATCGACGTTGAAAACGAAGAGGCTGACCGCTTCCGCCGGAGCGCTGTCCAATCCCTTCCAATTCACCGGCAGAGAGTTCGACCAAGAAACCACGATCAACTTCGACAGGGCTCG
>Ga0193712_1000214_pt1 | contig 10243 bp, 11 predicted proteins | sample H3a1metaG_FD_143053 | JGI IMG/M metagenome (GOLD analysis project Ga0193712, IMG submission 143053) | Soil microbial communities from a riparian zone of the East river system, Colorado, United States - H3a1 | ecosystem: Environmental > Terrestrial > Soil > Riparian zone | place: USA: East River... | reverse complement strand
CTCAGGATAACGCCCCTTCCTCGTACAGGCGCGTGATCCTGAGGGGCTCTGCCTTGGCGGAGTAGTAGCTGCGCAGGACGTCGATTGCGGGGTTGACTGCGCAGATCACGCCGCGGCGCAGGAACACGCCGTAGGTGACGGTCCGGTCGCCGAACTTCTCGACGATCTGCCGCGACTTGCTGAAGTACTTGTCGGTGCGGCGCTTGAGGTATTCGAGCTTGTCCGCCGGCAGCGATTCAACGGGCTTGTTCATGGCGCAACCTCCGCTTCGGGAAGCAATTCTAGCAAAGCGAGCGCCACGAATATGGCGAAACGGTTCGGCGCGTGCTAATTTTCAACTTATGCGCGGAACCCCGGCGGGTTGCATCGTCATCGCGGTTGCTCTGGCGGGCTGCACGGTCCGGTATTCGGCCCATGAACGCGCCTCCGGTCCGGGCGGCACCACGACCTCCCAGGTGAGCGTGGCCAGCGGCTCGCCACTCGGCAACGCGATCATCGTCGGGGTGATGCTTGCCGACGGCGTGCACTACTACCGGCTCGGCCCGGACGGCAGGACGCCGGTCCGGGCACCCGAACCCGACCCAACGCGCAGAATCAACGTCCAGGACTGCACGCGGCCGGTCGACCCCTACGCGGGCAACCTGCTCTGCCGCTGACCGCTCCCATGATCCATTTCGTGGTGCACGACGAAAACGACTCCGTGGGAGTGGTCGTAGTCGAGGGTATGAAGGCGGGGCAGGAAATGACCGGCTGGATCATGGACCAGGACAAGGAGGTGCGGGTCCGCGCGCAGAGCGACGTCCCCATCGGCCACAAGCTCGCGATCCGCGAGCTCAAGAGCGGCGACACGGTGATCAAGTACGGCGTGGACATCGGTCGCACCATTGCGCCGATCAAGGTCGGCGAGCACGCTCACGTGCATAATATCAAGACCAAGCGCTGGTGAGCATGGATCTGAGCAAAACCACATTCCGGGGATACAAGCGCGAAAACGGTCGCGTCGGCGTGCGAAACCACGTCCTCATCCTGCCCGTCGACGATCTCTCCAACGCTGCCTGTGAAGCGGTGGCGAACAACATCAAGGGAACGCTCGCGATTCCGCATCCCTATGGGCGGCTGCAGTTCGGTGCGGACCTCGAGCTGCATTTCAAGACGCTGATCGGCACCGGGTCCAATCCCAACGTCGCCGCGGCGGTGGTGATCGGCATCGAGGACGGCTGGGCGAAGCGCGTCGCCGACGGCATCGCCGCGACGGGGAAACCGGTGTCCTTCTTCGGCATCGAAGGCCACGGCGACATGGAGACAATCCGCCGAGCCTCCAAGGCGGCGAAGGACTGCATGCAGTGGGCTTCGGAATTGCGCCGCGAGGAACGGCCGCTGAAGGATCTGTGGGTGTCGACCAAGTGCGGCGAATCGGACACGACTTCCGGGATCGGCGCGAACCCTTGCGTCGGCAACGCCTTCGACAAGCTCTACGCGCACGGCGTGACGCTCGTTTTCGGCGAAACGACCGAGCTTACCGGCGGCGAGCAGCTCGTGGCGGCGCGCTGCAGGACGCCCGAAGTCCGCGACAAGTTCATGTTCATGTTCAATCGCTACCAGGAAGTGATCGACCGCCACAAGACGAGCGACCTCATGGATTCGCAGCCGACCAAAGGCAATATCGCGGGCGGCCTCACCACCATCGAGGAAAAGGCGCTCGGCAACATCCAGAAGATCGGTCGCAAATGCATGGTGGACGGCGTTCTCGACAAGGCCGAGGTCCCGGCAGGCCCGGGGCTGTGGTTCATGGATTCCTCCTCGGCCGCGGCCGAGATGGTGACCTTGTGCGCGGCAAGCGGCTACGCGGTGCACTTCTTCCCGACGGGGCAGGGCAACGTGATCGGCAATCCAATCCTGCCCGTGATCAAGCTCTGCGCCAATCCGCGCACGGTGCGCCTCATGCCCGAGCACATCGACGTCGACGTGTCCGGCATCACGCGCAGGGAGATCAACATGGATCAGGCGGGCGACAAGCTCCTCGAGATGATGTTCCGCACGGCCAACGGAAGGCTCACCGCCGCAGAGGCGCTCGGGCATCGCGAGTTCGTGCTCACCCGCCTGTACGAAAGCGCCTGATGAACCGCTTGATCCTGCCGTTGATGCTTTGCACGCAGATTGCGCTCGCCGCGGAAGTCGCCGGAGTGAAGGTGGACGAGCGGGTGCAACTCGGCTCGTCCGAGTTGCGGCTCAACGGCGCCGGCGTGCGCACCCGGATCATCTTCAAGGTGTACGTCGGCGCGCTCTATCTCCCGGAAAGGAAGTCCGAGGCCGCCGAAGTGCTCGCGCAGAGGGGCGCGAAGCGCGTGTCGATGACGCTGCTCCGCGATCTCGGCGCAAAGCAGCTGACCGACGCGCTCGAGGAAGGCGTGCGGGCCAACCATTCCGATGTCGAGATCGCGGCGCTCAAGGAGCGCCTCGACGCGCTCGTCGCGGTGATGAACGAGATCGGCAGCGCGAAAGAGAAGACGGTCATTACCCTGGATTTTCTACCCGAGTCTGGAACGCGGGTCACAGTCGACGGCGCGGCTCGGGGAAAACCCATCCCCGGGGAGGACTTCTTCGTCGCTCTCCTCAGGATCTGGCTCGGAGAGAAGCCGGTCGACGCCGACTTGAAGAAAGCCATGCTCGGCGAGGGACGGTAAAGTGTTCATCGGGCACTTCGCCGTAGCCTTCGCCACGAAAAAAGTCGCACCCAAGGTGTCGCTGGGCACCCTGGTCATAGCCGCGGCGTTCCTCGACGTGGTGTGGCCGGTGCTGGTGCTGCTTGGCGTCGAGCGCTTTCGCATCGTGCCGGGTTTTACCGCGATCAATCCGTTCGATTTCGTGTATTACCCGTGGTCGCACAGCCTGCTGATGACGGGGGTCTGGGCACTGCTCTTCGCGATCGCCTATCAGACGGCAACAGGCGATCGCGCCGGAGCGGTATGGGTTGGAATCGCCGTCGCCAGCCACTGGGTGCTGGATTGCATCTCCCACCGGCCCGACCTGCCGTTCTATCCCGGCGGCAGCGAGCGCTTGGGCTTGGGTTTGTGGCAGTCCCTGTCCGCGACTTTCGCTGTCGAGGGCCTGATGTTCGCGGCCGGGATCGCGCTCTACATGCGGTGCACCAAAGCCAAGGACCGCGTCGGCGCGATCGCATGGTGGGCATTCATCGCCTTGCTCCTCGTCCTTTACATTCCTGGACCCTGGTCTCCGCCGCCGCCGAGCGAAAACGTGGTGGCGATCATGGGAATCATAGCGTTGGCGATCTTCGGTCCCTGGGCCTACTGGATCGACCGGCACCGCGTGTCCGCGAGCTGACTGATCGTCCGCGGCGCGCCGTCAGAACCTGGAGACTGCGTTGATCCCGGCGATGGCATTGCGCCGCGGCGCCGGCTCGAAGAAGCGCCGGTTGGTGTCGCCGATGATCACCGAGCCGACGTAGCTCTTGTCGAAGAGATTCTCGATGCGAACGAATTCGCTGATTCGCCAGTCGCTCGCACGCTGCTCGAAGACGATCCGCCAGTTCACCACCGAGTAAGGAACCGCCCACTCGGCGTTGGCGTCGCTCGCGTAGATGCGGTCGCCGTAGCGCAGCTCGAATGCCGTGCTGAAGCCTTGTCCCGCCGGCGCCCAGCGTGCCTCGCTGTAAACCGTCCGGCGCGGAACGCCGGGCAGGTAGTTACCCGCGCTGGTCGTGATCGAGTTGCTCGTAAACTCGTCGCGGTAGCGCGCGTCGACGAAGCTCGCCGCAACGAGCAGGTCGAGCGTGTCGAAGGTCCGTGCGCTCCACGACCACTCTGCTCCGTTGCGTGTCGTGCGGGTTGCGTTCTTGAACGTGTTGCGCCCGCCGGTCGCGGTATCGACCACGATCTCGCTCTTCGTGTCGATATGGAACACCGCGAAAGTAAGCCGCTGGCCGCCCGGCAGGCGGGCTTTGGCGCCCAGTTCGGTGTTGACGCTCGTGCTCGGCTGCAGCGCAAAATTGAGTCCCGTTGTCCCGTCGGAGCGGTACGCGAGCTCAGCGAAAGTCGGCGTCTCGAAGCCTTTGCCGACGTTGCCGTAGACGTTGAGCGAGGGATCTACCTCGTAGACCAGGCCAGCGGCCGGGCTCGTGTTCGTGAACTTGATGCTGCCGCTGTCATCGGGGTTCCCGGTTGCGATGTAGTAATCGCTCGAGTAGAACGAAACCTCGGTGTGCCGCAGGCCGGCGAAGAGACTCCAGCGCGGCGCGAACTTCCAGTCGCCCTGAGCGTAGAGCGCGGCGCTGCGCGCCGTGTCGTCCTCGTCGCGCTTCAGCGCGCCGGCGGTGCCGTTGTTGTTGATGTAGCCCCTGCGCCGCTCTTTTTGATTGTCGTAATCGGATCCCACGGTGAAAGCGAGGGGCCGGCCGGCAAGTTCGATCGCGCGCGACCAGCGTAAATCCAGCCCGTAGTAGAAGCGGTCGAGATTGACCACAGCGCCCGACGAAGTCAGTGCGTTCTGTGCCGCGATGGGAATCGCAAGGAATTGCTCGACCTGCCGGCTTCCGCCGTAAGCAGCAAAACGCAGGCTGTCCGAGGCGGAGAGCCGGTGCTCCACGGTCGTTCCGAGTTGGCTCTGCACGACATCCTTGCGGGTGTTGAACGTAATCACCGAAGCATCGACTTGCCGCGGGTTCTGCTCCACCTGGTCGCTTCTCAGCCCCGCCGGGTCCTGCGCCGGCTGCCTCACCGCGTTCAGAATGATGGCGAGGCGCGTATCGTCGCCGAGCGCGAACTTCAACTTGGCGTTACCCAGGTCTTTTTCGGCCTCGCTGTGGTCGCGGTAGCCGGTGGTCTCGAGGTGCGAGGCACCGCCGACGTAATTGAGCGCACCGGACTGGCCGCCGAACTTGAGGCCGGAGCGGCTGGTTCCATAGCTCCCGATCGCGCCGCTTTGCGTGAGCGTGGGCTCCGGCGGTCCGTTTTCGGTAAATACCTGGATGACCCCGCCCGAGGCGTTTCCGTAAAGGGTCGAGAAGGGCCCCCGCATCACTTCGATCCTCTCGGCCGCGCCGAGATCGAAGTTGGAGGTCTGCCCCTGGCCGTCGGGAGAAGTCGCCGGGATCCCGTCCGCGTAGAGACGCACGCCCCGCACCCCGAACTGCGCGCGCGAGCCGAACCCTCGCGAAGAGATCTGCAGGTCTTGGGAGTAGTTCTGTCGATTCTGAACGACGATGCCGGGGACCCGCGAGAGGCTCTCCGACAGGTTGATCATCGGTTTGCCCTCGCGGATCGCATCGGCGTCGATCCGGTCGATCGAAACCGGCAGATCGAAGCTGTCGCGCTCCGAGCGCGTCGCGGTGACCACGATCGAAGGCACGGGAGCCGCCGAGGCGCCTTGTTCGGATCCCGTCTGTCCGTAAAGCGGGCCCGCGCCGAGCGCGAGCAGGGCGGCTGAGCATGAGGCTGTTCTTCGGTCTGCCATGTTGTTTTTGTCGTGGTCGCGAAGGGGGCTCGTCTCCCTTGTTCTCAGGTTGCGCCCGGGATCGGGCGTGGCTATGATGCCATTACGCCCCGCCGGTTGCATCGCGGCGCCCCCCGAAGACAAAACACCCGGGAAAAGGAGGATATTCCATGTTGCCCGCATCGTTCCGACCCCTTGTCTCTCTCAGTTCCGCCCTCGCCTGTGTGCTGATCGCCAATGCCGCGCAGGCGCAGCCCCCCGCCCCGCCGCCCTCCTGGCAGCAAGGTCGCAGCGCCGAGCAGGAGAAATCGCCCCTGCACCCGTTCGCGCCCCATCTGGCGGGCCGGGCAGTAAAGGACCTTCCGGTCAACACGCTCAAGGTGCCGGCCGGCTTCAAGGTCGAGGTCTGGGCCGAAGGCATTCCGGAAGCGCGCTCGCTCGCGCTCGGCGACAAGGGCACGGTGTTCGTCAGCAACCGCAACGCCAAGAACGTGTACGCCGTGGTCGACCGCGGCGGCAAGCGCGAAGTGAAGACGATCCTCAAGGGCCTCAACTCTCCCAACGGGATCGCGTTCCGCAAAGGCACGCTCTACGTCGCCGAGCGCCATCGCATCACGCGCTACGACGGCATCGAGGCGAGCCTCGATAACGCACCCGAGGGCAAAGTCGTGGTGGACGGCCTCGATCCGCAGAACCAACCCGGCCACTTCTGGAAGTTCCTCGCGATGGGTCCGGACGGCAAGCTCTATTACAACGTCGGCGCTCCCGGGAACATCGTCATGCCGTCCTACTTCCAGGCGGCGATTTCGCGCGTCGACCCGAAGACCGGCGCCGTCGAGGAATACGTGCAGGGCGTGCGCAATTCGGTCGGCTTCGACTGGCATCCCAAGACCAAGCAGCTGTGGTTCACCAACCACGCCCGCGATTGGCTGGGCGACGATTCACCGAACGACACGCTTCACCGTGTTGCGAAGAAGGGAGTTCATTTCGGCTATCCCTACTGCCACCAGGGAGACACCCTTGATCCCGAGTTCGGCAAGAGCCGCTCGTGCAAGGACTTCACGCCGCCCACGCTCAAACTCGGCGCCCACATCGCGCCGCTCGGCATGCGCTTTTACACCGGCAAGATGTTTCCGGCCGAATACCAGAACAACATCTTCATCGCCATGCACGGTTCGTGGAACCGCAGCACCAAGCAGGGCTACAACGTCACCCGCGTAACCTTCGACGCGAAGGGCAAGGCGAAGATGCGGCCCTTCCTCACCGGCTTCCTGCAGGACGAAAAAGCCGACCCGCCGATGTGGGGCCGGCCGGTCGACGTGCTGCAGATGAGGGACGGCTCGCTGCTCGTCTCCGACGATTACAACGGCATCCTCTACCGAGTGAGCTATAAGAAGAAGTGAGCGACAAGTCCTCCCCAACTCGGGGAGGAGCGGCAGCAGCGGCGGCGTTTGCCGTCGCGCTGCCGCTCTTCTTTTGCGCCCGCGCGATCGCTGCAGATCCGCAGGTCTGCGCAGCCTGCCACGGCCCGGAGGGCAATTCGGTCATCCCGACCAATCCGTCGATCGCGGCGCAGCCGGCGCAGTCGATCACCCTGCAGCTGTTCCAGTTCCGCGAAGGCAACCGCAAGGATCCGCAGATGACGCCGATGGCGGCGAACCTCTCCAACCAGGAGATGAACGATCTCGCGGCGTATTTCTCGAAGCAGAAGGCGGCGGCCCCGTCGCACAAGACCTCGCCGGAGAACGCCGCAGCCGGGCCGAAGCTCGCCCGACAGTTCAACTGCGTGCAGTGTCACGGACCGGCGCTACTCGGCTTGCAGCACATTCCCCGGCTTGCAGGCCAGCAATTCGAATATCTGAGAACGCAGCTGCGCGGCTTCAAGGCGCATACCCGCGCCGACCTCGACGGCAACATGACCGCGGCCGCCGAGGTTCTTTCGGAAAACGACGTCGAAATACTCGCCGACTATCTTTCCGGCCTCACCCCGTCCCGGGATTGATGAGCAGGAGCCCAATTTGCTGCCCTACTTGGCGTGGAAGGGGCGTCCGCGTATATTCGGGGAAAGCCGGACAGGCCGCCGCAGCGGCTGGAAGCGTTTTGGGGATGAAACTTCACAGGAGGGAAATCGATGAAAGTCTTTGCATCAGTCACTCTGGGAGCCGCGCTCGCATTGGCGGGACCCGCTTCGGCGCAGGAGAGATACAGCTTGTCGATCGCAACCGGCGGCACCGGCGGCGTGTACTACCCGCTGGGCGGCGGGATGGCGAACATCCTTTCCAAGTACGTGCCGGGCCTGCAAGCCACGGCAGAGGTGACCGGCGGCTCGGTGGACAACCTCAAGCTCATCGCGAGCGGCAAGCCCTACATCGCGTTTTCCATGGCGGACGCCGGGCAGGACGCGTACCGCGGCGAGGACAAGTTCAAGGGCACCAAGGTGCCGCTGCGCACTCTCATGGTTTTGTACCCCAATCGCATGCACGTGGTCACGATCGATGGCATCGGCATCACGAGGATGGCGGACCTGAAGGGCAAGCGCGTCTCGACCGGTTCACCGGGCAGCGCGACCGAAGTCATGGGCTTTCGCGTCATCGAGGCGGCGGGTCTCGACAAGGATCGCGACATGAAGCGCGAGCGGCTCGGTGTCGCCGAGTCGGTGAACGCTATCAAGGATCGCAAGATCGATGCCTTCTTCTGGGTAGGCGGGCTGCCGACCGCGGCCGTGACCGACCTCGCTAACACCCCCGGCGTCAAGATCAAGCTGATCGACCATGCCGACGCCGTCGCCGCGATGAACAAGAAGTACGGCCCGCTCTACATCGAGGACGTCATCCCGAAGGCGACTTACAGGGGCATGGACGTGGACAATCGCCAGGCCACAGTGTGGAACATCCTCGTTTCGCATGAGAACCTGAGCAACCAGACCGCCTACAACATCGTCAAGACCATCTTCGACAAGCGCGACGACATGATCGCCGTGCACAAGGAAGCGGAGAATTTCAGGCTGGAGAACCAGAAAGCCGCCGCCTCGCCGATTCCTTTCCATCCAGGCGCGGTCAAGTATTTTGCGGAGCGGGGCGTGAAGATGCGTTGAAGCCGGCGCGGCCCGCGTGGCGCGGGTCCAGCTCTGCGGACGGAGGCAAGCGCGCCGTTCATCTGGCGGTGAGCAATCCCACCGGGATCCGTTTCGGCGTATCCTGAACCCGGTAGTTGGCAACAGGGGTCCTACGTTGCTCAAAGCGCTATCGATCGCAGGATGTTTCACCGTTCTCGCCGGATGCGTGGTGGCGCCTCCTGCGCCTTTACCGGCGGACCTCCCGTGGCAGGATCAAGCGTTTGACTATGATGCGGCAGTGGTCTCGGTCAGGAAACGAGATCTTTTTGAGCTTGAAGCCGGGCTTCTATCGAAGCTGCAAGATCCAGGCGTTCAGAATTCCAGTATTCAGAATCGTCTGCATCATTTCATCTCACTTCTATTCGGCCCGCAGACCAAGGATTTTCCTTATTCTGGAGGCCACTCGACAGTCGCAGCAGAAACGTGGCGTCGAAAGAGCGGCGATTGTCTTTCGCTGACCGTCCTGGCCTATTCCATGGCGAAAGCTCTGGACATGCACGTACAAATGCAGGAGGTGCGCGTGCCGGTGGTGTTCGACCGGCGCGGCGGTGTCGAATTCCTCAATCGGCACGTAAATGTACTCATTAGAGGCGTTGGACAGGTCTACCTCAAAGATGGATCAATGCGGTCAGGTAACGTGATCATCGATTTCGAACCCCAGATCGCCTCGCAAGGAGAGGGTCTGGCCTTGTCGGACAATGGCATTCTTGCGCGCTTTTATAACAACATCGCGGCGGGGTATCTGGCGCAAGACGAGTTGACTCTGGCTTATGCTCACTTCAAGGCCGCGATACTTGCGGACCCGGGCTATTCACCGAGTTACAGTAATTTGGCGCAGCTCTATAAGCGCAGAGGCTTCCTTCAGAGCGCGGAACAATTGTTATTGCACGCAATTGCGCTCAACGATGATGCGGACATTGCATTGCGGTCCTTGCATCAGCTGTTGGTATCCCAAGGTCGCGAATCGGAGGCTTTGAAGTATTTGGAGATTCTGCAGGCAAGACAGGACAAGGATCCCTATTACTGGCTCGGCGTGGGACTCCATCACCTCCAGGAAGGGAATTATAAAAAGGCCGTTAACGCTCTCGAGCATGCGCAAGCCCTGACCAGAGGATTCCAGGAAGTGCACCGCTACCTCGCCATTGCCTATTGGCGAGCCGGCAAGCAGCCTCAGGCGGAGAATCAACTTTCAGTGTTGGCATCATTGAAGTTCGACGATTCTGGGCTCGCCGCGCTGAGAAGAAAAATCAACAAGACCCCTGATGATCGGCGGCTTGCGCCGCCACCCGAATGAGCGTCTGCTGGAAGAAGGTTCTGGCGCAGTCCCGAGCGTGCTAGCATTGCCGCCGAGGAGGCGGGATGAGCCAGATCGCGAAACCGGCAGCCGATGAGCCGGTCATCGATGCCGAGGCGCTGAAAAAAGCCGAGGAGTTCATCGAGGAGGAAGAGGGCGCGAGCAACAAGCTGCGCGGCGCCCTCGGCGTTTTCGCTTCCGCGACGGCGGTGGTGATGTCGCTGTTCCACCTCTACACCGCATACGCGATCGTGCCGGCGCAGGTGCTTCGCCCGGTGCACGTCGCTTTCGTGCTGTTCCTCAGCTACCTGCTGTTTCCCGTCTCGAAGCGCTACCGCCACCGCATCATGTGGTGGGACTGGGCGGCCGCGTTCGCCGCCGTCGCG
>Ga0193712_1000213_pt1 | contig 10279 bp, 5 predicted proteins | sample H3a1metaG_FD_143053 | JGI IMG/M metagenome (GOLD analysis project Ga0193712, IMG submission 143053) | Soil microbial communities from a riparian zone of the East river system, Colorado, United States - H3a1 | ecosystem: Environmental > Terrestrial > Soil > Riparian zone | place: USA: East River... | reverse complement strand
TAATCCAGCCCCAACGCGACGCGGTGCTCGTAACTGTCGATCCGCCCAAGCAGCTGGGTGTAGCGCAATCCGAAGACCGTGCCCTTGCCCGACACGCTGAAAACATCCTGCACCGTGCCGGAATTGACGCTCGAATACCCCGCAAGGGCATCGACGATACCGCTCCACTTGTATACAGGCACGCGGTATCCGGCGCCGAAGACTTTCACGTCGGACGCGTGGCCCGGAGAGGTGATGACCTGCGCGTTGAACACGTCGTCGCTGTTGAAGAGGTTCGCGTTCTGGTAGCCGGCGCCGGTGCGCCAGTTTCCGGTCTTCGGGGTGCCGGTGTTGTCCGCGAAGACGGAGATCCTGGCGGGTTTTTCGTCCGCCACGCGGACGGTCGCGTCGACCTGCCCGGGGTCGTCCGCGGCCTGCAGCGACACGCTCACCTGCTTGGCCGGGTTCTCGTTGACGAGCTGCGCATCCTTGCCGATCGCGCGGGTATTCGGAGAGGTGCCTTCCTTGAGCGAAGGCAGGCCGGCCCTGACGTTCTTTTCGTCGAAAAAGCGGTTCCCCTGGACTCGCACGCGCCGGATTCGCGCCTCGACCACGCGCAAACGCACCTGGCCCGAACGAATGTCCTGCTCGGGAACGCTCACGCGCACCGCGTTGTAGCCGCGGCCGGTGTAGACATCCTGCAGCGCTTCGAGCGCGCGCTGAATGTCGCCGAAGTCGCGGCTCTTTCCGGAAAACGGCGTGAGAATCCGGTCCAGCTCCTGTTGCGAAAGGATCGAATTGCCCTCGACGAGAAAACGCTGGATGTCGAATCGCGGCGCGGCCGGCGGAGTTTGCGGCGCCGCCTGCCGCAGAGGCTGCGCTGCGGCCGGCGCCTGCGGCTTGGCCGGCTGGGGCGCCGGTTTGGCGGGTTGAGGCAGTGGCTTGACCGGCGCCTGCGCGATCGTGGGGCTCGCGCACAGCGCGAACATCAACCCTGTCGCCGCTGCGAGCGAGCGACGCCGCAACGCGCCGAGCGTTAGTGTTGGAACCACCTTGACCCTCCCTGGCCAGGAGGCGAAATTCTCCCACGCCCCATCCCGCCGGGGCAAGCGGTACGCCATACGATCGCCCGCGAAAAAGTGACTTATTTCTCGCGAACGGCGCACGGGTTCAGGAATTTCCGGCCTTGCTCTTCAGGTAGTTCAGCGGCCCGCCGCGGAAGGGCGCGAAACCGGTGCCGAAGATGAGCCCCGCGTCGGCGAGGTCGGCGTCGGCGACGATGCCTTCGGCCACTGCCGCCTGCGCTTCCTTGAGGTAGGGTGCGATCAGCTTCTCGGTGAGCTCGGGCGTGACGCCGCGTGCGGCGCCTTTGCGCGCTTTGCCGTTCCGCCAGGCGTAGAAGCCGCGGCCGGTTTTCTTTCCGAGATTTCCCGCGGCGACCAGCTCCGCGAGCTTCCTCGGAGGTTCCGCGCCTTCGCCCGCCAGTTCCTTTCCCACCGCGAGGCAGATGTCCAGGCCCACCGTGTCGGCCAGCTCGATCGGCCCCATTGGCATGCCGAACGCGGCGACCGCCGCGTCCAGCGTCTCCGGCGCCACGCCTTCGTCGACCATGCGCAGCGCCTGGTTGATGTAGGGACCGAGCACGCGGTTCACGAGAAAGCCCGGCGAATCCTTGACCGGCAGGGGCAGCTTGTCGATTTGCCGCACGAAGGTCGCGGCGCGCTTCGCGGTCTCAGCGTCCGTGACCGCGCCTCTGACCACCTCGACCAGCTGCATCTGCGGCACCGGGTTGAAGAAATGGATCCCGACGAGCCGCGACGGATCCTCGAATTTCGCGCCGATGTCCGCGAGTTTCAGGCTCGAGGTATTCGTGGCGAGGAGGGCTTCGGGCTTCGCCGCGGCTTCGAGCTTCGCGAACAGATCGCGCTTGGCCTGCAGGTTCTCGAAGATCGCCTCGATGACGACGTCTGCGTGCCGCACTCCGTCCCCGGCGACGTCGGGGATCAAACGGTCGAGCGCGTCCCGGATGCGGGGTTTGTCGCGCAGCCGGCGTTTGAAAAGTTCGGCCGCGCGTTTCATTGCCGGCGCGAGGCGCTCGGGCGATTGGTCCTGAAGCGTCACCGTCAGGCCGCGCATCGCGCACCAGGCGGCGATGTCTCCGCCCATCACTCCGGCGCCGACCACGTGCACGTGTTTCGCCTCGAAGTCGCTGTCCTTCCCGAACGATTTCATGCGCTCCTGGAGAAAGAAGATGCGGATGAGGTTGCGCGCCGTGTCGCCCTCCATGAGCCCGATGACGGATGCCGGATCCTCGGCCCGCGGCGCGAACGGATCGCCGTCGTATCTCCGCCACAGCTCGAGGATCGCGAAGGGCGCGGGGTAGTGGTCCGGCGAGGCCCTGGAGGCGAGCTGCCTTCTGGCCATGTAAACGACGAGCGGACGCATCCAGCTGGAATTCATGAGCCGCTGCACGAGAGGTAGCGTTCTCGGCCGGGGCGCCTCGAGCACCATCATGCGCGCGGCGTTCTCCTGGACGCGAGGCGGCACCGCCTCATCCACCAGACCCAGACGCTTCGCGCGGCGCGCATCCACGGCCCGGCCGGTGAGCAGCATGTCCAGCGCCGCAGTGGGGCCGACGAGGCGCGGCAGGCGCTTGACGCCGCCCCAGGCGGGAAGGATGCCGAGCATCACTTCCGGCAACGCGAAACGCGTCCCGGGCTGATCCACCGCGACGCGATAGCGGCAGGCGAGCGCGAGCTCGACGCCTCCGCCCATGCAGAAGCCGTTCACCAGGGCGAGCGTCGGGAAGCGCAGGCCCTCGAGCTTGTTGTAGAGGTCCCAGCCGCGCTTGACCAGGCGCATCGCGTCATCCGCGTCCTTGATCCTGGTGAACTCCTCGACGTCGGCGCCTGCGATGAACCCGGAGTCCTTGCCGGAGCGGATGATGAGCCCGCGCGGATTCTTCGCGCGCAGCTCGCCGAGAATCCGGTCCAACTCGGCCATGACCTCGGCCGAGAGAACGTTGGTCGATGCATCCGCCTTGTCGAACGATAGCCAGACGATGTTGTCGCTGTCGGTCTCGAGCTTCCAGTGTTTGTACATCCTTGTCATTCCCGCGAAAGCGGGAATCCAGTCAAATCCGTCATTCCCGCGAAAGCGGGAATCCAGTCAGACGATCCGAAGTCAGATGATGTCTTCGTAGAGATCTTTCCACTCCGGATTGTTCGTCTCGATCAATTCTAGTTTCCACGCGCGGTTCCATTTCTTGATCTGCTTTTCGCGAGAGATTGCTGCGTTCATGTCTTCATGCAACTCGAAATAGACAAGATGGTGAACCCTGTATTTTTTCGTGAATCCGTCGGCCAACCCGTTCTTGTGTTCGTAAACACGCTTGACGAGATCACTGGTTACGCCTGTGTAGAGAGTCCCGTTGCGCTTACTCGCTAAAATATATACACACGGCAACTTTTCCACGCTGCTGGGTCCCCGCTTTCGCGGGGACGACAACTATAGTGCTTCAACCAGCATCGCGCCCCCAAGGCCCCCGCCGATGCAGATCGAGGCCATGCCACGCCGCGGCTTTTGGCCCGAGCTGCCGGCCTTTGCGCGCTTGAGCGTATGCAGCAGGTGCAGCACGATGCGCGCGCCCGAGGCGCCCACCGGGTGGCCGAGCGCGATGGCGCCGCCGTCCACGTTGAGTTTTTCCGTGTCGAGCTCGCCCAACGCGCCATCGAGGCCCAGTTCCTCGCGGCAATATTTGTCTTCCTCCCACGCCGCGAGGCAGCCGAGCACCTGGGCCGCGAATGCTTCGTTGATTTCCCAGGCATCGAGATCGTTGAGCTTGAGGCCGTGGCGCTCGAGTATCGGCGTCGCCGCGTGCACGGGCCCGAGGCCCATCTGCGCCGGGTCGAGACCCGCCCACTGCGAATCGACGATGCGGCCGAGCGGCTTCAGGCCGTGCAGCTTCACGGCCTCCCCGGTCGCGAGCACCAGCCACGCGGCGCCGTCGGTGATCTGCGAGGAATTTCCGGCGGTGACCTTGCCGTACTTCCGGTCGAAAAAGGGCTTGAGTTTCGCCAGATTATCGGCCGTCGAATCCTTGCGGACGCCGTCGTCGTCCTTGTAGAGGTTTCCCCTGTCGTCGTAGACCGGCGCGATTTCCGCCGCAAGGCCGTCGTGCGCATCGTTGAATATGCCCCTCTCCTGCGCGCGGAGGACGCGCGCATGGCTCTCCGCTGCGAGCTCATCCATTTCCCGGCGACCGATCCCGAAACGGTAAGCGAGATTCTCGGCGGTCTGGCCCATGAGAAGGCCCACGTAGGGGTCGGTCAGCCCTTTCATGATGCCGATGACGGGCGTGAGCAGTTGAGCGGGCTTCAGCTTCAGGAACATGCCGGCCTTCTGAAGGGGCGACCTCGCGGCCATGAAGTTCGAGAACCAGATGACCATGGCCTCCGAATAAAGGAGCGGCACTCGCGAGAGTGCGTCCACCCCGCCCGCCAGCACGAGGTTCGAGCGCCCCGAGAGCATGTTGGCGATCGCCGAATCGAGCGCCTGCATGCCCGATGCGCAGTTGCGCATCACGGTCCAGCCCGGAACCTTCTGCCCGCAGCCCATGCGCAGCGCCGCGACGCGCCCGATGTTGACTTCGTCCACCGAGGGCGCGGCGCAGCCCAGGATGACCTCGTCGAGCTCGGTCGGTGAGAAGGGCTGCCGCACGAGCAAGGCCTTGCCCGCGGCGGTCGCGAGATCGCTTGCCGCGAACGGGCCCGGCCTGTTTCGCGATTTCAGGAACGGCGTGCGCGCGCCGTCGATGATGTAGATGTCTTTGGCCACAACCGGGACAGACCCCTATTTTTGAATACGGATCGTATGAAAGCAAAACCGGCGGGGAATAGGGGGCTGTCCCCGGTTTTACGCCGCGGCGCGTTGCGGCTGCGCCGGCCGGGACGCTTCGGACACTCCGAGGTCCTGCGGGAAATCGTCGACGCGGATCACCTCGTCGCGCAGCTGCGCCGCGCGCTTGAGCAGAGCCTGCTCCTCGCCGCCGATGACATTCGCGGCAAGCGCCGCCTGCGCGAGCTCCTCGGGCGTCTTGCCGCGTATCGTCCCGGATTTCTGCGCTGCGCGAATCTTGGCCTCTACCGCCTCGGCCTTGATCGTCGCCTCTAGCGCGGCCTCGAGACACGCGAGCGGCTCGCTCTCGGCCTTCGGCAGGTACATGCCCGCGCAGAGCCGGTCGCGCGCGGCCGACGGTGCGATGAGCAAGCGCGCGACGTCGTGCCCGAGCGCGTCGCTGGGCGGCGCGAAGTGCCAGCCGAACGGGAAGGTCACCAGGCGCAGGAACGCGCCGACCAGCCGCACCGGAAAGTTCGCGAGCACGCCGTGCAGCGCTTCGGCCGCGCGGGCGAGCGCGTCCTGCAGCGACCAGTGCAGAAGCGGAAGATCGGCTTCCTGCCGGCCCTCGTCCTCGAAGCGCTTGAGCGCCGCCGAGGCGAGATAGAGCATGGAGAGGACATCGCCCAGGCGCGCGGAGATCCTTTCCCGGCGCTTCAGCGATCCCCCCAGGACGAACATGGAGACATCCGCCGTGTAGGCGAGAGCCGCGGAAATCCGCGTCAGGTGCCGGTAGTAGCGGCGCGTCGGGGGCGCAACCCCGGGCGAAACGGAAACGAAGCGCGATCCGGTGACCGCCATGAGGAAGGCGCGCGTTTCATTCGAGACGACGTGGCGGATGTGACCGAAGAGCGCGGCATCGAAGCCTTTGAGGTCGCCCTCGCGCGCGGCGTTCATTTCCTTCAGCACGTACGGATGGCAGCGGATCGCTCCCTGCCCGAAGACGATGAGGTTGCGCGTGAGGATGTTGGCGCCCTCGACCGTGATCGCGATGGGCAGCTGCTGGTAGATGCGCCCCATGAAATTGTTCGGACCGAGGCAAATACCCTTGCCGCCCAGGATATCCATCGCGTCGTTCACCACTGCGCGCCCGCGCTCGGTGAGGTGGTATTTGACGATCGCCGAGATCACCGAGGGCTTTTCGCCGAGGTCCACCGCGCCCGCGGTCATCATGCGGGCAGCGTCCATCGTGTAGAGATTGCCGCCGATGCGGGCGAGAGCCTCCTCGATGCCTTCGAATTTTCCGATCGGCGTCTTGAACTGGCTGCGCACGCGGGCATAGGCGCCGGTCGCGCGCGCAGCGAGCTTGGCGTAGCCCGTCCCCGAGGAGGGCAGCGAGATCGAGCGTCCCGCGGCGAGGCACTCCATCAGCATCCTCCAGCCCTGGCCCGCCATCTTCGGGCCGCCGATGATCCAGTCGAGCGGCATGAATACGTCCTTGCCCCAGTTCGGTCCGTTCTGGAACGCCGCGTTCAGGGGATTGTGGCGGCGGCCGATGCTGACGCCCGGCGTGTCGCTGCGCACGAGCGCGCAGGTGATGCCGATGTCTTCCTTGTCTCCGAGAAGATGGTCCGGGTCGCGGAGCCGGAAGGCGAGCCCGAGCAGCGTCGAGATGGGGCCGAGCGTGATGTAACGCTTCTCCCAGGTAACGCGCATGCCGAGCACTTCGCGGCCTTCCCAGGTTCCCTTGCACACGATGCCGAAATCGGGAATCGACGCGGCGTCGGATCCAGCGTTGGGATTGGTCAGGCCGAAGCAGGGGATTTCCAGGCCCTTCGCAAGGCGCGGCAGGTAATGATTTTTCTGCTCCTCGGTGCCGTAGTGCAGCAGCAGCTCGGCGGGTCCCAGGGAATTGGGCACCATGACGTGCACCGTGGCTACGCCGCAGCGGGTCCCGAGTTTCTGGATGACCTGAGAATGCATGGTCGCGGAGAATTCCTTGCCGCCGTATTTTTTCGGGATGATCATCCCGAGAAAACCCTTGTCCTTGATGAACTGCCAGGCGTGCGGCGGCAGGTCCTGATACACCTGCGTGGTCTCCCAGTCGTTCACCATCGCGCACAGCTGCTCGGTTTCGCCGTCGAGGAAGGACTGTTCCTCGGCGGTCAGCTTCGGGCGCGGCACCGCAAGCAGCTTTCCCCAGTCGGGGCGGCCGGAGAAAAGATCGCCGTCCCACCACACCGTGCCCGCATCGATCGCCTCGCGTTCGGTCTCGGACATGGCCGGAAGCTGGCCGCGGTACCAGGCAAGAAGGGGGCGCGAAACAAGCAGCCGGCGCAGCGGCGAAACGCCGAGCACGACGCTGCAGACGCCGAATATCGCCGCGAGAACGAGAAAAGCATCCATGGTGAACGCTCCCCCGCCCAGACCGGCGAGCAACAGGACGGCACCCGCGGCAATCCAGGTCCAGCCCGGGGAATTCAGATAGGCAAGCGCAAAAGAAACGGCGACGGCTGCGACGATCCAGACAGCGAACGGCATGGGCCCTCCGGGATGTTTTGTGGGCGCTTCAACGCGATACAGCATGATACGCCGCCCGGGCACCTCGCGGCAGCACTTGCGCCGCTGGTACCCCGCCTCCATGTAACATGACAATCCCCATGGCCCACGATCACCGCAGTTTTGCCTTGCCCGTTCCGTCGAAGGATTCCGCCGCGCCGAAACGGCGCAGCGAATGGCGCGCGGTCGGGATGTTGTTCCCCTATCTTTGGGAATTCCGCTTCCGGGTGGCGATAGCGCTCGCGCTTCTGACCACCGCCAAGCTCGCCAACGTCGGCGTGCCGCTCATCCTGAAGGAAGTGGTCGATTCGCTGGACGCGCAGACCGCGGTGCTCGTGCTGCCGCTCGCGCTGCTCGCCGCATATGGAATCCTGAGGTTTTCTACGACGTTGTTCGCGGAGCTCCGGGACGTCGTGTTCGTGCGCGTGACCCAGCGCGCCATCAGGCGCGTCGCGCTCACCGTGTTCCGCCACATGCACAGCCTGTCCCTGCGCTTTCATCTGGAGCGCCATACCGGCGGCGTGTCGCGCGACATCGAGCGCGGCACGCGCGGGATCTCGACGCTGTTGACCTACATGCTGTTCTCGATCGTCCCGGTGATCCTCGAGTTCAGCCTGGTGGCGGCCATCCTTCTCACCAAGTTCGACTGGCGCTTCGCGGCGGTCACCTTTGTCGCGGTGGCCCTCTACATCGCTTTCAGCGTGTCGATCACCGAGTGGCGCATGGAAATCCGCCGCCAGGCGAACGAGCTGGATTCGAAGGCCAACACGCGCGCGATAGACAGCCTGCTCAACTACGAAACGGTGAAATATTTCAACAACGAGGAATACGAGGCGCGCCGCTACGACGAGAACCTGCAGAAGTACGAGGCGGCGGCGGTGAAGAACGAAGCCTCGCTGGGGCTCCTCAACATCGGGCAGAGCTGCATCATCGCCGTCGCGGTGACGCTGCTCATGATCCTCGCGGCTCAGGGAGTGGTGGCGAAGACCCTGACGCTCGGCGACCTGGTGCTCGTCAACGGCCTTTTGATCCAGCTCTACATCCCGCTCAATTTTCTGGGGATGGTGTACCGCGAGATCAAGCAGGCGCTCGCCGACATGGACCGCATGTTCCGCCTGCTTACCCAGGACCGGGAGATACAGGACCGGCCGGATGCAGCGCCGTTGCCCCTTGGAAAAGGCGCGGGAAGCGCGACCGTGCGTTTCGAGCGCGTCGATTTTTTCTACGAGCAGCGGCGCCAGATCCTGCACGACGTGTCCTTCGAGATCCCGGCCGGAAGCAAAGTCGCAGTCGTGGGACACAGCGGCTCCGGAAAATCCACTCTGGCGCGACTCCTGTTCCGCTTCTACGACGTGAACGCGGGGCGCATCACCATCAACGGCGCCGATATCCGCGACACGAAGCAGGCGTCGTTGCGCGCGGCGATCGGCATCGTGCCCCAGGACACGGTGCTGTTCAACGACACGATTCTCTACAACATTCATTACGGGCGGCCGGGCGCCCCGCCCGAAGAGGTCATCGAGGCCGCGAAGGCCGCGCACATCCACGAATTCATCGAAAGCCTTCCCGACCGGTACGAATCCCGCGTCGGCGAACGAGGCTTGAAGCTCTCGGGAGGCGAGAAGCAGCGGGTCGCCATCGCTCGCGCGATCCTGAAAAACCCGAGCATCCTCATCTTCGACGAGGCCACCTCCGCGCTCGATTCGGAAACCGAGCAAGGCATCCAGGCCGAGCTCGACCGCATCGCGAAGGGGCGTACCGCCCTGGTAATTGCTCACCGCCTTTCCACGGTCATGGACGCAGACCAGATTATCGTGCTGGATCAAGGCCGTATCGTTGAACGCGGCACGCACAAGGAATTGCTGGAGCACGACGGCGCTTACGCCCAGATGTGGTCGTTGCAGCTGCAGGAGGAGGCCGGGCAGGCGGTGGCGGCTTGAGGAATTGCGCGCCGGCGGCCAGGCCAATGGCATGGCGGACGCTTTCGCGAGGCCGCGTGAAGAATTTCCTGTATCTCGTTATTTTTGTTGCAAATTAAAGGTACCAGGGCTACACTGATCGGCTCAACAAGAAACTGGGGGGAAGGGTGCGGATCATCGCGATTTCGCTGCTTGCACTGGCGGTCGTTTCGACGCCTGCGTTCACGCGCGAACTGCGCCAGCCGGCGCTGAAATCGCAGGCCGCCCTGGTCGTCGACCAGCAATCCGGCGAAATTCTCCTCGGCAAGAACATGGAATCGACGCTGCCGATCGCCTCCCTCACCAAGCTGATGACCGCGATCGTCACGCTGGACGCTGAGCTCGACCCCGACGAGGCGGTGACGATCACCAAGGCGGATGTCGACAGGCTGCGCGGCTCGCACTCCCGCCTGCAGGTCGGCACCACGCTCACGCGCGACGACCTGCTGCACCTCGCCCTGATGGCTTCGGAAAACCGCGCCGCCTCCGCGATCGCAAGCTCCTACCCGGGCGGGAAGGACGCGTGCGTGCTCGCGATGAACCTCAAATCCCAGTTGCTCGGGATGTCAGGCACGCGCTTCGAGGACGGCACGGGCCTTTCCGGCCGCAACGTGTCGACCGCGCAGGACCTGGCGAAGCTGGTGCAAGCCGCGCACGCCTACCCCAAGATCCGGGACTATACGACTTCGACTTCGTACCAGGTCAAGATCGGGCGCCGCATGATGCGCTTCGGCAACACCAACAATCTGACCCGCAGCTCCCGCTGGGATATCGGCCTGTCGAAGACCGGATACATCGCCGAAGCCGGACGGTGTCTGGTGATGCAGGTGACGCTGACCGGGCGTTCGATTATCATCGTGCTGCTCGACTCCTGGGGCAAATACACTCGTGTCGGTGACGCGACCCGCATACGTCAATGGCTGGAATTCGCTTCCGGCCGCTCCCAC
>Ga0193712_1000211_pt1 | contig 10331 bp, 9 predicted proteins | sample H3a1metaG_FD_143053 | JGI IMG/M metagenome (GOLD analysis project Ga0193712, IMG submission 143053) | Soil microbial communities from a riparian zone of the East river system, Colorado, United States - H3a1 | ecosystem: Environmental > Terrestrial > Soil > Riparian zone | place: USA: East River... | reverse complement strand
GTACTGCGCCGCGAAGTACCTCCTCGAGGGCGGGAGCGGCGTCGTGATCTCGCTGCAGGCCGGCCACTTCGTGCCGATCCCGTTCGAGCAGCTGCTCGACCCCGTGACCGGGCGGCCGCAGATCCGTCTCGTCGACATCCGCTCGGCGCGCTATGCCATCGCGCGGCGTTACATGCTGCGACTGCGGCGCGACGACTTCGAGGATCCGCACGAGCTGGCGCGCTTCGCCGCCACCGCGGGCGTGAGCCTCGAGGACTTCCGCCGTCAGTTCGAGTACTTGGTGGAGGACGAGCCGCCGCCGCTCATCATCGCGCCGACGGCGTAGCGTCCGGAATCGGTCAACTGCTGCGTGCGTGCAACCTTTTAGGCCCCGCGTGCGTCTTACTCACTGAAGCGCCCGTAGACGCTAATCAGGGAGGATACGATGCGTGGCTTGACGATTCTTGTTGCGACGATTCTGACCTTCGGATACGGCTTCGCCGCCCAAGCCGCCATGACCGCCAACCGGGCCCAGACGCTCCGGCGTGTGGGCGCCATGGTCGACACCCCAGCTCCCACTCCGTTGGAAGCGGCTACCCACGTCTGGTACGGCGGCATGCTGGCCCCCGTGACGGTCGAAGCAGCCCCGATCGACCCCGCGGAAGCCAAGTGCATGCTCAGCTGAGCGGCTGAAACTTGACACCGCCCGCTCCCGTAGCTTCTACTATGAGCATGCCGGGCGACCAGCCTAAACCCTTCCACAAGTTCCTGAGCACGTGGCGTCGCGAGATCATCCGCGGCGGCGTGCTCTTTGGCTTGGTGGTGGTGGCCGGTGTCATGGTCACCAACGCCGTGCGCGCCGGCATCGGCCGTCCGTGGGCCGCGCTGCGCTCTTTCAACGGTTTCGACATCGATTTGGACGGGGACTTGTTCGGTCCCGGCCGCGAGGTCGGCGATGAGTGGACGTGGCGTGGCGAAGTGAAACCCTCGCAGCAGGTCTGGATTCGCAACACCAACGGTCCGGTGGAAGTCGTCCAGGGAAACGGCGGTATGCTCGAGGTCACGGCCGAGAAGAGCTGGCGTCATTCGCAGCCCAGCGCCGTGGAGCTGGTGCCGGTCACGAGCGACCGAGGCGTGACGATTTGCGCGCTGTGGGCCGCGCAGGAGCGCCACTGCGGCGCGGGCGGCGAGTACGCGATGAACCACGTCGAGAAGAACGACGTCGCGGTGCGCTTCACGGTGCATCTGCCGCGCGGCGTGAAAGTCGACGTGTCGACGGTCAACGGCGAAGTGGCGATCGACGGCGCGGCCGCGCCCGTCGTCGCGAACAGCATGAACGGCAAAATCCTCGTGCATACCAGCGTGGGGCCGGTCACGGCCAACACGCTGAACGGCAGCATTGAAGCGGCGATGGACGCTGTGACGGGCGGGGACATCGAGCTGACGACGAAGAACGGCGGGATCACCGCCGTGCTGCCGTCCGGGCTCAACGCGGCGGTCGATGCCTCAACAGTGAACGGGCGCGTCGAAACCGACTTCCCGCTGCAGCTCAGCGGCAAGATCAGCCCGCGGCACGTCCGCGGCACGATCGGCAGCGGCGGCATGACGTTGCGGCTCAACACCGTGAATGGCTCCGTCATGATTCGTCGCGCGGACGGGCGGACGGTGGTCGTGCCCGTCCGCGTCAAGGGTCCCGTGCCTCCGCGGCGGCCCTAGTTGCCGACGCTGTAGGGCCACACCTCCGGGTAGACCGTCGCGAAGTAGTAGATGATCAGGGCAGCCCCCGCCATCACGATGTTCTTCCAGAAGTGAATGAACTGATTCTGCGCCATCATCGGATCCGCGACGCCCCAGAATCGGTGCATGACGACCGCGGTGGGGACGAGGAACGCAAACAGCAACAGCGCGCCGATCCTCGGCTCGAATCCCAGCAGGATGCTGAGGCCGCCGCCGATCAACATCAGCCCCGAGACACCCACGGCCAGTTTCGGGGCAGGGACCCCCTGACTCCCCGCGTACTGCGCCATCATTCCCAACTTCGTCAGGTGGTTGTACCCGGAGATGATGAAGAACACCGAGTACAGCACCCGGGCGAGCAGCAAGATCCACGCGTTCATGCGATGAGCCTCCGCTAAGGGGTTGGATTCGCGAGGTAGCGCGCCACTTCTTGTGGGAAGGTCCGTACGTCGATCGGCTTCGTGATGTAGCCGTCGAACCCCGCCGCCTCCGCGCGAGCGCGATCTTCCGGCATCGCGTGGGCGGTGAGGGCGACCACCTTCCAGGGTCGTTCCGCCAGCCCCTGCAACTCCTCCAACACCGCGTACCCGTCGCGCCCGGGGAGTTGGATGTCGAGCAGAATGAGCGCCGGCGCCGGCTGGTGCGTCCGCGCCACCTCCGCCACGCGATCGCCATTCGGCAAACCGATCACCTGATGGCCCTTCAGGGTCAGCAGCGTGGACAGCAGCTTCAAGCTGTCGGGCTGGTCCTCGACCACGACGATCGTCGCCAAAGTTGTCTCCTAGGGCGCCGCGGGGAGCGTGAACCAGAACGTACTGCCCTTGCCCATCTCGCTCTCGACGCCGATCGCTCCGCCGTGAAGCTCGATCAGGCGTCGGGACAGCGCCAGGCCGAGCCCCGTGCCCTCATACTTCCGGCTCGCCGATGCGTCGAGCTGGACGAACTCCTGAAACAGTTTGGCTTGATCCTCCGGGGCGATCCCGATGCCGCTGTCGGTGACCGCCACCCGCGCCGCGGCACCGCCGTTGGCGGGCATCGCCTCCACGCGGATCCGGCCCCCGTCGGGCGTGAACTTGATGGCATTCGACAGGAGGTTGAGCAACACCTGCCGCACCCGGCCGCGGTCGGCGAGGACGCGCAAGCTGTCCGGCGGCGGGTCCACGACCAGCGCGTGCCGGTGCTGCTGCGCCTGGGCCTGCAGGCTCCCGGCCGCCTCGGCCAGCAGCCCGGCGAGATCGACCGCCTCGGGACGCAGCTCCATGCGGCCCGCGGCGATGCGCTGCAAGTCGAGCAGCTCGTTGATCAGCTCGAGCAAGTTGCGGCCGTTCCGGGCGACCGTATCGAGGAAATCGCGCTGTTGCTCCGACAGGGGGCCGCCCCCCAGGTCCTGCGTGAGCAGCAGGTCGGTGAACCCGATGATGCTGTGGAGCGGCGTGCGCAGCTCGTGCGAGATGTTCGAGAGGAACTGATCCTTGGTCCGCATCGCGACGTCGAGCTCGGTGTTGACCTCCTCGAGCCGCCGGGCGGTGAGCCGGATCTCGGTCGCGAGACGGCGGGTGTTGTAATGCGCCGATTCCCGTTCGCCGGCGATGGCGAGGTTTGGGGCCGCCTGCTCGAGCGCGGCGCGCGCGTCGGCCTCGAAGGGCGCACCGGGCACAAGGCACAGCACGCCCACGAGTTTGCGCCCCGACCGGAGCGGGGCCAGCACGAGGCCGTGCGGGACGGGGACCGTCAGGTGCAGTTGATAGCGCACCGGGTTCGCGCCTTCGCCGACAAAGTGAATGGCCTGGTCGGCGTCGCCGATGATCGAGCGCATCGTGGCGCGCGACACCGGTCGCGGCGCGAACCCGCGGGACGCCGTGGAGGCCCAATCGTTGGTGTCGTAGCTGGGCTGGTACAGGGCGATCCCGGTAGCGTGCGTGGCACCGGCGATCACGCCCAGCGCCTGCGTCAAACCGCTCGCGGCCTCGTCGGGCGGGGCGTTGAGCGCCGCGAGGAGCTGCGCGAGGTACTCGTGCAGCCCTTCGCGCCACGCCAAGGCCGCCGCCATGCGGTTCACGCCGCGCGCGATCGCGCCGAACTCGTCGGGTTGGTTCTCGGGCACGCGCTCGGCGTAATGTCCGTCGGCCACCCGTTCGAGCGCCGCGACCACGAGGCCGAACGGCGCCGCCAGGCGACGCCGGTTGTACCAGAACCCGAGCCCGAGGACGGTCAGCATCGCGGCGAACAGCACCGAGGCCGACACTGCCGCCTGCACCGCGTCGTCGCCCGCGTCGGCCGCCACCTCCTGCAGCTCTGTCACTTGCGCGGCGACGCTGGGCGAGGGCCGCAGCTGTTGCACGCGCTCCAGGCCCTGGGCCAAGTCGACCATCGCCGTCTGGGTGCCGCGCGCGCTGCGCCACGTCGCGATCTGGGTGATGAGCCCGACGACCGCCACGGCGATGAAGGTCGCCGCGAACAGGCGGGTGATGCTGGGGGCGGCACGCATGGGCCTCCATAATATGGGGGCGCCGTGTAGCTTCCAGCCCGTGCGGCCCCACACCCTCGGCATCCTCGGCCTCGGCGCGATTGGTGGCTCCCTGGCCCGCCAGGCGAAGCTGGCGGGCGTCGCCAGCGTTGTCGGGTGGTCTCCCGAGCCGGCGGAGCGCGTGGCGGCAGTGAAACACGGCGCGCTCGACGACGCGCCGGCCAAGCCGGCCGACGTCGCCCGAGTCGCGGACCTCCTGGTGCTCGCCGCCCCACCCGCCGCGAATCTCACACAACTCGAAGCCCTCGCCCCGCATCTCCGTGCCGGCATGCTCGTCACCGACGTCGGCTCGGTGAAGCGCGCCATCGTGGCGCTGGCCGAGCGTCTCGGCCTCGCGACCAGGTTCGCGGGGAGTCACCCGCTCGCCGGGACGCACCGGCGTGGGTTCGAGGCGTCGCGCAGCGATCTGTTTCACGGCGTCATCGTGTACGTGACGCCGTGCGCGGGCGGCGACGGCGCCGCGCGGGAGATCGCGCACTTCTGGGAGACCGTGCTGAGCGCGCAGCCCGTGACCCTGGACGCCGCGCGCCACGACGCCCAGCTCGCCGCCACGAGTCACGTGCCGCAGGTCGTCGCGTCGCTGCTGGCGCATTTCCTCGCGCGCCAGACGGCCGCGGGCGCCTCGTTAGGCCCCGGCGCGTTGGACACGACACGCCTCGCCGCGAGCGACCCGTGTCTGTGGACGGAGATCCTGCTGATGAACCGCGACGAAGTGCTCCCGGCGCTGCGCGCGCTCGAAGAGCCGCTGGGCGCCGTCGAGCGGGCACTCGAGGCGGGCGACGGGGCGGCGCTCACCGCCTGGCTCACGCAGGCCGCGGATTGGCGACGTCGGGTCGATCCATGAAGGTCCGCGGCGTCGTGCGGCCGCCGGGCGACAAGAGCATCTCGCATCGCGCCCTGATGCTCGCGGCCCTCGCGCGCGGCACGAGCACGGTGGCGGGGTTGCTCCCCAGCGACGACGTGAAGAGCACCGCGCGCGTGCTGCGCCAGCTCGGCGCCGAGATTTCGACCGTGCGGGACGGAGCGACCGTCACGGTCCGTAGCAAACCACTCACCACGCCCCACGCCCGGTTGAACTGCGGCAATTCCGGTACGACGGCTCGACTCATGCTCGGGATTCTCGCCGGCCAGCGCTTCCGGGCTACGCTGACGGGCGACGCATCGCTGCGCCGCCGCCCGATGCGACGGGTCACCGAGCCACTCCGTACGATGGGCGCCGAAATCGTGGAGCAGCGGGGAGACGGGTTGCCGCTCGAGATTCGCGGTGGCCGGCTGCGCGGCCTCGTCTACACGAGCCCCGTCGCCAGCGCGCAGGTGAAGAGCGCGCTCCTGCTGGCGGGACTGACCGGCGGTGTCCCGGTCACGATCCGCGAGCCCTATCGGTCACGCGATCACACAGAGCGGTTGTTCGCGCACCTCGGCCTGGGAATACGCGAGCACGACAGCGTCATCAGCTATCAGCCGTCAGCCGTCAGCGTTCGCCCATTTGAGATGGCCGTCGCCGGCGATACCTCGAGCGCCGCTTTCCTTGTGGCAGCCGCGGTGCTCGCGGAGCAGGGAGAGCTGTCGATCGAAAATGTCGGTGTGAACCCGACCCGTACGGGATACCTCGTCGTCCTCAATCGTATGGGCGCCCGCGTCGACCGCGTGAACCTGCGGGATGAGGGCGGCGAGCCGGTCGCGGACTTGATTGCCCGGCCGGCGGGCCTGACCGCCACCAAAGTCTCCGCCCGAGAGATCCCGACGCTCGTGGACGAGGTGCCGATCCTCGCCGTGCTGGCGAGTCGAGCGCGCGGCGAAACTGTATTTCGCGAGGTGGGCGAGCTGCGGGTGAAGGAGAGCAACCGCCTCGAGCTCGTCGCGGCGAACCTCCGGGCGGTCGGGGTGCGCGCCGAGGCGCGTGGGAACGACCTCCACGTCGAGGGCACGGAGCGGCCACCGCGCGGTCGCGTCGAGACCGCCTCCGATCACCGCCTGGCGATGGCATTCGCGGTCTTGGGCACCGTGCCGGGGGCCGATGTCCGCCTCTCGGAGCGTCGCTCGGTGGCGATCAGCTATCCGGGGTTTTTCAAAGATCTCAAACGCATAGGGGCCCGATGATTCGCGTCGTCGCCATCGACGGCCCAGCGGCGTCGGGCAAGTCGTCCACGGCGGGACTCGTCGCGAAGGCACTCGGCTGGGCGCATCTGGACTCGGGGGCGCTCTACCGGGCGCTGACCCTCGCGGCGCTCGACAATCTGGGAGAAGGGAGAAGGGAGAAGGACGCTTGGCCCGCCCAGCGGATCCTAGCGTTGGCCGAGGACCTACCAGTTCGACTCGTCCTCGTCGACGACGTGTTCCGACCGGAAGTCGCGGGGGTGGACGTCGGCGAGGAGATCCGCAGCGACCGAGTGACGCGCCACGTCTCCGCCGTCGCCGCGATCCCGGAGGTGCGGACTTGGGTCAACGCCCGGCAACGCGACGCGGCCGCCGGCCACTCGCCCGGGGTGGTGGTGGACGGGCGCGACAGTGGGCCCGTTGTATGCCCCGACGCGCCGCTCAAGATCTTCCTCACCGCGACGCCGGACGAGCGCGCTCGGCGCCGGCTGTCGCAGCGGGGGAGGGCCGTCGGCGCCGAAGAGGTGCGGCGCGAAAGTCAGGCACTGGCGGCTCGAGACGAGGCCGACGCGACGAGGCCGGTCGCCCCCCTGAAGCCCGCCGCCGACGCCGTTTTGCTCGATTCCACGGCCCTCACGCTGGAAGAGCAGGTCAGCCAGGTCGTTGAACTGGCGCGGCGCAGGCTCCCCGGCTAGGTTTCGCGGCTTCCCCCGGGGCATGGCCCCGGGGTTCTCAACCTCAAACCCATAACCGAACCGGTGTCCCGAATGTTGGTAGAAGAAAAAGACAGAGACGTCGAAGAGTCCGAAGAAGAACGCCCCGCCAAAAAGACCACCCACTCTGTTCTGCGTGTCCGCGCCGGTCTCGACGAGGAATACTCCCCGGACGAGATCGCGAAGATGACCGAGCTGTACGAAGGCACGCTCTCGAACATCGAAGAAGGCGAAATCGTCAAATCGAAGGTGCTGCGCGTGACCGACACCGCCGTCATTCTCGACGTCGGCTTCAAGTCGGAAGGGGCGGTCTCGATCGACGAGTTCAAGGACCCCAAGAGCCTGAAGGAAGGCGACATCATCGAGGTCTTCCTCGAGCACTTGGAGGACCAGGAGGGCGCGGTCGTCCTCTCGAAGAAGAAAGCCGACTTCATGCGGGTCTGGGAAAAGATCCGCGAAGCGCACGAGAAGGACGAGGGCGTCTCGGGGACCCTGGTCAAGAAGATCAAGGGCGGCGTCGTGGTCGACCTGATGGGCGTAGATGCGTTCCTGCCCGGCAGCCAGATCGCGCTGCGCCGCGTGCCCAACATCGACGAGCTGCTGGGTCAGAGCTTCGAGTTCAAGATCATCAAGCTGAACAAGCGCCGCCGCAACATCGTCGTGTCGCGTCGCGTGCTGCTCGAGGCCGAGCGCAAGACCAAGCGCGACGTCCTGATGAAGGAGCTGTCGGTCGGCCAGGTGCGCAAAGGCGTGGTGAAGAACATCACGGACTTCGGTGCCTTCATCGACCTGGGCGGCGTGGACGGCCTGCTGCACATCACCGACATGAGCTACGGCCGCGTGTCGCATCCCTCCGAAATGGTGCAGATCGGCCAGGAGCTCGAGGTGAAGGTCCTCGACATCGATTGGGAGCGCGAGCGCATTTCCCTCGGCCTGAAACAGCTCCAGACCTATCCGTGGCAGAACGTGGCGGCCAAGTATCCCGTCGGTACGCGCGTCCAGGGGAAGGTCGTCTCGATCACGAACTACGGCGCGTTCGTCGAGCTGGAGCCCGGCATCGAGGGCCTGGTTCACATCTCCGAGATGAGCTGGACCCGGAACGTGCGGCACCCCTCGAAGCTCGTCTCGATCGGCGAATCGATCGAGGCGGTCGTCCTCAAGGTGGACGAGAGCGAAGAGAAGGTCTCGCTCGGGATGAAGCAGACGGAGCAGGACCCGTGGATGGCGCTGCCGCAGAAGTACCCGGTGGGCACGCGCCTCTCCGGCAAGGTCCGCAATCTCACCTCGTTCGGCGCCTTCGTCGAAATCGAGCCGGGGATCGACGGCCTGATCCATATCTCCGACATGTCGTGGACCAAGCGTGTGCAGCATCCATCCGAGGTCGTGAAGAAGGGCGACGAGGTGGCCGTCCTGATCCTGAACGTCGACGCCGAGAACAAGCGCATCTCGCTCGGGCTGAAGCAGGCGCAGGAAGACCCGTGGCTGCGCATCGGTGAGACGTATCCGGTGGGCACCGAGCTGCGCGGCCGCGTCATGCGTCTGATGGACAAGGGCGTCGTCGTCGATCTCGGCAACGACATCGAAGGCTTCATTCCGATGTCGCAGCTCGGCATCCCGGACATCTCAAACCCGGGCGACGCCGTCAAGGAAGGGCAGGCGGTGGAGATGAAAGTGCTGGAGGTGGACCCGATCCATCATCGGATCGTGCTGGCCGCCACGGGCTTCCCGGCGGGCGACATCGTACCGCCGCCCACTCCGGCACCGGTACCGCAGGACGAGGCGCAGCTAGACGCCTAGACGCCGAGACGGCTAGCGGGTGATAGGAGTGAGGGGGCAGGGTTATCCTGCCCCCTTTTCGCGTCTAGATTCCGGCCATGAGCATGCGAGAGAAGCTGGAGCTGCTGCAACAGAAGCGCGCCGAGTCTGAGCAGGGCGGCGGCGCCGAGCGTATCGCCACGCAGCATCAGAAGGGCAAGATGACGGCGCGCGAGCGGCTCGACGTGCTGCTCGATCCCGGGTCGTTCGTCGAGCTGGACCGCTTCGTCACCCATCGGGCCACCGACTTCGGGCTCGCCGACCAGAAAGTGTTGGGAGACGGCGTCGTCACCGGGTGGGGACGGATCGACGGGCGACTCGTCTACGCCTATTCGCAGGACTTCACCGTGTTCGGCGGGTCGCTCTCCGAGGCCCACGCGGAGAAGATCTGCAAAGTGATGGACCTGGCGGTGCAGAACGGCGCGCCGATCGTGGGGCTCAACGACTCGGGCGGCGCCCGCATTCAGGAAGGCGTCGTGTCGCTCGGCGGCTACGCCGACATCTTCCTGCGCAACACGCTCGCGTCGGGCGTCGTGCCGCAAATCAGCGCCATCCTCGGCCCCTGCGCCGGTGGCGCCGTGTATAGCCCCGCGATCACCGACTTTGTGTTCATGGTGCGCGGCATCTCGTACATGTTCGTCACCGGACCGAGCGTCGTGAAGACGGTGACGCACGAGGAAGTCGACTTCGAGCGTCTCGGCGGTGCCGACGTGCACGGGGGCACTTCGGGCGTCGCGCACTTCGTCCACGACTCCGAGCTCGAATCGCTGACGGCGGTCCGCACCCTGCTGTCGTTCCTACCTTCGAACAATCTCGACAGTCCCCCTATCCGCCCGTCCGACGATCCGTCCGACCGCCGCGACGAGGAGCTGCTCGACATCGTGCCCGACGAGCCGAGCAAGCCGTACGACATGCACGACGTGATCCGGCGCGTCGTCGATGGCGGGACCTTCTTCGAGGTCCAGCGGGACTACGCCGGCAACTTGCTGACGGGCTTCGCTCGGCTCGGCGGCCGGCCCGTCGGGATCGTCGCCAATCAGCCCTCGAACCTGGCGGGCGTGTTGGATATCGCCGCGTCGCTCAAGGGTGCGCGCTTCATCCGGTTCTGCGATGCCTTCAACGTCCCGCTCGTGACATTCGAGGATGTCCCGGGGTTCCTTCCGGGCGTGGCGCAGGAGCACGGCGGCATCATCAAGCACGGCGCCAAGCTGCTCTACGCGTACTGCGAGGCCACCGTGCCGAAGCTCACGGTGATCACCCGCAAGGCGTACGGCGGCGCCTATGACGTGATGAACTCGAAGCACGTGCGCGGCGACTACAACGTCGCCTGGCCCACCGCGGAAATCGCCGTCATGGGGCCCAAAGGAGCGGTCGAGATCCTCTATAAGGATGAAGCGACCGAGGAGAAGGCGAATGAGTACCGAGACAAGTTCGCCCATCCCTACCAGGCGGCCGCGCGCGGG
>Ga0193712_1000210_pt1 | contig 10331 bp, 13 predicted proteins | sample H3a1metaG_FD_143053 | JGI IMG/M metagenome (GOLD analysis project Ga0193712, IMG submission 143053) | Soil microbial communities from a riparian zone of the East river system, Colorado, United States - H3a1 | ecosystem: Environmental > Terrestrial > Soil > Riparian zone | place: USA: East River... | reverse complement strand
CCGTAGACCGCCGAGTTCTACCGGCGCCTGAAGCCCTTCCTCGACGACGCGTTCGCCCCCACCACGACGGTCCACGGCTCCCTCGCCGACGTCTTCGGCGTGGGGCTCCTGTTCCGCGGCCGGTCGGGGATCGGCAAGAGCGAGTGCGTGCTCGATCTGGTGGAGCGGGGGCATCGACTCGTGGCGGACGACGTCGTGCACGTCACGAAGCGGGGCATCGACGTGCTCATCGGCCGCGGCCACGAGATCTCCCGCCACTACATGGAGATCCGCGGCGTCGGGTTGATCGACATCAACGCACTGTTCGGCGTGCGTTCCGTGCGCCAACAGAAGCGCATCGAGGTCGTCGTGCAGCTCGAGGATTGGGACACGGCCCGCGAATACGACCGCACCGGCCTCGACCTTCAGGAAACGGACATCCTCGACGTCAAGGTGCCCCTCGTCACGGTTCCCCTGAACCCCGGCAAGAACCTGACGGTGATCTGTGAAGTGGTCGCGATGAATCACCTGCTGCGCTATAGCGGCGTCGATTCGGCGCAGAACTTCAACGAACGGCTGATCCGCCGCATGCGCGAAAAAGGCGTGGTGGAAAAAGGCGTGGTGCAAGAGTACCTCGAGGAGGATTATGAGTGAGCCGCTCCGCGGCGTAATTGTGTCCCACGCCGCGATCGCCCAGGCGCTCGTGTCCGCCGTCACCGTCATCACCGGCATCGACGGCGCGCTCGTGCCGATCAGCAACGAAGGGTGCGACAACGACGCGCTCGGCGAACGGCTGCGTCAGGCCGTGGGCGAGCGGCCCGCGGTGTTGTTCGTGGACCTGCCGGGCGGCTCGTGCCTCACGAATTCCATCCGGTACGCCAAGCAGCACGCCGACATCGCGGTCGTAACCGGCGTGAACCTCGCGATGCTTCTCGATTTCGTGTTCAATCGCGAGATCCCGCCCGCCGAGGCGGCGCGGCGCGCCGTCGAAGCGGGCGCCAAAGCGATTCGCGTCACCGCGGCATGAGCATCGCGCTCTTCCGGATCGACGATCGCCTCATCCATGGCCAGGTGGTCGTGGGATGGGGCCAGCCCCTCGACTGCACGTTCATCGTCCTGGTGGACGACGAAGTGCGTGAGAGCGACTGGGAGCAAGACCTCTACCGGATGGGCGTCCCGCCGCACATCGAGATCATCTTCGCGTCCGTGACCGAGGCTGCCGAGCGCCTGCCCGCGTGGGAGGCGGATGCGCGCGTCGGCATCCTGCTCGTGCCCGACATCGACACCGCCGTCGCCCTCGTGGCGAAGAGCGACCGGGTCAAACGTCTCAACGTGGGCGGCATCCACCACCGCGCCGGCCGCACCGAGCGGTTGCGCTTCGTCTACCTCACCGATGACGAGCGCGCCAAGCTGCGCCAGCTCGCCGCGGGGGGCGTCGACGTCACGGCCCAGGACGTCCCCACGGCCCGCCCCATCCCGCTCGGGGAATTCGCGTGAGCCTCGAGCAATTCCTCGCCCTCCTCGGATGGGGGACACTCGTGGGCGTGGACCTCGTGAGCGTCCCCCAGATGATGATCGCGCGGCCGCTCGTCGCGGGCACGGTCGCCGGGGCGATCCTCGGGGATGTGGACGCCGGACTGAAGATCGGTGTCGTGTTCGAGCTGTTGCAGTACGACATCCTCCCCGTCGGCGCCGTGCGCTACCCCGAGTACGGGCCGGCCACCGTCGGGGCCGTGGCGACGGCGCACGCCGCCGCGGGCGCCCTGGGACTCGGGCTCGGCACGGTCGTGGGCCTCGTGACCGGGCTCGTGGGCGGCATCGCGATGCATCAGATGCGGCGCATCAACTCACGCGTCGTGCACGCCGCCTCCGCGGCGCTCGAGGCGGGCGACCCGCGGGCGCTGGTGCGCCTGCACGTCGGCGGGTTGCTGCGCGACCTCGTGCGCGCGGCACTCGTCACCACGGTGGGGCTAGGGCTGGCGTGGACGGTCCCGCCGCACATCACGGGGGTGCTCACGCCGCGTGGCGCCACGCTGCTCGCCGTCGCCGCCGTCGCGTCGGCGCTCGCGGCCGGCGCGGCCGGCACGATCCGGCTCGTGGGCCGCGGCCCCAACCTGGCGTGGTTCGCCGTCGGGCTGGGCGGCGGCATCATCGTGGCGGTGTGGTTGCAATGACGCCTCCCGTCACCCCGCGTGCCCCGCGCTTCGGCCTCGCGCTGCTGCGCCTCTTCGCGGTGCAGGGGTCGTACAACTACGAGCGGATGCTCGGTCTCGGCGTGGGCGTCGCCGAGGAGCCGCTGCTCCGCGGCCTCCCGGCCGACGGCGCGACGAGCCCGTACCGGGGCGCGGTGGCGCGGGGCGCGCACTTCTTCAATTCGCACCCGTACCTCGCCGGGCTGGCTGTCGGCGCGGCCGCCCGAGCCGAGCACGACGGTGCACCCGCCGAGCTGATCGAGCGGCTGCGCGCGGCCCTGTGCGGTCCGCTCGGCTCCATCGGCGACCGTCTCATCTGGGCCGGCTGGCTGCCCCTCCTCTCGGGCCTCACCCTCGCCGCGATCAGCCTCGGTGCCGGCTGGACGGCGGTCGTCGCGTTCCTGGTCGTGTACAACATCGGCCACGTGGCGCTGCGGTGGTGGGCCTTGCGCGAGGGCTGGAAGCACGGCGTGCGCGTCGCCTCGGCGCTGCATCACCCGTTGCTGCAGCGCGGCGCCGCGATCGCCGGCCCCGCGATGGCGTGCGCGGTCGGCGTCGCGCTGCCGCTCACGGCGCAGTACCTCGCCGCCCCGTTCGGGGCGTGGTCGCGCGCCATCCTCGCGGTTGCCGCCGTGGTCGGCTTCGTGGTCATCAAGTGGCTCCCTGGCCGGGTCACTGGCCTGCGGCTTGCCCTCGCGTTCGCGGCCCTCGCGCTGGTCGTGGGGTGGACATGGCTATGATCGAGCGCGAAGCCAAGATCGTGAACCCGCTCGGGATGCACGTGCGTCCCGCCGCCGAGTTCGTCAAAGTGGCGAACCGCTTCAAGTCGGCTATCGAGGTCCGCAAGGACGACGTCGCCGTCAACGGCAAGAGCATCATGGGCGTGATGACGCTCGCCGCCGAGTGTGGATCGTCGTTGTTCATCAAGTGCGACGGGGACGACGCGGAGGCCGCGATGGAGGCGCTCCTCGCGCTCGTGGCCGACGGATTCTATGAGATGCACCTGAAACCCGACGAAGAAGGGGCGACGTGACGGATCGCCAGCTGAAGGGCATCGGGGTCTCCCCGGGCATCGCGGTCGGACCCGTGGTGGTGGTGCGTTGGGCGCTGCCCGAAGTGCCGAACCGCGTCGTGGCGCGCACGCAGGTGGAGAAAGAAGTCCGCCGGTTGCGTGCCGCCATCAAGGACGTGAAGCGGCACCTCGCCGAGTTGCGCGCGCACGCCGCGGACCGCGCCGGGGTGGACGAAGCGCGCATCTTCGACGCCCAAATGCTGATGCTCGAAGACCGCGAGTTCATCGGCGGAATCGCCGCGCTGATCCGCGAGAACCGCCTCACGGCGGAAAAGGCGTTCGAGTTCAAGACCCTCGAGGTGCGCGACCTTTGGACCAGTCTCGGGAGTCCGTTACTCAAGGAACGGCTCGCCGACGTCACGGGCGTCGCGATCCGGGTGATCCAGCACCTCATGCACCGCGGCGCCGACGCCCTGTGGGCGGGAGTGTCCAAGTCATCGATCGTCGTCGCGAAGGAGCTGTCCCCCGGCCTCACGGTCCAGCTCGACCGGGAGCACGTGATCGGCCTGATCAGCGAGGAGGGCACGCGCACGTCCCACGCGGCGATCCTGGCGCATTCGATCGGCATTCCGGCGATCTTCGGCCTGCGTCACGCGGTCGAGCGCATCCGGCCCGGCACGACGGTGATCCTCGACGGCACGCGGGGCACCGTGTTGCTCGATCCGACGCCGGAAGAGCTGGCGGAAGCCGAGCGGAGCGAGACGAGGCGCGGCGAGCTCACCGCCCGCCTCGAAGAGGCGATCGCACAGCCGTCGGTCACCGTCGACGGCACGCGCATCGCGCTGCGGGGCAACGTGGACCTGCCGGACGAGATCGCCGCGGCGCAGGCGCACGGGGCCGAAGGGGTCGGCCTGCTGCGCACCGAGTTCCTGCTGACCGGTCATTCCACGCTGCCGTCCGAGAATGAGCAGGCGACGTACTTCGGACGCGTCGCCGCTGCGTTCCCCGGCCACCCCGTGGTGGTGCGCACCTATGATCTGGGTGGGGACAAGTTCCCCGCGCCGTTCCGCACCGGGCCGGAGGCGAATCCCGCGCTCGGGTGGCGCGCCATCCGTGTGTGCCTCGACGAGCTGCCGATGTTTCGGACGCAGATTCGCGCGATCCTCCGGGCGGCCGCCCGCGCGCCGATTCACCTGATGATCCCGCTGGTCACGCGGCTCGATGAGGTGGAGCGGACCCGCGCGCTCGTGGCCGAGGAAGCGGATGCGCTGCGCAAGGCCGGCATCGAGGCCGCCATGTCGGTGCCGAGACGCCCGCCGCCGCGGTGATGGCCGACCGTCTCGCGGAGATCAGCGATTTCCTGAGCGTCGGCACCAACGACCTCACGCAGTACACCCTGGTGGTCGACCGCGGCAACGCGCGTCTCGCCGACCGTTTCACTCCGCACGACCCGAGCGTGCTGCGGCTCCTCAAGCTGGTCTCGGAGGCGACCCGAGCGGCGGGAAAGCCCGCCAGCGTGTGCGGCGAGATGGCGTCGGAGCCGTTGTCCGCGTTCTTGCTGCTCGGGCTCGGCTATGAAACGCTGTCGGTGGCGCCGCCGGCGCTGCCGCTCATCAAGTGGCTCATCCGCCAGGTCACGACCACCCAAGCGCGCGCCGCCGCCGACGCCGCGCTCGCGGCGCGCACCGCGGAGCTTGCCCTCGACATCCTGCGCTTCTCACTCGCCGAAGCCGTCGACCTCTCGCTGCTCGATGGTCGATCTTGACGCACGGTTGCCCGCCGGACGGCGCTCGGGTAACTTCAAACCCTAAGGACAACTAATGCCCGCACATCGACACGTTTTCACTTCCGAGTCGGTCACGGAAGGCCATCCGGACAAGATCGCCGATCAGATTTCCGACGCGATCCTCGACGCCATCCTCGCCAAGGATCCGACGGCGCGTGTGGCGTGCGAAACGCTGGTCACCACCGGAATGGCCGTCGTCGCCGGCGAAATCACGACGACCACGTACGTCCACATCCCCGACATCGTGCGCGGCACGATCACGTCCATCGGGTACACCGACGCCAACTTCGGCTTCGACGCCCAGACGTGCGCCGTCCTCACGACCATCGATCGCCAGTCGGGCGACATCGCGATGGGCGTGGATCGGGGCGGGGCGGGCGACCAGGGGATGATGTTCGGGTACGCGACGGACGAAACACCGTCGCTCATGCCCCTGCCGATCGTCCTCGCACACCGCCTCGCCGAGCGGCTCGCCGCCGTCCGGAAGGCCGGCGACCTGCCGTGGCTGCGCCCCGACGGAAAAACGCAAGTGAGCGTCATCTACGAGGGGGCGAAGCCCGTCGGGATCAGCAAGCTCGTCGTCTCCACGCAGCACTCCGACATGGTCGACAACGCCGACCTGCGCGCCGGCGTGATCGAGCACGTCGTCCGGCCGGTGGTGCACGACGCCGGCTTCGAAGTGACAGATCAGGACATCCTCGTGAACCCGACCGGCCGCTTCGTGGTCGGCGGCCCGCAGGGCGACGCCGGCCTGACCGGCCGGAAGATCATCGTCGATAGCTACGGCGGCATGGCGCGGCACGGCGGCGGCGCGTTCAGCGGCAAGGACCCGTCCAAGGTCGATCGCTCCGCGACGTATGCGATGCGCTGGGTGGCGAAGAACATCGTCGCCGCGGGTCTGGCGCAGCGCTGCGAGGCCCAGGTCGCGTATGCCATCGGTGTCGCCGAGCCGGTGTCCGTGATGATCGAAACCTTCGGCACCGGCACGGTGCCCCAGGAGGCCATCGAGGACGCCGTACGGGCCGTGTTCGACCTCACGCCCAAGGGCATCATCCAGGCGTTAAACCTCCGCAACCCCATTTACCGGCCCACGGCCGCCTAGGGCCATTTCGGGCGCGCGCCCGAGCGGCGCCGGGTGGCGGACCGCGACGTCGAGCTCTTTACGTGGGAGCACGCTGACCGCGTCGAAGAGCTCAAAGTCGCGGCCGACCGTGCGTCCCGCGCTCCCCGAAAGGCCAAGGTGTGATTACCGCTTCCAAGCCCGACCACGACATCAAGGACGTAAAGCTCGCCGACGAGGGACGCCGCCGCACCGAATGGGCGGAGCGCTCCATGCCGGTGCTGCGGCAGCTGGCCGAGCGGTTCGCGCGGGAGCGGCCCCTCGCGGGCAAGCGCGTCGCCGCCTGCCTTCACGTCACGACGGAGACGGCCAACCTGATGGTCGCCCTGCAGGCGGGCGGCGCGGACGTGGCGCTGTGCGCCTCGAACCCGCTGTCCACCCAGGACGACGTGGCCGCGCACCTCGTACGCGATCACGGGATCAAAGTGTTCGCGATCAAGGGCGAAGACCACGCGACCTACTACGACCACATCCGCGCCGCGCTCGCCCATCGGCCCGAGATCACGATGGACGACGGCGCGGATCTGGTCGGCGCGCTGCACATGATCGCCCTGAACCGCCTGGACGACCTGGCGCCGCCGGTGCGGAAATGGGTCGAGACCTTGTCGGCCACCGAGCGCAAGGCGCTGGTGTCGGGCGTGGCCGGCTCGACGGAGGAGACCACCACGGGCGTCATCCGCCTCAAGGCGATGGCGAAGGACGGCGTGCTGCAATTCCCGGTCATCGCCGTGAATGACTCGGACACCAAGCACCTGTTCGATAACCGCTACGGGACGGGCCAGTCGACGCTCGACGGCATCATCCGGGCCACCAACATGCTGATCGCGGGGAGCACGGTGGTGGTGGCGGGGTACGGGTGGTGCGGGCGCGGGTTCGCGCTGCGGGCGCGCGGCGCCGGGGCCAACGTCCTCGTGACTGAGATCGACCCGATGAAAGCGCTCGAGGCGCAGATGGACGGCTACCGCGTCGCCACGATGGCAGAGGCCGCCCGCGTGGGCGACCTGTTCGTGACGCTGACGGGGAACGTGGAGGTCATCCGGGTGGAGCACATGCGGGCGATGAAGGACGGCGCGGTGCTCGCCAACTCGGGGCACTTCAACGTGGAAATCGATCTCGAAGGCCTGAAAAAGGTCGCGCAGGGCCCGGTCGCGGTACGCGATTTCGTGGAGGAGTGGCAGTTGGACGGCAAGAAGATCTTCGTCCTGGCCGATGGACGGCTCATCAATTTGGCGGCCGCCGAAGGCCATCCCGCCAGCGTGATGGACATGTCGTTCGCGAACCAGGCGCTCGCCGCGGAGCACGTCGTTCAGCACGGCAAGACGCTCTCGAAGGACGTGCATCGTATTCCGGGTGAGCTCGACCGCGAGATCGCGCGGCTCAAGCTCCAGGCGATGGGCGTCGCGATCGACACTCTGACGCCGGCGCAGAAGAAGTACCTCGCGTCCTGGGACCTCGGCACCTGACGGCGATGATCCAGGTCCGCGTAGCCCACCTCGGGCTGGACCGCACGACCAACACGCCGGTCGTCATTCTGCAGGAGCAGGAAGGGGAGCGGGTGCTCCCCATCTGGATCGGGCCCGCCGAAGCGAGCGCCATCGCGATGGAGCTGGCGGGCGTCAAGTTCTCGCGGCCGTTGACGCACGACCTGCTCAAGCAGGTGATCGTCGGCCTCGGCGCCGAGCTCCGCAAGGTGATCATCACGCAGGTGAAGGACAACACGTACTTCGCCGAGCTGCACATCTACCGCGGCGACACGGTCATCCAGATCGACGCCCGGCCCTCCGACTCGATCGCCATCGCGCTGCGCCTCAAGGCGCCGATCTTCACGCACGAGAACCTGCTGGAGCTCACGTCGGTCGAGACCGCCGAAGGCGGGGTCAACCCGGCGGCGGGACCGCTCGACGCCGATTCTCTCAAGTCCTACCTCCAGAATCTCGATCCTGAAGACTTCGGCAAGTTTACTCCTTAGTCTCCTCGGCAGTCTGCTCGGCGCCACGCTCTCCGCCCAGTCGGTGAGCGTGAGCGGCCGCGTGCTGTTGGGCGGCCGGGATTCCGTGCCGTTGCGCGGCCGCTGGGCCGTACTGCACCGCGTCACGCGCAGCGAGGCCGGCCCGATCGACTCCGTGCGTACCAATGCCGCGGGGGGCTACAGCATGCATCTGCCGCGCCCCCGCACGGACACCGATTCCTCCGCCGCGTACATCGTCAGTACGTCGTACGACAGCCTCGCCTATTTCTCCCTGCCGCTCAATGTGGTGGGCCGGCCCGCCGTCCGAGTCGAGGATCTGGTTGTGTACCCGACGACCCGGGGGTCACCTCCGATCGTGCTGGCACGTCGCCTCCTGACGATCGCCCGGCCGGCACCCGACGGCACCCGCGACGTCCTCGAAGTCCTGGAGCTCGCGAACGCGGGACTCACGACGCGCATCACCGACGACCCGCTGCAACCGACGTGGGCCGGGGCGATCCCGTCCATCGCGGCGAACTTTCAAGCCGGTGAGGGCGACATCTCTCCTCAGGCGATCAACCGGGTCGGCGACAGCGTTTTCGTGCTCGGCCCGATTCCGCCGGGACAAAGCAAACAGCTCACCTACAGCTACGTGCTCCCCGCGGGCGTGACGCGCCTCGCTCTGCGGATCGACCAGCCGATCACGGACTTGAACCTGCTCGTCGAAGACACGACCGCGGCGGTCGCGGCGCCGCGCCTCGAGTCCCTCGGCGTGCGAGCGGTCGAGGAGCGCCACTTCGCGGCGTATCGCGCGGCGTCGCTCGCGCCGGGTGACGAGGTGACGATCCGGTTACCGCGCGGCAGGTTTGACCCGCAGACGCTGGTCAAGCCCGTCGCCTACTTCTTTGGGATCGTGATGCTCGGCGCGCTGGTCTGGGCGTTGCGTCGCAAACCTCTTGCGCCGTCCGAGACACGATCGTAGACTAAGCTCGTCACTGCGAACAGGGATGCTCGGAAGCCGGTGCAAGTCCGGCGCGGCCCCGCCACTGTAACGGGCAATGAATTGATGTAAGGGCACCGCAGTGCTGTGCCCCTACGCCGACGGTTCGGCCACTAGGTTCGATCCTGGGAAGGCCACCGCCGCTCGCCCGAAGCCAGGAGACCTCTCGGTTCGCGCCACCTGTAGTTCCCTCGCGGGAGGGATGGTGGCGCTTGCGCACTTCAGGCGCAGACGCTCGCCCATCTCCGTTCCGCCGGGGGTGGGCGTTCTCATATGCGCGGCTTACTCGTCGCTTCGCTGCTCGCGGTCGCTTGCCGTCCACCGGCCGACCGGCCGTCCGCCCCCCCCCCACCGCCCGCTCACCGTATCGTGTCGCTGGCGCCCTCTTCGACCGAGCTCCTATTCGCCCTCGGCGCCGGAAGCCAGGTCGTGGGCCGTACGACCTGGTGCCGCTATCCGCCCGCGGCGCTGCAGGTGCCGGACGTCGGCGACGGGCTGAACCCGAACATCGAAGCCATCGCGGCACGACAGCCCGACCTGGTCGTGCTGTACCGCTCCCAGCTCAACGAGACCGCCGCCGGTCAGCTCGCGCGACTCGGCATCCCGTCCGTCACCCTGGCGCAAGACCGGCTCGAGGATATCGCCCGCGCGGCGCGTGAGCTGGGCCGGCTCACGGGCAGGCAGGCGGCGGGGGACTCGATCGGCGCCGCGATGGAGGGTCTGCTGCGCACGCCGCCGCCGGCGCCGATCAAGCGGGTGGCGTTCGTCGTGTGGGACAATCCGCCCATGGTCATTGGTGGCGGCAGCTATCTCGACCAGCTCGCCACGCTCGCGGGCGGTGCCAACGTCTTCCACGACCTGGGCGCCGCCTCGGCGACCGTGTCGATCGAGACGATCGTCGCCCGGAATCCCGATGTGATCCTGGTACTCTCGGACAGTACCGCTCCTCCCGCGTACAGCGGTCGCCGAGAATGGCGCGCGATCCGGGCGGTGCGCGAGCGGCGCTTCATCATGCTTCCGGCCGACCTGTTCGGCCGTCCCTCGCCGAGCGCGCCCGCCGCCGTCGCGGCGCTGCGCCGCGCCTTGGAAGCGGAAGGCCCTTCCCGTCAATGAGCCGCTGGCTCGGATTGATCGCGCTCGTGGCGGTCGCCCTGATCGGAGCGGTTGTGCTCGGGCCCGCGCACATCGCGCTCAGGGATCTCGCGTCGTCGGACATCGTGCGCTCCCTCCGCGTCCCGCGCGCCCTGCTCGCTCTGCTCGTCGGGGGCTCGCTCGGAGTCGCGGGGGCGAGTCT
>Ga0193712_1000208_pt1 | contig 10346 bp, 8 predicted proteins | sample H3a1metaG_FD_143053 | JGI IMG/M metagenome (GOLD analysis project Ga0193712, IMG submission 143053) | Soil microbial communities from a riparian zone of the East river system, Colorado, United States - H3a1 | ecosystem: Environmental > Terrestrial > Soil > Riparian zone | place: USA: East River... | reverse complement strand
CAGCGGGGGTCCGCCGTCAGGTAATCGGCGTCGCCGACCAGGACCGGGCGCCCGTCGTGGCGGAAGCGCTCGTCCGGCTCGGCACCGAGCACGCCCTCGTCGTGCACGGACGGATCGGCATGGACGAGATCTCGCCGCTGGGAGTGACGGACGTGTGGGAAGTGAAAGACGGGGCGGTGCGGTCGTGGGAGATCGACCCGGAGCGCTACCGGCTGGGCATCGCCGATGCCGCTGCCCTCAAGGGTGGGGAGCCGGCGGAAAACGCCGAGCGGCTTGAGCGGATCCTCGGGAACGGCGACAGTGACGCCGCCGGGCTCGCCGCAGTCCTGCTCAACGCGGGGGCCGCGATCTACGTGGCCGGCATCGCCGGCTCGTTCGCAGAGGGCATTGGACGGGCGCGGGAGGTGGTGGCTTCGGGGGCGGCCGGCGCCGCCCTCGACCGGCTGCGCAAGGCGACGGCTAGTACTTCCGGATGACGCCGACCACCACGCCCTGGACGATCACATCGCGCTCGTTCACGCGCAGGGGCTGCATGGACGCATTGGAGGGTTGCAGCCGGATCCAGCCCCCCGGCTCACGATAAAAGCGCTTGACGGTGGCGCTGTCCCCGTGCACCAGGGCCACGACGGTCTGGCCACTGTCGGCTTGATTACGCTCTTGCACGACGATGAAGTCGCCGTCCTTGATGTGCTCGTCGATCATCGACTCGCCGCGCACCTTGAGGACGTAGCTGCGGCCGCGCCGCGGGATGAGCTCGTCGGGGACGGCGATCGTGTCGTTCCCGGTAATCGCTTCGATCGGCTGGCCGGCCGCCACGAGGCCGAGCAGGGGCAACTCGGTGGCCCCGGTCTGCCCCTTGGGCGGGATGATCTCGATGGCCCGGCTCTCGTTGTGAGCCCGGCGGATGTACCCTTTCCGCTCCAGATTGGTGAGGTGCTCATGCACCGTAGCGAGCGAGTGAAAGCCGAACTGGCGCGCGATCTCCTCGAAGCTGGGAGCGTACCCCTTGGCCTCGAGATGACCCGTGATAAAGTCGAGGATCTCGCGTTGGCGGCGTGTAACCGGCATGTCGACTCCCGAAGGTAACCCGAAGCTTAATCTACCCGAATAACGCCCGAACGCAAGGATGCCCAAAGCCACTCTAGCCGAGATCCTCGATGTGACGCGGACCCGCGTGGCGGCTCTTCAGGGGTGCGCCACCGACCTCGCGCGCCGGGCCGCCAGCGCCCCGCCGCCCCGCCCGTTCCTCGGCTTGCCGCTGGGTTGGGCGGTCGGGATCGTGGCGGAGATCAAGCGTCGATCCCCCTCCCAGGGCGCGATCCGCCCCGACTTGGACCCGGTAGCGCACGCGCGGGCCTATGCCCGGGGGGGCGCCGCGGCGATCTCCGTCCTGACCGACGAGGCACATTTTGGGGGATCGCTCGACGACCTGTCTCAGGTCGCGGCCGCCGTTTCGCTCCCGGTGCTGCGCAAGGACTTCATCCTCGACGAAATGCAGATCCTCGAGGCCCGTGCCGCGGGTGCGAGTGCCGTCCTGTTGATCGTGCGCGTGCTCACGCCGGAGCGTCTGCTCGCGTTGGCGGCGGCAGCAACGAGCCAAGGCCTCGGCACCCTGGTCGAGGTCCACACGCTCGCCGAGCTCGACGCGGCCCTTGCGGTGAAGCCGACGGCCGTGGGAGTCAACGCGCGTGATCTTGCGACGTTCACGGTCGATCTCCGGGGCGCCGAGGAAGTCGTGGCTCGTGTGCCTCGCGACGTGCCGGTCATCGCCGAAAGCGGCATCGAGGGGCGGGGCGATGTGGAACGGGTCGCGGCCGCGGGAGCCGATTTCGTACTCGTCGGTACCAGTGTGGCCCGTCGCAGCGATCCGGAGACAGCGGTACGGGCACTCACGGGTGTGGGGAGGATGCGGCGTGGCTGAGGTGACGCGACAGGGAGAAGGGCGCTTCGGACCCTACGGCGGGCGCTACGTCCCCGAGACATTGATGAACGCGCTCGAGGAGTTGACGCGAGTGTACGACGCGGCCCGCGCCGATCCCAAGTTCTGGACCGAGCTCGACGGCCTGCTCAAGGACTACGTTGGCCGTCCGACGCCGCTCACCGACGTGCCCCGGCTCTCCGCCGAGGTCAAGGCGCGGGTCCTCCTGAAACGCGAAGACTTGAACCACACGGGTGCCCACAAGATCAACAACACCCTCGGCCAGGTACTCCTCGCAGGACGGATGGGCAAGCGGCGCATCATCGCGGAAACCGGAGCGGGGCAGCACGGCGTGGCGACCGCGACCGTGTGCGCGCGTTTCGGCCTCGAATGCGTCGTGTTCATGGGCGAGGAGGATATGCGCCGCCAGCGGCTCAACGTGTATCGCATGGAGCTGATGGGGGCGAAAGTCGTGCCCGTGACATCGGGCACGCGCACGCTCAAGGACGCGACGAACGAAGCGTTACGTGATTGGGTCACCAATGTGACGACCACGCACTACATCATCGGGTCGGTGGTGGGGCCCGATCCTTTCCCCCGCTTGGTGCGCGACTTTCAGTCCGTGATCGGTCGCGAGGCACGGGCCCAGGTGCTGGAGCGCACGGCAGGCCGGCTGCCGCGCACCGTCGTGGCGTGTGTCGGCGGCGGATCGAACGCGATCGGGATCTTTACGGCGTTTCTGGGGGACGCCGCGGTCGAGCTCGTGGGTGTCGAGGCTGCGGGGGAGGGGATCGCGACCGGCCGCCACGCCGCCACACTGGGCATGGGCCGGCCCGGCGTGTTTCATGGCAGCATGAGTTACCTGCTCCAGGACGACGCGGGGCAAGTGCAACCCGCGCATAGCGTTTCCGCGGGCCTCGACTACCCCGGCGTAGGGCCCGAACACGCTTACTTGAAGGACGCGAGGCGCGTATTGTATGAGTCGGTGACGGACCGCGCGGCGCTCGATGCCTTCGCGGCCCTGTCCCGGCTGGAAGGCATTCTTCCGGCCCTCGAGAGCGCGCACGCCGTTGCGTGGGTGCTTGCCCATCGGGGGCGGTGGGCCCCTGACGATGTCATTCTGGTCAATCTGAGCGGCCGCGGCGACAAGGACGTCGCCATGGTCGCCGAGCTCACGGGAGCGACGCTCTGACTGACGCTGCGATCCCCGAACTGGCACTGCCGCCCTCGCAGATCGAGGAGCTGATGCAGGTCATCAGCAAGGGGATGCGGGCCACGCAGCTGTACCTGCCGAACAACCCCGTGTACCAGCGCGCGGTCGACAACATCCGCGGCGCCTTCCGGCAAGTGTGGCAGGCCACCGACGACCTGATCTTCGATATCGGCGAGACGGAGATGCGGTGGGAGGAGCACGCCGTCTACAGCCAGGCGCAGCGGAACGAGAGTATCGCCTGGACCTTGTACAAGGACGGCGTGCGCTCGCTCACGTTCAAGCCCGGCGTCGAAGATCTCGAGATCGTGCGCTTCCTGGCGGTGCTGCACCAGGCAAAGAACCTCCAGGCCGACGCACCCGACGATCTGCTGACGCTGCTGTGGGCGGAGGATTTCCAATTCGTCAACTACACGTTCCGCGAGCTGGCGAGCGAGAACGCGGTGCCGATCGAGCGGGGCGAGACGGCGCCTCCCGTCGGCGGGGGAGGGAGCGGAGGGGGAGAGACCGCGGGGCGCGGCGTCGATCCCTCGACCGTCCGGCGGCAAGTTGAAGAAGAGGCGCCGCCCAAACGCGAGGGCCTCGTCTCCGTCGACGATTTCGACACGACCCTCTACTTCCTCGACGACAAGGAGATCGAATACCTCCACAAGGAGGTCGAGCGCGAGTACGCCCAGGACCTGCGCCGCAACGTGCTGGCGATGCTGTTCGACCTGCTGGAGCTGCAGACCTACGGGACCGTCCGCAGCGAGCTGATCTCGATTCTCGAGAACTTCATTCCCTACCTGCTCGGCGCAGGGGACTTCCGCTCCGTCGCGTTCATTTTGCGCGAGAGCAAGGTGATCCAGCAGCGCGCCCGGGAGCTCATCCCGGAGCATCGCAAGATCCTCGAGTCGCTCCCGTCGCGCCTCTCACAACCGGACGCGCTGGCGCAGCTGTTGCAGTCGCTGGACGAAGCGGCGGGGCATCCGAGCGAGGAAGAGCTGAGCGAGCTGTTCACCGAATTGGGCGCCGAAGCGCTGGTGACACTGATGGGGTGGCTGCCGAAGCTCAGCAACGAGCGGGTGCGCGAGCTCGTGAAGTCATCGGCCGAGCGTCTCGCGACGACGCATGCCGCGGAGGTCCTGAAAGCCCTCGGCAGCGACGACCCCGCCGTGCAGATGGAAATGGTGCGCCTCGCCGGCCGGCTCAAGCTGCCCGGCGCGCCCGACGGCATGGGCGTGCTGCTGGAGCGCGGCGACCGGGAGCTGAAGCTCGTGGTCGTGGAAGCGCTCACCACGATCGCCAGCCCCAACGCCGTGCGTCTGCTCGAGAAGGCGATCGATGACAGCGACCGCGACGTGCGCATCGCGGCCGTGAAATTCCTCGGCCAGCGGGGGGCCCGCAACGCGTTTCCGCGCATCGAGGCCGCGGTGCTCGGCAACAAGCTGAAAGACGCGGACCTCACGGAGAAGATGACGTTCTTCGAGGCCTACGGCGCCCTCGCGGGAACGAGCGGCATCGCGGTGCTCGAAAAGCTCCTCGTGCCCAAGACGGGCATCCTGGCCCGCAAGGAAGATCCGGAGACGCGCGCCTGCGCGGCGATGGCGCTGGGGAAGATCCGGGCGCCCGCGGCTCGCGACGTCCTGCAAAAGGTCTCGCAGGACAAGGAGCCGTTGGTGCGCAACGCGGTCAGCCGCGCGCTGCGGGAGGTGGGCGGATGAGCGAGCCCGTCGCCCGCCGACCGTCCATGATGGAGACCGTCCAGACCACGGACGGCTTCCTGCGGCATGCGGGGCGCGACTTCCTCGTCGTGCTCTACACGGTGTTCCGCTCGCTCAAGCTCTATCCGATCGAGAACGCCCAGGTGCAAAAGGCGCTCGACGATCTCGCGAGCACCACCAAGCACCTCCTGGACGTGGAGCGCGAGGTCGAAATCCGGCTGCAGGGCGAGTTCATCTTCGTCAACTCGACGCGCCTGCGCCTCGATCTCGACAACTACGCATCGTTTTCGCACATCCTGAACGTTTTCAGCCAGTGCGGCATCGGGGCCGTACGCCTCGACGAGGGCGTGGACCGGCGACAGCTCCAAATCTTCGTATCGCTGCTCCTCGCCTACGCGGCCAAGGACGCGCACCCCAACAAGCTGTTCGAGGTGTCCCAAAAGCTGGTGGACGGCGGCGTGTCGTTCATCACGGTCGAGCCGCCGCTCGAGAGCGAAGAAGACGTGGAGGAGGAGGAGCGGCAGAAGGAGGCCGCGAAACGCACCTACGCCCGGTCGGTCGCGGTCACCAAAGAGGTGATCAACAGCATCCGGATGGGCCGCACCGCCAACGTCAAGAAGGTCAAGCGCGCGGTGCAGGCGATCGTCGATCAGGTCCTGAACAACGAGTCCTCGCTCGTCGGCCTGACGACCCTACGCGACTACGACGAGTACACGTTCACCCACTCCGTGAACGTGTGCATCTTCTCGGTGGCCCTGGGCCGCAAGCTCGGCCTCACCAAGCTGCAGCTGTACGATCTCGGCATGTCGGCGCTGTTCCATGACGTCGGCAAGTCGCGGGTGCCGCTCGAGGTGCTCAATAAGGAAGGGGGCCTCACCGACGAGGAGTGGCGCATCATGCAGGCGCACCCCTGGCTCGGCGTGCTCACGTTGTTCGGGCTACGCGGATATGGGGAAATCCCCTACCGCGGGATGGTCGCCGCCTACGAGCATCACATGAAGACCGACCTCACGGGCTACCCGAAGTCGATCCGCCCGCGCGAGCTGTCCATCTATTCGAAGATCATCGCGGTGTCGGACGGCTTCGACGCGGCCACGAGCCGCCGCGTGTACCAGACCGTCCCAATCCAGCCCGACCAGGTGCTGAAGGAGATGTGGGAGAACCCGCGCCGCGGCTACGACCCGGTGGTCGTGAAGGCGTTCATCAACCTGATCGGCATTTATCCCGTCGGCACCTGCGTCATTCTCGACACATACGAGGTGGCCATCGTGCACACCGCGAATCCTGACGTCACGCACGTCCACCGCCCGGTGGTGCGCGTCGTGACGACGCCCGACGGGGCGCTGCTGCAGCCCGGCACCGTCGTCGACCTCGCGCACAAAGATGCGGAGGGCGCCTACCCGCGCACGATCGTCAAGGTCACCGACCCCGTCAAATACGGCATCACGGTCAGCGACTACTTTGTCTGAGCATCCGATCGCCGCGCGGTGGCGGGCGCTCGGCGACCGGGGGAGGGGGAAAGCCCTCATGCCCTACGTCACCGCCGGGTTTCCGACGGCTGCCGTCTCGCGCGACGTGCTGCGGGCGGTCGCGCAAGCGGGAGCCGATTTCGTCGAGGTCGGCGTCCCGTTTTCGGACCCCTTGGCGGACGGCCCCACCATCCAACGCACCACGCAAACTGCGCTGGAGCAGGGGATGACTGCCGCCGGCGTCCTGACGCTGATTCGCGAGGCCGCGCTCGCGATTCCCGTCATCATCATGACCTACCTGAATCCCGTCCTGTCATACGGTGTGGAGCGGTTTGTCGCGGATGCGCATGCCGCCGGGGCAGCCGGACTGCTGCTCACGGATCTGCCGGCGGGCGCCGATCCAGCGGTGGAGTCGGCGGTGACCCGCAGCCCGCTGGCGTTGATCCGTCTGGTCGCCCCCACGACCGATGACGCGCGTCTCGCCGCGACGCTGGCCGGCGCGAAGGGCTTCGTGTACCTGATCTCGCGGCTCGGGGTCACGGGCGCGCGGGATCGGATTCCGGCCGATCTCGAGCAGCACGTGCGGCGCGTGCGCGCCGCGACATCGCTCCCGGTCGCTGTGGGATTCGGCATCGGCACGCCGGCACAGGCGTCCGCTGCAGCGCGCAGCGCCGACGGCGTAGTCGTCGGCAGCGCGTTGATGGATGCGCTGGCGCAGGGCGGCGTCGGCGCGGCAGAGCGGCTCGTCCGCGAACTGGCTCGGGCGGTGCACGCATGAACATGGGACGGTTCGTCACGCTCTACAGCCAGGGCCTCGCGTGGGCGGGGAGCGTCGTCCTGTTGGGCGTCCTCATCGCCGACCGGCGTTGGCTGGGGCAGGCCCCGGAGATCGTGGTGTTGTTCGGCGCCGCGGTCGCGCTCCGTGGCATGGTGATCCCCCTGAGCAAGTACTCCTACCTGACGCAGACGGCGCTGGTGGGGCTCCTGGGGAGCCTGCTCGTCGGCGTGCCCGCCACGGCGCTCGCGCTCGCCGCAGCGGTCGTCGCTGCCGATTCCCTGTGGCAGCGCAAGCCGCTGCGAGCCGCGTGGATCAATCTGGGCCGCGAGGTGATCGCACTCGTCGCCGCGTACGGCGTGTATGCGACAGTGCTGCATTGGCTCGAGATCACGTCGCCCGAGCTGAGCATCGACTTGCTGCCGGCGTTCGCGGGATATGCCCTCGCGTACTTCACGTTCAGCCGGCTGCTCTTCTACTTCAGCCTGATCATCCGGGCTAAGCTCGAGCCGGGCGAGCGGATGATGATCATTCGCTACGAGGTGATCGGCTACGCCGCCACGGTACTCGCGACCACCGTGCTCGTCGCCGCGGTCGTCTCGTGGTCGATCGGCGCCTGGGTGATCGTGGGGCTCGTCGTCACGTTCCTGGGACTGCTGCTCAAGCAGATGGTGGAGGAGGCCATCTCCGCCGAAGAGCTGAACAAGATCCACGCGATGGAAGCCGTGATCACGGCCAATATCAGTCTCGAGGACTCGTTCCGGCGGATCGAGCGCCTGGCACACCGGCTCGTGGACTGGGGCGATTTCCGCATCTACCGGCTGCACGACGGCGCGATGGCGCTGGCGCACCGTTCCGCGCAAGGGCGGGAGGGCCGCGGCGAACCATCGGAAGACACCAAGGCGCTCCGCCAGCACGTCATCACGAGCGGGGAGACAGCGGTGATCGACGACGTCACGCGCGACAAACGCGTGGCCGATGCGCCGCTCGACGTGCAGAGCCTGGTGATCGTGCCGCTCAAGTTCGGCGACCAGGTGATCGGCACGCTGGAGATCGAGCACCACAAGAAGAACAGCTACCGGCGCCAGGACGTGTTGACGATCACGACATTCGCGAATCAGCTCGCCACCGCCGTGCACATCACGGACCTGCGGCGGCCTCTCGTCGAGACGGTCGAGCGGATGACGCGGCAACTGGCCACGATCGCCCAGACGGCCGAGACGCTCAAGCAGGCCGCCGCGGCCGTCGCCACCTCGACCGGCGTGATCCGCGAGGGGGTGCGGCGGGAAGAGGGTGAGGTGTCGGGAGGGCTCGAGGCCACCGAGAGCCTCGCGCAGGTGTCGCGGCGCGTGTCCGATGACGGGGCGGGCGCCGCGCGCGCCTCGAGCGCCGCGAGCGACGTCGCCAGCCGCAACCGCACGCAGATCCGGGACGCGATCGAGCGGCTCGTGGCCCTCAAGTCGTTCGTGGGAGAAAGCTCGGCCAAGGTGCAGCAGCTCGGACAGATGAGCCGGCGCATCACCGGATTCATCGCATCGATCCGCGAGCTCGCGGATATGACGAACCTGCTCGCGCTCAACGCCGCCATCGAGGCGGCCCGAGCGGGCAAACACGGAAAGGGATTCGCCGTCGTGGCCGACGAGGTGCGGCACCTCGCCGAGCAGAGCGCCACCGCGGCGGCGGAGGCGGGGGATCTCGTGCAGGACATTCATCGGCAAGTCGGTGAGGTGGTGGAACAGATGCGTCGCGGCCAGGTCAACGTCGGAGGCGTGGAAGAGCTGTCGGCGGCGGCGCTCGAAGCCCTGGACGCGATCGTGGCCGCGACCGCCGAGGCCACGGCGCACGCCGGCCGCATCGCCGACGCCGCCGGCGAGCAGGACCAGGCGTTCGCCCGGCTGAGGCAGCGCATCAATGCGGTGGCGAAGATCGCCGGCCAGAACCGCACGGAGGCGGACGATGTGGCGACCCGCGCCATCGAGGCCGCGCAGGGTCTCACCGACCTCGAGCGCGCCACGCGCGACCTGGAACAGGTGGCCACGATGCTGCGCGATCTGACGCGCGGCTTTGCCAGCGTCGCGTAGCCTGCGTAGCATTCCAGCGTGACTGAACGAGTCTTTGTGGCCCTCGGCTCGAATGTCGGCGACCGCGCCGCCCACCTCGCGCACGCGCGTGAGCGGCTGGCCGCCCTCCCGGGAACCCGCCTCGCTGGAGTGTCCCGCGTCGAGGAGACCGCACCGCTCGGCCCCGTGGCGCAAGGACCCTACCTGAATCAAATGGTCGTGCTCGAGACGACGCTCACGCCTCGCGCGTTGCTGGCCGCGTGCCGGGCGATGGAAGTCGAGCGCGGGCGGGAGCGGCGCGAGCGCTGGGGACCGCGCACGCTCGATCTCGATATCGTGCGCTTCGGCGACCGCGTGGTGCAGGAGACCGGTCTGACGATCCCCCATCCCGAACTTCCCACGCGTGACTTCTGGCTCCGCGAGATCGCGGAGCTGGAGACGGTGAGCCATGTCTAACGTGACGACGCAGCTCCTGCTCGAGATGAAGCAGAAGGGGGAGCGGATCGTGGCGCTCACCTGCTACGACGCATTGTTCGCCCGCCTGCTCGATGCGAGCGGCATCGACATTCTGCTCGTGGGCGACTCCGTGAGCCAGGTGCTGGCCGGCGCGCCGTCGACGTTGTCCGCGACGCTCGATCAGATGATCTACCACACCCGGATCGTGCGCCGCGGCGCGGAGCGGGCGATGGTGGTGTGCGACATGCCCTTCCTCACCTATCAGGTGACGCCCGAAGACGCGGTGCGCAATTGCGGCCGCGCGATGCAGGAGACGGGATGTCACGCGGTGAAGCTCGAAGGCGGCCAGCCCATGGCGGCGACGGTGCGGCGGCTCGTGGACGTGGGCATTCCGGTGATGGGGCACATCGGGTTGACCCCGCAATCGGTGCATGCCCTCGGCGGCTACCGCGTGCAGGGTCGCGAAGCGGTGGCGGCCGAGCGCCTCAAGGCCGACGCCAAGGCGCTCGAAGAGGCGGGGGCGTTCGCGGTGGTGCTGGAGCTGCTCCCCGCGCCACTCGCGTCACAAATCAGCAAGGCGCTCACGATCCCCACGATCGGCATCGGCGCGGGACCGGCCTGCGACGGGCAGGTCCTCGTGCTGCACGACATGCTGGGCCTGAACGACCGGTTCTCGGCGAAGTTCGTGAAGAAGTACGCCGCCCTGGCGGACGAAGTGCAGGAGGCTGCGCGCCTGTTCGCCGCGGAGGTACGGG
>Ga0193712_1000207_pt1 | contig 10361 bp, 9 predicted proteins | sample H3a1metaG_FD_143053 | JGI IMG/M metagenome (GOLD analysis project Ga0193712, IMG submission 143053) | Soil microbial communities from a riparian zone of the East river system, Colorado, United States - H3a1 | ecosystem: Environmental > Terrestrial > Soil > Riparian zone | place: USA: East River... | reverse complement strand
GCGCAACCTCGCGGTTTCATTAGACCTGCTCGCTATACTCACCGAATGCTCGCCACCCTACTTCTCTCACTGCTCCTCGCGTCGTCGCCCCAGTCGGCCCGCGTGACCACGATCCACGACGGCGACACCATCACCGTGCGCGTGGACGGCCACACGGAAAAGGTTCGCCTCGTAGGGATCGACTCGCCGGAGCTTCAGGACGAGCGGCCGGAGTATCGCGAGGCGGCGTACGCGGCGCGGAACTACGCGCGATCGCGGATGGCGGGGGAGTCGGTGACGCTCGAAGCGGAGCCGCGACAGGGTGACCGCGATGCGTATGGGCGCTTGCTTCGCTACGTGATCCTGAGCGACGGCACGAACGTCAACGAAGAGCTGGTGCGCAAGGGTTACGCGCACGTCTACGACAAGTTCCAGTTCACGCTGAAGCCGCGCTTCAAGGGTGCCGAAGCGGAAGCGAAGCGCGAGAAGCTCGGTGTGTGGAGGCTGCCGCCTGGACCGTGGCGCGAGACGCCGAAAAGCCGTTAGCGGGTCTTCGACTTCAACGCGGCCTGGTCGAGATCTTCTTGCATCGGCTTGTCGCCGTCGTGGCCGAGGCGCACGGGTTTGTTTCCGATCTGCGTTTCGATGCGCACGGGGCGTTTCCAGATCCGCGTGAGGTTCTCGAGAACCTCTTCCGCCCAATCGGTGCGAAGGTCCACGCCGGCATGGCGGTGGACGAGCAGAAGCTCGCCGCGATTGGCGTAGTTGGCGTCGAGCACCTCGATGACGGGCCGGCCGCCGTTGGTGAAGTGAAAGAGCATGGCCTGCTTCACCTGTTCAAACGACGAGCTCTCGATTTCTTCCTTGCCCGTACGCGGGTTCTTCTTCGAGATGAACAGTCCCTGGCGCTCGCAGAAATCTTGCGTCAAGTATTCGTCGAGAAAGGTCGCGTCGCAGTGCAGGCGGCGAATCTCGTAAATCTTCTCGCGGCCCAGGCCGAGCTTGCGATCCCAGCGAAGGCGCTCCGCCATGCGATCGCAGGCTTCCCACTCGGGGCCGAACTGGCCCATGTTCCAGCGGCGCTCGATGTCGCGGAACAGCTCGAGACCGAGCTTGTACGGGTTCAAGCGGCCCGGCGAGGTGGCGACGGTTCCCGAGTGATGGTCGGCGTAGTCGATCAGCTCCGAGTCGTTCAGGATGCGCGTCGTCATCATGTGTGTGTGCCAGAACGACGCCCAGCCCTCGTTCATCACCTTCGTCTGGCGTTGAGGGAGGATGTAAAAGCTCTCGTCGCGCACGATCTCGAGGCAGTCCTGTTCCCAAGGCTCGAGCTGGGCGGCGGCCAGCATGAAGCCCAAGACGTCGCGATCGGGCGACGACGGGATGCGCTTGGCATCCTCGCGCGCCTTTCGCACCTGTTTGCGTTTTTCCTCGAGGTAGTCCGGTGGGTTGACGTAGCGATCGAGGTACGGCTTCGCGGGCATGCGGCCCGGATCCCTCGGTTCGGGGTCCTCCACCGGGGTCCCGGAGCGACGGGGCTGGCGGAAGACCGCGCCGGGGTCGATCAACTCCTCGACCGACAGGCACGCGTCCATGAACCGTTCGACCGTCTCGCCGCCCTTGCTTTCCTGGTGGCGGCGCACGCGCGTGGCGTGGTTGGCCATCTCATCCACCATCTTGCGGTTCGTGTGCGCGAAATAGACGTTGTTGACGAAGAAGTCCGCGTGCCCGTACACGTGCGCCATGACCAGCTTCTGATCGACGACGGCGTTTCCCTCGAGGAGGTACGCGTAGGTCGGATCGTTGTTGATCACCATCTCGTAGATCTTGTGGAGCCCGTACTCGTAGCTCTTGGCGAGCTCCGCGTACTCCATGCCCCAGCGCCAATGCGGGTAACGCGTGGGAAAGCCGCCGTAGGCGGCCAGCGCGTTCATCTCGCGCCAGTCCACCATCTCGAAGATGACGCGGAAAAACGTCAGCCCCATCTCGCGGGCGATCTTCTCGATGCGTTCTTGCTCTTGGCGCAGCTCGGCTGGAATCTCGGTCGCCATCGCTAACGCCCGCGCCCGAGGAAGTCTTTGATGGACACGACGATCGCGTCGCGGTCGGGGATGCGCGAAAGAGCCACGCGCTCGTCACCCGCGAAGCGCGAGCGCAAGATGTCGATGAAATCACCGCGCGTGCCCAGCGCTTCGACCTGGCCGTAGCCGAACAGGTTGACCGCGGGAAGCAGCGCCTCCGCCAGCAGGTCCGCCGACTTGTCGGAGTCTTGACGGCTGTAGTTTTCGCCGTCGGTGAAGTGAAACAGGTACAAGTTCCACTCCGAAGGCGGGAACCGCTCTTCGACGATGCGCGCCGCAAGCTCGTAGGCGGATGAAATCACGGTGCCGCCCGACTCGCGGAGCGTGAAGAACGTTTCGCGATCGACTTCCTTCGCCGCCGCGTCGTGAACGATGTAGACGGTGCGCACGCCCTGGTAGTGGCTCCTGATCCACGCATCGAGCCAGAAGCTCTCCGTGCGCACGATCTCTTTCTGCTCATCGCCCATCGAGCCCGAAACGTCCATCAGGTAGACGATCGCGGCGTTCGCCTTCGGGAGCGGGCGCGGCTTCCACGTGCGATAGCGCCGGTCGGCGCGGACCAGGCCCACTCGGGGGTTCGACGGGTCATAGGTGCCGGACACGATCAAGCGCCGGAGCGCCTGGCGGTAGGAGCGCTTGAAGTGGCGGAGCGACTCGGGACCGGAGGTTGCGATCCCCGTGTAGCGACCGGACGGGGACGTCAGCTCGTCGGTCCCTTTCGGTTGAATGCGCGGCAGCTCGAGCGCCTCGCCCAGCATCGTCGCCAGCTCTTCGACGGAAAACTCCGCCTCGAGAATGTGCTCGCCGGGCTGATCGCCGGCGTGCGCTGCCCCTTCCTCGACCTGCCCTTCGCCTTGCCCGACTCCCTTGCCGCCCGTGTCGTGCACGAAGTGCGGCAGCTCCAGGTGCGGGATGGGGATCGAGACGACGTGCCCGCCCTGCTTGCCGAAAAGCTCCGTCTTTCCGAGGTGCTTCTTCAGCTCCTCACGCACTTTCCCGCGCACGATCTGCCGGAAGCGGTTGACGTCCGATTCGATGCGGGGCATGAGAGCTCCGCGCTACCGTTCCTTGACGTCGCCGCGAGCGAAGATGCTCGCCACGAAGTGGAGCACGTCGTTGGCGCACGAGTCGCAATAGCCGTGATCGCGCACGAGCCGGCCCCGCACGATGTCGATCTTGTCTTGAGTTTCCCGGTCCATGACCGAGGAGACCAAGCTCGTCAGCTTGATGAAATCCTTCTGGTCCTCGAAGAGCTTCAGCTCGAGGGCCTTGTGCAGCCGCTCGTTCGTCCGGTAGTCGAATTTTCTCCCGTCGAGGGAGAGGGCGCCGATGTAGTTCATGATCTCGCGGCGGAAATCGTCCTTGCGGTTGTCCGGAATGTCGATTTTCTCTTCGATCGAGCGCATCAGCCGCTCATCGGGCTCTTCGTCCTGGCCCGTGTACGGGTTCCGGACCTTTTCTTTCTGCGTATACGCCTTGATGTTGTCCACGTAATTGCCGCAAAGGCGCGAGATCGCCGCCTCGTCGGCCGCGATGGCGCGCTGGACCTCGTTCTTCACGATGTCTTCGTACTCGCGCCGCACGTCGTCCAGCAGCTCGCGGAACCGCTGGCGCTGCTCTTCGCTGGTGATCAGCGAATGCCCCTTCAGCCCCGCCTCCAGTTCGTTGACCACCATGAACGGGTTCACGCAGCGCTGGTCGAGCTCGGCGACTAGGGCGTTTGAGATCTTGTCCTGGACGTAGCGGGGGGAGATGCCGTCCATCCCTTCGCGGGCGGCTTCCTTCCGCAGCTCCTTGACGTTGTCTTCGGTGTAGCCGGGAAGCGACTTCCCGTTGTAGAGCTTCAGCTTCTGCATCACCGAGAGGTTGTGCTTTTTTGGCTCTTCAAGCCGGGTGAGCACCGCCCACATCGCGGCCATCTCGATGGTGTGGGGGGCGATGTGCTTTCCCTTGATCTTCCCGGAGTTGTAGTCCTTCCGGTAGATCTTGATCTCTTCGGACAGACGCGTGATGTACGGGATGTCCACTTTCACCGTGCGGTCCCGGAGCGCTTCCATGTACTCGTTGTTCTGGAGGCGGCGGTACTCTGGCTCGTTGGTGTGGCCCAAAATGACTTCATCGATGAACGTTTGGGGGAACTTCTTCGGCTTGATCAGGTGCTCTTGCGAGGCGCCGAGCAGCTCGTAGAGGAACGCTACGTCCAGCTTGAGCACCTCGATGAACTCGATCATGCCGCGGTTGGCGATGTTGAACTCGCCGTCGAAATTGAAGGCGCGGGGGTCGGAATCCGAGCCGTACTCCGCGATCTTCCGGTAGTTGATGTCGCCCGTCAGCTCGGTGGAGTCTTGGTTTTTCTCGTCTTTCGGCTGGAACGTGCCGATGCCGATCCGGTCTTGCGCCGAAAGGAGCAGGCGTCGCACCTGCACATGATTCAGCACGCGCGTCCAGTCGCCGCCGTACTTCGTCATCAGGTCGCGGAACTCTTGACGGCAGAAGGGGCACAGATCGCCTTCGATCCCGACCTGGTATTCCCCGGCTCCCACGGAGGAGTTCATCTCTTGCAAGACGACCGCGCGCAGCTCGTTCGGGACGAGGTGGAGCGGCTCTTCGTGCATCGGGCACATCACGACTTCGTCGCGCTTGTCGAGGTCGCGCACCCAGCCGAACGTGTAGAGGGCGCCCGCGTGCGTGCGCGAGTAGGCTTCGAGCCCCTTCTTCAGCAGGCGTGCGATCGTGCTCTTCGACGAGCCGACGGGGCCGTGCAGAAGGATCACGCGCCGCTCCGTGCCGTACCGCTGCGCGGCGCTCTTGAAGATGTTCACCAGCTTCATCAGCGGGATGTCGAGCCCATAGATCGCGTCTTCGCCGGCATGCGCGACGTCGTCGAAGAAATCGTAGTGGACGATCTTCTTCCGATTGTCGACGTACTCCCGGACGCCCTTCTCCAAGATCATGTCGTAGATGCGTTCGAACGCCGTCCGCGTTACCCGAGGCTCGCGCCGCACCACGTCCAGATACTGCGCGAAGGTTCCCGTCCAGCTCTGTTCGCGGAATCCCGCGGTGTCGATGGTCGACTTGGCCCGAGCGAGGATCGATTCGCCGGAGGACATGACCGAACTCCTTCCGAGGCGCTGCCGACGCCCCACGAAAGCATGACAACGCATCAATAACTATGTCCAGTCGCCTCCGCATGCAAACTCCCGTCAAGTCCATTCCAAGGAATCGAGGAAAAACGGCGCTCGACGCTCCCGTCTTGACAGCGGAAGGACGGTGGTCGAGTCTGCGGGCATGACGCGCGATACGACAGCCCTCCTGTACGCCGCTTTGCTCGCCGCCGTGTTCTGGCTGGCCTGGCTCGTCCTGAAACCGTTCCTCCCAGGCTTCGTCTGGGCCGCGGTTTTGGTCGCGGCGTTTCGCCCACTGCACACCCGGCTGGCCGGCTGGTTCGGCGGGCGGGTGTGGCTGGCCTCTTCCGTGGTGACCCTCCTCGTCGCCGCCTTCGTCGTCGTCCCCATCGTGGTCGCGATGGTGCAGGTGACCCAAGGCGCGATCCAAGGCTACTCTTGGGTCCAGACCAGCTACGCCGCCGAAGGGTTCGATCTTGGCCTCGATGAACGATGGCCATGGCTCGGCGAAGCCGCAACGCGCGCCAAGGAGGTCATCGGGCTCGCCGACGTGGACCTCAAGGCCACCGCGATGGGCGCGGTCAAGAAGATCGGAGACTTCGTCGCCGCGAAAGGGCCGGCGATCCTCGGAGGGGTCTTCGGCATCGTCTTTTCGTTCGTCGTCATGATCGTGATGATGATCGTGCTGTTCGCCGGAGGCGACGGTTTGGCCGCTTCGATCACCGAGGCCCTCCCGCTGCCGCGAGCCGACGCGACGAGGGTGTTGGACGATCTTGCGCTCATGACCCGCAGCGTCTTCATCAGCGTCGGTCTGACCGCGGTCGTTCAGGCCCTGTTGGCCGGCGTCATGATGTTGATCCTCGGCGTTCCGCACGCGCTCCCGCTGACCGCCGCGCTCCTCTTCGCGGCCCTGCTCCCCGGCGGGACCGCGATCATTTGGATCCCCGTTTCGATCTGGCTGGCCGCCACCGGCCGCCCGTGGGCCTGCGGGATCTTCGTGGCGTGGTGCGCCGGCGTCGTCAGCACCATCGACAACGTCTTGCGGCCGCTGTTCGCCAAGAGCGGCGTCAAGCTCCCCGGCGTGATGCTCTTCGTTGGGATGTTCGGCGGCCTCATCGCGTTCGGCATCGTCGGCCTGTTCCTCGGACCGATCATTCTCTACTTGCTGCGCGAGCTCACGATCGTGGCGAGAGCGACGGCGTAAGCCCCGCGCGCTTTACGTCTCGTTGACAACTTTGACCATTCTTTACGTCGCGCGGTGCGACATTTACCCGCCCTGCCGGTAGTCTCGCTCGCGTACGACGCGAATTCGCACATCGCGAGTCGCGAGCCAGCACGAAGGAGACCCCCTATGCGCCAACCCATGATGCTCGTCGCACCGCTCGCCATGTTCGCCTTCGCGACTTCGGTTCTTGCCGGAGGCGCAGGCTGCGCGAAAGACGCGAAGAACGTCGCCTACGCGGCCGACCACAAGGGCTGCACCGCCTCCAAAGAAGACTGCCTTAAGCACATGGCCGAGGCGAAGAACAACGGCTGGCTCGGCATCCAGTACGACAACACGGAGGACGGCACGAGCGTCGTCAAGGACGTGGTCAAGGGGAGTCCCGCCGAGAAGGCCGGTTTCCGCTCCGGGGACGTTCTTTACGCGTTGAACGGCATCGAGATGAACGAGGCCAACCAGGCCCAACTCAAGAGCACGTGGAAGTCGCTCAAGCCGGGCTCGCAGGTCAACTACACCGTGAAGCGCGAAGGCGTGACCAAGCAACTGCCGGCGACGTTGGGCACGATGCCCGACGATGTCTACCAGGCGATGGTCACCGAGCACATGAAAGAGCACGTCGCCGTCGCGTCCAACTGAACCCTCCCTGAACGCGGCGACTGCGAACGGCCGTCCGGCATCGAGCGCCGGGCGGCCGTTCCTTTTTCTCAACCCGTCGCGTGCTAGATGTCGCCTGTCCGGTGGCAGCCCGTCGCGTGCGCGCAGCTGGCTCGACATGCGTTCGAGTACGTGACGCCGTTCGAGCAGATGACCGGGGCGTAGACGTCGGGACAGATGCAGTTCCCGCCCCCGAACGACGCCTGCGCCGGGGCGAAGAGGCTTGCGACACCGATCATGAACACGGAGACGACGGCGGCGCCCAATGCGATCTTGACGATGCGACGAATCATGGGATCCTCCTGCTCAAAAGGGCCGGCTCTTGCCGGCGTGGGTTCGACCGAGGATTTTACATGGGGTCAGGTCGCCCATTGCGTCATTCGGTCGACCGAATGACGCAATGGGCGACCTGACCCTACGCCGTAAATTTGTAGCCCATGCGGTGCACCGTGACGATGAACTTCGGATCGGCGGGGTCGTTTTCGATCTTCTTGCGAAGCTTCGCGACGTGCATATCCACAGTCCGCGTCAAAGGTGCGGCGTCGTACTCCCAGACCTGATCGAGCAGGCGCTCCCGTGGGACGACCTCGCCGCGGTGCGCGATGAAGTACGCGAGAAGCTTCAGCTCGCGCGCGGTGATCTCCACGGGCTCGCCGCGCTTTCTCAGCTCGGCTTTCTTGAAATCGACCACGACGTCGCCGAACGCGTACGCCTCGGCGGTCCGAGCGCTTCCCCCCGTGCGGCGAAGCAGCGCTTCGACGCGCGCGATCAGCTCCATGAATCCGAACGGCTTGGTGACGTAGTCGTCGGCACCCAGCTTCAAGCCGAGCACCTTGTCGATCTCCTGGCCGCGAGCGGTCAACATCATGATCGGAACGTTGCTGCCATCCGCCCGAAGGCGCTTGCAGACGTCGAGGCCGTTCATCTTCGGAAGCATCACGTCGAGGACGATCACGTCCGGGGCGGAATCGTGCGCCGCTTTCAACCCGGCTTCGCCGTCTCTCGCGAGGACGATGTCGTACCCCTCGTAGGTGAAGCCGTCCGACAGCGCGGTCGCCATCGCTGCATCGTCCTCGACGATCAGCACCTTGGGCATCAGGCTACCGCCTTAGCCGGGGGAAACCGCATCGTGAACGTGCTGCCCTTCCCGAGCTCGCTGATGACCGATACGCTGCCGCCGTGTGCCGCGACGATGTGGTGCACGATCGACAGTCCCAGTCCGCTGCCCTTCACGTCGTGAATGAGCCCCGTCCCGACGCGATGGAACCTTTCGAAGATCTTGCGCTGCTCGTCGAGCGCGATGCCGATCCCTTGATCCCGCACCGAGATCGCCACGAAGCCGCCCTCGACGGAGAGCGTCACGAGGACCTCTTTCGACGACCCGGAGTACTTGACCGCATTGTCGAGCAGGTTCTGGAACGCCTGGGCGATCGCGTCGGCATCCATGCGGATTGGCGGTAGGGGATCGCGGGCAGGCTCGATGACGATCGCGACCTCGCGTGCGGCCAGCCGCACTTCGAAGGTGCGGACCACCGCATCGACCACCTCGCCCACGTCGCCGACGGCGAAGCGGTATTCCTTCCGTCCCGACTCGATCCGGGAAAAGTCGAGAATGTTGTCGATGAGGCGGGTGAGCCGCCGGCTCTCCCCTTCGATGTGCTCACCGTATTCCCGAACCTTTTCGGGGTCGGTCGCGCGGCCCCGCCGCAACAACTCGCCGAACACCCGGATCGAGGCGACCGGCGTTCGCAGCTCGTGGGAGACGTTCGACACGAAGTCGGACTTCATCGTCGACAACTTCACCGCGCGGTCGGCCGCGCGCAGCGCCCACGAGACGCCGCCGATCAACGCCGCAGCCAAGAGCGCGGCCAACGAGGCGTTGAACACGAACCCCGCGCGCGCCCACTGCTGCGGCGTCGCGTGCGGGTTGTAAAGCGCCATCTCCCAGTCGGTGAAGACGAATCCGAGCCGTGACTTGGCCGCGACTTCGGCGCCGGACGGCGAGCTCGCCGTCACCGCGATGTTCCCCGCGCCGTCTTTCACGGTGACCGCGAGCTCGCCGTCCGGCGCCGAAGGCAAGTACTTCGCGAGCGTGGTTGCGATCATCGAAGGGAGGAGCTTCACGCGAAAAAAGTCCTCGTCGAGGATCATGCCGGCAAGACCCACCAAACGGCCACTGTCGTCCAAGATGGGATTCAAGATGATCCGGTAGTCGGGAGTCCGCTCGTCCACCGTCAGCGCCGCCGAGTCCATGCCGCGTTGCCTCAGGTTCAGCATGTGAAGGGGGTTCGCGGCGAGGACCATCGCCAAGGACTCATCCGACGCCTCCGGCGTGTAGAGCTTCGCGCCTTCGGGATCGAACGCGAGGAAATTTCCGAACTCCTCGTGGGTCAGGTCGACCAGGAACAGGCGCTTGGCTCCTTTCGCCGGCCGTTGCTTCCAGTAGTAGGCGGCCTTCTCGATCCGTTGCTGCGTGAACAGGCTTGCCGGAAGGTTGAGACTGCGCTCGGCGGTCTCGCGGTAGAAATACTCGACCTTCGTCGCGACCGTGCCCAGAAATCCGTCGAGCGCCGCCGCGTGGGCGATCGCCTGCACGCTCTGCAAGCGCAAAAGCCAAACGAATTGCACGGCGAGGAGGATGGTCAGCGGCACCAGCACCGCCAGGAGCCCCACGAACAGCGAATGCCGCTTGAGAAAGTCGCCGATTCTCACGATCGGAGCGTACAGGCGAAGACGGCCTCTTTACAACGCGTTGACAAGTCAGACATCTTTTTACGGGGCCTGTCAGGCGGATTCGGCCCGGCGGATCTAACATGCTCTTGATCGCCGGAAGGAGACCCTTCGATGGCCCGTCGGCTCTTCATGGCACTCGCGGTGACCGCCCTGCTGGCGGTTCGCCCGGCCGCGGCCGGGGAGAGCACCCGGAAGTGCACGATGCCGTTGAAGGAGTGCCTCGACCGGATGTCGACGAACCTGAAGACGACCGGGTGGGTCGGCATCGAGTTCGACAACGGGAACGTCGTCAACGGCGGCTACCGGGTCGAGAAGGTGATCCAGGGAAGCCCCGCCGAGCACGCCGGGCTTCAGCCGGGTGACGTGCTGTACGCGTTGAACGGAGTTCGGATCGCGCAGGAAGACAGCGCCGCGCTGGCCAAAGCCCGGAAGGAGTGGAAGCCGGGCCAGATGGTGACCTACACGATCAAGCGCGAAGGCGTCGATCGCGAGATCCAGCTGACGCTCGCGCCGATGCCCGCCGACGTGATGGCTCGGTGGATCGGCGAGCACATGAAAGAACACGCC
>Ga0193712_1000205_pt1 | contig 10422 bp, 10 predicted proteins | sample H3a1metaG_FD_143053 | JGI IMG/M metagenome (GOLD analysis project Ga0193712, IMG submission 143053) | Soil microbial communities from a riparian zone of the East river system, Colorado, United States - H3a1 | ecosystem: Environmental > Terrestrial > Soil > Riparian zone | place: USA: East River... | reverse complement strand
TCTGGAATCGTTATCGTCGCCGTGTCGCCGCCGTGGATGGGCAGAAAGTCAGTCGAGATCCGAGACGGGGTCGGCCCGCTCCAGGCGCCGCTCAATCCAAACCGCTGCCCGTCGAAGGCGTTGACCGGCAACGTGGACTCTCCGGTCAGAATCACCGCCCGCTCGACCGCGTGCTGGAGCTCTCGGACATTGCCTGGCCAATCGTATCCCTGCAATAGGTCGAGTGCCTGCGGGGAAATGCCCGAAATGTCTTTGCCGACCTCCTGCGCGTAGTGGCTGGCAAATCGATAGGCGAGAAGGGGAATGTCTTCCTTCCGCTCGCGCAGCGGCGGGATGCGAACCGGGATGACACTCAACCTATAGTATAGGTCCTGTCGGAAATGACCCGCCGCGGCGAACGTCGCGAGGTCCCGATTTGTCGTCGCGACAATTCGTACGTCCACTTTGATCGCGACCGAGCCGCCGACTCGCTCGAACTCCTGCTCCTGGAGCACGCGGAGCAATTTCGCCTGAAGATCGAGACGCATCTCCGAGATCTCATCGAGCAGGAGGGTGCCGCCGTTGGCCCGCTCGAATGCACCCTCCACTCGCTTGATGGCGCCCGTAAACGCGCCCTTTTCGTGGCCGAACAGCGCACTTTCGATGAGGCCTTCGGGCAAGGCAGCGCAGTTCAGCTTGATGAACGGCCCGTCGCGCCGCTCACTCTGCGCGTGAATGTTTCGCGCGAACAACTCCTTTCCTGTCCCGGACTCGCCCTCGAGCAGCACCGTGGCGCGCGTGGGCGCCGCCATCGCGACGGTCTGGAGTACACGACGAATTGCGGCGCTGTCTCCGATGATCTGTCGTTCGCTGCGGAACTCCATGACTTCGCGACGCAGACGATCGTTGTCGCGCCGGAGACGCACGACCTCGAGCGCTTGGTTGACAGCCAGCTCGAGCTGCTCTGGACGGACGGGCTTGGTGATGTAGTCGATCGCGCCGGCTTTGATGGCGGCGACCGCGTGCTCGATGCTGCCGTATCCGGTCAGCATGATGAGCGGCGTCTCGTATCCCTCCTGCCGAAGCAAGGCGAGGAACTCGAGTCCCGTCAGCCCGGGCATCCGGTAGTCCGAGATGATCAGGTCGACGGCGCCATGGGCCAGCGCTTGCAGCGCTTGCGGGACGTTGTGGGCCGAGACCGTCTGATGACCAGCTCGCTCGAGCGTATCCTGAAGAATCAGCCCAATGGCTGGCTCGTCATCAAGACAGAGAATGGTTGCCATAACTTGGATTCGAGCAGCCGCTCAAGTGCAATCAGCGGGGTGACGATACTCGGGTATGACGCGTGGGTCCGGCGATAGGCAACTCTTGCCGGGCAATGGCCTGTCCCGCTCTATGCATCCGCGCGGGCGTTCGATTCTGACTTCTCGTTCCAGGGTTTTCGCATGAGAATCACAAACAGCATCACGGCCCGCGCGCAGTTCGAAGGGCTCGCCGCGAACATGGCGGCCCTTCTGAAGTCGCAGGCTCAAGCGACGACTGGAAAGCGAATGCAGGTGGCGTCGGACGATCCGACCGCCGCGACACAGATCATGACGTCGCAGAGCTCGCTCGCCGCGCTCGATCAATATCGAACGAACGTTCAGCGCGCATCGAGCCGCATCGGCCTCGAGGACGGCGTCCTTCAACAGATGGGCGACCTGCTGACGCGCGCGAAGGAGCTCGGGATTTCGCAGGCGACCGCGACCGCGACAGACCAGACCCGTGCCGTCGCCAACGCCGAAGTCCAGCAGCTGTTCAAAGAAATCGCATCGCTCGGCAACACCAAGTTCGGCAACGAGTTCTTGTTTGGTGGCGAACAGTCCCAGACTGCCCCGTTCGCTGTGACTGGAGCCGGCGCGACGCTCGACTACACGGCCACGAGCTCACAAGGGTCGCGCTCGGTGGCGATCGGCGATGGGCAGACGGTGTCGATCGCCCACGACGGCAAACAGCTTTTGCTCGATTCCGGCGTGCTCGATGCAGTGAAGCAGTTGTCGCGCGCCCTCGATACGGCGTCTCCGACCTATGGGCAGGCGGGAGTCGGTGCGGCGGTCGACAAGATCGACTCGGCGTTCAACGCGGTGCAGTCGCTCGTGGGTGACGTTGGCGCGAAGGGCAAGCAGCTCGACAATGCGCAGGCGAATCTCGACGCATACAAGACCAATCTCACGACCTTCTCGTCGAATCTCTCGGATATCGACGTCGAACAAGCGGTGACGGAGCTGACCAACCGGCAGGTTGCATATCAGGCGGCCATGCTCGCGACGAACAAGGTTATGGGCCTCAATCTCACGGACTATCTCAGATGAAGCAATTGAAGCTGGTCGGCGATGAACCATCGATCCTGTCGGTTCACTCCGATTTGTTGGGCGAGCTTCGCGTTCGTTCCGCCGACACCCTCTTCTTTCAGTCGGGTTTGTTTGGGTTTCCAGAGTGCCGGCGATTCGCGCTGGTTCGCGCTGAGCGCGATGGCCTGTTCTGGCTTCAGTCTATAGAGTACCCCACGCTCGTCTTCCTGCTCGTGGATCCGTTCGCCGCGGTGACCGGCTACTCCATAGACGTCGCACCGTCTCAGCTCGCGGAGCTCGGGGCCTACCGCCCTGCCGACATCGGACTTCTCTCCGTTGTGACGCTTCCCACCGGCGTAGACGACCTGCCGACCGCGAACCTCCAGGGTCCGATCGCGATCAACTTTGCCACGCGGAACGCGAAGCAGCTCGTGCTCAGCGAAACGGACTTTGGTGTCCGTGTCCCCGTCGATCTCAAGCAGCTGACCTCCTGAAACGCGGGTTCCGAACCGGAATTAAAGTCGGAGCGCCCACCGCCGATAATGATTAGCAGCGGCGACTGAGACCAGACGGCGCTTTGGAGCACGGACGCTCCGACTAACGTTCACGGAGGAACACTACAATGCGTATCAACACGAATGTCAGCGCGATTCAGGCGTACACCAGCCTCGGCCGCGTCCAGAATGCGGTCACCGATTCGATGGCCAAGCTGTCTTCCGGTCTTCGTATCAACAAAGCGTCTGATGACGCCGCTGGCCTCGGAATCGCCAACACGCTTCGCGCTGGAAACCGCGCCCTGAGCCAGGCCGCGAAGAACGCGGAGCAGGCGTCGGCGATGTTGAACGTCACGGAAGGCGGTACGTCGGCGATCGAAAGCATTCTCGAGCGTATGAAAGAGCTCGCAGCGCAGTCCGGTTCGGCCAACTCCGGCGACCGCGTACAGCTGCACGCTGAGTTCAACACGCTCCGCACGGAAATCACGCGTATCACGAACGTGACCGACTACCAAGGCAACAAGCTGATCGACGGCAGCATGGGCAGCAAGCTCGACGTCGTCGGCAACTACACGTTGGACAACGACGCGAACGTGCAGGCGAGCACGATCACTGCGGCCGGTGCCAAGGCCGGCACGTACACCGTCGGCTTCATCGACGGAACGCATCTCAAGATGACGGACGCCCTCGGAAACGTGCAAGTTGCTGTGGTTGCGGCCGGCACGGGCATCCAGCAGATCAATTTCTCCCAGTTCGGCATCTCGTTCAAAACCTCGGCGACGTTCGACGCGAGCGTGAGCGGCACGTCGGGTAACGCCGCGACGGTGAAGGTTATCGCCGGTACCACAGGTGCAGACTTCCTCGTCAGCGCCAGCGCTGGTGCCTACGCCACGAACGATCTCGTGTCGCTGGCTTCCGCGATCGACCTGACCACGGGCGCTTCTGGCTTGAACATCGCCGCGTCCGATCTGACCACCCAGGCCGGCGCACAGGCAGCTCTTGCCTCGCTCGATACCGCGCTCGGCACCGTCAACACCGCGCTCGGCACGATCGGCGCTGCGCAGAGCCGTATCGGCTTCGCGCTCGACACCACCAAGACGGCGATTGCGAACTTCGCCGCGGCTGAGTCCACCATCCGCGACGTCGACATGGCCGAGGAGATGACCAACTTCTCCAAGAACCAGATCCTTGCCCAGGCCGGTACGGCGATGTTGGCCCAGGCGAACCAGTCCGGCCAGAGCATCCTGAAGCTCTTCCAGTAGGCTTTCCGAAGAAGGGTCCCAAAGGCGGCGAGGAACACTTTCCTCCCGCCTTTGGGTTTTTCGGTTAACCTGCCGATACTCTGACCTAGGAAACGCATTCGCATGACATAGGAGGGTAGGACCATGACATCCCCAGTCGGCCAAGTCAGTGGGCTCGCCAGCGGCATCCAATGGCGCGACATGATCGATCAGATCATCTCGCAAGAATCCGCGACGAAGCTCAATCCGATCACCGCGCAGCAGGCTGCAAGCAAGACGCAGCAGGCGGCGTGGAAGAGTTACGCCGACGTCGTTGCCAGCCTGCGTGATGCCGCGGGCAAGCTTCGCGATGGCGTGGGCTTCGGCGCATTTCAGGCCACGGCGAGCGCGAGCCCGACCACCGGCCGCACACTTGTCTCGGCGACCGCGAGCTCGGGTGCCATTGCGGCCAATTACAAGGTCGAAGTGCTGGACGTCGCGCGCGCCGAGAAGCTGGGCGGCGGCAATGTCGCTGACGTATCCATTGCGCTGAACCTTGCTGGAGATGTGTTCGTGGGTGGTCGAAAGATGTCGGTCGTTGCCGGCGATTCGTTGTCGGCCATTCGCGACAAGATCAATGCGCTCAACACCGGTCCGTCCGCGTCACACGTCAGCGCGTCCATCCTGACCGTGTCGTCCGGCGTCAACCGTCTGGTCGTGACGAGCAATGTTACCGGATCCGCCGGCATCGAGCTCGTGGAGAACGACGGCACTTCGGTGCTGTCGAACCTGGGCCTGGTCAGCGCGAGCCTCGAGGCCAACACGATTGGCGCCAACGCGAGAAGCTACGGTTTCAGCACGACGACGACGCCCCTCGGTACAGCGCTCGCGGCGACAATGCCCGCGGCCGGCAGCTTCAAGGTGAATGGAAACCGCGTGGACGTCGACTTGAGCCAAGACTCACTCGCCGCGATCGCCGGAAAAATCAACGCAGCCGCGGGCGCGAATACGGCCACCGTCTCATCGGAAGTCGTCAATGGCTCGACCGTCTCGCGTTTGATCGTCAATGGCACCGTCACGACGAATCCGGATGACGGCGCGCCTGCCGAATCCGTGAGCACGCAGACGCTTCAGCAGCTGGGCTTTCTCAGGAACGTTCGTGGCCCGGGCATGCAATTGCTCCCGCCGTCGGACGCCAGTCTGAAGATCGACGGCATTCCCGTGACGCGCAGTACGAATACGATTTCCGACGCGCTCGCCGGCGTGACACTGACGCTGCAGGGAGTGGAAATCGGCACGGCCGTCGACCTGTCCGTGACGCGCGATACCTCGGCCGCCGTTTCTGCGGTGAAGGCCTACGCCTCCGCGTACAACAGCGTTTCGTCGTTTGTCGCGATCAATACCGCGGCGAAAGGTCCTCTGGCGTTCGACAGCGCGATCAGGAGTACCCTGCGCCAGTTCAAGACCGCATTGCTGAGTGACGTCGTCGGCCTCCAGAACACGACCTACACGAACGGTCCGCTGGTTGGCCTCGCGCTGGACAAGAGCGGCCAATTGCAAGTCGATCAGACGATGCTGCAAGCAGCGCTGACGGCGAGCCCGGATGAAGTGAAGTCGCTATTTGCGACCGCGGGATCATCGACGCTTCCGGCGATCAAGTACATGGCGGCGACGACTGCCACGCAACCCGGTACCTACGCCGTTTCCGTGACACAGGCGGCATTGACCCCGGCTGCCACGAGCGGCGCGTTGGTCGGTGCGTACGGCAATGCGGCGGTAGCGAACAAGATGAGCGTGACCGACAGCTTCTCGGGCAAGACGAGCACGATTACGCTCGACGACATTGACACGGTCTCGACGATCGCGTCGAAGTTGAACGTCGCGTTCGGCGGAGATGGCCTTCGCGTCGGTGCCAGTGTGGTGGGTGGAAACCAGCTCCAGCTCAGTGGAAGCCAATACGGAACAGCCGCCAGCTTCACGCTCTCCTTCTACCTCGACGCCCTGGTCGTACCAAATCAACTCGGCTTCAATCCGGCGACGTTCACCGGCACCGACGTGGCTGGGACGATCAACGGCAAAGCCGCTGTCGGCGCGGGGCAACTGCTTACGGCGTCGCCCCCTGTTTTCGGCGACACCAACGTCGCAGAAGGACTGTCTGTTCTGTACACGGGCACGACGCCGCCGGCGTCATCGAACGTCACGTACGTCCTGGGACTCGGCGGAATGATGTTCGGGGCGTCGGATCCGATGATGCAGTCCGGCGACGGCCAGATTCAGTCCGCGCAAGACTCGCTTCAATCGCGAATCGATTCGCTGGGCAAGCGTGCCGACACCGTTCAGGCCAGGCTTGATAACGAACGGGCCCGCCTCACGAAGCAGTTTACCGCCATGGAAACGGCCATCTCGAGGCTGCAGGCTCAGGGCAATGCCTTGACGAGCCAGCTGAATGCGCTTCAGCAGTCGAACAAGTAAGCCGATATTCAAGTCATGAGCTACTCAAGCTATTCCTCACAGGCGAACGCATACCGCGAACGCGAGATCAACTCGGCTTCACCCGCCCGGCTTGTCGTCCTGGTCTATGACGCGGCGCTGGCGAACATGCTGCGAGCTCGGCGCTCGCTGCAGTCCGGTGACATCCGAGAGCGTGTGTCGAGCGTCGGGAAAGCTCGCGATGCGATCATGGAGCTCGTCGTCACGCTCGATACGGACCGTGGCGGCGAAATTGCCCGCAACCTCAAGTCACTCTACGCGTTCATTCTGAGCGAGTTGAGCGATGTCGTTCCGAGCCCGGACGCCGTTCGGCTGGAACGCGTCATCAAGATTGTCACCGACCTTCGTAGCGCGTTCGACACGATCGCCAACGACGCAGCCCGAGTGACGGCGGCCTGATGTCCGCCGTCGGCAGGAGCGCGCTCGCGCTCCACGTGGCTGCGGCGAGACGCCTGCTCCGGGAGCTCGAAGAGCAGGCTGAAACGGCGCTCCATTCCCTCGATGTCGAGAATGGCGATGAGTTCCTCACCGCGATCGCTGGACGCGATCAGATCCTCTCGCAGCTCGACGTTGTGGTGGAGGCGGTTACCCACGAGCGCGCGAACGGCGGCGGCGCGCACGAGGACGACGGCGAGACCGGACAGCTCCTGGCGGAGATCGCGCGGGCGGCCGCGGCGGCAATGGAGTCTCACGAGAACCTTGTCGCCAAAACGCGGCGCGAGCGCGATCGTCTCGCCGGCGCCTTGCACCAATGCGCTCGTCCGGATGCTGTCGCCAACCAGTACGCGTTGGCGTCCAAGTCTCCGCCGCTCACGCTTTCGGTCACGGGCTGAGCGATCATGGCCCATCCGCGAATTGAATCCGATGCCGCTGACAAGCGACAGCCACTCACTGGCGCCGAGACGCCCATGGTGACTCCCACCGGGCTGCCTGTGGTCGATCCGAGCATTCCGGAGCGGTACGAGCTGCTGCTGAGCAAGCTGTCGCGCGCGGAGCGCGAGCTGGAGAGCAGCGACGTGGCGGGTCGGAGCGGCCATCTCGAGGACGCCTCGGGCATTGTCTTCGATCTTCTCTACAGCCTCGACTACAAGCATGGGGGCGAGCTGGTGCCCCGCTTGGCGGCTTTGTACGGGTATATCGGAAACGAGTTATTGAACGTTGGACGGACCGGAGATCGCGTACAATTAGCACATCTTCGCGACATGATAACGACACTACGTCAATCATGGTATGGCGGCGGAGCAGCGAGCTGAGGCATTTGAGCGTCGTGTTTATCGCTCAGTATTAAAGGTTTAGTGGGGTAGTCCGATACTCATTGGCGGAGGCAACAACATGCAAATTTATCCGAAGCATACCGGACCGCTGCGTCCGGAAACGACCCGCAACACGCCAATCGACAGCCCGGTGACCTCGCCGATCCGTCCTGCGGCGCCCGCCCCGTCTTCGGCCGATCGGTCGGACAAGGTGGAGATTTCGAACGCTGGTCGCGCCCTTTCGGCGCGGAGCGATTCGCTGGCACCGGCATCTGCTGGGGCCGACCGGACGTCGACCATTCGTGGCCGCGTTCTGAACGGAGCGTACGACACACTGGAGGTTGTTGACGCGGTGGCGCGCCGACTCCTCGACAGCGGGGATGCTTGACCCCTCACCGAACCTACCTACACGAGCTGTAGCTAAATGAAGTTCCTCGTCGTCGATGATTCGCTTACGATGCGACGCATCATTATCAACGCGCTGGAGCGCATCGGGTACACCGATGCGATCGAAGCGAGTGATGGGCACGAAGCGCTGAACCGCTTCGACGCCAGCATCGGCTTTGTCATCACCGATTGGAACATGCCCCAGATGAGCGGCCTCGACTTCGCGCGTGCCGTGCGGGCGACACCGAGCGGACAATCGGTTCCAATCCTGATGGTCACCACGCGCGGCGCGCGCGAAGACATCGTCGCCGCCGTCGAAGCTGGTGTCAACAACTACATCCTCAAACCCTTCACGCCCCTGGTGCTCAAAGAGAAGATCGATCGTCTCTTGGCAAGCCTGGGCGCGGCCGCGTAAGGAATTTCTCATGAGACCGCCGCAGGAGTTGCTGTACGATTCGGAAGCATCGTTGCGCCTCGTCGATCATGCGATCGAAGAGTTGAGTGCTTCCGGCGCGGAGCTCGATCACGAAGCCCGAGGATTCCTCGAGCACGTCATGGCGCAACCCGGCGGCTTCGCCGAACTGTCGCGAACGCTGCTGCGCGCCTACGCGGAGACCGCGGGGATCGTGGTGCGCTTCCGTGAAAGTGCCGGAATGCTCGACAGCGGCGGACTCGACAAGCTTCACCTGATGCATGGACGGCTCGCCGAGGTCACGTCGGCCACCGAAACGGCGGCGACGGACATTCTCAATACGGTCGGCCGCGCCACGCAACTGGTCGAAAAGCTCGACGTCGCTCCGACGGTCACCGACGCTGAGCGGCACCTCATGGCCGCCTCGCTTCGCGAGGAGCTGGGCAACCTGTCGAACCATCTCCAGTTTCAGGACGTCACCTCACAGCAACTCGCGCATATCGCCACGCTGCTCTCCGATATGCGGACCCGGATCTCTCAGGTCGTGGCCATCTTCGCGCCGCCGGCGGTGACATTCGCGAAAGCGGAAGACGAATCGACGCGGGATGCTCGCGCCACCTCCGCTGCCGTCGTCGCGATCGCATCCGGTGCACAGCCCCCTCAGCAGGCGTTGGCCGACGCGATCTTCGCCGTCAAGACGGAGCGCAAGACGGCCTGATCGTCCACGACCCCCGATCCACCCGCGGCCCGCCGATGACGTTCATCGCGGGCCGCTCGGCTGTCGCGGACCGCGTAACCCTTGCCATTCGTTTTCCTGTCCGCTAGCTGTCAGGGCGACTCTCTCGGTCGGAGAGCCCGTTCGAGTTGTCGACTCGTCATTCCAGATTTGGAATAAGGAGCGTGCGGCGCACCCATGACGAACCCCGTGTTACACGCACGCCAGGTGTGGGCGCCGAGCGTCATCGTGATCTCCGGATCGAGTGGGCTCCTCGGCTCGGCGGTGACCCGTTCGCTCGAACGACAGGGACACACCGTGCGCCGACTCGTGCGCCGTCCGGCGCGGACCGTGGATGAGATCTCGTGGGACCCGGAACACGACACCATCGACGCGACTCGATTCGACGGCGTGACGGCGGTGATCAACTTCGCCGGCGAGAACCTGGCACAGCGGTGGACCACCAGCGTCAAACGCCGCATCCGCGAGAGCCGCGTCGCGAGCACGCGCCTACTGGTCCGCACGATCACCGCTCTCAACCCCAAGCCAAGCGTCTTTTTGAGCGGGTCGGCGATCGGCGTTTACGGCGATCGTGGAGACGATATTCTCGAGGAGACGAGCTCCCTCGGCACTGACTTTCTCGCCTCGGTTTGCCAGGATTGGGAAGCGGCGACGGCACCCGCAGCCGACGCCGGCATCAGAGTTCTCGCACTTCGGACCGGGCTCGTCCTGGCCCGGGACCGCGGCGTCCTCGCCAAGTTCCTCCTCCCGTTTCGACTCGGCATTGGCGGACGCCTGGCGAGTGGCGATCAATGGATGAGCTGGATTGCCCTCGCCGACTACGTGGAAGCGATCGCATTTCTGATCCGACATGAGTCGTTCGCCGGGCCGGTGAATCTCACGGCACCCACTCCGGTCACGAACGCGGAGTTCGCGCGCACGCTCGGGCTTGTCCTGCGGCGTCCCGCAATCATCCCTGTGCCGCGGTTCGCTCTCAAGCTGGCGATGGGCGAGATGATCGAAAGCACGGCCCTCGCCAGCCAACGCGTGCGGCCGCGGCGGCTGTTGGAGAACGCATTCGATTTCCGGTCGCCGACACTGGAAGCGGCGTTGAGGAGCGCGCTGCACGCGCCCCTCACCGT
>Ga0193712_1000202_pt1 | contig 10499 bp, 3 predicted proteins | sample H3a1metaG_FD_143053 | JGI IMG/M metagenome (GOLD analysis project Ga0193712, IMG submission 143053) | Soil microbial communities from a riparian zone of the East river system, Colorado, United States - H3a1 | ecosystem: Environmental > Terrestrial > Soil > Riparian zone | place: USA: East River... | reverse complement strand
GCGTCGTGTTTGCGTTGTTTGCGCCCCACTTCTTCACGGCCGACAACCTGTTGAACGTGACGCTTCAGGCGTCGATCACAGCAATCATCGCCGCGGGGATGACGTTCGTGATTCTGACGGCGGGGATCGACCTGTCCGTCGGCTCGGTCGTCGCGCTGTCCGGGATCGTCGCGACCGGGACGCTCAAGATGGGATTACCGCCCGTCCTCGCTTTGCCGTCGGCGGTTCTTGCGGCGCTTGCGTTCGGCGCGCTCTCCGGCGGGATCGCGGGCGCGCTCGTCGCGCGCTTTTCCGTCGCGCCGTTCATCGTCACGCTCGCGCTCATGACCGTCTGGCGCGGAGTCGCGTTCCTTGCGACCGGGGGGCGGCCGGTCTGGGATCTTCCCGCGTCGTTTGGCACGCTCGGCGGAGCCAGGCTCCTCGGCATTCCGCACCCGACGATCCTGATGGCCGCCGTCTTCGTCACCGCGCACGTCGCCCTCACGAAGACGCGATTCGGGCGTCACGTCGTCGCCGTCGGCGGCAATGCCGAAGCCGCGCGCCTCGCCGGAATCGACACCCGCCGTGTCGTCGCTTCGGTCTACGTCGTGTGCGGCGTGCTGGCGGCGGGTGCCGGCGTGCTCCTGGCATCGCGAATGAATTCCGGCCAGCCGAACGCCGGCTTGATGTACGAGCTCGACGTCATCGCCGCGGTCGTCGTCGGCGGGACCAGCCTGTCGGGCGGCCGGGGGTCGATCGTGGGGACGCTTCTCGGCGCGATGCTGATCGCCGTGCTCAGGAACGGCCTCAATCTGCTCGACGTGAACTCGTACGTGCAGCAAGTCGTCGTCGGCGTCGTCATTCTTCTCGCTGTACTGCTCGATCCGGCTCGGCGGAGGGCTTGATGAGGGGGACACTCTCTTTTTTCTTGCAACGCTCTCCGGATACCGCGTTGCGGGGAAAAAAGAGAGTGTCCCCTCCTTGGAGGGGGTATCGATGTCAATTCGAATGATGGCGTTGGCCGCGCTGCTTGCCGTCGCGTCCGTGCGCGCCGAGTCGAACGTGGACAAGGTGGCGACCCGGCTCGCGACGCTGACCGAGCTGTCGTACGACGGCTGGAAGGCCAGCCCCGATATCGTGAAGGGGCACATCGAGGGAGAGGGTCCGGCGCGACCCGATTTCGACGACTCCTCGTGGAGCACGCTTGCGATCGACGAGAGCATCCGCCCCGACTCGTGCTGGCTCCGGCGGACGATCGTCCTCCCCAAGACGTACCTGGGGCGCCCCGTCGCGGGGGCCGCGCGCTTCAAGGTGTCGGTCGACGACGCCGGCTATCTCTGGGTCAACGGAGTAAGCAAGGGGTACTTCGCCTGGGACGGCGATTTCGAGCTGACGACGGACGCGAAGCCCGGCCAGACGTTTGCGATCGCGATCAAGGCGATCAACACCGGAGGGCCGCTGCGATTGCTGCGCGCGCAAGTGAGCCTCGGCGGGGCCGACGAGGGAAGCGCGGCTCTCCGGCAGCAGGTGTCGGACCTCGCGCTGTCGTTGCGGGTCGGACAAAAGCTGCTGAGCTTCGACACCTATCAAACCAACGCGCGGAACAAGGTCGATCCCAAGATCGACCGCTCTCCCATAAAGCGCGCCGAGAAGGAGCGGCTGGGTGCCCTCCTCCAGGAGATCGCCGGGCACGTGGACGCGGACGCGTTGGAGCGCGGCGACGTGGACCGGTTTACCGCGTCGGTCGCGCGCGCCCGCCGCGAGCTGGCGCCGATCGGAGCGTTCGCGAAGAAGTTCACCCTGTATCTTGACGCCAACGCGCACATCGACGCGGCCTGGCTCTGGCGCGAGCGCGAAACCGTCCAGGTCGTCCGCAACACGTTCTCGTCGGTCATGAACATGTTCGACGCACGCTCCGACTTCACGTACACGCAAAGCAGCGCCGCTTACTACGACTGGGTCGAGCGAACCGACCCCGCGCTGTTCGCCAAGATCCAGGCCAAGGCGAAAACCGGGCGATGGGAGGTCATCGGCGGCATGTGGGTCGAGCCCGACTGCAACCTTCCGTCGGGGGATTCGTGGGCGCGACACCTGCTGTACTCGAAGCGTTACTTCCGGTCGAAGCTGGGGGTGGACGTCACGATCGGATGGAACCCCGACTCGTTCGGCTACAACGCGAACATCCCGCAGCTGTACCGGAACGCCGGCATCGACGCGTTCATCACGCAAAAGATCGGCTGGAACTCCGACAATGTCTTCCCGCACCGCGTCTTCTGGTGGGAGGCGGCGGACGGCTCGCGCATCCTCACCTACTTCCCGTTCGACTACGTCAACGAGGTGGACGATCCCTTCCGGCTCGTGGACTGGGTGCGGCAGTTCGAGGCCGGCACCGGGTTTTCGAAGATGCTCGTGCTGTTCGGCGTCGGGGACCACGGCGGAGGGCCATCGCTCGAGATGTTGAAGCGCGCGGACCGGCTGGCGACGCTCGACGTCTATCCGAAGATCGAGTACGGCACCGTCGGGAAGTACCTGGCGTGGCTTCGCTCGCAGGATCTCACCAAGGTCCCGGTCTGGAAGGACGAGCTGTACCTCGAGTACCACCAGGGCACGTACACGACCCAATCGCGGATGAAAGAGCAGAACCGGAAGAGCGAGGTCCTGCTGACCAACGCCGAGAAGTTCGAAACGCTGGCGACGCTTGCGGGCGGGCGGTACGACGGCGCCGCTCTGGAGGAGGCCTGGCGCAACGTCCTCTTCAACCAGTTTCACGACCTCCTCCCCGGCTCGGGGATCCGGGAGATCTATCTCGACGCCGCCGAGCGCTACAAGGCGGCGGGGGAGATCGGCCATCACGAATTGGACCGCGCGCTCGCCACGATCGCAGCCCAGGTGGACACGTCGAAAGCGACGGGAACACCGGTCCTCGTCTTCAACCCACTTGCGTGGGAGCGCACCGACGTCGTCCGCGTGACACTGCCGGGCGAGGGCGCGGGCGACTGGGCGGTGTTCGACGCGAAAGGAAGCGAAATCCCGTCGCAGATCGTGGGCGGCGGCCGGTTCGCGCGCGACATCCTGTTCGTCGCCGGAAACGTTCCCGCTTTGGGGTATGCGACCTCCGACCTCAGGCCGCGGCCGCCGGCGGTCGCGCACTCCCCGCTGTCGGTCTCGAAGGAACGGATCGAAAACCGGATCTTCAACGTCCAGCTTGACGCATCGACCGGCTGGGTCACGAGCATCGTGGACAAGCGCACGGGGCGCGAGGTGCTCGCCGGTCCGGCGAACCGCTTGCAGCTCCTCGAAGACACCCCGTCCGCGTGGGACGCCTGGAATATCGGCCTCACCGGGACCGAGTACCCGTCCACCGTGCGCAAGGTCGAGGTCGTCGAGTCGGGCCCCGTTCGCGCCGTTTTACGCGTGACGCGCGATTACCTGAAGCCCGGTGTCAAGAAGGACTACCCGACGGAAGACTTCCCCTCGTCGTTCTTCACGCAAGACGTCGTCCTCTACGACGGTCTCGACCGGATCGACTTTACGACCGAGGCCGACTGGTGGGAAGAGCACACGATGCTCAAGGTCGCCTTCCCGGTGGCCGTGTCCGATTCCAAGGCCACGTACGAGATTCCGTTCGGCTCGATCGAGCGATCCACGGGATCGAGCGACCCGTGGGAGAAGGCCAAGGTCGAAGTCGCCGCCCAGCGCTGGGCCGATCTCTCGCAGGACGATTACGGCGTCAGCCTGTTGAACCGCGCAAAGTACGGCCACGACATCAAGGGATCGACGATCCGGTTGTCGCTGCTTCGCTCGCCGAAGTGGCCCGACCCGACCGCGGATCGCGGCAAGCACACGATCGAGTACGCCTTGTACCCGCACGCCGGCCGGTGGCGCGACGCCGCGACCGTGCGCCGCGCGGCCGAGTACAACACGCCCCTCCTCCCGGTCGTCGTCAGCCGCCACCCGGGAGAGCGTGCCGGCCTGGCTTCGCTGGTGAGCCTTGCGCCCGAGCGTTTCGTGCTCACGACGATCAAGAAGGCCGAGGACTCCTCCGCTTGGATCCTCCGTTGGTACGAAACACGTGGGGAAGGCGGGACCGCCGAGGTCACGCTACCCTTTACGCCGAAGCGCGCCGTCATGACGAGCTTCCTCGAGGAGGATGGAGCACCCGTCCCGTTCGAGAAGAACGTACTCAAGGTGCCGACGCGCGGAAACGCGATCGTGACCGTCAAGGTGGAACGATGACCGATACCAAGCCCGCACTCGATCCCGGGATGATTCTCCAGACGGCCTTTAGCTTCTGGTCGTCCAAGGTGCTGCTGACCGCCGTCGAGTTCGGAGTCTTTACGACGCTGAAGGAGCGCAGGCTCACCGGAGCCGAGCTCGGCGGGGAGCTTAGCCTCCACCCCCGCGGCATCGCCGATTTCTTCGACGCCTTAGTCGCCATGAAGATCCTCGACCGCGAAGGCGCCGGGCCGAAGTCCCGCTATGCCAACACCCCCATGAGCTTGCTGTATCTCGACCGGAACAGCCCGCGCTACGTCGGTGGCATCCTCGAGATGTTGAACGCGCGCCTCTTCAAGTTCTGGAACGATCTGCCCGAGGCGCTCAAGACCGGCAAGCCGCAAAACGAGACCAAGCACGGCGAGAAGGGGATTTTCGAGACGCTCTACGCCGAGCAGTCCAAGCTCGAGCAGTTTCTCGGCGGCATGACCGGGCTGTCCCGGATCAACTTCCAGGCCTTCGCCGAGAAGTTCGATTTTTCGAAGTACAAGACCCTTTGCGACGTCGGCGGCGCGACCGGGTTGCTCTGCACCGAGGTCGCCAAGAAGCACGCCCACCTCCGCTTCGTGTCGTTCGATCTTCCGGTGGTCGAGCCGATCGCGAAAAAGCACATCGCGGCCCTCGGCCTCGCCGACCGGGTGTCCACCGCGTCGGGGGACTTCTTCAAGGACCCGCTGCCCAAAGCGGACGTCATCACGATGGGGATGATCCTCCACGACTGGAATCTCGAAAAGAAACGCCATCTCATCCGCGCGGCCTATGAGGCTCTGCCGCCGGGGGGCGCCCTCGTCGCGATCGAGGCGCTGATCGACGACGCGCGCCGCGAGAACCTCTTCGGGCTGCTGATGTCGCTCAACATGCTGATCGAGTTCGGCGACGCCTTCGACTACTCCGGTGCCGACTTTGCCGGCTGGTGCGCCGACGCGGGATTTGTGCGGTTCGAGGTGATCCACCTCGCCGGCGCTTCCAGCGCGGCCGTCGCGTACAAGTGATCCGCGCATCCTGCGCAACAATCCCGGCCGACCCGCGTAAAACCCCGGCATGAAGATCCTCGCCGCCTGCGCTCTCGCCGCCGTGGCCGCCGCGTCGCCCGCCGGAAAGGTCGGCGTCGACGTTGCGGGTATGGATCGCGCCGTCGTCCCGGGCGTGGACTTTTTCGCCTACGCGAACGGCGGATGGCTGAAGAAGACCGGGATCCCGCCGGACCGGGCGTCCTACGGCACGGGCGCCATCGTCTCGGAGCTGACCGAGCGGAGAACGCAGGAGCTGATCCAAGACACGGCGACGGGGAACGCCAAGGCGGGCTCGGAAGCGCGAAAGGTCGGGGATTACTACACGACGTTCATGAACGAAACCGCCATCGAGACGGCGGGCATCCGCCCGCTGAAGCCGCAGCTCGACCGCATCGCCGCCATCAAAGACCGCGTGGGGCTGGCGCGCTGTCTGGGTTCGACCCTGCGCGCGGACGTCGACGCGATGAATTCGACCAACCTCTACACGGACAACCTGTTCGGCCTGTGGGTCGCGCAAGACCTGGACGATCCCACGCACAACGTCCCGTTTCTCCTGCAGGGCGGTCTCGGCATGCCGGATCGGGACTACTACCTCGATCCGTCTCCGAAGATGGCCGAGATCCGCACCAAGTACCGGGCGCACATCGCCGCCGTCTTCAAGCTCGCGCGGTTCGCCGACGGCGACGCGCGGGCGGCGCGCGTGTTCGATCTCGAGACCCGCATCGCCCAAGTTCATGCGAGCCGGGAAGAGTCGGGGCACGTCAAGAAGGGGAACAACCACTGGAGCCGCGCGGAGCTTGCCGCCCGCGCTCCCGGGCTGGACTGGGAGGTGTACTTGGCGGCGGCCGGGCTCGACCGCGCGCCGACCTTCGTCGTCTGGCAGCCGGCCGCGGCCACGGGCATTGCCGCCCTCGTCGGGAGCAAGCCGCTCGACGCTTGGCAGGACTACCTGGCGTTCCATGCGGTCGAGCACATGGCGGCCTACCTCCCCAAGGCGTTCGTCGAAGAGTCGTTCGCATTCCACGAGACGGCGATCTCCGGAGTGACGCGCTTGCGCGATCGCTGGAAGCGCGCCGTGGACGACACGAGCCACGTGCTCGGCGAGGCCGTCGGCAAGATGTACGTGGCCAAGTATTTCTCGGCGGACGAGAAGGCGCGGGCCCGCGAGATGGTGGCCAACATCCTCATCGCGTTCGGCAAACGCATCGACCGGTTGGCCTGGATGAGCGCGGAAACCAAGGCGAAGGCCAAGGCCAAGCTCGCCGTGCTCAAGGTCGGCGTCGGCTATCCCGACAGGTGGCGCGATTATTCCGGCCTCGAGGTCGTGCGCGGCGACGCTTTCGGAAACGCCCAGCGCGCCGAGATGTTCGAGCTGATGCGCAACCTCGCGAAGCTCGCGCAACCGGTGAACCGGTCGGAGTGGGTGATGAACCCGCAGCTGGTCAACGCGGTCAACCTCCCGGCGATGAACGCGATGAATTTTCCCGCCGCGATCCTGCAGCCGCCGTACTTCGATCCGAATCGTCCGATCGCCATGGATTACGGCGCGATCGGCGCCGTCATCGGTCACGAGATCAGCCATAGCTTTGACGACGAAGGCGCGTTGTTCGACGCCACAGGCAAGTTGAGCAACTGGTGGACGCCGTCGGACTTCCAGCACTTCGAATCGGCCTCCGCGGCGCTCGTGGCGCAGTACGACGCCTACCGCCCGTTTCCCGACGTAGCGCTGAACGGGAAGCAGACCCTGGGAGAGAACATCGCGGACGTAGCGGGATTGGCCGCCGCCTACGACGCCTACAAGCTCGCCCTCGGGAACGCAGACGCGCCCATCGTGGACGGCCTGTCCGGAGACCAGCAGTTCTTCATCAGCTTCGCGCAGAGCTGGCGCCGGAAGTCGCGCGAGCCGGCGCTGCGGCAGCAGGTGGTCGTCGATGCCCACGCGCCGGCCCCCTATCGCGCGGTGACGGTCCGTAACATCGATGCTTGGTATGCGGCCTTCGACGTCAAGCCGGGGCAGGCGCTCTACCTCGACCCGAAGGATCGTGTCAGGATCTGGTGAGCGCGGCACCGCCGACGGACCGTTAATATTACAATTCTTGATCTCGCTGCCGGTGAAGCAGGTTGTTCGGTCCCCGCCGAACCCCCGGTGCAACATTCCCGTCTTGACTTGGACAGCCCCGCCTGTATTTAGTAGCAGGTACTTTCGGTGCGGCCGTGCGCTGAGGGCCGCCTGTATTGAAGGGGCGTGGGGACGCCACAACATCCGTGATGGACAGCTCGGGATTGCCGACGCTGCGCAGGGAAAGGAATACCGCTTTGAGCAGACGCCTCGCCATCGGGTTTCTGACAGGTGTCGTGGCGCTCCTGCCGATCCTGACGGCGCCGCCTGCGAACGCGCAGAGCGGAACCGTCGTCGCCTCCGACAACTTCAATCGGCCCGACGAGACCCCGTTTGCGGTGGGCGGAAACTGGGGACGCACCATCGCGGGCAACTACGACGGCAATTCGAATCTGACCGGCAACCAAGTCACGAGCGTGTCGAAGGAAGGGATCTACTACTGGCAGGGAGCCGGGACCTTCGATCCGACCCGACAATTCGCACGGCAGCGGGTGGTACAGAAGAACGGCGAGCTGGGACTCGTCCTGCTCGGAGGCGCGAACCAATCGATCATGGTCGCGTGGGGCCCGCCGGGTGTGGGCGACACGGTCTACATCTATTGGTATTCAAACGGCGTCGATCGCGGCCAGCTGGCGACCGGACCCGCCACGCTGACGAACGGGGACATCATCGAAGCCGTCCTCGAGGGCGGCGTCATCTACGCGAAGGTCAACGGGGTCACCGTCAAGAGCGTCGCCAACACGACGACGTTGACCACGGGGACGCCGGGGTTCATCACCTATCTCGATCCTAACATCCCGACGCAAGTCTCCATCCTCGACGACTGGGAAGGCGGCACGCCGGTGTCGTACACGATCGACGGGACGATCACGGAAAACGCAGCCGGACTGAGCGGCGTTCTCGTCACCGGCAGCGGTGGATTCAGCGGCAACGCGACGACCGGCGTCGACGGTGCTTACACGATCTCCGGGGTGCCGTCGGGCGCGACCGGAATCGTGCTGACGCCGACCCTCGCGGGGCACACGATGAGCCCGCCGAACCGTACGGTGACGGGCCCCGTCGTCGCCAACGTAGCGGGTGAGAACTTCACGAGCACGCAGAACCTCGGCGCCGCGCTGACCGTCTTCGCTGCGCACGGCAGCGTGACGAAAGACCCGGACCAGGCGACGTACACCATCGGCACGGACGTCACGCTCACGCCGGTTCCCGACGGGGGCTACGCGTTTTCGAGCTGGAGCGGCGACGTGCCCGTGGGGCAGGAGAGCGCCAATCCGCTGCTTGTGACGATGAACCAAGACCGGACGATCACCGCACACTTTTTCGCGCCGGGCGCGGTGAGCGCGGACAACTTCGATCGAGCCGACGAGTCGCCCCTGACGGTGGGTGGCGATTGGCAAAAGGTGCTGAGCGGCGGGTTCGTCAACCTGGCGAACAACCACGTCCTCGGTGCCTCCGGCGAAGCGGTGTACTACTGGCAAGGCGCCGGCGCCTTCGACGACACGCGACAGTTCGCGCGCTCGCGGGTGGTCCAGGCGGGCGGCCAGGTGGGCCTCGTGCTGCTGGGCGCGAACAATCAGGGACTCGTCGTCGCCTGGGGCGGCGGACGGCTCTACATCTATTGGTACCTGAACGGCTCCCACCACGGCGAGCTGGCCAACATCGCGGCGACGCTGCAAGACGGCGACGAGATCGAAGCCGTGCTCGACCAGGGGAAGGTTTACGCCAAGCGCAACGGCGTCGTCGTGACCAGCGTGACGAACACGACGAGCCTGACTACGGGCAAGCCCGGTTTCGAGACGTACCTCGCCGGCGCCATCTTCGACGACTGGGAAGCCGGAACTCCGCCGGTGTATTCGATCAGCGGGACCGTCACCGAAAACGCCGCCGGGTTGAGCGGCGTGCTGGTGACCGCAAGCGGCGGATCGGGCGGCAGCGACACGACGGACATCGACGGCGCGTACACGATCGCGGGGGTGCCCGCCGGCGTTGCGTCGGTCGTTCTGACGCCGTCGCTGTTCGGCCACACCATGAGCCCGTTGACGAGAACCGTCTCCGGCCCCTTGACGGGGGACGTGACGGGCCAGGACTTCACGAGCACGGCGAGCGCCGGCGGCATCCTCACGATCTACGCGACCCACGGAAGCGTGACGCGGGTTCCCGACTTGCCGGCGTACCCCTTCGGATCGGACGTCGCCTTGACCCCCGTCGCGGACGCAGGCTACGTGTTCTTCCGCTGGACGGGCGACGTGCCCGCCGGGCATGAGGCCGATAATCCGCTGCACGTCACGATGAACCAGGACCGAACCATCACTGCGGTCTTCATCTCGGCGGACGTCGTCGCCACGGACGACTTCAACCGGGCCAACGAATTTCCGCTGGCGGTGGGCGGGAACTGGCAGCGTCCGTTGCCCGGCGGACTGGTCAACCTGTCGGGCCAGCAGGTGGCCGGCGCCAACGGGGAAGCGCTGTACAACTGGCAGGGCGCGGGCACCTTCAGCACGACCGAACAGTTCGCGCGCGTGCGCGTGGTGCAGTCGAACGGCCAGGTGGGCCTCATCCTCCTCGGCGCGCCCAATCAGGCGCTGGTCGTCGCGTGGAACAACACCAGTAACGGCGGGACGCTCTTCATCTATTGGTACGCAAACGGGTCCTACCAGGGGAACCTGACGACGTTGTCGTCGGTGATTCACGACGGGGACATCATCGAAGCGCGCCTGGCGGGCGGCACGATCTACGCAAAGATCAACGACGCCGTCGTCGCCACCGTCGCCAACACCACGACGCTTGCGTGGGGCCAGCCGGGGTTCGAGACCTACCTGACCGGCGCCATCTTCGACGACTGGCAGGCCGGTCCGCCGGCTTGCGGGGTTGAAGTCTGCGACAACTTGGACAACGACTGCGACGGCACGGTCGACGACGGCAATCCGGGCGGCGGTGGGGCGTGCGTCACGGGCGAGCCGGGCGTGTGCTCGCCGGGAACGCTGCAGTGCACCTCCGGGGTCTTGGCCTGCGTGCGCAACGTCAGCCCGTCGACCGAGATCTGCAACTCGCTCGACGACGACTGCGACGGCACGGTCGACGAGGGCGGCGCCGGCTGCAACGACGGCGACGCG
>Ga0193712_1000200_pt1 | contig 10558 bp, 10 predicted proteins | sample H3a1metaG_FD_143053 | JGI IMG/M metagenome (GOLD analysis project Ga0193712, IMG submission 143053) | Soil microbial communities from a riparian zone of the East river system, Colorado, United States - H3a1 | ecosystem: Environmental > Terrestrial > Soil > Riparian zone | place: USA: East River... | reverse complement strand
CCACGTGGCTCAACTTGTTCTGCTTCTGGCTGTGGGAGGTGCCGCTCGCGTGGGTGCTCGCCGTCCACTTCGGATGGGGCCCAACGGGCGTGTTCGTCGCCATCACCGTTGCCTTCTCGACGCTCGCCGTGGTGAGCGCGATCCTGTTCCGACGCGGACGGTGGAAGCTACGGCACGTATGACCGGTGGAAGACGTCGTCCCACACGGCGAGCGCCGGCTTGGGATTGAATACGCTGTCGGCGAGCCCCAAGTGGGCGAAGAGGGGCGGCGCCGCCGGAGAGTCGAGGTCGTAGAATGTCAGCTGGAACACGCCCTTGGCCCGAGCGCTGTCGAGCAGCTGCGCCTGGCGGGCGATGTAGCGGGACTGCTCGGCGGGCGATGACACCAACGTATCGAAGCTGACCGAGGACCAACCGCCCTCGACCACGAGCACTGGCTTCGCGGCATCCTGCGCGATGCGGCTGTAGTAGTCGAGCGGTACGTTCTCCGGCTGGGCGAACCCGCCGAGGTAAGGATAGCTCGACAGGCCGATCGCCTCGACAAACGGGAAGTCCGTTAGATCCTGAGCGACCCCCACGTAGGTGGTCCCGCCGCCCAGCCGGCCCCACGCCGTTTCGACTTGCACGCTCACGAACAGCTTGGTCGGCACACCCGCGGCGTTGATTTGTGCCGCCACGGCATTCGCCATCGTCTTGAGCGCCTGATACACGGAGTCGGGAGCCAGCGCCTTGATCAGGTTCGTTTCGGCCCCGAGACCCAGATACTCGGGCTGGATCTTGGTGGCGACGGCGTACACCCACTCTCGATACAGGCGCTGGACGGCGGTGTCGGTGATGCTGCGGCCTAGAGTGACCAGTTCAGGCGCCTCGGCGGCGCGGTTTAACCCGTCGGTCGCATCGACCGTGAAGACGATGGCCAGGTGCTTGGCGCGGTAGTAGTTGGCGAGCGGGACCTCGACCGTGTCGACCGCCTGGGCGGGCGAGTATCCGCCGATCATCGCCGCCCAGGGCGGCGAAACGTGCATGATCGCGGCGTCCGCGTGCGGCACCCAATTGTCGATCGCAGTGATCACGTACGCCGTCGTGCTGTCGAATCGGGGCGGGATGGCCGAGAACCCCATCAGGTACGAGCGCGGCGGCCGGCCAGGGCCGGCGCCGTCTCCACACGCAACGAGGGCGGCGGCGGCGAGGAACGCGAGGGTGCGCTGCACGATACGGCGAATATACATTTGGCCCATGTCTATAGCGTGTTCTGTGTCACTCGCCGTCGCCTTGGCCTCGGCCCAGGCGCCGGTGACCGTCCAGGTCCGAGTCGATTCCGCGCGCCGCGAGGTGGTGATCACCGCGGGTCCCTACCGGTTGCCGGCCAATCCGCCCGGCGCGCACGAGGGGATGGAAGGGATGGCGGGGATGGAGGACGAGCCAGAGGATGTCCTTGTGCAGGAATTCGCCTGGCCGCTGACGACATGGGTGCGCGGATTCCGGCTCGGGATCGTGGACGGCGCCGGACGTCCGCTCCCGCGCGGCCTGATGCATCACATGAGCATGATGAACATCGATCGCCGCGAGGTGGTGTACCCGATCGTCGAGCGGCTGCTCGGCGCGGGTCGCGAGACCGAAGACGTCGTGTTCCCGAGCACGGTCGGGATTCCCCTCAACGCCGGGCACCGCTTGGTGTTGTACATCATGTGGGACAATCAGACGGGGACGGAGGTGCCGGACGCCTATCTCCGCCTCACGCTCCCATGGATCTCTCCCCGGCAGGTGCCGAAGCCGGTCGAGGCACTACCCTTCCTCGTCGATGTGAACTTCAACTTTGGCGGTGGGAACTCGTACGCGGTCCCGCCGGGACGCTCGACGCGCACATACGATTTCTCCGTGCCGCTCGCGGGCCGGCTGCTCGCTGCCGGCGGGCACCTGCACGATTACGGCGCCGGGCTGCGGCTCGTGGACACCAAGTCGGGGAAAACGTTAGTGCGCATCCGTCCCAAGCGGGCCCCGGACGGTCGGGTGCTCAGTATGTCACGTGCGCTGTTCGGTACGCGCGGACGGGGGCCGAAGCTGCGCACCGATCGCATCTATCGTCTGGAGGTCGAGTACGACAATCCTTCGGGGACGCCGGCGCCTCACGTGATGGGCTCGATCGCAGGGCTGTTCGTCCCCGACGACCTGCGGCAGCTGCCAAAGCTCGATCGCGACAACGCGGACTACCGCTCGGACGCGGCGTGGATGGCGCGGATCAAGAGCCGAGGGGGCGAGCATGACTAGCGGACAAGGATCGTCAGCGCGTAGAATACGCTTCGCATGAAGCGACACTGGTTAACTCGCCTATTCGGCGCCTCTCTGGCGCTGTGGTTCGGCCTCGCGATGGTCGGGCCGGAAGTGCACCAGTGCCCGGTCCACGACGTCGCCTCCGTTCCCACCGCTGCGGCACACGCGGCTGGACACGCATCGCACGATGCGCCCCAGGGTCATCAACACTGCACGTGTCCTCAGGCCTGCTGCCCCATCGGCGTCGGCCTCGCGCTCCCCGCGGCATCGGTCCGGTGGAGCGGGCGTGCAGCTGAGATCGCCGATGCTGGGCCCGTGATGCACCGGGTCATTCTGCCCAGTGCCCCTCGCTATCTACTTCCCTTCGCTCTCGCCCCTCCGCACGCGCTCGCATAACTCGAGCGCTCTGTAACACAACTCGAACGCGGTTATCGCCCCTTGCGGAGGGGGACATATGACTATTAGCAGACTACTGTGCTGCTGCGGTTTGCTCGCAGCGGCGCCGCTCGCGTTGAACGACGCCGCGGCTCAGGATCGGGATGTGAGTCTGGCGGAACAGCCGGCCCTCGTCGTCTCGGGCTTCGCCGTCGGTGCAGGGACCTATGATCGAAACCTGGGTCGCAACTCAGCGAGTGGGTCAAAGATCGCCCTGAGCCTGTTTCGCCCATGGTCGGATCATCTGTATTTGTTCGGTCAGTTGACGACGCACCTCGAGCAAGAGGACAGCGGTGAGGCGCAGACGCACGTCGAGATCGACAATCTCATCGTGAACTGGACGCCTCCCGGCGCGTCGGCGCTCACGCTCTCGTTCGGACGCTTCGACGCGCCCATCGGCTATGAGCGCGACGATGAGCCGCTGACGCTGATTCCCACGACCTCGTTCAATTTCGAGCTCGCCCGGCCGGTGAAGTTTACGGGTCTGATGGCGCGCTACACGGTCAACCCGCACGTCCAGCTCATCGGCCTCGTGGCCAACGGCTGGAACGCCGAGGTGGACAACAACTCGGGGAAGACGGCCGGGCTCAAGGTCCTGGTGTTCCCGGCCTCAGGCGTCGCGGTTGGCGCCGCAGCGCTGTACGGCCCTGAGGAAGACGCAACGAACGGCGCGCAGCGGACGCTGCTGTCGGCCGATGCCACGCTGCAACCGGCGCCGAGGTTCGTGTTCCAGGTCGAGGGCAATCGGGGCTCGCAGCGCGACGCGGGAGCGAACCTGACCTGGACGGGGGCCGTGGCGACCGCGTTCTGGCGCGCCACGCGGTCGGTGGGGGTCAGCGTGCGCGGGGAGATCCTCGATGACCAGGGCGGCGTCACGACGGGGACGCCGCAGACCCTCAAGTCGCTGACGATCTCTCCGTGGTACTTCTACCGCGAGGCCCAGGAGGGCGTGTTCTCGAACGTGGAGTTCACGACGTTCCGGCTTCCCGCGTTCTCTCTCCGACCGGCCCTGCGCTTCGATCGTTCCGACCAGCCGTTCTTTGAAGACAAGAACGGCGGATTGCGGCGGTCCAATTTCACGGCGGTCGTCGAGCTGGTCTACCTCTTCTAGGGGGGCACGTGCTCTACGATCTGCGTCGTAGCGATGCGCGAGTGCGGTGGCTGGTCACGTTGCTGCTGGCCACGCTGGGCGTCGCCTACGTGTTCGGGGCGTGGATGGTCGGCATGTATGCCGGCTTCACGCCGCGCTCGGTGGCCGCGACCTATGTCGAGCCCTCGATGATGAACATGTCGATGCCGGCCGAGACGACCACGGTCGTCGAGCACGACGTCACGCTTGAGGACATGGGGCACGAGGAACAGCATCAGGTCGATCGCGCCCTGCTAATCCAAGACACTCACGTTCACGTCCCGATGTACGGCGTCATCGCGGCGCTGCTGTCGATCGTCGCGCTGGGCCTTGCGATCCCGCGGTGGATGGGTTTCGCGCTCATCACGCTGCTGTTCGCTGCGCCATGGCTCGACTTCATGGGGATGTGGCTCACCAAACTTGCCTCGCCCCGCTTCGCCATCGTCACCCTGGCTGGTGGCTGGGCGATGGGGCTGGGATACACGATCGTCGCCGCTCTGGCCTTCTGGCAGATGTGGCGGCCTGAAAAGGGAGCCCAACAATGAGAATCCTGATTCTCGGCGCGGCCGCGGCCGCGCTGCTGCATATCACGCCGACCGTTACGCTAGTGGACCGCTCCGAGGTCGTCGCTCGGCTGCTCCAAGGCGCCGACCGCTTCACCGCGCGAGAAGTGCACCTGAGCTCCAGCGATGAACGGCGCTTGCACGACGCGGCGGGTTGGACCCCACCTGACGACGTGATCACCTTTTACCTCGGCAAACGCGCCGACCAGGTGGACGGGGTGTTGGTGTTCATGCGCGTCGACTCGCCCCACGGCCCCCTCGAGGTCGCGGTCGGGTTCGATAAGGCGGGGGCGATTCGCGGGGTGGAAGTGACCAAGGCCACGGTCGAGACGAAACCCTGGATCGTGGAAGCGCTGCGGGCTGGCCTGACGAGTCAGTATCGGGGCACCGCCGCCAACGCGCCCTCGGCCGCGGCAACCACGGTGAAGGGCAAAGTCGGCATGATGGCCGAGTACATGGCCGAGCTCATCGATCGCGGCGTGGCGCACGCCGGCGCCTCCTACCGGCTCTTCTACCGCTAGGGGCGTCGCGCCCGTTAGGGCGTCGCTCCACCGGCGCAGCTGCCGTCGGCGCCCCGCACCGTCGGGTAAGCGATGCCGAGCTGATCCAGATACGTCTTGTACTTCGCGGGATCGTAGTAGAGCCGGCGCATCGCCGGACGGTAGCGCGCCATGATGTCCTGATTCAGCTCGATGGCGGGCCGGTCCTGCGGCCGGATCAACGGCTGGTAGTGGATGTCCTTCGTCTGGACGTTGCGGAAGTAGTCCCATGCCTGGGTGACGAGCTCCGGCCGGGCGAGCAAGTCCAGGATCGTCATCGCCATGACTTTGGCCCCCGCCGTCGCGCCCTTATGCGCGATGGGCGTGGCCATCGAGATGGCGTTCGCCCAGTTGTGACCCGGCAGACCGGGAATGTTGGATGGGAAGCGCAGCGTGACGGTCGGGACGTTCCAGGAGACGTCGCCGATGTCGTCCGAGCCGCCTCCGGTGCGCTCGTTCGGCTTGAGCGCCGGACGTAGCGTATCGAGGCGGGTGGCCAGCCCGGAGTCCGGGGCGCCGATGTCGCGCTGCAGGGCGTGGGCCAGGCGCTGGTCCGCATCGCTCCACTGGGGCAGGCCGACCTGCTTGATGTTCTCGTACATCGCCTCGGCGATCACCTTGTTGAAGTGCCCGGGCCAGGCGGAGCCGAGGATGCGGACCGACGCGAGGTTCGTGCTCGTCATCATCGCGGCGGCCCGCGCGATGGTGTCGCCGAGAGCGAACATCTCCTGGATGTGCGGATAGTCGAGCTCGCGGAAGTAGTACCACACCGATGCCGTCGGCGGAACGACGTTGGGCTGGTCGCCCCCGTCGCGAATCACGTAGTGGGAGCGTTGCTGCAGGCGCAGGTGCTCGCGCCGGTAGTTCCACCCGATGTCCATGAGCTCGACGGCATCGAGCGCGCTGCGGCCGCGCCAGGGTGCGCCGGCGGCGTGGGCGCTCCGCCCCTGAAACGAGAATAGCGCCGAGATGAGGCCATTGCCGGAGATGTCGCCCCACGACGTCGCCATGTTGTCGTCGACGTGAGAGAAGAGGACGATGTCCACGTCCTTGAAGAGGCCTTCGCGGACGAAGTACGCCTTGGTGCCGACCAGCTCCTCGGCGACGCCGGGCCAGATCTGCAGCGTGCCGGGCAAGTGCTCGCGCTCCATGAGCCGCTTGACGGCGAGCGCGGCCGTGATGTTGACGGCTTGACCCGAGTTATGCCCTTCGCCGTGTCCCGGGGCGCCCTCGATGAGGGGCAGGTGGCAGGCAACGCCCGGCTTCTGCGATGCCTGCGGAATGTCGTCGATGTCGGAGCCGAGCGAGATCACCGGCTTCCCGGAGCCCCACGTCGCGACCCACGCGGTCGGGATGCCGAAGATGCCTTCCCGCACCGTGAAGCCGTTCTTGCGCAGCAGGTCCACGAGGTAGCGTGACGTCTCGGTCTCCTGGAAGCCGAGCTCGCCGTAGCTGAAGATCTGATCGACCATCTGCTGCGTGAATTGCGCGCGGCTTGCGACGTCCTGGACGGCTTCCTGCTTGAGCGCGGTGAGACGAGTTGGCGAGGTAGGGGCTTGGGCGGCGGCCTGAACCGCGAGCACGAGCGCGATCAACGACGGCACGGCTTACCTCCTGGACGGGAAATGGTCTACGGGGTCAGGGCCTGCCGCCGAGCCGCTCGCGGGTGAGGGAGTCGGCGATGCGGAGGGCGCGATCAGAGTCCCACTTATAGTAGAGGGTGAGGCACGACGCGAGGTTCACGTCTTTCCGCCTTTGGCAGCTATGCAGTTCGTAGAGATGCTGCGAAGCCTCGGCCTTCCACAACGAGTCGGCCGCCGCGTTGACGCGCGGCAGCGGCCAGCCGGCGACCAACAAGCAGCGATCGAGCGGGTCGGGGCTCTTGCGGCACGCCGCTAGCTGGGTGCGGTGCTGCGCGGCCCCCAGGTTCCAGGCGGAATCCGCCTGCCACGTCTTGAGGCTGTCGAGCTCGCGGTGGCGGGCGGTGGCGGTGCGCGTCGCCGCGGCGACCTCCCAGTGGTACAGCTGGACGAGGCACTGCGTCGTGCCTTTCACGTCGAGCGAGATCGAGCTGCATTCGATCACCTCAGCCCGCTGGTCGCGCTTCTTGCCGCAGGCCGCGAGCGTGACGAGGGCGACGAACGGGATCAATCGGACGGCACGTGTCATGCCGCCTAAGATAGCGCTGGGGCGGCTTCTCTCAAGCGGGTGCGGCTGCGCGGCATGGCGCCGCGGTACCAGGCCACAGCTCGCGCCAGGCCTTCGTCGAAATCCACCAGCGGCTCATAACCCAAGGCGTCGCGGGCGCGATCGATGCACGCCAGGGAATCGCGCACGTCGCCGGCGCGCGGGGCCGCGTACGTCGGCGCCAGATCGAGGTCGGCGACGGCGCAGATGCGAGTCCACAGCTCGGCCACGCTGATCGCCTTGCCGGAGCCGATGTTGAACACGCCTCCGGCGACGCCGGCGCTGGGGGCCGCACACGCCAGCAGATTGGCGTGCACCACATTGGCCACGAACGTGAAGTCGCGGGTTTGCTCGCCGTCGCCGAAGATCACCGGCGCGTCGCCCGCCAGGGCCGCGGCGATGAACCGGGGGATGACGGCGCCGTACTGCGACGCCGGATCCTGGCGCGGTCCGAAAATGTTGAAGTAACGCAGCGTCACCGTCTCGAGGCCGTACGTGTGATAGAACACGCGCGCGTACGCCTCGGCCGCCAGTTTGGACGCGGCATACGGCGAGAGGGGACGCGGGATTTGCCCTTCGTGATTGGGCAGCTCCGCCGTGTCACCGTACGCGGAGGTCGACCCCGCGAACACCACGCGCCGCACGTTGGCGCGATGCGCCGCGAACAGGATGTTGACGGTGCCGGTGGTGTTGACGGCATGCGCCGTCACCGGGTCGTTCGTGGAGAGCGGCACGGATGTGATCGCCGCATGATGCAGCACGTAGTCGCAGCCCTGGACGGCGCGGCGACACACTTCGCCGCTCAAGACGCTACCGCGGATGAAGCGGATGCGGTTGCGCACGGGTGCCAGGTACTCGCGGCGCCCCGCCGAGAGATCGTCGAGCACGACGACGTCGTGATGCTCCGCCACGAGCCGCTCCACGAGGTGAGAGCCGATGAAGCCGGCGCCGCCGGTGACGAGATAGCGCATGCTCCTTCTGAAAGCAGGAACCGGACCACGACGCTCGGCGCGCTTCTTGCCGCCCGAGGGCGTGCCTATCGGGGGTCCCCCGATGCGTATGCACGACGTTTCGCAGGCGCCACCGCCTCGATGCAGCGGTGCGGCAACAGGTGTGTCACCAAGGCGAGGTTTTCGTGACCGGAGGGGGAATGGTAGCTCAGCTGCTCAAGTCACCGGGCAACCTGCTGCATCCGTTACGGCGGCGCGCGGCTCACGCGGCGCTGCAGGGCCGTGCGCCACGCAGCATCGTCGTGGTGTGCCACGGCAATATCTGCCGCAGCCCGCTGGCGGCGGCGTTGCTGCGCCGCGCGCTGGAGCCCGCCGGGATCCGCATCGAGTCCGCCGGGTTCATCGGCCCCAACCGGCCCTCGCCGCGCGACGCCGTGGCGGTCGCGGCGCGCCGCGGGGTGGATCTCTCCAACCACCGGTCACGCCTGCTGACCGCTGATCTCGTGAGTGGGGCCGATCTCCTCGTGGTCATGGAGCCGGAGCAGCAGCGCGCGGTGTGCGAGCGGTTCGGGCGCTGGCCGCGTGACGTAATCGTACTGGGCGACTTGGATCCCGCGCCGATCGAACAGCGAACCATCCGCGACCCCATCGAACAAGGCCCCGATGCGTTCGAGGCGAGTTACGCGCGCATCGAGTGCTGCGTCGCAGCCTTGGTGCGCGTGCTGACACCCCCGCAGAGATAAGCAGCCGGCCATTTGGCCCGAACCTTGCCGGAAGTACCACGGCGATGTTCGGGTTCCTCCCCATCATCGCCCGTGCCGAGTGTGTGGCGCACATCCAACAACTCGCGGCGCACGTAGCTCGCCACGGTGCCGGCGCTGAACGCTTTCTGAAGGGTGGAATCATGAACGCTCGGACTTCGATCGCCCGTCTTCCGGTCCTCTTGGCCACCGCGCTACTCGTGGTCGGCTGCGGGGAGGCCGCCGGGCCCGCCGGTCACAAGGACCCGGGTACGCCCAACCTTGCCGTCACCGGCTCGACCGGTATCAGGCTCGACCAGATGCACGGCACGCTCATGGAGAGCGGGATGCACATTGGCAACGGGTTCAGCCCCGTCAATCCCCATCTCGGTGATGCGATCGTCGCGACTTTTTTCTGGTCCGGAGCCAACGCGATCACCGCGGTGACCGACCACCTGTGCGACACGGCTCCGCAACCGAGCGGGTACCCGGGGACGCCGGTCGGCAACAACTACACTTTGGTCGAGTCCGCCAGCGCGGGCGGCATTTCGATGGCCACGTACGTTGCCACCAACGTACAGAACTTCCCGGATCCCAATCCAGATCCCAGCACGGCGCTCTGCGTGCACGCGATCTTCGCGGTGCCGGTGACCGACGGTGGCGTGCTCATCTCGGCATGGAGCGGTGTGAACTCGGTGTCGGCCCAAGCGCTGGGGGAGCACCGATCGGCATCGGGAGCAGGCGCGACGACGCCCACGGTCGCGGACCCGGGACCGGTCGCGCTGGGGGCTGGGGCGCTCGCCTATGGCGTGTCGATGTCGAGCGCTTCGGTCGGCGCCGAGCCGCCGGCGGAGTTTACGACCCTCGCGGTGCAGTCCGACAGCTTTTTCATCGACGAGACGAACTATCTGATAAGCGGCAGCGCGCGCACGGTCGACCCACAGTGGGGCTGGCAATTCACGCAGCCGAGCACCTGGCTGGCCAGTGTGTTCGTCCTCAATCCGGCTACGGATCATCTGGCGTTCACGGTCCAGCCACAGCGGACGATGCCATTCGCCACGATTGCACCCCCGGTGCAGGTGACGGTCGTGGACGACGCCGGTAATCCGGTTTCCGGATTCAGCGGCGCGGTGACGATCGCCATCGGGCACAACGGCGGCTTGCTCCTGCCGGGCACGCTCAACGGGACTACGACGGTGACGGTCGTGAACGGCGTCGCCACCTTCTCGGACCTGCACATCGACCAACCGGGGAACGGATACACCCTCGTCGTGAGCGGCGCGGGCGTGGCCGGCGCCGAGAGCGCCCCCTTCACCATCGGCGCATTCTGAACAGCGGAGGCGGACTATGACGAACCGGACGAAGATCACCTTCCGCGTTGGGGCATTTGCCGCAGCGCTGTTGCTCATGGGTTGTACGGAGTCCACCGCTCCCGACCGTGGGGAGTCGCACGCGTCCAACGCGCCGAACGCACCCTCTTTCGCGGGGATGATGGCTGCGAGCGGTTCCGGCATCACGCTCGACACCCACATCGGGACCGCCAACCAGGCCGAAAGCCCCTGTCGCTGTCTCATCAAGGGGTTCGACAACGGCAACCCGCGGCACGGGGATGCGATGGTCGCGACGTTCTTCTGGGTCAGCGCGACCACGACCAACATCATCGACTCGGTGACCGACGTCACGAACGACGCCAACTTCACGCGGGTCGGCAACACGTATCACCTGGTCCGGTTCGTGCACTCCG
>Ga0193712_1000199_pt1 | contig 10580 bp, 11 predicted proteins | sample H3a1metaG_FD_143053 | JGI IMG/M metagenome (GOLD analysis project Ga0193712, IMG submission 143053) | Soil microbial communities from a riparian zone of the East river system, Colorado, United States - H3a1 | ecosystem: Environmental > Terrestrial > Soil > Riparian zone | place: USA: East River... | reverse complement strand
TGGGACAGGCCGTACTCTTTTGGGCTCTTCCCAGCATTAGCTCCTCCGGTGTTCTGACCATCGTCGCCTTCGTCGTGCTCATGTGCTATGGCGGAGGATTTGGGACCATGCCGGCCTTCGCGGCCGACTATTTTGGATCGAGGAATGTGGGCCCCATTTACGGGCTCATGCTGACCGCATGGGGCTTCGCCAGCGCATTTGGGCCGCTGCTGATTGCCTACATGCGGCAAGTGAGCGGCGTGTACCGCGGAGCCCTCCATGTGATCGCTGGAGTTATGGCAGTTTCGGTATTGCTCCCCTTGCTCGTATCTCCGCCGCGCCGACTTGAGCAAGCAGTCAGGGCCACTACGGCTCAACGGCTCCCGGCGGCGTAGATCTTGTATGCGCCTGTGCAATCGCAACATAGGTTGGAAATGACGACTTCAAGAATAGAACAGCCGATCGGAATGATTACGGGGGGACACTCCGGAACTTCAGCGTCGCTCTCTTCACGATCACTCTTGCGAAAGGCTCTGACTGCCGGCGGCCCTCGCTGGCTACCAGCGGCGCTGGTCTTCGGTTCGATTGCGGCGGTTGCATATGCCGACTTCGTCGTCTCGTCTGTCTCACTGGGGTATCTCTATTTCTTGCCCCTTGGGATCGGCGCAATGTTCCTGCGCAGCCAGATCAGTTATGGACTCATCGTGGTTTGCGTCTTCCTGCACGACCTTTTCGGGCCCCCTTATTCCAGCCCTGAGACCCGGATTACGCACAATCTGACGGCGGCCGTCGGTTTCACGTTTGTCGTCTACGTGATCCAGAGATATGTAAGACAGAGAGAACTGCTGGACCGGGCGGTGCGCGAGCAACGCGATCAACTTCTGGAGGACGTTGGGCTGGCCGCGCAGGTGCAGAGGATGTTCCTGCCTAGGCATCGACCCTCCATTGCAGGACTGGAAATCGCCGGCATGATGCAACCCGCACGAGGCGTCAGCGGCGACTACTACGACTACATACCGATCGATGAGCACACGATCCAACTAGTAGTCGCCGACGTCTCCGGCAAGGGAGTTCCGGCTGCTCTGCTGATGTCCGCCACGGCGGCAGCGGTACAAATGGAGGCGAGGGAGAACAGAGGCATGCTGGAGGTGGTGGATCGCTTGAACAACGGGATCCATTCCGTATCTGATGGAAGCCACTACGTCACACTCCTGCTGGCGGAAATTGACGCACGCAGCCAGTCTCTTCGCTACGTCAATTGTGGCCACAATCCTGCTCTCCTGTTTCAAGCGGCAACCCGTGATGTCATTTCCATGGACTCCTCCTGCTCTCCGGTTGGAATGTTCGAGACCGTAGCGTGCGAGGTCAACTGTGCCGACCTCGCTAGTGGCGATATTTTGGTCTTGTATACCGACGGTGTCACCGAGGCAGAGAATCCACGGGAAGAAGAATTTGGAGTGGATCGTCTGTCGGACCTGATTCGACGCGGTTCTTCGATGTCAGCGGAAGAACTGTCGTACAACATCTTTCAGAGTGCCAAAGACTTCTGTCAGGGGGTTGGTTTCAACGACGACGCTACTGTACTCATAGTGAAGTGTAATTTCGATAGAGCGTCAAGCATTTCCCCTCCCAATCGGTCGCTTGATCGCCATGGAAGAACCTAGCGTGTCTTCGGCCTAGTTATGGCCCTGGCGGCTGCTGCAGTGTCGATGGACATTCCTTCGTGTCGAAACGCGGACACGTCCTGGCGCTGGAATTCGACGTCGCTCCAGCAACCTGCTGTTTCCTCTAGTGGATCTCGACAGGACAATCTGGCACGCAAAATGCTTATTCGTTAGCGGGAAAGCATGACGGAACATTTCTCAGAATTGGTGAAAAGGAGAACATTGTGAAATTCAAACAATCAATTGTGCTGGTGAGCATTCTCGCGTTGGGTGGAGTTGGGTTTGCACGCGGCGTCGCGTCGGACGTGGGCAAGGCAGCAAAAGACACTGGCCGTGTCACAGAAAAGGCGGCCAAGGAGACAGGCCGCGGAGTGAGGGACGGCGCGAAAGGAGTGGATAAGGGGACGAAGGACGTCGGCCGTGCTACGGAGAAGACCGCCAAAGCGACAGGCCATGGCGTGAAAGATGGCGCCAAGGGAGTGAACAGGATGGCAAAGGATACTGCTCGTGGTTCTGAAAAGGGCGTAGACAAGACTAGCCACATCATCAAAAAAGGCACCGAGGACGTCGGTCACGGAGTCAAGGAAGGAACCGAGAAAACCGTGGATGCGCTCAAGTAGGGTCCCTTAAGCCGCGGGCAGTGGGTAGGAGTGATTTTGAAAACCCGGAGCCCGCGGCTTTTGGAGAATCAGTAGAACGCTTCCATTCCACCTGCGAACAGACTGTTGGTTCGTTGACCATTGTAAATCGGTCGGACCTCGTAAGACTGTCTACCGCCTGGCGGGGACGGCAAACTCAGTCTGGATGCCCTGGTGGCGAACCGACCTCACGCGCATTATCAGCATGAACCGCAACAGTCACGGCATTTGCAACAACGCTACCCACTTGCAAGCTGAGATAACGCGAACACCACTCCCCGGCTAAATTCAAACGACGGACCCCAGCGCGAACAATTTGTGGTCAATCATGCTCGTGCCAAACACTCGACGCGGTCCTGGGTGCTCGACACGAGGTACTTCTTTGCCGCGTCGATCGTCCGGGCGAAGGGTTCCATCCAATCAGGCCTCGCTCCTGTCCGCGCCGGCGGCCGGAACGCTGCCTCCATCATTATCGTACGTCTCCGGCCAAAGAGGAGCGCATCGGCCTGGCTGAGGTTCTCGATGGCGTTTCGATGCAAGTCTTCGGCCGGTAGAATGACACGATGATCGCAGCACCCGTCCAATGTGACGTTGATGGAATACCGAAGGGGTCACAACGCAAGAGCCCCCCCGATGGCGGTAGACCTTCAATATTTCGGCGATCGGCTCGAAATAGTGCGGCTCTCCGGTTTTATCTCTCCCTCCTAACTAAAGTATCGGGGTACTTGCGGACAAGAAGGACGAGAGCCGCCGCCTGGGGATTCGACTTCGCACGGCCTTGTTCCCATTTTTCCAAAGTTCTTTCGTTGATGCGCAGTCTGCGTGCGAACACTGCTCGTGAACAGCGCAGGCGCTTTTGAGTATCTCGGATAAGCTTGGAATCAACGTTTGGGAGCGGTGCCGCAGCTACCTTGTAGCTGCGCAGTGTAAGCTTGCCCTCGCGATGGCTCTTCATTGCAGCCGCGCCTTCCATCAACTCGCCGAAAATGTCCCTCTTCGCCATCAGTGTATCCTCCGTGATCTCCTCGGTCGACTCCGCCTAGCGGCTCGCGCTGTCAATTCGCCCTCATTCGCGGTCCTGAGCGCCTTCTTCTCCTTCGGATTCAAGTCTGACGCTTCGTCTTTATCGAAAACCGTCTTCAGCCACATCTGATGATCCGACTTGAAGTGGTAATAAAGAAACTGCTGATCAGCGGCACTCGGCAGAGCTAAGTCTGCTCGCTTAGCATCGTCCAAAAGTCGATTGAGCATCCACCCTAGCGAGACGGGCGCGACTTCCTCATCCGATAACAGCCCCTTATTATATGGTGTGGCCGGTGGGTTAGTAATTGAGTCAACGACTAAATTGGGAATCTTGGGAGGGGGCCAAGATGGGAAGGCAGACTCTGTCCAGCTGTGGAACTGCCCGCATAAGCCAAAGGAAAGGCTTGTGTGGGCCACCGGCCATGTTGGGGCGGCGGAAAGTAGTTTAGACTCGTTTGAAATCCGATTGTGCGAGACCGGAGGAGTCATGGTTCACTTCAAGATCAACGGTAAAGAGAAGAGCTTCGAAGGCGATCCTGAGATGCCTTTGCTTTGGTATCTGCGCGATATCGCTGGCTTCACTGGCACCAAGTTTGGCTGCGGCATGGCGCTTTGTGGAGCTTGTACCGTGCATCAGGATGGCGATGCCGTGCGCTCTTGTTCGGTGGCGATGAAGGATGTGAACGGCACGAGCATCACGACCATTGAAGGAATCTCAGCAGGGCCGGAGATGCATCCGGTGCAGAAGGCATGGATGGAAATCAAGGTGCCGCAATGCGGGTATTGTCAGACCGGGCAGATCATGCAGGCAGTTGCGCTTCTTAAGCAAAACCACAATCCCAGCGACGAAGAGATTGATACGGCGATGTCCGGCAATCTGTGCCGGTGCGGAACCTACCAGCGCATCCGGGCGGCGATTCACCTGGCGGCGAAGGAGTTGGCATGAACCAGATAGAGAACCTCAGCCGGCGTAATTTTCTTAAGACAACTTTTGCGACAGGTTCCTTTGTTTTAGGAGCGCGCCTGCTGCCGGAACCGCTTTGGGCAAGTCCCGCTGATGCGGCGACCGGCGGTGCGACGTTTCAGCCCGATCTTTTCGTTGGCATAGCAAGTGACGGTACGGTGACGATTGTAGCCAATCGCTCCGAAATGGGTTGCGGAAGCCGCACCGCTTTGCCGCTGGTCTTGGCCGACGAGCTGGATGCAGATTGGGCGAAAGTAAAAATCGAGCAGGCAGTCGGCGACGCGAAATACGGCGACCAGGACACCGACGGTTCGCACTCGGTCCGCAGTTTTTTTGACCAGATGCGGCAAGCGGGTGCTACTGGGCGAGCCATGCTGGTGACGGCCGCAGCTCAGCAGTGGAGTGTGCCAGAAAAAGAGTGTACAACCGAACCCAGCTACGTCGTACACAAGGCGAGCGGGAAAAAGTTCGGGTACGGCGAACTTGCCGCTGCCGCTGCCAAGTTGCCAGTGCCCAAGAAAGAGGACGTGCCACTCAAAGACCGCTCACAGTGGCGTTACATCGGCAAGGACAACGCATTGTTTGACCTTGAGGACATCGTCACCGGGAAGGCCACTTTCGGCATGGACGCCAAAATGCCGGGGATGGTGTATGCGTCGGTGGAGCATCCACCTGTTCTCGGACAGAAAGTTAAGTCCTACGACGACAAGGCGGCGTTGAAAGTGCCCGGCGTAAAGAAGACGTTGACCATTCGCCCGTTTACACCGCCGCACCATTTCCAGCCGTTGGGGGGTGTTGCGGTGATTGCCGACAATACCTGGGCAGCGTTCCAGGGAAGGAAGGCCCTCAAGATCCAATGGGACAGCAGTCCCAACTCCAGTTACACCTCAGCAGAATTTCGCAAGACTCTGACATCGACGGCCCGTCAATCGGGGAAGGTTGCGCGGAATATCGGAGACGTCGATGCGGAATTCGCGAAGGGCAACAAGATTATCGAGGCCGAATATTACGCCCCGCACCTGGCGCACGCGTCGATGGAGCCACCAGTCGCAGTGGCCGAGTATCGTGATGGAAAAGTCCTCGCTTGGGCCCCCACGCAGAGTCCACAGGCGGTGCAGGAAACCATTGCCAGCGTCATGGGCTTGAAGAAAGAGGACGTCATCTGCCATGTAACGTTGCTGGGCGGCGGGTTTGGCAGAAAGTCCAAACCGGACCAGGTGGCTGAGGCGGCTGTGCTTTCCAAAGAACTCGGCAAACCGGTGAAGGTGGTTTGGTCGCGGGAAGACGATATTAAATTCGACTTCTACCATTCCGTGGCTGCCATGTACTTTAAGGCCGCGATCGGTGGCGACGGCAAACCGACAGCATGGTTGCAGCGAACTGTGTTTCCGCCGATCAATTCCACATTCGAGCTTGGCGCGAAGTACGGCGATGACGAAATGGGATTGGGATGGAACAATCTGCCATTTGATATTCCGAATCATCGCGCGGAGAACGGGCCGGCGGATGCTCACATTCGCATTGGCTGGCTGCGCAGCGTGGCCAATGTGTATCACGCGTTTGGCATTCACTGCTTTACCGATGAGCTTGCCCATGCCGCGAAGCAAGACCCGGTAGCTTATCTGCTGGACCTGATTGGCCCGCCGCGCATCGTGGATTTAGGGGCGAAGCCTGACGATGACGATGCGAAGACCTATCCGCTGGATACCGCTCGGTTGCGGCGGGTGGTCGAGATGGTGGCGGAGAAGTCGGGCTGGGCCAAGCGACCCAGTGGCGCAGGGCGCGGATTCGGCATCGCGGCGCATCGCAGCTTCCTGACCTATGTTGCCACCGTGGTTGAGGTGGAAGTGGATGGCAAAGGACAAGTAAAAATTCCGAATGTGTGGACGGCTGTGGATGCCGGAACGATCGTTGCTCCAGATAACGTCCGCAATCAGTTCGAAGGGGCGGCAAATTTTTCCACGAGCTTGGCTTTGCTCAGCGAGATCACCGTCACGAACGGCGCGGTCGACCAGAGCAACTTCAACAACTACAAACTGGTGCGCATGGGACACGGCCCGAAGAAAACCGACGTCTACATCGTAGAGAGTGATGCTCCTCCGGCTGGCGTCGGTGAGCCTGGTGTTCCGCCGTTTGCTCCTGCGCTGTTCAACGCGATTTATGCGGCGACTGGGAATCGCGTGCGGGAGATGCCGCTATCGAAGACGAAGGTGGTGTGAGTCGGCGCATGGTCGTGCGAGAACATATCACCTTTTGCTGAGCGGCATTGTTCGAAGATCCGTGCCCCCAACGGATGCTCCTCCAGCAAGTGGCGGAACTTGCACACCGTCGTCTCAACCGGTACCTGCTCCCGCCCCAGATCGATGTTCACAAAGCCGCGCAATGCCGCCGAATCATATAGCCCTTGCACCTCGGGTCCGACAGGTTGAATCACTGCTGCAACAAGCAAATCCGCAGCATCCTCTCCACGCCCCACCGGCGGTCGCCCTTGCCCAACTTTTGTGGAGCGTCAATCCACTACGCGCCCGCAACAACTTCCGAATTTCCCATCAACCGTTGACAACATAGGATTCGGGTCTACTCACGGACCTTCTTGAGGTTTGATCCCGGCGGCTTTGATGATACGGGCCGCCGTTTCACTCTCGCTCAACACGAAGCGCGCGAACTCAGGCTGCGTCATGATCATCGGGTCGGCGCCATGCTTCGCAAGCCAATCGCGCATATCCGGCGTTGCCAAAGTGCGCGCGATGTCCTTCGCTAGTTTGTCCACAACTCCGGCTGGAGTGCCAGCGGGCACCCATACTCCATACCAAATCGGCCAATCGAAGCCGGAGACGCCGGCTTCCGCGATCGTCGGCACTTCGGGCAGCAAGGACGAGCGCTTCTTGGTGGTTACGCCCAGCGCGCGGAGCCTGCCCGCACGGATCTCGACCAGGGCGAGCTGGATGGGCGCCAGCTGGTAATCGGTGCGCCCCGCTACCGTATTGGCAATCGTGTCGGCGATCGCGTCCCCCGCTCGGGCGGGCACGTGTACTGCCTTGATGCCCGCCTCCAGATTGAATTTTTCAGCCCCCAAATGCGTACCGGTGCCGATGCCGCTTGAGCCAAACCTTAGCTTGCCCGCCTTCGCTTTCGCCGCCGCAACCAACTCGCCGACGGTGGTGATGCCGGACGACTTACCTGTCACCAGCACGTAGGGCTGACTGGTGAGGGCAGCGACCGGGATGAAATCCTTCAACGGGTCATACGGCAGGTTTTTCAAAAACGTGGCGCTGTATGCCTGCGCACTGGTATTCACGAGCAAGGTGTAACCGTCGGCGGGTGACTTCGCGACGAGTGCGGGGCCAGCTGTACTTCCCGCGCCGGGATGGTTCTCGACGGTCACATGCTGCCCCCACAGCTCGGCAAGCTTTGGGCCGAGGGCGCGGGCTAGCACGTCAGGCCCACCGCCAGCCCCGAACGGCTCGACCATACGTACGGGCTTCGTCGGATAGTTTTGTGAACTCTGCAGCATCAGCGCTAGTGAACAAACTATTCCCATCGCGATTCGAGTCAACATGCTTTACCTCTTACGGAACTCTGAGGAGAAGACTATCTCACAAGTGAAGTTCTTCGTTCTGCGCGCAGGAGCGGCCTGCGTCAAATGAGTGCCATTCGGACGGGTGGTCGGCAATCCAGAAGTTGTCCAGAAACGGGCTTCTGGGAAGTCTCAGTCGCAGACGATGCGGCTTAGAAGTCTGGAACTCGGGGAATTCGAGATTGCGCGCGATGTTGGCGATAACGTCCTTTATCATTCGCTATTTGAGTTGGCAACCCACGACGCGTTTTGGGGGCGTTGGGCCGATAGGCCGGTTTTTGGTCCAAGTGAACCGGCCGTTTTAGTAAACACTTGCCGACTTATCGGGACGCATCGGTCCTGATCATGCTGTTGTTCTTTCACGCTGCATTTACTCAAAGAACGCTTTCATCGCTCCGACGAGCATGTGCTTCGCATCGTCATCGGTGATGGAAGCGGCATGATCGCCCCATTGCTCCCCGTAGTTCCCCAGTTGACCGTGATTCATCCCGGGGACTCTCACGATAGTGGCCTCTTTTGGCAGTTCACCTCGATCATGGAAGATCTTGGCGGAAGGGATCACGCCGTCGTTCTCTCCTGTGACATCGAGAACACGCAATTGCGTTTTTGAGATATCCGACCCACAATACGTGCCGAGCAGCACCACCCCTTCGAGTCGGCTCGCGTTTTTACTTGCGTAGAGACAAGCCATCGCTCCTCCCAAAGAATGCCCGCCCACGTACCACCGCGTCACTCCTGGGAGCGCGCTACGCATAGCATCTGCCTGATTGATAGAAAAGGCAGCGACGTTGAGGACTGGCCGTCCGATGGCAATCTGGATGTTTGCGGCAGCTGCGATTGCGGCCAGCTTTGCGACGTAGGCCTCCGGCGCCACGCGCAGACCTGGATAAAAAAGAAGACCGGTTGTCGGCTGCGATGAGCTTGGGCGAATTGTAATGAAGCCACCACGGTCTTCTATCACCACCGAGCGGTCTGCAAGAGCTGCCGCGTACACAGAGGGCTCAGGTCCCCGTGCATTATGAGCCCATAGAGCGAATACAACGACCGCCACCACCGTCACCAGAACGATTGCAAGAAATACAGTGCGAAGAAGCTTCATGGAATACACTCCTGCCAATTGCTTGCCCGGTTTATTCGTGTTCTTCCAATTCAGTGAGCAGGTCGCCGAGGCGATCCAATCGACGTTCCCACAAGGATCGGCATTCTTGAATCCACTTCTCCAGCGCCGAGAAGCCTCTGGTCTCTATGTGGCAGGTACGCACCCGGCCGATCTTTTTGGTGCGTACCAATCCTGATTGCTCCAGGACCTGCAGGTGCTGAGTGACGGCCGTCAACGTTATGGCAAGCGGAGTTGCCAACTGTGACACCGAGAGTGGACCGTGGCTGAGCTTCATTACGATGATCCTGCGCGTCGGATCGCCGAGAGCATGGAACACCAGGTCGATCGTTGCAGGTGGCTGAGACATCTCTGTCGCCTTCCTTGTTGACTAGGACGTCTTGACTAGGAGTTCGAGGCTAGTTCTGTTCCAAGTTGTTCAAGAAGCTTACGCCAACCGTCTTGTCAAATTTCCGGCCGTCCGAACCTTCGAAGAACACGCCCTGATGCGTGCAGAGTAGGTCTGTTCCGCTACCTGCAGCGATGAATTCGATGGTGACCAAGGAGGCGGAGATGCGTTTGTCGCCAAAAATCATCGTCGAAGCCGTCACGACTGGCTGCTGCGGCATAACGCTCCTCCTCAATACTGAAGCTTGGGCTTTAGTATCGAGTCGCTTTCAATAATTGTCAAGCGTTCACTTCAGTATTTTCCTTGCCGACCGCCCCCCTATGACGGAGAAAAGCTCGCTAGCAAAGGGATCATGGTGGTCGAGCCCGATTACCGTTTGGGTGTCTTTGGCTTTTTCTCGTATCCTGAGTTGACTAAGGAATCAGGCCACAACGCCTCAGGCAATTTTGGCTTGCTGGATCAAGTGGCCGCTTTGCAGTGGGTGGTGAAGAACGTCGCGGCATTCGGAGGCGACCCGCGCAACATTACGATCGCAGGTGAGTCCGCCGGATCGAAGCATGCCGGAGAAATCGAATATGTGTTTGAAACCTTGAAGTCGCAGGAGGGAATGCCGTGGACGGAAGATGACTTCAAGGTGTCGGAAGCAATGGCTTCCTACTGGGTCAATTTCATCGAGACTGGTAACCCAAACGCCAAAGGCCTGCCGGAGTGGCCGAAATCCGCCAGCACCAACGGCTATCAGGTGATGCACCTCTCAGGTAAGGGCATCCGCGCCGCCGCCGACTCTCTACGCGCACGATACGAATTCCTGGACGCGCAGACAATCAAACCCAAGCCACCGACTCCATAAACATAAGGACAAAAATCATGTTTCGTGTGACTTCGAAGTTCAAGAGATCTCTACGATTTCGCTTGTTGGCGCCGATATTCTTTATGCATCTATGCGTTGCGCTTTTACCGGCGCAGGTCGAGACCAAGGCGAATGACTTGCTCCGGCAGATGACCCTCGAAGAAAAGGTCGCCCAGCTTACTCAGCTACCCGGATTCCCAATTCCTGAGTTCAAGCAGCAAAATGGGGTAATGCCCGAAGAGATCGCTCGCAAGTACGGCGCGGGATCCGTATTGTGGGTCTCCGATCCCAAGGAGATCAACCGCTGGCAGCACATTGCCGTGGACCAGTCGCGCCTTCACATTCCTATTCTGTTCGGACTCGATGTTATCCACGGCTAT
>Ga0193712_1000198_pt1 | contig 10589 bp, 20 predicted proteins | sample H3a1metaG_FD_143053 | JGI IMG/M metagenome (GOLD analysis project Ga0193712, IMG submission 143053) | Soil microbial communities from a riparian zone of the East river system, Colorado, United States - H3a1 | ecosystem: Environmental > Terrestrial > Soil > Riparian zone | place: USA: East River... | reverse complement strand
CCGCTCGTGATGTTCTGGACCGGGTACTCGCCCGGGACAAACCCGAGCCCCCGAATCGCCGCCGCTGCCCACGCCCGGCATTCGAGCCGGTCGCACACCGCGCGGATCGCAATCTTCCGGACGTCGCGGACATGGTAGCACACCGCCCGGCCGCACCGATCAGACACGCGCGTGTTCCTCCCTAGGCGCGCGCGGCAGCGCCGCGAGATCCGAAAACTTCTGGTACGCCCAGCACGCCATCCCGCACAGGCCCGCGTAGTGCTGCAGCCGTTGACGCGACTCGTGACACTGCGAGGCCCAGCGGCACGGGGCCTCGCCATCCGGCTCACGGCAAAGAGGTAGTGCGCTCATGCCTGCCGCCGATCCCGGCCCGTCAACACGACCTGGCTGTACCGACTCGCCGCGGCGGGACCGAGAACATCCGCCAACGGGCTCACATTCGTGGTCAGCAGCACGGGCAGGTGCGAGTCGTAGCAGTGACAGGCAAGCTTGGCGAGTTCGGTGTCGTCGAAGCTCGTGCCCGCCGTTGGCCGCACTTCATCGAGCAGGATTGCCTTCGACCGCCAGAGCATCGACCGGAACTCATGGGCTTCAAGCGGGGCCCCGTTGTAGGGACTCGCCCCGCCATAGCGCAGCTCGTCAGCCAACCGATACCACGAGAAGCACGAGCACCGACAGCCAGCCGCATGCAGCGCCCATGCCGCCCCGTAGAGTAGGTGCGACTTCCCTGTGCCCTGGGGGCCGACGAGCGCGAGCATCGGGGGCTCGCCTTGAGCGACGAGATCCACCCATCGCTTCACCGAGCGGAGCGCGTAGCGTTCCGTCTCCGTCTCGGCCAAGTAGGTCTCGAGGCGCACGTCGGTGAACCGCTTGGGCACGAGTGGCACAGGAATCGGCGCGGCGGGCGGCGCTTCGCGTTCCGACCGAGGGGTGCGCTCGCCCCGTTCGATCTTGAGCAGTGCGTCATTCACGAGGGCCCGGATGGGCGTGGGCTCGCTCATATCGCCGGCCCAGAGTGTCCCGGCGTGTAGTTGAACCGTTGCGGGGTTTTCTTGGTGCCGTTCCCCCACGATCCAAACCCCCCGACAAACGTCGCGAGGTTCACGTAGCGGCACGGCGTCTCCGCACAGTAGGCGGCGAAGCGGACGAGGAGCTCCGGCTCATCCTTCACGGGCAGCAGGAGTTTCCCGAGCTTACCCCAGGGCGGTTCTCCCTGATAGGCCTTCCGCCACACCGCTCCGACGTCTCGTACCCAATTGGCCATGGCTATGTGTCCTGTGGTTTCTGGAACCCGTGGCTCCGCCGTAGTTCTCTCCCTCTCCTCTCCCTCTGTCTCTCCCTCTCCCTCTGGTGCATCAAGTGCTTGCGTGGTGGCAGCGTCTGCTAGCATCTGCTTGCTAAGCTCCACTAGGCCAACCGTTCGCAGCTCCCGCAGACCACGAGCCAGCCGCACCACCGGCATCCGAAGCCGATAGCCCAAGTCAGCAAGGGGCAACGTCACCTCACCCTCTTTCGATCCAGCGGCCAGCATCCAGACGTCCACGAGCAGCTTCGCCCCCGCGCCTGAGAGCCGACGCCATTCGGGTTTGTCCAGCAACTTCCGCTGGTGCAATTTGATCCATGGTGGGTCGCGGTCCTTGTAGTGCTGAAACTCCCGCCAATTCAGGACACGGATGGTCCAGGTCACCGGGCATCATCCGTCGGCATCTCCCATTCACTCAAGAAATTCCCATGGCTCGCTGGTAGCTCGCTGCGACGATACGTGCCGGTCGGCCGAAGACCTGCCAGTTTCATAAGCGCCCCCAAGAACGAAAGAGCGCGACCACGACTTTCTATCAGTCCAGCCACCCGCCTTACATCTTCAGTGGTCACACGCCCCCGCTCGCGCGCGAGCCGTTGCGCGACTGGGATCAGACGCTCCAACTCTTCGCGGTGCGTCCCCGCCGTGCGCCAGAGCGCATCCATCCCGAGCTGTATCGCTCCGGTCACGCGGTGTGCTCCTGGGCCCGACGTCGCGCCACGTTGGTGAGCTGCGCCAGCGTCAGCTTCGGGAACTGCGCCGCCAACCGGGCGGGGGGACGGACGACCCCCAGCCCTTCGGGAATGCTGTCGTTCTCATCTCCGGGGTCGCCCTGGCCAGGCATCAACCGCACTTCCTCGATGTCCCGGGCGGCCGCGTCGATTTCTTTCAGCCGCCGCTCGTGCGCCAGAAACTCTCGCGCATCCTGCTGGGCGAGCGCCCACCGCTGCGCATTCGCTCGCTGCACCCGCCACCGGTGAATAGCGGGCGCGACGAGGACGTAGACCATGAACGCGAGGTAGACGAGGACGATGAGCCGGTCGGTCGGGGTCATGGTGTTGACGTGCGCTCCTCGTGAAGTGAAGCCCTGGGCCTCGTCGGGAGCCCCTATGCACCGGCTGGTCCTTCGCCGGCCAGCCGACGTACAACAACCCAGGGCGATACCCGGTTATGCCGCCGTGACGACCGCCAATTGCTGCCGCGCGTCTTCGCGAAGATGTGGGAGCACCGCTTCGTTGGCGGCGATCCGCTCCAACTGCCGGCGGTTCCGCTTCGCCTCGCAGGCCGGACACCAGGGACAGCCTTCGGCACGAATCACCTTGTCCGACACGATGCCCAAGGCTGGCGTGACCGCGAGCACCGCCCGATGGTCCGTCGGTGTGCCGCAGCCCACGCACGCCTCTGGGGGATGCACATCCCCGTGCGGGAACAAGCGCAGGTGACGTATCCACTCGCCGCCGCCCTCTTCAGTCCGCACGGCGTTTCCGATAGTCGCATCGCTCTGGACACCCACTACAGATGGGCCTCAGCAGCCAAGTACCGCGCGATCGCGTTCGCCCGAAGAATCGTGTCGCCGATCCCGGTGATGCGATTTTCCGCAATGGCCCACTCGGCCTTCTCGCGCGTCGCGTGGGTGATGAACTCCATGTAGCGAGGGTCCGCGTGGGCCGCCTGCTCGATCGCCGACTCGGTCATCTTCTCGCCCGCCGCGAACGCCTTCGCGCGCAGCGTCGTCGCAATGGTGGCCCACTCGACCTTGCGGAGCGCGTCATAGGTCCCGAACGGCCCGTGCTTCGCCCGTAAGTCCGCTGCGCGCTGCACCAACTCGTCGCGCTCCGCGAGCAACCCTTCAAGAGGCGGAAGGCCCATACGGGCTTCGATCTCTGCGAGCGCCGTCTGCGCAATGATGTGGTCCGGCATCAGAATGGCAGCGCGTCGTCATCATCTTCGACGGGCTGCACCAGCTCGTCATTCTTCGCCACCGTCTGCAGGAACTTTGCGGCCTCCTCGGCATACGCTTTCTTTCGACCGGCCCACCACTCCCCGCGCACATAGCCGGTGACCGCCGGGGCCGTCGTCAACATTTCCTTTGGCAACGGCGAGATCGCCCGGATCTTCGCATACACGTTCCCCTTGCCACTGCGCTTATGCTCGATGCTCAGCAGGGCAGGGTGACCGACGAGTTTGTCCAACGGGATGCCCGCCGCCACCTGCTCAGGCGTGTAGCCCTTGCCGCGCCAGGACTCGAGCAAGCCGCGGAGCGTCGCCTTCTCGCCCATGCTCACGGTGACTTCGGCCGACACATCCTTCGTCTCACCAGGACTGTTCGTCACGAACACGAGAGCGCACTTCGGCGCCAGACGCGGCAGTTTCCCCGCGAACTGCTCAAGGCGCTGTCCGAGATCAACCACATCCGCACACACGGCGGCGAACTGGCCCTCGTCGTGCGGCGTGAATCCAGTGCCCTTGTCTTGGGCGGTGACGCTGTCAGCCATGTGATGCCTCTTAGAGTTCGGGATGCCAGGGACGTTCGTCGGCACAATCTTCGACCGCCTCGATCGCAGCCTGCTCGGCGGCGACGCGAGTGTCCGCCTCGCCCCATACCTTCAGGAGCGCGGCGCCTTCGGGACATTCCCCGTGGATCGTGCAGAACGAGCACGCCCCGAGGTGTTGCTGGAAGGCGGTCCAGGCGTGCTCGGGATTGACGCGCGGCACCGTCATGCGTCCGCCCTACCCAGATGGAGGACCGGCTCATTGACGTCATCCCCGGTCGCGCCCTTGATGGCGAGCGCCTTACAATCCAGGCAGATGTACGGCCAGTCCCGAATCTCCGCGGCGCGCTCGCGCCGTCCCTGCGGCTTGTCGGGGACCGGCGTGTCACAGAGCGGCTCGCCGAGGTGGGAGATGTGCGGCAGCGTCGACCACACACCGGCGTCTAGCCAGGAGAGCAACCTCACCGGTCCTCCTCGAGCCACCGAGACATCTGCGCCTCGTCCGGGTGCGCCCCGCGCCGGTGCGCGAGGCGTTTGGCGTACCACGCCCGGCGCTCGGCGGCGGTCGGGTCTTGCGGCGCGAGCCACGGGTCGAGCAGGACCGCCAGGACCACGAGGAGCGCGAGGGCGCCGACGACCCACCACGTGTGCTCGCTCATCGCGGCTCCGCGGGAACCTGTGCCGGGCCGGTGCCCGTTGGAGCAACGCGCGACGACGGCTCGCATTCTCCCGACACAGGATTGTCAAGCCACACCAGTGCGCAGCGCAGCCGCACCCGGAGGGCTTCGTAATCGAAGAGCTGGAGATCCCGCGCCCCGAGCGATCCGACCGGCAGGGTTTCCAGAAGCTGGATGGCGTTCGCGATATGCTCGCGAGCCGTCTCCGGGCCGAGCAGGACGGCGGGCACGGACACAGGACGGACAGGAATCGTGGGCGTGGACATGCGGGGTTATCGCGCTCCTCGAACGAGAGCGCGCATCAATGCACGATCCAACCGTTGCAACTCTAGATCAGAACGCCCAGTCGTTGCGCCGAGAGTTTCACCTCGTGCCGAATCAGCCGCTCCTCGGCATCGAGCACCGCTTCGAGGAGAGCCAATTCGGAGAGCAGCCGCACGCAGCGCCGGGCGCCCAAGTCGGGCGCTAACCGGGTCACCCGCCGGGTGACGCGCTCCAAATGCGCGAGCACCGTGGCGGGGGAACTGAAGGGAAAGAGTGAGCCCTGGACAGTCTCCATCGGCACCCCCCAATGTGATGGATGAGGGCGCGGCGAAGCGGTGATCTAGGGCTACAGGATTTGTACTGGAATCGCGAAAGAGTTCTAAACGGGTACGATTATCGTTAAGTAAGAGCCCAGCAGTGCATCTATTATACGAAGTCGGGCCACAAGGCCCCACAATCGCGCTAGGCTGCCCTGAGGGCGATGATCCGCCCGCCGAAGGATACCGCACGGCGCTCATGCCGCCACCCACAGTTTCCGTGCCCCCCGGCGCTTGCGAGCCGCAAACAGCTGCTGACGCATCCGCGTGTCCGCGCGGCGGCAGGCTGTGCGTGAGCAGATTTTGCGATGGTTCCCGCGAAGGGCGCGGTGGCAATGGCGGCAGGTGGGACGAGCGGGCATCCGACGAAGGTACACCTATTCCCCAATCCCGCAAGCCCCCTAACAAGTTCTAGCAACGGCGCGGCTTTTGTTATCTCTCCCCCTGCTCTACCCGGGGGTAGGAAGGTGAACTGCCGCCTGTGCCCGGGCCATACCTACACCGCGTTAGCCCGCGACCACGGGCCTTGGACGCACAGCCCACCCCCCCCGCATCGCCTACAACCGCTTGCCGCACGTCACGCCGATGCCCGCCACCGTCCCGACGCCGGCGCGATCCCCAACGTACCCGTAGCCGACCGTCCCGCTGATCCCGCCCACGCAGCCCCACCGGGAACGCTTCAAGGCTTGGGCGAGCTGCACCCGGTACGCGGTGGCGAGCGCCGTCCACCGCCGGACAGAGGAATCGGACGCGACCGCGCGGGCTTTCCAGAGCCCCGCTTCCGCGCGCGCGGTGTCGCGTTCCGCCTCGCGCGTCTGCACGAGTCCCCGGTAGGTCTCCACCGTCGCATCGTACACGGAGCGGGCCACGACCGACGCGGTGTCCAGCACCAGTCCTGCGAGCGAGTCCGCTCGTCGCTCGGAGGCGTGGCCCTGCACGGCCAGGCGCCGATTCTCGACCACGATACGGACGAGCCGCTGACTGTCTGCCTGGATCGCGATCCCGCGGCGATAGTCGATCTCCGCAAACGAGTCAGCCAATACTTGCAGGCTATCCGCGGTGCGCTGCGCCGCGTCCCCGGAGCGATCCCCGCGACAGACGAGGCCGCCGACGAGGAACGCGACGAGGGCAATGCCCGCCGCGGTGAGCGGCTTCATGGCGCGGTCACAAGACGGCGCGAATCCCCGCCCACAGCAGCGCGCCGACAATGCCCACCACTAGGTCGAGCCAGCCGAAGCCGTAGCCGGCTTGCCCCGCATACCGGCGGCCTGACGAATCCCGTAGGCTGTAGGCGACGTCGGTTTGTCCGGCCTCATAGACGGCCGCCGTCCAGATCGTGAACAGGATCGCCGAGAACGTCGGCAGGAACGTCAGGTCGAAGAACGCGCACAGGACGAAGCAGCCCACGAAATGCTCGAGTTTGTCGAGGCTGCGGAGATCGCCGTCCGGATCGAGGAGGTCGCGCAGTCTCATAGCTGCATCGCGGGCGAGGGGCCCAGGTCGCCGATCCAGATCACCTCGAGCGTCGCGTTATCGACCGGCGCCATCACTTCCATGAGCTGCCGGAACGCCTCGCGGCTCGCGACAACGGCGTTCTTCAAGACGTTCAGCTCGCCCGTGTCCTCGTCCTTCGCGACACGGATCTTGCCGCGGCGCAGGCCCACACCGATGCAGCCCTCCAGGTCCTCCTCGGTGTTCGCCGGGTGAATCAGAATGCGCGACCGATTGGGGACGCCGACGACCTCGAACGTTTCGTAGCCGTGTTTGTAAAAAATGGTGCGCTGCAGCGTGTAGAGTCCCGAGGGAATACACGAAATGCGCGGCGCGTTATCCCGGTAGTCATCCTCGATCGTCTGCAACTGGAGCGGCGCCGGCGGGACGAGGTCGAACTCGTCGGCCAGGACGTGCAGCTCCCCGAAGACGCCGTCGGGGATCCGCTCCTTGCGCAGGACCTGGAGCCTCATGTCGGGTCCTTCAGCCGGGCGATCTTCAACGCCTTCGCCGCGGTGCGCGTGATGATGCCCCCCGAATCCTCCGCCGCCCGCATGGCGTCGCCGCTAAGCAGATGCCCGCCGGCGAGGAGGAAGTACGCGCCCGGCAACCCAGGGAGCAGCGCGAAGATCATCGACGCGATGCTGGGAGCGCCCTTCGTGATGATCATCGTGTAGATCACGAACCCGAACGCCATGGCGATGAAGAGCCCGCCGGCGAGGAGGAACAGGACGCCGCGTCGCGTGCTCTGGATCTTCGCCTTCGCGCGTTCGGGCGGCACCCCTCGCGACGTCATGCCGAGGAATGCGCCCGTCTCCTCTGGCTTCATGTCCCGCCTCCGATGAGCGCCTGTACCGCCTGCACGAGGTCGCCCGAGAAGAACGGCTTCCGCAGGCCGGGCTCCTTCGCGTGGTCGCCCGACACTGTCAGCATGGGCACGCCAGGATGCGCGTCCTGGACGTGCTTCGGCTCCCCGTTCGGCAGCCCAATGTCGACCACCATCGCCGCCAGCGGCCCCGGCACGGCCCGCGCCTCTTGCACGCGGCCGGCGCCGATCGCCTCGTAGCCCGCCCGTTCGAGGATGCGCACCATGATCGCCAGGACGCCGGGATCGTCGTCCACCACAAGGACCCTACTCACGCATGGCCTCGTGGACGGCGGCCTTCACCATGTTCTCGAGTCGCGCGGCGAGGAGCTCGAGCTGGTCTGCATGATCCTCTTTCAGGTCCCGCCGCAGCTGGGCGGTGCCGTTGCCGCCGCCCTTGAAGAGCTGGAAGAGCTTCGCGCCCCCGAGAAGGAGCCCGACGGCCGCCGCTAGGTTGATGACGGGGCCCCCGCCGGCGAACACCTCGCTTACTTGCACCACGGCTGGCGCCCTCGCCTGCGATAGGTACGAAAACGAAAAGGCCCCCACAGAGCGTCTGTGCTCGTAAGGGCCTTTGCCGAGGTTCCCGACTTTGGCCGTCTGCCCCTAATCTACCGCCCGCCTCGGGGGAAACCAAATACCGGAGGTGCGGAACCCGGGACCTGGTGCTACCGTAGGAAAGCACTCCAGGAGGTGCCGTCATGCGATTCGTACCGATGTTGTTGCTCGCGCTGAGCGCCTGCACGTTGGCGAATATTGGTCCGGCGGCGGCCGAGCATCAAACGCAGCGGGCCATCTATCGTGCGAGTTATGACGCCGTCTATCGCGCGGTCCTGCAACAGGCCGGCGAAATGAAGTGGGGTGTGCTATTCGCCGATAAGGATGCTGGCGCGGTGCGCATCGCGACGCCGCTACGCCTAAGCGTCTGGGCCGACACCATCGCGGTCAACATCACCGCCGCCGACTCGACCGTCGCGGTCCTCGTCCGCAGCACCTTAGGGCAGGGACCGAACCGACGAAACGTCCAACGCTTTCTCGAGGGCCTTAGTCAACGGCTCTCCTCGGAGACTCCGTGAAGCGCATCGCACTGTTTGCCTTACTAGTCATCGCCGCCTGCGGCACGGATGGGACGGCACCGCCCGTCGAGATCGACCCCTACGCTCTGTTCTACATTCGGAACGACAAGCCGACGAGCCCGGTCTATTACGCGTTCGTGCGCTTCCCGAATCGCACCCCGGTCGAAAACACATTCATCGGCTCCGTTGGCTCCGACGAGGAAACGTGCGCCAGCTTTGGGCTGGAGTCCATCATCCCCGGAGACCCCGCGAACATGGTGCAACTGGTGTTCATGGCCTATCAGAACGACCATGACCCCGCAGGGTCTGATCCGACGCCCGCCGTGGATTCCCTCAAGTCCCCTACGGTTGATCCATTCGCGCTTGGCGCCAACACGCCCACGACGCCGCATCGCTTCCGTCTTTGGTGGAAGGACGACGGTACAACGTTCTTCGACTTCGGTCGGTGGAATGACTCCACGCGCTGGGCCGCGGCACCCGGCTGGCCCTGTCCAACCACGTTCTAATAATCGTGGATCGCCTCGGCGAAAGTGACCTCCCGCGCGCCGTTCATTGCGTTGAGATTGCCCCCTGAGTTTTGGGTGGCGAGCAGTTCATAATAGTCTCCCGCCGCCGGCATCTCGTCGCGGGCGATGCACTGGACCTCTGTTGTAGTGGCCGCCGTCGCGACGGCGGGAAGACGCGTCGAAGCGAGGAGCACCGTCCCGCCCGCGGCCAGCGTCTTGCGCCACCGCAGCCGGCGGTAACCGGTGGCGTTGGCGTCGAACGTGACCTGCCCTACGAGGCGCATACCACCACGCCCCACCATCGCCGCAGGTACGGTGATCCGTGCCGTGTTGGCCCCGGTGTCGTGCAGCCCGCCGATGTCGTAAGTCTCCGCGTCAAACGTGATCGCCGCTTCAGTGCCGGTTGTGAGCGCCTGCACCGCGGCACTCTTGAAGGCGAGACAGCGCCGCCGCGCGGCGTTCCAGAAGAGATTCAGCGCGTCGAACTTGATCGTGACGCCCGTGTAGCCCGCTACGGGCAGCACCTCAATGATCGCAACGATGTACTTCGTCGTCGAGGAGAGCACAACGCCACCTGGCAGGAGCGAGGTCGTTGCCTGGACGATCGGCCCGGAGCTGATGTATTGGCGCTGAATCAGGGCCTTCGTGGCGTCATATTCCTCCACCCCGAATTGCCACGTACTTGAGACGCTCGTCACTCCAACCGTCCCGAATTTGATCGAGCCCCAGATTTCGTCGAACGGATTGACCGGGATGTAGATGGGGTTACCATCGGCCGAATCCACAAGGTCGGTCGAGCGATCGCACTGCTGTACCCGATGCGTGCTGCCCCCAACCGTGAGGATCGCCCCGGCGATACCCTGATCGGGTGGGGCGGCACTGGTCTTGAACAGCGAGCCGCCGCTCGTCTGCCGCCAGTAGGCGGTCCCCTCCTCAAAATAGCCGTTCAGCGCGAAGCTGGTCCCCTGACTGGCCAGGAGGGCAGCCTGATCGGCGAGACTCGCGACCTCCTCTTCGAACCGAACGGAGTCCACCCAGAAGTCCTTGGCGCTGGTATCCCCGCGCTGGAACTCCACCCAAAACTTCGTGTTGGGGTCGGCCGCGATCGGCACGCTGATCACGAACTCGTCGCGCTGATAGGTCGTGGCCGCGCGGTAGGGGATCTGCTTCTCATCGGTCAGCGTCCCGCCGGCGTCGTACTGGAACCGGAGCCGGTACTTCGTCGGACCCGTGAGCGTCGAGACGCGAGACGCGGCGATCACCCGGTAGCGGAACCCGGGGCGGAGCGGGATGCACTGGCCGCCCTTCGTGGGATCGTTCGTCGCGAACCCGCGCCAGGTGGCGGCGGACCCGCCGGCCCCGAAGCTGAACTTGGCGGCCGCGTCCCCCGAGAACACGACGCTCGTGTCCTTGGCGGCGACGGACGAGTCGCCGGTATCGACCGTAAACCCGTGGGGCTGGCTGGCGCTCTGCCACACCTCGAGCTCGCCGTTCGGCAGAAGGTGGGTGAGAGCCGTGTAGAGGGTGCGCACCGCGCCATCGACGCCGACAGGGCGATCGACCTTGAACCCAGCGGCGTCAGCCGCGACCACGGCGTACTT
>Ga0193712_1000196_pt1 | contig 10609 bp, 7 predicted proteins | sample H3a1metaG_FD_143053 | JGI IMG/M metagenome (GOLD analysis project Ga0193712, IMG submission 143053) | Soil microbial communities from a riparian zone of the East river system, Colorado, United States - H3a1 | ecosystem: Environmental > Terrestrial > Soil > Riparian zone | place: USA: East River... | reverse complement strand
GGAGATGGAAGTACTGCGCCGCGTTCGTGGGCTGACACACCTGGATGTTGTCCTCGGCGGCCAGCTGCAAGAACCGCTCGAGACGCGCCGAGGAGTGTTCGGGCCCCTGCCCCTCGAATCCGTGTGGGAGCAGCACGACCAGGCCGGACAAGAGTCCCCACTTGTCCTCCGCCGCGGCGACGAACTGATCCAGGATGACCTGCGCTCCGTTCACGAAGTCGCCGAACTGCGCTTCCCAGCAGACGAGCGCGTCCGGCGTGTCCCGGCTGAAGCCGTACTCAAACCCCACCGAAGCCGCCTCCGACAGCGGCGTATCGAGGATCTCAAACGGCGCCTGGGACGCAGCGAGGTGCTGCAGCGGGAGGTGCTCGGCTCCCGTTTCTTGATCGATCCACACAGCGTGGCGCTGATTGAACGTTCCACGGCGGCTGTCCTGGCCGGCGAACCGCACGAAGGTTCCGGAAAGCAGCAGCGAACCGAACGCCAGGGCCTCCGCCATCCCCCAATCCACCGGCGCCTCACCGAGTCCCATCGCCAGCCGGCGGCGCAGCCCAGCCGCCACCTTCGGGTGGATCGAAAACCCCTCGGGGATCGTCGTGATACCGCGCGCGATCTCCGCCAACCTCTCGGCCGGGAGCCCGGTGGCCACGTCGAAGCTTTCGCGCCACGGGCCGCCCGTGTAAGGACCCCAGTACGAAGGAAGCCGGCGCAGCACGGGTTTCGCGGTCATCCCCCGGCCTAAGCTCAGCTCGCGGTCCAGCTCCGCTTCGATCGAGCTTCGCAGGGACTCGATCTCTGCGGCTTCGATGCCGGACGTGGCGGCGTAGGACTCCCAGAGCATCGGAAGCTCCGCGATCCGCCGGTAAAGAAGAGGCTGCGTGGTCGTGGGGTCGTCCACCTCGCTGTGCCCGAACCGCCGGTAGCCGATGAGGTCGATCACGACGTCGCTGGCAAACGCGTACCGGTAGTCCAGCGCGATGCGCGCCGCGTGGGCGACCGCCTCGGGGTCCTCGCCGTTCACGTGCAGGATCGGAATCGGAAGGCGCAGCGCCGTGTCCGCCGCGTAGCGCGACGAGTGCAGGCGCACCGTATCGGTCGTGAACCCGATCAAGTTGTTGACGATGACGTGCACCGTCCCACCCACCGTAAACCCCTGGAGCGTGGCGAGGTTCAGCGTCTCTGCGGCGATCCCCTGTCCGGCGAACGCGCCGTCGCCGTGAACGGCGATGGGAAGCACGCGCTTCGTCCCCTCGTCCCCGATCCGCCGCTGTCGCGCGCGCGCCCGGCCCATCAAAACGGGATCGACCGCTTCGAGGTGGCTGGGGTTGGACACCAAGTGCATGGCCACTGTGGCGCCGCCCGGCGTCTTGTACGCGCCCGTCGCGCCCAGGTGGTACTTCACGTCCCCGCCGCCTAGGGCGCTGCGCGGATCGACGTCGCCGAACCCGGCGAAAACCAGCGCCGGCGCGACGCCGACCACGCGCGTCATCACCGACAACCGCCCGCGATGGCTCATGCCGACAAGCGCGTATTGCGCGCCTTGATCCGCGGCCGCCTCGATCACCGCGTCGAGCAGCGTGACGAGCCCCGCGGCCCCTTCCAGGGAATACCGTTTGGTCCCGACGTACCGCGCGTGGAGGAACTTTTCGAACAGCTCGACTTCCGCGAGGCGCCGGACGATCCGGCTGCGGTCCGGGGTCTTGGGCTTGGCCTCCATCCGCTCCGCGATGAACTGGCACCGATCCGGATACGGAATGTGCATGAACCGCGCGCCGATCGAACCGCAGTAGATCCCGCGCCACCGATCGGCCTCGGGCCCGGCTAACCCGTCGAGGTCGGGATGCGCAAAAGGGGCCAGGCGCCCCAGAGGGTCCAGGTTCGCCTGGAGGTAGCCCCAGCGGCGGAAGGCGTCGGCAAGGTGGTCGGGGGTCATCCCACCCATCTTTCCACACGAGCCGGTGAATTGAGCTACATTGAACGGCAATAGGTCCCGATCCTTGGAGGAGGGCCGCCATGAGAATCCGCTTACTCGATCTGTCCATTCCAATCCTCATCACGAGCTTCGCCCTGGTCGGCTGCGACACCTCGACGGAGTCGTCAACGCCGTCCAACGTCCCGGCCGGCCTCAACACGCCGTTCACACTCTCGGTCGGTCAGACGGGCCTGCTCAATGCCGAGCACCTGTCGGTGACGTTCCTGGGTGTGCCGAGCGATACGCGATGTCCGGTGGACATCGTGTGCATGCAGGCCGGCGATGCGACCCTTTCGATTCGGGCCGAGAAAGGGGGCAAGCCGGGAGTGAACTTGGCGATCGCGCTCTCCGACGATCCCCAGACCGCCATGTTCGAAGGGTACGCGATCGATGCCCGCAGGCTGCTGCCGGACCAGATGACCGGCCGCACGATCCCCGCGGGCGAGTACACCGTCACGCTCGTGGTCAATCGCCCCTGAGGCCGTTAGGATGATCGTCGAACGCACGATGGACGGGACCTGGCTGTCGAACACCTACCTCGTCGCCGACAAACCCGGCGGCCACGCCGTGCTCATCGACACCGGCGGTCCCACCGCGCCGATCCTTGCGAAAGTGGAAGAGCTTCGACTGACGGTCAGCCACGTCTTGTGCACGCACCATCACGTCGATCACATCGCACACAACGCGGACTACAAGACGCGCTTCGCTTGTCCCATTTGCGGCCACCCCAAAGAGCGCGAGCTGTTCGGAGGTCTCGACGTTGAAATCGGCGACGGCGACGAGATCGCAACCGGCGGCCTCAACATCCGCGCGCTGCACGTGCCGGGTCACACGGAAGGGCAGCTGGCCTACCTCGTCAACGACGAGCGGGTCTTCACGGGCGACACGCTGTTCCACGAGAGCGTCGGCGGGACCTTCGAGGAGCTCCGGCACTCGATCATGGACGTCCTCATGCGCCTTCCGGAGGGAACCCTGGTCCTGCCGGGTCACACCGACCCCACGACGATCGGCCATGAGTGGGAGCGGAACCCGTTCATCCGCGCCTGGCGAGGATTGACCGAAGCGCGCGAAACGCGGTGCAGCGCGCTCGGCCTCCCCGCGACCCTGCTCTTACGGGCCCGGGACTACGACGGCGGCACCAAGTGCTGGGTCCGCTTCGACGAGGGGAATCGCCTCGACGTCGTCCCGGGCTCCCGCGTGACGCTGATTCAGTAGCCGCCTCCGCCGGTCGTCACACCGGTCACGGTGGCGTTCGCCGCATCGAACCTCACGTCGCCGATCGGAACGCGGGTCGAGTCGATCGCCTCCGGCGGCGTGTTTCCCACGCCGACGAGGGCCATGGAGGTCGCTCCGGCCGCCTGGACGTCGAAGGGCAGCTCGATGACGACGGTCGAGGCCGTCGCGAAGCCGTTTCCTGCACCGCCCCCCTGCTTGGCGGTGACGACCCGGATCAGCGACGGGTCGGACATTCCGTCCACGTCGATGAAGATCGTCTGGCCGTCCCCCGCGACGAGGGCGGTCTGCGGGTACGTCATCTGAGCGGCCAGCCTGACCAGGCTGCTGTCGCCGATCTTGATTCCGAATTGGAATCCGTCGAGATCGAGCGTCGGCTCGGGGCCGAAGAGCACGACGTCGATCACCACGCGCGCGCCCGATCGGGACTTTTCCACCAGCTTCACGAGGCCGGGGGCCGGCGCGGTCGCGCTCGCGGTGAATTGGGCCGACGTCGTGGAATTGTTGCCGCTGCAGCCGGCCTGAAAGAGCAGGCAGACCGCACCGAGCAGTGCGTAGAGATAAAACCGGGGGACGCTGGAACGATTCATGAGAGGCCTCCTTTCAGAGGTGATGGATCGGTGAGGCGACGCTCACGGTCGTGTGACCGGAGCTCGTATTCCCCGCTGCGTCGCGGCACGACACGCCGAGGGTGTAAACCCGCCCCGGGTCGCTGCGCAGCAGGGCGGAAAGTCTCGCGGGGCTGGTTTTGGGTCCGGGATCGCTGATCACCCAGTCCGGGCTGGTCGCGCCGACGCCCAGGCTCGGATGCGACCCGTTTCTGGTCACAGAGACGATCCTGCAGGCGGGCGCCGCATCGCAACGGTCGCTCGCGACTGCGGTGATCGTGACCGGCACGAGCTTGTGGGGGCGCGGCGCCAGGGAACTTGGGTTCGCCACGATCGAGTCGATCGCGGGAGACGTCGTGTCTGAAACGGAGACGGTTGCCGAGTCGGTATCCGTGGCCCCGGCATTGTCCGTGACCGTGAGCGACACCTCCTGCCTGCCGAGCTGGAGCGGGATCGAGGCCGTGGGGCCGTTCGTCAGGAGCCTCCCCTGCGCGGACCATGCGAAGCTCGCGATGTCGTCGTTCGTCCCGGGTGAGGAGTCCGGATCGCTGCTCCCCGAACCGTCCAGCCTTGCCGTCGCCTGGAAGTCTCCCGTGCATTCGAGGATCTGGTCCCCGCCCGCGCGGGCTTGGGGCGGCCGGTTCACGGCACACTCGTTCAGCAGAATCGAGACGGTTTGATCGCCTAGGTTCCCCGCGACGATGTCGAGGGCGCCGTCGTGGTTGAAGTCGCCGGTCGCAACGGGAATCGGCTCGCTCCCGGCGGCGAAGACGGTCTGGAGGGCGAATGTGCCGTCTCCACGTCCCAGAAGGACCGACACGGTGCCGTCGTTGACGTTGCCGGCGGCCACGTCGGCGCGGCCGTCGTTGTTGAGGTCGGCGACGGCGAAGAAAATCGGTAAGCCTCCCACGCCGAAGGCCACCGGGACGTCGAACGAGCCGTCGCGACGCCCCGAAAGAACGAGGATGCTGTCGTTCGATGCTTCGGCCACCAACAAGTCGGCGATGCCGTCGCCGTTCAAGTCCGTTAGGGCCAGGGACTGCGCCAGCGATCCAAGGGGAAGGGGAACGATCACCTGCGCGCCGAACGTGCCGTCTCCGTTTCCCGGAAGGATCACAAGGGCGGCGTCGAGAACGTTGTCGACGGCGATGTCGAGCTTTCCATCGCGGTTCACGTCGCCGACCGTGAGCAAGAGGGGTTGTCCGCCGACCGGAATCGAAGTTGGGGCGGAGAACGATCCATCCCCCGAGCCGAACAGGACCGTGATTTGGGCCGCCAGGAAGTCGCTCACCACCAGGTCGCCATGTCCGTCGCCGTTGAAGTCGCCGAGCTCCATCCCGTCGCCGGCCCCGCCGGTCGGGAAAGCGGCCTGCGGACCGAGTCCTCCACGTCCGTCTCCCAGCAGGATCGAGACCGTGCCGTCGTTGGCGTTCAAGACGGCGACGTCGGTCTTTCCGTCGCCGCTGAAATCGGAAGCCACGATCCGCGTCGCGCCGTGACCGACTTGGAAGTGAGCGGGCGCTCCGAAACCGCCGCGGCCGTTTCCCAGAAGAATCGCAACGCCAAGCAGGTTGGGCCCACCGGACGCGAAATTCGTGACGGCCAGATCGAGATCGCCGTCCCGATTGAAGTCGGCGACCGCGATCCCTTCCACAGCGCCACCGGCAGGCACGACCGTCTGCGGGGCAAACCGCGCTTCAGGGCAGGAACCAAACGCGGGCGACGCAAGGCCGAACGGACCCTGCAAGAACGCAATCGAGATCACGACGGGGGCGATCAAGCTGCTCGCGGGCAATCGACAGAACCGCTTCATGGTGGCTTTCTCCCGGCCCGGAAGACAGCAGCTCCCGGATCGTTGACGGGGGGCGCGACCGGGGCCTGCCCGTCGGGTTGGCCGACGTGCAGGCGCCCCACGGTCGCGCTCTAACTTCTGATCACAGACCGGACTGCCCGATCGGGCCATCGGCGTCGGGGAAATTGGTGGTGTTCAACACCTGGATGCCGGCCGCGTGCTCGCCGTTGAACGGTGTCTGACCGCCGGCGCAGCCGGCCGCCACGGCATCTTCCTTCGAGTCGAACCACATCCCGAGGTGGAACGTGTGCACGGGGGCGGTCTGCGGGTTGACGTTGGCATCGGCGGGATGCACGACGGGTGCCGGCCCGACGCCGGGCGCCATGACGAACGTCTCGTCGCTGAAGATTCCCACGAAGCTCGCACGGCCGTCGCCATGCTGGTTGGTCTCGATGTCCCCCTGGTACCAGGACATGCCAAACGGTGCGTGCGGGAGCTGGAGCACGAAGACCGTGAAGGTCGTGTTCGCGGGCAGCCCTGAGACGAACACATCCATCTCCTGGTTCTCCCCGCGCTGGGTGATTCTGACTTCCCCTCGCAAGTCCGGCAGGCAGGCCGCCGCTCCGGCCGACGTCACCAGGTCAAACGAGAACGACGTGGGCTTCTTGGCCGGCGTGATGGTCGGATGTTGGAAAACCCCGCCGATCGATGCCGCGGCGGCCGGGGGCGTCAGCTCGACGACCGACTGCCCGACAAAGGCGAGAAGGAGAGCGACGACGAGGCGGGCGGAAGACTTGAGCGTTCTCTGAAACATGACGGTGTCTCCTTGGGGGGTTAGGACCTATTGCGGTTTCGTTGACTCTTAGACGTCACGGTGTTGGGCGCGTTCGCGGGCTCGCCGCGTGGAGGGCGGGACAGAGCCGCCGGAGCCGCTTTCGCGCCGGAGCGATCGGGGTATGCGCTCCGGCGACCTGCGACTCTGTCCCTCCCACGTGTGTGTCGTGGTGCTTCCTCGCTCCGCTCGACTACGTTTCGGAGGCCGCGGGGCACGATCCCCTCCTGCTCGAGCATGGCGGCGATCAGCGGGCTGCAGCCGGTGATCTGGACTCCGACTTTGTCGAGTCGGCCGAGCGCCGCCACACCGGAGCGACCGATGAAAACAACGCCGGAGAGATCGAGCGCAACGCCGAGTCCCGAGACGATCAAGCTCAGGCACTCGTACTCGAGCAGCTCGACCCACTCAGCGACGAGGCGCCCTTCAAGCACCAGAGTCGCCGTGTGCGCGTCCGCGTCGTCTCGAAGAATGCGAAGCATCACGTTCCTCCGTTCGTTTGCAGCTGACGAACGAAAGGACATGGCAACGGCCGTGCCAGCGTGCGACACGCGCGCCGGCCCGATCGCAAACGATTCAAGAGAAGGAGGTTGTTCGGTGAGAGCCGGTTCCTGCGCTCCGTTTACGGAGCGCATGCCCTGCCACTCGGTTGGCGAAATGCCAACGCGAGCGGATCAGCTGGGTCGCGTGATGCCGAGCTTGCTCATGCGGGCTTCGAGCGTCGTCCGCTTGAGGCCGAGGATCTTTCCGGCCCCGTGCTCCCCGCTGACGCGCCAGCCCACCCGTTCCAGGACCGACACGATGTGCTCACGCTCGATCTCCTCGAGGGTCCGCGCCGGGTTGGGCCCTCCGCCTGCGGCGGGGGCTTCCAGGGGGTCGTCCAGCTCGAGCCGGCTCGTTTGCGAAAGAATCACCGCGCGCTCGAGCACGTTTTGCAGCTCGCGAACATTTCCCGGCCAGCTGTAAGACGTAAGCTTGGTCAAGACCCGCTCGCTGATCGTCTCGATCGGCTTACCCATCCTCGACGCGTAGATCATCACGAAATGCCGCGCCAGGCGGGGAACGTCCTCCAGGCGCTCGCGCAACGGCGGGATCGCAATCGGGAAGACGTTGAGGCGGTAGTAGAGGTCCGCACGGAATCGTCCCTCCGCAACCGCGCTCTTTAGATCGCGATTGGTCGCGGCGACCAGGCGGACGTTCACCTTTAGGGTCTGCGTTCCTCCCACGCGCTCGAACTCGCCCTCCTGCAAAACGCGCAGGAGCTTCGCCTGAAGCTCCAAGGGAAGGTCGCCGACTTCGTCGAGGAACAAGGTCCCGCCGTTGGCCAGCTCGAAGCGGCCGACCCGGCGCGCGAGAGCCCCCGTGAAGGCGCCTTTCTCATGCCCGAACAGCTCGCTTTCGATCACGCCGCTCGGGAGCGCAGCGCAGTTCACCTTGACGAGAATCTTGTCTTTCCGCCCGCTCAGGCCGTGGATCGCGCGGACGACGACTTCCTTGCCCGTCCCCGTCTCCCCCGTCACGAGCACGGTCGAGCCGGTGCCGGCAACCAGGCGGACGCTCGCCAAGACCTTCTGGATCGCCGCCGACTCGCCGACCACGTCCACGAAAGCCGCTTCCGCCCGCGACTCTTCCTGGAGGTAGAGGTTCTCCTGCTCGAGGCGGCTTTTCAGCGCCGTGATCTCTTCGTACGCGAGCATGTTCTGGATGGCGAGCACGACCTGGTCCGCGATCGCAAGCAGGAGCTCGGAGTCATTCTCGTCGTACCGTCCGACCTCCCGGCTCCCGACGTTCAGCGTGCCGATGACCTTGCCCTTGGCTCTCAGGGGCACCGAAAGTGCGGAGAGAAGCCCCTCCGCAACCAGCGGGCCGTGCTCGACGAAGCGTGAATCTTCCCGGAGATCCGGCGTCAGCACGGGGCGCCCGCTCTGGGCGATCCAGCCGGTACGGCTGCCGTGTCGCGGCCACGTCCTTGCGCTGGGAACGGCCGGAGAGGACGGCGCGGGGCCTGGGACGGCCAGCACCTTGAACCCACCCTCGATGGGATCGTCCAGCAAGAGCGCCATGCGATCGTAGGGAATCACGCCGAGCAGCGCGCCGGCGATCGCCGTGAGGAGGGTCTCCCGGTCGAGGCAGGTCACGAGGGCGTTGTTCACCTGCAGGAGAACCCGCCAGCGCTCCTCGGCATGGCTCAGCTCGCGGGTTCGGTCCTCCACGAGGCGCTGAAGGCCGTTGCTGAGCTCTCGCAACTCCTTTGCCATCCGCCGCGTCGCTATCTCGGCCATGACGGAAGAAGCCAGGGTTTTAAGGGTCTCGATTTCCTCTTCCGTCCACTTCCGGGCTCTGGCGTCTACGACGCAGAAGGAGCCGAGGGCATGTCCTTCGGTCGTGGTGAGCGGGATTCCGGTGTACGCAATCTCCCCGATCCCGAAGACCGAGGGGTTGTCCTTGAAATTCGAATTCCGGATGTCCGATACGATGACGGGCTCGCCCGACGCGACCACGTGCTTGCAGAAAGAGTGTGTCAAGGGCGTCTGCCTGAGCGAAGCCAGCGGTTCCGGCAAACCGACGCTGCTCTTGAAGAACTGGCGATCCCCGTCCACGAGGGACACGAGCGCGACGGGGACGCGCAGGAGGGTGGTCGCAAGGCGCGTCAGGCGATCGAAAGCCTCCTCGGGAGGCGTATCCAGCAGGGAGGTTTGCTGAAGGGCCGCGAGCCGTTCAGTGTCTTGGATCTTTTCGTCGTCCTTGTGCTGCATGCGAAGACCCATCCACCAGTGCATTCGCTGGGTGGGGACGGATCTTTCACGACGGTCAAAAGAAAATCTTGGGTAGGCCTACCAGTCCAGACCGAGCTCGCGGAGCTGGCGACGCAGCTTCACGAAATCCCAGATCAGGACGCGGTGGTCCGCGCTGGTGGCGGCGAGGAATCGATCGTCGGGGCCGAAGGAGACGCTCCAGAGTATGCAGGAGCGGGCCGGAAGCAAGGCGAGCTCGGCGCCCGTTTTCGAATCGACGATCAGGATTTCATCGGGAGGCAAAGCGACCGCGCAGAGGCTCGACCCGCGCATGAACGCGAACTCGGGGCGCAGTGGCCGGCTGGGACGCCGGAGGATCGAATGGACGACGCGCAGCGTGCCGACGTCGTAAAAACGGATCCCTTCCGCTCCGCCGACCGCGAGCAGTCGACTGTCCGGACTGAACGCGACCGACGCCGAACCGGCGATCGGCAGCACGACGGGCGGATCGCGCGAGCCGAGGCGCGTGATCGCGACATCCTTCGCTTGCCAGTTCCCCCACGCCAGCCAGTGGCCGTCCGGGCTCACCCGCGGGTCGTTGCCGCCGGAATCGAGGTCTCCTCGTGACTCGATCTCAGTGGAACCGAACCGACCCTGGACCCACGAGGGACGAAGCGCCCGCGGTTCTCGCCAGATCGTCAGCCACCGCTCACCCCCGTCGAAGATCTCCGCCGAATCGGAATCCCGGAAGTGGCGGTCGCCATGCCCGGGAAGTTCGACGCGCTCGGCGCGCAGCCGACTCGTCGAGGGATCGGTCCGCAGCATCCAGGCGCGCAGCCGGTCCCGGGTGATTGCATAGAGTCGCGTCGCATCCGGGCTGAAAGCGACGCACAGCACCGGTTCGTCGTCCATCACTTTGAGCACTTCGCGCGTCGTCCGGTCCAAGATCCGGATGCCATCGGGCCCTCCCGTGGCCAGCCAGCGCCCCGTGGCGCTGAACACCGCTTCCCGCGGCCCCTTGCCTCTCTCGTGTAGGGGGATTTCCTCGAAAGCGAACGACGGCTGAAGCTCGACCAGTCGCCAGTCGGCTTCGTTCGTCAGGAGAAAGACGGGGCGGTCGACGGCCGCGTAGACCGCCTGGGCCGGCTGGTTCAAGAGCAGGCGACCGTCGCGCAGGTCCACGACAAAGGCCTGACTGTCCCATCCGACGGTCACGAGCCAGCGTCCGGACGGATCGGTCGCCAGGAAGACCGGCTCGGCTCGATGGAACCTTAGGACCAGCCTTGGGGAGTCCATCGCCGGCCAGTCCCAGACACGGATCGAGTAGTCGCTGTGCGCGGTGATGAGGCTCTTCCCGTCGGAGGTCCAAGCGGCGGCGAGACCCATCTCCGGAACGTCCAGCCGTCGAGCCAGAGAGCCGTCGTCCACGCGGCGTAT
>Ga0193712_1000194_pt1 | contig 10701 bp, 11 predicted proteins | sample H3a1metaG_FD_143053 | JGI IMG/M metagenome (GOLD analysis project Ga0193712, IMG submission 143053) | Soil microbial communities from a riparian zone of the East river system, Colorado, United States - H3a1 | ecosystem: Environmental > Terrestrial > Soil > Riparian zone | place: USA: East River... | reverse complement strand
AGGATCTTGCTAGCCTCTCCGGTCTTCAGGCGATCCATGGCTACGGCAAAGTCTTTCATCGGCAGGCGGTCGGTAATCACCGGCCGCAGGTCCAGCCGTCCGCTCGTCAGCAGCGCCGTCATCTGGTACCACGTCTGGTACATCCGCCGTCCGTTGATGCCCTGAATCGTGATGCCCTTGAAAATAATGTCTTCCGAGAAATTCAGCGGGATCGGCTTCGAGGTCAACCCCAGCAGAGAAACACGCCCTCCGCTGCGTACGATGTCGAATCCCGTGCGAATCGCATCGGGATGTCCCGCCATCTCCAGCACCACGTCCACTCCCAGCCCGCCCGTGCGCTCTTTCACCATCTTCCGAACATCATCCTTGGACGGATCGAGCACGTAGTCCGCATGCATCTGCTTGGCGACCTGCCGCCGATGTTGGTTGATCTCCAAGGCAAATATTGTCGACGCCCCCACCGCCCGCGCCACCGCAATGGAAAACAATCCAATCGGACCGCATCCAGTGACCGCCACGGTCCTGCCCGCAATCTCCCCCGCCAGCACGGTATGCACCGCGTTCCCCAAAGGATCGAGGATCGAGGCGTACTCCTGCGGGATCGCGGGATCGAGCTTCCAGATATTGCTTTCCGGAATCACAACGTACTCCGCAAATGCCCCATTGGCGTCGACGCCAATGATCTTCACGTTCTGGCAAATGTGCGCTTCGCCGGTGCGGCACTGAAAACACTTTCCGCAAGCCACGTGCATTTCGGCGGAGACGAAATCCCCTTCCTTTACGCTCGTCACTTCGCTGCCCAAGGCCGCCACCTCGCCGCAGAACTCGTGCCCAGGAATCAGCGGAGGATGAATGCGCCCCTGCGCCCAACGATCCCAGTTGTAGATATGTAAGTCGGTCCCGCAGATGGAAGCGACTTTGACCTTAACCAGCACGTCGCGCGGACCAAACTGAGGAATCGGAACTTCGCGGATTTCAGAACCAGGCGCAGCGGAAGGCTTGACAACAGCAAACATGGTTCGAGGCATATAAGAGCTTTCCCGCGAAGGAGCGCGGAGGCATGGAGCAAACGTTTGATTTTAGCATTGGATGCGTAGGGTTCGTAGCAGCGGTGGAATTACGGCGTGGCGAGCTTTCGCCGCCCTCTGCTCGGCGCGCTTTTCCTGCTGTCGATCTGCGCTGCACAGACCGCCTCGGCGCCTCAACTCGAATCACCAGGCAACGATTCACCGCTCAACTCGTCGCTGCCGCGGTTGAGCGCGCCAACCACGTGGTCCGTTCCCTTCGAGACTCTGTTCACATCGACTACCCCAACGGCGATGCGCCCGCGAGCGCCGGCGTCTGCGCCGACGAAATCATCCGTGTTGGTCGAGCCGTGGGAGTCGATCTGCAAAAGGAAATTCACGAGAACATGGTTCGGCGCTCCGCCGAATACCCGCGCGGCGGTGATCAATGTTCGTGTCCGTGTGCGTCATGCTCCACTTCCGCCGAATACCCGCGCAAGTGGAGCATGACGCACACGGACACGAACATTGATCACCGCCGCGCGCCCAAGCTGATGGTCTCCTTCGAGCGCAAGGAAGCCGGGTTGCCGGTTACGGCCAACGCGCACGACCACCTGCCCGGCGCCATCGCATCTTGGGATCTTGCTGGCAACGCGCCGCACAACGGCGTCGTCATCGAACGGCATCCGTTGTGGAATTCCCGCAATCTGGTATTGCACAATGTTGGAGAGGGTCCGAAGATTGAAGACGCGCTCTTCCGATGTCGGATCACCGGGCACTACCGCCCCTACGGCCCGCCGCTCGAGCCCGACAACTCCTAAGCCTTCGGTTCGTGCTTTTCCCGCATCTTCGCGTTGAACTCGTCCGTCTTTCCTCGCGGCACGCTCAGCGTCGTCCACTTCTCCGAGCGGAAGTATTTCGCCAGATACACAATCTGCCCCACGTGGTAAGCGAGGTGCGCCAGCGCCCGGTTCAGCGCCTGCAGAACGCTGAGCGATTCGCTGCGGATGGTCACCGTTCGCTCGACGTCTTCTGGCTTGAGCGCATCCACCGTATCAAAAACCACTTTCCAACCCTGCTCCCAGGCTTTGAGAAACGCCGCCCGGTCGGCCATGCCAACTTCGAACTCCTGATCGCGGTTGCGATCCGGTTTCTCCCCGTCTGTGGTCAGAAAATCCGTGAAGCGCGACCGCATATTCCCCGCCATGTGCTTCACCACGATGGCGATGCTGTTCGCTTCGGGATCCAGTTCGCGGAAGAATTCTTCTTCGCTGATCTGGGTCAGCGCGCCATCCGCCAGCCGCTTGTAGCCGTGCAACTGGCGGCGAATTTCTTCGAGGTAATGGGATGAGAGGCTCATGCAGCTATTCTAAAAGACGGCGCCGCCGGTTGGCCGCGATCATTTTTTCCACTCCCCAAGGCGGCCTTCGGTGATGAGCGGCGCTTCGGTCTTCCGCAGTCCCGCCGCCACAGTTTCCATCTGGCGAAGGGCACGCAGATGATTTCTCCCCGCAATCTTGAGCACATCGTCGTCGGAATAGCCGCGCCGCAGCAACTCCGCAAACAGGTGCGGATACCGCGTCACATTCTCAAGACCCTCGGCCATGGAATCCGGGAGAACGTCGTCAAAGTCGGCGCCGATGCCCACGTGCTCAACGCCTGCCACTTTGCGGATGTGGTCGATGTGGTCGGCGACATCGGAAATGCTGCCGCGGGGCGGCGCGTTGGCTTTCTCCCAGGCGGCGATTCCCTTGGCAATCGCGTCATCGGTATCGAGTCGCGCATGCAGGTTTTTCAGTGCGGCTGTGCGTCTTTCCTGCCACGCTGAATTGAGCGGCGACACAAACTCGCGGATGAAGTTGACGTGCGCCACGCCACCGTTCGCGGGCAGCAGCCCCAGGACATCGTCAGGAACGCAGCGCGGGTGCGCAGCGATGGCAAACGCATTCGAGTGCGAGAAGATGACAGGAGCACGGGTCACCCGTAAGGCGTCGCGCATCGTGTCCGGGCTCACGTGAGACAGATCGGCGAACATCCCCAGCCGATTCATCTCCCGAACCACCTTCTCGCCGAATTCGGTCAGGCCGTAGAGCTGCGGCCGGTCGGTGGCGGCGTCGGCCCAGTCAATATTGTCCCAGTGCGTCAGCGTCATGTAGCGGGCGCCCAGCTCGTAGAAAATACGCAGAGCCGCGGGCGAGTTCTCCATCATGTGCCCGCCTTCGACGCCCAACAAGCACGCGATGCGGCCCGTCTGATGAATGCGCTCGATGTCATCCGCCGTCCGAGCCTGCTCCAGCTCGGGCTGGTTATGGACGAAGCGAAGCGCTACGTCAAACTCGCGCACCGCCTCATGCAAAGCCGTGTGCGACTTCTGCGTGGCCGAGTCCACCCACACCGACCAGTATTGCGCCCCGATGCGCCCTTCACGTAGGCGCGGGACGTCCGCGCACAGCGTGGCCTGCACTTTGCTCATGTCGAACGAAGTAAGGTCGCCGGCTTTCGTTTCGAGAAACATCGTCGGCAAGTCGTTATGCGTATCGATGAGGGGAGCCTTTTGCAAAAGCGCTTGGGCCCGTTCGAGCAGCTTCGGGTCCGGAGCCGGCATGCCCTCGGCGAGGCTAACGCCCGCCAGCACAGAGTCCGCGAGAACCGCGGAACCAGCTACCCGTGTGGTCTGTTCAAGAAAACGACGGCGTGATATCAAAAAGATCTCCTATCCCATGCAACGAATGGCCTGATCTATCAATCCTTGATCCCGAACTCAATTCCACGATCTCGAACTCGATTCCACCAAGATGGGATGGGAGCGATCCTCCTCCGAGCGCGCTGAGAAGCATGGTCAGGAAGAACATTGGCCCCATCAACAATCCGAAAACAGCAGCGATTGCGCCTGCAATTTTCGCGCACGAAATAGCCCCGATCAATTGAAGCAACCGCATTTTCTTCTTCTGAATTTTCAACCCCGCGATTGTACGGCTGCGCACGTCGGTCGGTGGACGGCGAGATTTTCCGATCGACCAAGTGGCGCCCGATCCAGGAACCCGGCCTTCCCTGTGCAAAAAACTGTTGACATTGCATTCATATACCCCCAATATCTTGGGGTAGGGCTGCTACCGGTCCAATTTGTTGAGTAGCAGATCAAGGGAGAATCTTTCAAGGAGGATGCTCAACATGGCAACGAAGAAAAAGGCAAAGAAAAAAGCAACCAAGAAAAAGCACTAAGAGCGGGGCAACCGCCTTAGCAAATCGAGCGGGCCTCCGGCGGGATACGCTTCCGCGGAGGCCCTGTTATTTTGGGACGAATCTTCGGGGGCCGATCTTGTAACGATGGAACTTTCGGGGAGTTGCCGCTGGCCCGGCAACGTGCTACAACGCGAATACGACTCCTCATGACGGTGAAGAACAAAGAAGTTTCCGCCAAGCCTGCGGCTGCGCACAGGACAGGCACGAAAAAACCCGCCATCGCTCAGAAGGCGGGGGCGCAGAAGACTCTGGCCCAGAAAAGCTTGGGCCTCAAGAAGGAGCCGCCGGAGGACATTCTGATTCCGGACAAGCTTTATTTCCGGATCGGTGAAGTTTCCCGCCTGTGCCGGTTGCCCGCGTACGTTCTGCGTTTCTGGGAAAGCGAATTCCCGCAACTGCATCCCGTCAAAGGCAGCACCGGACAGCGCAACTATCGCCGTCGCGATGTGGAAGTGGTCGTCAAGATCAAAGACTTGCTCTACCGCCAGGGCTTCACCATTCCCGGTGCGCGCCAGCATTTGCGCGACGAGGTCAAGGCCCAAAAAGCACAAGCCCCGCTGCCGTTCCCGAAACAGCCGACCGCCGACTTGGCGCGTTTGCGCGCAGGCTTGCAGGAAATCTTGGAGATTGTCACGCCCCCGCGCTAACGAATCACTTGCTCGCCAGGGTCAACCGCGCGTGCTTCAACTCCGGACGATCCGAGTCTGAACCCGCACAAGCCTTGAGCAACTGCCCATAGAAACCTTCCGCCTCTTGCCGCTTGCCCACCTTCTCCGCCGCCTGCGCCGCTCCGGCCAATCCATTGAAGCGGTTCGGGTACGACTGCAAGGACTTCTGGTACTCCGCCAATGCCTCCTGCGGGCGCTTCATTTGCATCAGCATATCCGCCAGCATTTCGCGAGCGGGAATATCGGCTTGGTCGCCTTCCGCCTCTTCGTCCTCCGCCACAGCGCGCAACGCCTTCACTCCGTCGTCGCCTTTACCCTCCGCCCAGGCGAGCCACGCACCAGCTTCCTTGCCCAGCCAATCGACGCCATCGGCGGCTACTTGTTTCTTGTCCGCGATCAGGCTCAGGCGAATCTTCTCGATCCCGGCAACCTCGACTCGCCCTCCGTCAACCTTCCCGCTCCTCGCGCTGGCGACCGCGCGCGCGAACAAAATCATGGCATTGGGGTAGCGATGGTCGCCAGCCAGCGGCTTAAGCTTGGCCGCATCATCCCAGCGATGTAATTCCAGGTCATACAAGCTGGTAAACTTCGCCACGGAGTAGGCCCACTCGTCATCATCCAAGCTCTTGATTCTGTCGAGCTCGTGAATTTCCTTCAAGACGTCGGCTTCACGCCCGCTTTGCAGGTAGGCGTAGACCAGAAAATCCATGGCGTGGAATTGATGGGAGGCATCGCCCATGTGCATGGCAGCGGTTTTGCGGGTGGCGGCAATGGAGGCCAGGTTGGAATCAATATCCTCCTGCCACAAACCCAGTCGCGCAAAAATGTGCGACGGCATGTGCAGAGCGTGGGGAGCGGCCGGTGCAATCTTGGCATAACTTCGAGCCGCCTTGAGCCCGTACTCGGCGAGTTGCGGCTTGTCGTAGCTGTGGATCAGGTAGTGCGCCACGCCCGGATGATTCGGGTCTTCGGCGAACACCTTCTCCAGAATCGCCGCCGCCTTTTTTCGGTTCACAAACGTGGTGTCATGCGGAGGCTGCGACGCCAGCAGCGACAGAGCATAAAACACGACGGCCTCGCGGTCGTCCGGATGATGCAGCGCCACCTGTTCCATCGCCTCCGAGTAGGCGGTAGCCCGGGCGGCGTGATCGTAGTCTGCCTTAGGTTGCGGCGGCTTCCCGAAATAAGCATGCAGCGCGTGAATGTATTCCAGCTCGCGGGCAGTCGTCTTCAGCGCCTCAGCCTTCGTCAGCAGCGCGTCGTCTTCGGCCAGCGTCTGCTCTTGGGGATAATCCCAGAGCTGGTGATACTGGCTCATGGCAATCCCCCAATTCGCTATGGCGCACTTGCCATCCTCGCGCGCCACCTTGCGAAACGTCTTCTCCGCCTCCTCGTACCAGAAGGAATGCAGCAGGGCCACGCCGCGATTGAAATCGGCCTCGACTTTGGGCGAGCAGGATGTCTCAAAATGCACTGTGCCCAACTCTTCAGCAGTCATGGAATGGTGGTGACCTTCGTCGGCTAGCAAGAGGAGGGATAAAAAGAAAGGAGAAAAGGTTAAACAGATCGCGATCTTGCCCATGATTGTTCCTCGAAAATCGAGTCTAGCGGCTTCTGGAAGCGAGGGTCAACGGCAGGGCGCGGCCGTGGAAGAAAAAGGGTGGAGATTTAAAGGAAGAGAAATACGGGAGCGCAATGCCAACCTCTCGGTTTGGGGGAGAATCCAACGCATGTCAGGAGGCCCCATGGATCAAAATCCAATCACGATGCTTGTTGTCGCCGTCGGCGCCATTGTGTTCGCTGCCGCCTTCGGTTTCTTTGTAGCCAGAAAACGGCGGAGTCAGCGGCTGCGCGAACGCTTTGGTCCCGAATACGACCGAGTGGTCAGCAAAGAAGGCGAGGTCCGCCGTGCGGAGGGCGTCCTCGCGATGCGCGCCAAGCGCCGGGAAAAGTTTGAGCTTCGTCCTCTCACAGCGCACCTGCGATCCGATTTCAGCGACCGTTGGAGCACGGTCCAGGCGCAGTTTGTGGACGATCCGAAGAACGCGGTTTCAGGAGCGGATCAGCTCGTAAATGCGCTCATGAAGGTCCGCGGTTATCCCGTCGTGGACTTTGATCAGCGCGCTGCCGACATTTCGGTGGACCACCCGGTCGTCGTCGAGAACTATCGCGCCGCGCATGAGATCGCGCTCCGCCACAGCCGTGGCCAGGCCAGCACCGAGGATCTGCGGAAAGCCATGGTCCACTTCCGCTCGCTCTTCGAAGAGCTGCTCGGAGATTCCACACCAGTCGGAGAATTACCACGAAGAAGGGAGGCGCGAGCATGAGTGTGCCCATGAGGCCCATGAGGCCCATCAGGAAAGACGCGCTCGATGAAGACATTACGGCGGAATTGACCACCGCGGATCTCGTTCAAGGTATGCGGCCGGTTTCGTCCCCGGTTGCGTCCGAAGACCGCGCCAGAGCGTTTCCTGTGGAAGGGCCGGTGGCCGAACTGGTTCCAGGCGCGGTTCTTGACGCTCCGTCGGAGGCTGGCGATGCAAAGGACTCCACATCCCTGATCCCCAACGACGAACTGGATGGTTTGCGAAACCGCTGGACCGAGGTTCAGACGGGTTTCGTGGATGAGCCCCGCCGGGCAGTCGAGCAGGCGGACGGCCTGGTGGCCTCAGCAATGAAGCGGCTGGCCGAGGTCTTCGCCGAGGAGCGGTCCCGCCTGGAGAAGCAGTGGGATCGGGGCGATCGTGTCTCCACCGAAGATCTCCGCCTTGCTCTGCAACGCTATCGGTCGTTTTTTCAGCGTTTGCTCTCCGTTTAAAGAGCGCGGTGGACGGAGTGTGGCTCGGCTATGCCCAGACTTAGGGCTCCGGCATGCATCCTGCGGATTTCTTTCCCGCCGGTTACGACAATGCCTTGCAACACAAGTTGGTCCCCTTTGCTGCGCCAGGACCAAAATGCCGCCTGCCTGCTGCTCCAGGCTCCACGTGCGCAGTCCGGGTGCGCTGTCCGGCGAGTGGCTCTGCGGTGACCACGCCGGTCCACACCTTGGCGAGTGGCAAGGTTCCGGGGACGATTCTTCGATGGAAGTTTGGGTCGACAGCACCGAACTGTATTCCACATTCGGTTCGAGCGCATGGGACGCGATGGCGGGAGTTCGTCCCGGCCCGCACACTCTCACCGATTACATTGTGAACACGGCAGGCGCACAGCGATGAAGGCGTGAACCTGAACCTGCGGTGATCCGGAATCGTCTCCCAGGTTGGTCGTGCGTGCAGGATCCTGCTTTCCATTGGTCCAGCGCACGCCGAACGGGAACTACTGCAAGCGAAACCGATCTCGCATGGCTCGCTGCAGCCGCGGCTTGTAGAGAAGATCGAACGCCAACTCTTTCCCCGGAAACATTCCCAGCGCCGCGCGCCTGGCGCTGGCCACCAGTTCTGAAGCCTGCTCCACGGTGAGATTCGGATCCTGGTAGATCGCAGAGAGCACCATCCCGATCATCCACTGTAACCGTCGGATTTTTCGGGACTCTTCCAGCTCTTCGGCAACTTCGGCGCTCGGGCGAGCGTCTTTGGTACGAACTCTCTCGGGACTCTCCATGACTGTGCCCCCCGATGCTGTACGCCAGCAACTCTTTGGTTATCTTAGATGCTCCTCGAGAAAAATTAGCGGCACATTTGGGCCATACAAGTTACGGCCGATACCGCGTCTGGACAGAACTCCACCCCGCCTTTTAGATTACTTGGCATGTCATCCATCACAAATTTCATCAAACTGCACTATCGGCACTTCAACGCGGCTGCACTGGTCGACGCCGCGCTGGGCTACAACCAGCTACTCGCATCGGGCGGCAAGATGTTTGTCACCATCGCCGGGGCCATGAGCACCGCCGAACTCGGCATCTCGCTCGCCGAGATGATCCGCCAGGATAAAATCCACGGCATCTGCTGCACCGGGGCCAATCTCGAAGAGGATGTTTTTAACCTCGTCGCCCGCGATTTCTACGAGCGTGTGCCCAACTACCGCGATCTCACGCCCAAGGACGAAGCCGCCCTACTTGCCCGCCACATGAATCGCGTCACCGATACCTGCATTCCGGAAATGGAGGCCATGCGGCGCATTGAGGCGGTGGTCCTCGAGGAGTGGGTTGCCGCCGACAAAGCCGGCGAGCGTTTTTTCCCGCACGAGTTTATGTTCAAGATTCTGCGTTCCGGCAAGCTCGAGGAGTCGTACCAGATCGATCCAAAAAACAGTTGGTTGCTGGCCGCGGCAGAAAAGAACCTCCCCATGTTCGTCCCAGGCTGGGAAGACGCCACCCTCGGCAACATGTACGCCGGCCACTGCATCAGCGGCGACGTGAAGAACGTGCACACCGTCCGCACGGGGATCGAATACATGATGGAGCTGGCCGAGTGGTACACGAACACCACGGCAAAGACTCCTCTGGGATTTTTCCAAATCGGCGGTGGCATTGCCGGCGATTTCCCCATCTGCGTCGTACCCATGCTGCACCAGGATTTGCAACGCGAGCACGTTCCGCTGTGGGCGTATTTCTGCCAGATTAGCGACTCGACGACCAGCTATGGGTCGTACTCAGGAGCCGTACCCAACGAGAAAATTACCTGGGGCAAGCTTGGCGTCGACACGCCGAAGTACATCATCGAATCTGACGCGACGATCGTAGCCCCGCTGATTTTTGCGGTTGTGCTGGGCTGGTAAGTAAGATTGTTCATCCCGCGCAAAGGGAGAGATCGCATTGGGCCAAGTAAACTGCCGAGTCCTCCCGTTGGTCGGGAGTGACAAGACTTCTTCTCCTTCTAACGCTCCGTAAGCGACCATTCACGCCGAAGCGGTAACACCCTAAAGTAATGGCCCGTCCGTGACCATCCCTTGGGTCACACTGCCGTGCTACCTTGCCAGTTGCGAGGCAAAACCGGTGACTACGGATGAGGAACTGACTCTACTCGAGCAGCAGCTGCGACGGCTGAAGATCGAGTACGAGATGTACTTCAACAATCCCGCCAAGCGGCCGCCCACCGACGTGGAGTGGAAGGTCCTCGCGATTCTGCGCAAGTTTTCCGACGGCGGACGCATGGGATTCGCGCAACGTTTTCGCTACAACGCCTTGGCCCAGCAATACGCCGTGCAAAGCGACCTGTGGCGCAAGAAGTCGCGGATTCGCGAGGAAGGCTATCGGCGTCCGCAGGATGCGCTGCTGGGGGTGCAAGGCGTGCGCATTTTTGAGGATAAGCCCGCAGCACCCGCAGCATTGGATAAGCCCGAAGCCAAAGAAGCTGCGGCGGCGCACGAAATTACACACCTCGAAATCGAAGAAGACTCGGATACGCTGGAGGCTGCCGCTGCGGCTGCTGTCGCTGTGGTGGAGAAACCCATGGCTGCCTGGCCGGGGGCCGCGGCCAAGCCGGCGGGGGCGAAACCGGTAGCGCCCGCATCCCGGGCCGCAAGAGCGACCGCAGAGCCTGCCGCCAAGGCGCCCAAGCAACCGTATAGCGCGCAACTCACCGACGTCGAGAAAGACCGTAAACACGTGGAGTCGCTCTATCAGGCTCTGGTCGAAGCGAAGAAGAACGCCGGGGAAAAACTGGGCGATGCGGCCAGCTTCGCTTCTTTCTCCTTGTTCGTCAAGAAAAAGACGGATCAAATCCGTAAGCAATACGCCTGCGAAGCGGTGGAGTATTCGGTGGAGCTGGAAGCTGGCAAGGTTCGCCTCAAGGCCAAGGCTGGTTCAAAAGCGTAACCTAGGACCCCACTGTAGCCTGGGTTCC
>Ga0193712_1000192_pt1 | contig 10738 bp, 9 predicted proteins | sample H3a1metaG_FD_143053 | JGI IMG/M metagenome (GOLD analysis project Ga0193712, IMG submission 143053) | Soil microbial communities from a riparian zone of the East river system, Colorado, United States - H3a1 | ecosystem: Environmental > Terrestrial > Soil > Riparian zone | place: USA: East River... | reverse complement strand
CCCAACCCGATCGCGCGACCGTCGAGTTTCGAGACCCCCACGACCTCGGCGGCCGTCCCGGTCAGAAACACCTCGTCGGCCGTGTAAAGATCGTAGCGGTTGAGGGGCAACTCTTCAGTGGCGTAACCGGCCTCGCGCGCCAAGTCGATTACCGTGTCACGCGTCACGCCGCGCAGGATTCCCGAGTACGGCGGTGGGGTCCGTACGACGCCGCGCGTCACCGCGAACAGGTTCATGCCGCTCGCCTCCGCCACATGACCGCTCGAATCGAGCATGATCACCTCGTCCACCGAGGCCGCGATGCCTTCGAGCTTCGCCAGGATGTGCGTGAGGTAGTTGAGCGACTTGACGCGGGGCGAGAGGCTCTCTCGGTGGTTGATTGGTGTCGCGGCAGTAATCGCAATCAGACCCTTCTCATAGCTCTCGGCGGACCACAGTCGGATCGTGTCGGTGATGCAAATGACGGACGCCTTGGGGCACTTGCGGGGGTCGAGCCCGAGATCGCCCACGCCGCGCGTCACGACCAGCCGGATATACGCTTCCTTGATCCCGCTCTTCGTCACGCCCTCTTCGACGATTCGCGCCAGCTCGGCCTTGCCGAGAGGCACATCCAGCCAGATCGCCTGGGCGGAGGCGTACAGGCGGTCGAGGTGCTCGGCAAGGCGGAAGATCCGGCCGCCGTAGGCTCGGATCCCCTCGAAGACACCATCTCCGTAGAGGAGGCCGTGGTCGAATACGGAAACGACCGCGGTGGCGCGGTCGTGCCATTTGCCGTCGATCCATATAATGGAAGGCATTCGGAGGAAATGTGCCTCCGATGCCCTCCCCTGACAACTAGGGGGGAGGCGGAAAGTGAGGCGGCTGGGGATCGAACCCAGGACCTACGGATTAAAAGTCCGTTGCTCTACCAACTGAGCTACCGCCTCCGTGGGCGAAAGATAGCCCGCCGCGTTAGGTTTTGCCGCGCACATGCCAGCCTCCACCCCCATCACCCACGTCTCCGACACCGCCCGCTGGGTGGCCGTCTACCGGGCGATGGAGAGCGAGCGGCCCGACGCGTTGTTCTCGGACCCGTACGCGCGGCGCCTCGCCGGGGCGCGGGGCGAAGAGATCGTGCGCGCCATGCCGCAGGGCCGGTCCATGGCGTGGCCGATGGTCGTCCGGACCGCTGTCATGGACGAGCTGATCCTCCGCGCCGTCGCCCGCGACGGCGTGCACACCGTCGTCAACCTGGCGGCCGGCCTCGACACCAGGCCCTACCGCCTGCCCCTTCCCAGCGGTCTGCGCTGGATCGAGGTGGACTTCCCCGACTTGCTCGTCTACAAGAGCGAACAGCTCGCGGGGGAGAAGCCGCGCTGCCAGCTCGAGCGCATCGCCGTGGATCTCACCGATCGGGAAGCTCGCCGCGGATTGTTTCAGGATGCGGCAAGCGGCGGCGGCGGCGGGACACTGGTTGTCGCCGAAGGGTTGCTGGTCTACCTCGCGCCGGACGAAGTCGGGCGGCTGGCGGACGACCTCAGCGCCGCCGGCTTCGGCTGGCTACTCATCGATCTCGGCTCACCGGGGCTCCTCAAGATGCTGGCGAAGACCTGGGGCCGGAAACTCGAAGAGGGAAACACCCCATTCCGGTTTGCTCCGGCAGAGGGGACGCAGTTCTTCGCGCCCCACGGCTGGGCCGAGGCCGAGTACCGCTCGATGTGGGAGGAGTCGCGGCGGCTGAAGCGCACGATGCCGATGGCGTGGTTGTGGAACCTGATCGGCAAGTTGGCTCCGAAAGGGAAACGCGAGGAGTTCCGCCGCTTCTCGGGCATTGTCCTGCTGCAACGCACCTAAGGAGACCGATTCGTGAAGAACCTGTTCATCAGCAGCGCGCTGGCCGTCGCGGTGGTCGCCTGCCAGCGCCCCGCCGGGGCGCCCGCGGCGCCGAACGTCGTGACGATCATCGCTACCGACTATGCGTTTGCCGCCCCGGACACGATTCCCGCCGGGCTCACCACGTTCAAGATGGTCAACCAGGGCAGAGAGGCGCACCAAGTGGTGGTGATGGGCGCCCCGGGGAAGACCCTGGCTGAGGTTCGGACCGCGATGGTTACGCCGGGGCCGATCCCCGAGTGGGTGAGGTTCCCCGCGGGCCCGGGCGTGGCGACGCCAGGCGACACGTCCAACGCCACCTCCCGCCTGGAGCCGGGCGACTACTACCTCGTGTGTTTCATTCCGGACGCGCACGACGTGCCGCACGTGATGCTGGGGATGGTACGTCAATTGGTCGTCGTTCCGGCGCCGCTTACCGCGTCGGCTCCGGCGGCGGAGCCACAGGCGGACATCGTGGCGACCCTGTCGGACTACGCGTTTTCGCTCACGAAGCCGCTGACCGCCGGGACCCACACCATCCGGGTCGAGAACGCCGGCCCGCAGCTGCACGAGATCGGCATCGAGCAGCTGGCGCCGGGGAAGACGATGGCCGATTGGCAGCAGTGGCTCGTGCATGGGATGAAGGGGATGGGACCGGCCAAGCCGATGGGCGGATTGGTCGGGCCAGACAAGGGCAAGACCGGCTGGTTCACGATCACGCTCACGCCCGGGCACTACATCCTCGCGTGCTATGTCCCCGACGCAAAAGACCAGAAGCCGCACGTGATGCACGGGATGGTGCAGGAACTAACAGTGAACTGACGCCAAGACGCCAAGGGGTTGCAAGGCAACGGTGGCCAGGGGATGCAATTCCTGGCCACCGTTGTCTTAGCGTCTTAGAACAACCACCTCAGCCCCGCCTGCAGCTGCCGCGGGTCGCCGAGACCGCTGCGGATCGTCCCGTCGAAGTTGAAGAGCAGGCTGCCGTAAGCCGGGTCGCGGAAGTTGTCGTTGCCGGTCAAGTTGAACACCTCGACGATTGCTTCGACCTGCCCCCGCTGCCCGACGTTGAATGGCCGCGAGAACCGCACGTCCCACGAGAAGTAGGCGTTGTCCTTCCGCAGCGTGTTGCGCTGCAAGACCGAATCGGTCGTCGCGACGCCAATGGGCCCACAGATGCGGTCTGCGGCACTCGTGGCGCGCTGGCCCGCCGCAGGAGCAAACGGGTTGTTGAAGCGGGGACCGCAGCTCATCGACACCGGTTGCGCCGAGTAATAGCTGAGGCGGTTGTTCATGTAGATCCCGGCGGGGAGCTTCACCAGCGCCCAAGCATTGAAACGATGCCGCTGATCGCGGTCGCTCCAATTGTACTCGCGCTGCAACGAATCGGCCCGGGCATACCGGAACGTGAAGGGATCGCGCTCGTTGTCATCGTCCGACTTGTCGAACGAAAGCGTGTAATTGAGCTGGAACTGAAAGTTCGGGTCGAGGACGCGGCGCAGGCCGATGGTGACGCCGTTGTAGCGTGACTTCGCGCTCGACTCGACCACCGTGAGCGTCGTAATGCCGTTCGTGCCGCCGGGCGGCAGCCCGGTCCCCCAGGGGCTGCCGAACACCGCATCGTTGCGGTTGATGAACCGCGTGAGGTGGTCGGTGCGCGCGTGCGTGTAGCTCAGGCTCAGTCCCAGATCGGGGCCGAGCTGGCGCTCGTACGCGATGGTGGCGTTCAACGTGCGCGGGTTCTTGAAGTTCTTGTCGAACACGAACACGTCGGGGAAGAACACGGAGGCCTGCGACACGGCGTCGGGCAGCAGGTTGCCGAACCCCGGCACGGGCCCCAGCACGCCGGTGAGGGCGCTGTTGCGGAAGTACGTGAGCCCGTTTGAGCCGTTGGTGCTGCGGCTGGACGCGAGGTTCAAACCGGGAATACGGGCAGAGTACAAGCCGGCGTTCACCCGGATGACCTGCTTCCCGTCACCGGTGGGATCGTACGCGAAGCCAAGCCGGGGCTGCCACATGCCCTTATCCGACGGAATCGTGCCGTCCGACGGGAACGCGTAGGTGCCCGTCCCGTTGGTCACGCTTTGCCCGATGAAGGGAGCGAAGAACACCGAGCTGGGGGGCGTAATCGGATCGGGTTGGAGCTGCGCTTCCCAACGGAGACCGTAGTTGATCGTCCACCGGAGATTCGGCTTCCAGCTGTCCTGGAGGTAGAACGCCAGCTCCGTCTGGGGAATCTCCTGTGTCCCCGCCTGGCGCACGTTTTGGCCCACGCCGGCTTGCTGGAGGTACAGGAGGACGGGGCCGCTGGCGTCGGTGTATGTCGAGTCGGCCACGAAATTCAAGAACCCATTCACAGAGCTGAAGATGTAGCGGCTGTTGGCGAATCCGAGGAACGTCTGCACCGAATTCACGCGGTTGTACTCGCCGCCCAACTTGAAGAAGTGATTCCCCTTGGCCATCGAAATGTTGTCGAGCAGCTGAAGGCGGGTGTCGTAGTACTGTACCGGAATAAAGAACGGCATGCCGAACCGAAAGTCGGGGCCGATGGCGACGTCCGGGAACGGCCGCAGCGCCGGCGGGTCGGAGGGGTTCGCGCCCAGACCCAGGGCGCGCGGGCCACTGTACGGACGCGGCCGGTCCTCGCGGGAGTACTGGAAACGGAACTCGTTCGAGGTGTTGGACGACAGGTACGACCGGAGGCTGCCGTTCACGGCATTGGAATGATCTTCTTCCAACGCGTTCGCGCTCCGCGACCAGGTGTCGACGTCGAACGTGCCGTTCTGTTGCTGTGACCACGTATAGTTGTACTTGAGCGACAGGTTGTGCCGGTCCGATAGCCGGAAATCGAATTTTGCGAGCAGCGCCCGCGCGTCGTTCGTCCTGGTGATCGGCCCGAAGTCACCCTGTAACGCGCCGCCGTACGCGGTGTCCATCCAGGCCTTGAGGGAATCGAACGCCGTACCGGTGGGCGGAGTCTTCTGCTTCACTTCATCATAGCTCTGCTGATCGTAGGCGACGAAGAAGAAGGCGCGGTCGCGCTTCAAGGGGCCGCCGAGCGTGAACCCAAACTGGGTCTGGCTGAAGTCGGGCTCGAACGTGGTGCCGCCGTGTGAGGGCGTCCCCGATAGCGCATCCGACTTGCCGTAGAAGTGCGCCGAACCGCGCAACTCATTTGTGCCGGACTTGGTGATAACGTTGACGAACCCGCCGGAGGAGCGCCCGAACTCAGCGGTCCCGCCGCCCGATGTCACCACCACCTCCTGCACCGCGTCGAGATTGAACGTGAACGCCGGCCGCTGGCCGCCGCGCTGCTCGCCGAAGAACGGATTGTTGAAGTCGGCGCCGTCCACTGTGACGTTGTTGTGGATGCCCTTCTGGCCGGCGATGCTCAACTCGTCGCCATCAGGCCCCTGCACCAGGCCAACGTTGGGCGTGAGCAGCGTGAGATTCAAGTAGTTGCGGCCGTTGTTCGGCAGACCGGCCACGGCCTGGCTGGGCAGACGGGTAGAGGATTCGACCTTGGTCGCGTCCACCACCGGGGTCGTCGTCTCGACGGTCACCGCCTGCAGCTCGACGGCCCCGAGTTGGAACGTCAGGTCGACGGTTTCACCCACCCGCAGCAGTACGCTGGTACGCTTCGCCTCGCTCCGCCCCACCGCCCGCGCGGTCACATCGTACGTGCCGAGCGGCAGCAGCGACGCGACGAACACGCCCCGTTCATTCGTGCTGATCTGGCGTTGGAAACCGGTCTGCGCTTCCCGTAGCACGACGGTCGCCCCCGCGACCGGGGCGCCCGATGGATCGGATACGACCCCCCGGATGATGCCCGTGGTCGCCTGCGATTGCGCGGCGGCGCTGAGCGGGAAGGCAACGACCAGTATGACGAATCCGAGAAGCTTGCGCAGCATGAAAGAGCCTCCGACTGGATGGGAATGCGAGCAGGGACTGGCTAGCGTATCACCGGGCGGCGACCTCCGCAAGGAGCGGTGGATGCTACCTTTCCGGCGATGCAAAACGCCGACATCGCCCGTCAGCTCGAAGAGGTCGCCAACCTCCTCGAGATCTCCGACGGGAACCCCTTCAAGGTCCGCGCCTACCGGAACGCGGCGCGCACCGTCCGCGACCACCCCGAGCCGCTCGCCGAGCAGGTGCGCGCCGGAGGCTTCGACCTGACGGAGCTTCCGAGTGTGGGCGAAGGCATCGCCAGCGAGATCGAAGCGCTCGTGGCCACCGGCGACATGCCGCAGCGCCAGGCGCTCATCAAGAAACTCCCGGCGGGGCTGCTCGACCTGCTGCGCATTCCCGGCCTCGGCCCGAAACGGGTGAAGCTGCTGCACGAGAAACTCAACGTGAAGACCGTCACCGACCTGGCCAAGGCGATCGAGGCAGGAAGGCTCGCCAAGCTGGCGGGGTTCGGACCCAAGATGGTCGAGAAGATCCGGTCCGGCCTGGGGCAGGCCGAGCGTGCCGAGCGCCGCATGATCCTGCATGAGGCGGAGCACCATGCCCGCGCGCTCGTCGAATACCTGAAGGGCGGCGGGGCGATTCAGGAGATCGAAGTCGCGGGGAGCTTCCGGCGCCGGCGCGAAACGATCGGCGACCTCGACATCCTCGTCACGAGCAGGAACCCCGACCAGGTGATGGCGCGCTTCGCCGAGTATCCCGACGTCAAGCGGGTCGTGTCCCAGGGCCCGACCCGGGCCACCGTGCGCCTGTCGAACGGTCTGCAGGTGGACCTGCGGGCAGTGGAGCCCGACGCCTACGGATCGGCGCTCCAATACTTCACCGGCTCGCAGGCGCACAGCATCGAGCTGCGCAAGATCGCCCAGGCGAAGAAGCTCAAGCTCAACGAGTACGGCGTGTACGAAGGAACACGCCGCGTGGCGGGCCGCACGGAGCAGGACGTCTATGCCGCGCTGGGCGTCGACTGGGTCCCGCCGGAGCTGCGCGAGGCGCGCGGCGAGATCGAGCTGGCCCGCACACACCGCCTGCCGACGTTGGTCGCCCTCGAGGACATCCGCGGCGACCTCCAGATGCATACCGACGCGAGCGACGGGCAGACGCCGATCGGCCCCATGGTCGACGCCGCGCGCGCCCTGGGCTACGCCTACATCGCCATCACCGACCACTCCAAGCGCGTCTCGATGTCTGGCCTCGACGCCGCGAAACTGCGCGCGCAGTGGAAAGCGATCGACAAGCTGAACGCGGGCGCGAAGGGCGGGGGGCTCCGCATCTTGAAGAGCGTCGAGATGGACATCATCGAGAACGGAGACCTCGACTTCGAGAACGACGTATTGGCCGAGGCGGACTACGTGGTCGCGACGATTCACTACGGCTTGAAGCAGAGCGAGAAACAGCTCACCGACCGGCTGCTGGGGGCCATCGCCAATCCATACGTCGATGCGATCGGTCACCCCACCGGACGCGTCGTCAATGGCCGCGAACCCTACGCGCTCGACTTCGACGTGGTGGCCCGCGCCGCGGCGGCCGCCGGCTGTCTCCTCGAAATCAACGGCAGTGAGCGGCTCGATCTCCCCGACACGCTAGCCGCCGCCGCGAAGGCCCACGGGGCGCGGTTCGTCCTGTCGACCGACGCACACGATCCCCGGCAGCTCGGGAACATGAAGTTCGCGGTGGCAGTGGCGCGCCGGGCAGGACTGGAAGCGGCCGACGTGGTGAGCACGCGGCCACTCCCGGACTTCCTGAAAGGGTTACGGCGCGCGCAGGGCCGTTAACAGATTGAGTTGGGCCACCGGCTCGAAGCTCCAGCGGTGGTGGCGCGTCGGTCCGTGCCGCTGGAGCGCATCCAGGTGCTCGGGCGTGGCATAGCCCTTGTTGCTGGCCCAGCAGTAGGCGGGGTGCTTGGCGCCCAGCCGCTCCATCAAGCGATCGCGGATGGTTTTCGCGATCACGGACGCGGCGGCGATCGAGTGACACTTGGCGTCGCCGTCGATGATCGCCTGGTGTGGACATTCGAGCTCCGGACAGGGGAGCCCGTCCACGAGGACATCCGTGGGGACGACGCCGAGCCGGCGCAGCGCGCGGCGCATCGCGAGGATCGACGCGCGACGGATGTTCAGGCGGTCGATTTCGTGCACGCTCGCGGCGCCCACGGCGACCGCGAGGGCCCGCTGCCGAATGCGCACGGCGAGTTTGGCGCGCTGGCGCGCGGTGAGCAGCTTCGAGTCGTCGAGGCCGCGGATCGGCTTGGCGCCGACCGGAAACACGACGGCCGCGGCCACCACTGGTCCAGCCAGGGGGCCGCGGCCTGCTTCATCGACACCCGCGACGACGCTCCGCCCTTCGCACCACAGCGCGACTTCGCGCTCGAGCGAGGGGCGGCGGTGCCTCACTCTTTCGGCTTGTCCTGCTCGGCGGCCGTCGCCGTCTGGGTCGCGCCCTTCTTCTCCCGGATCCGGGCTGCCTTGCCGGCGAGCCGCCGCAGGAAGTACAGCTTGGCGCGCCGCACGCGGCCCTTGCGGACCAGCGCGATCTCGGCGATCAACGGCGCGTGCAGCGGGAAGATGCGCTCCACACCCACGCCCGCCGAAATCTTCCGGACGGTGAACGTCTCGTTGATGCCGCCCCCGCGCCGGGCGATGCATACGCCCTCAAACGCCTGGAGCCGCTCCTTTTCCCCTTCGCGCACGCGCACCATCACCCGCACCGTGTCGCCGGGGGTGAAGGCTGGGATGTTGGTCTTCAGTCCCTCACGCTCGATCGCTCGCAGTCGCTGCATACACTCACCCTCATCCTTCTTCGTGGCGCGACCACAGATCGGGCCGCCGTTCGCGCGTCAGGCGCTCGGCTTGCGCCGCCCGCCATGCCGCAATCTTGTCGTGATCGCCGCTCAACAATACGTCCGGTACGTCCAGGCCGCGATAGCTCGGCGGCCGCGTGTAGCTGGGTGGCGCCAACAGGCCGTCGTAGTGCGAATCACTCGCCGCCGACTCGTGATCCCCGAGAGCGCCGGGGAGCAACCGCACCACCGCATCCACCACGCAGAGCGCCGCCGGCTCGCCACCCGACAGCACGAAATCCCCGATCGAAATCTCTTCCGCGCCCAGGTGTTCCACGACGCGCTGATCGACGTCCTTGTAGTGCCCGCACAGGAGCGTCAGCTCCTTGCCCACCGCAAACCGTACCGCGGTGTCGTGCGTGAAGAGCGTCCCGCGAGCCGACAGGAGCACCATGGGACCCTCGACCTTCAGATCCTCCACCGCCTCCACCAACGGCTCCACCTTCAGCACCATCCCCGCGCCGCCGCCATATGGCGCATCGTCCACCGTATGGTGCTTGTCGTGCGCGTAGTCGCGCAGCTGCACGACGCGAAACCGCACCAGCCCCGCTTTGACGGCCCGTCCCAGAATGCTCGTGGAGAGCGGCGCCGCGAACCATTCGGGAAACAGGGTGACGACGTTAACCGTCAGCATCGTCCCGCATGTCATCGATCGCCACGAGCTGGTCGCGCCAGCCCTCCACGGCCGCTCGCGAGGTGATCCCCTCGAAACCGAGCAGCCACTCGCGGTGATACGCCCGGCGCCGGGCCAGGACGAGGGGACCCGCCAGAATCTTGCGGTCCTCATCCATCACGTACACGCGCGCCTTGGGGGTGAACACGCCCCCCGGATTCTCGACCAGAGGGAACACCGCCACCTCCCCCTGTTGCCCGTGCGGCTTGCGCAGCCGCCCGACTACGCGGGGCGTTTGCCCAGCACGCCGGCCTTCTTGAGGAGCGAGCGCACCGTATCGGTGGGCATCGCGCCTTTCGCCAGCCAGGCGAGTGCCTGTTCCGCGTTGACGGTGATGACGGCCGGGTTGGCCTTCGGGTTGTAATGGCCGATCGCCGCGACGAATCGTCCGTCCCGCGGCGAGCGCGAGTCGGCGACTACGATGCGGAAAAAGGCCTGCCCTTTGCGCCCCACCCGCCGTAACCGAATCTTGGTTGCCATACGATCCCTTACATCCTTTTCATGAGCTTGCGCATCTGCTGGAACTGCTCCAGCAGCCGGTTCACTTCCTGCACGGGCCGTCCCGCGCCTTTCGCGATCCGCAGCTTGCGCGACCCGCTCAGAATGCTCGGGTCGGCGCGCTCCGCGGGCGTCATCGACAACACGATCGCCTCGACGTGCTTCAGGCGCTTGTCGTCCGCGGGAATCCCTTGCAACGCCTTCGCATTTACGCCCGGCAGGAGGCCGAGCACCTGTTTCATCGGGCCCATCGCCTGCATCTGCTTCAGCGCGACCAGAAAATCCTGTAAGTCCATCCCGCGCTTCGAGCGTGCCTTCTGCGCGAGCTGCTCCGCCGCCTTGGCATCGACCGTGGCAGCGGCCTTCTCGACCAGCGCCACGACGTCGCCCTGCCCGAGGATGCGGCCCGCCATACGCACGGGATCGAACGGCTCGAGCGCGTCGGTCTTTTCTCCTACGCCGATGTACTTGAGCGGGACGCCCGTTACGCCGTGGATCGACAGGGCGGCGCCGCCGCGCGTATCGCCGTCGAGCTTCGTCAGGATCACGCCCGTCAGGCCCACCGCGTCCTGCCCGGTCATCCCATCGGCGACGAGCAACACCTCACGCGGCGTCACCGCCGCCTTGAGCGCCCTGAGCTCGTCCATCAGCGCTGCGTCGATCTGCAGCCGGCCCGCGGTATCGACGATCACCGTGCGGCAGCGTGCCTTCTCAGCATCGCGCAGCGCGGCCTGAACGATCGCGGTCACGTCCTGGTCCGTGCTCCCTGCGCCGAACACCGGGACGTCGATCTGCTTCCCCAGCTGCTCCAGCTGCTCCCGCGCCGCCGGCCGGTACGGATCCGCCGCCACGAGCCCCGGGGCCTTCTGCTCCAGCTTGAGCCGCCGCGCCAGCTTCGCCGCGGTGGTCGTCTT
>Ga0193712_1000191_pt1 | contig 10750 bp, 6 predicted proteins | sample H3a1metaG_FD_143053 | JGI IMG/M metagenome (GOLD analysis project Ga0193712, IMG submission 143053) | Soil microbial communities from a riparian zone of the East river system, Colorado, United States - H3a1 | ecosystem: Environmental > Terrestrial > Soil > Riparian zone | place: USA: East River... | reverse complement strand
TCTTCGGCAATGGCGCCCGATCCGCGCTGGGCGGCGAGCAGCGCCGCGACGGCCGGCTTCCCTTCAGCTGAAGAGAGCGCCCCGTCGTCGGCGAGGTCGGCCAGGACGCGGAAGGCCTCGTCGAGCAGCCGTTCATCGCTTTCACGGAAGGTGCCGGCGTCGCGTGAGAGCCGACCCACCTTCTTCTTGAAGTCCCGCTGGCGCGCGCCGTTGACGTTCGGGTTTCCGTCGCCGTCGGGGTCCTGTACGCCCGGAGACAGGGCGATCGTGTTCTGGTACATGCGCCCGGCCACCGGCAGGTTGGAAATGAATTCCGAAGAGAACGTGGTGGAAGTTTGATTCTTGTCGAGATCGATCATCGACTTCTCGCCGGCGACCGTCACCATCTCGGCCCGCATGGGCGCCGACGAGGGAGGCGGGGCAGGCACGATCTGAGCAAATCCGCCTTGCGCGCGCCCGAACTCGGCGCCCGCGCCCTTGGCCACGACGGCGACCGCGTCGACGGAATCGTGGGCGACGAGGTTCAGGAATTGACCGGTGAGCGGATCCACGTTCGAAATACCCGAGACCGTCGTCTTGAATTCCTCCTCGTCGCCCTCTTCGGGTGCGCCGGCCTGCGGGACGTCCGCGCGCAGTCCCGGGGGACCGTCCTTCCCGAAGACCCCCTCGAACGAGACGCCGTCGGGCATCGGCAACGCTTGGTGCACGGTGCGCGGATTCCCCGCCGGGTTGACCACGCGAGAGTCGTCGATCGCGACAAACGACGTGTACGGGCTCATCAACCGATAGCTCAGCGCCAGAGCGGTGACCTCGGCCCGGATGGAGTCGGGAACCGCGCCCCCGGTGTCGCGGAGCAGCGCCTCGATGCGGGACCTGGCCCACAACGAGCTCAGCGCGTCGTGCCGCGTCTCGCGCTCGGGAAGGGCGACGCGCAGCGTCTGCTCGAAATACCGGCCGGCGATCTTGCCGCGGACGATGACGTTCCCCTCGCCGGCGTTGAGATAGCGGCCGACGACCGTCAGCGTCTGCCCCGACCCCAGGTCGGGCAAGCGCTCGGGCGTGAGGTCGGCCACCGCGAGGGCGCCCCAGTCGATGGTCAGGTCGGTTAGGTACGGGAGCGTCACCCAGGAGCGGAACGCTTCCAGCGCGTCGTCGGCGCTCTCGTCCGGCCGCACGAACACGTACGCGCCGCGACCCAGGTCGGCCATGCTCTCGAGCAGGTGATGGTTCACCGAGGAGCCGATGCCGATCGTGTAGATCCGTGCGCTTCCGATCACCTTGCCGATCGCCGCAAGGATCTCCGGCTCGTTGCCGACGTAGCCATCGGTCAGGAACACGACCACCCGCAGGCGGTTCGGATCGGCGGGCCGCGCGAAGGTCGACGTCAGCGCGGGGAGCATCTCGGTGCCTCCTCCTCCCTGCTGCCGGTTCAGCCAGGCCAACGCGGATTCAATCGACGCGCGATCGTTCGCGAGCGCGTTTTTCGAGTAGACCTCGTTGTCGCCGGCGAAACGGACCAGGTTGAACGTGTCGCGCGGCCCGAGGGCGCGTAGCGCCTTCGCGGCGAGCCGCTTCGACGCTTCGAGCGGGATGCCGCTCATGCTCCCGGACGTGTCGATGACGAAGGTGATCTCCTTCGGCATCGCCTCCGCCGGCCCGACTTCACCTTTCGGTTGGACGAGGAGCGTGAAGAACCCGTCGAGACCGTCGCGGTGCGCGAGGAACCCCAACGCGGGGCGTTCGGACGCGACGCTCCATCGGAGGAGGAAGTCCTTGTTGGGAATCGTGTCGCCGTCCGCCAGGCGCACCGAAGCACCCCGCGCCGAGGTCTTGCGCACGACCGTCCTGTGGCTCGGGCTTTCGAGATTCGTCAGCGGCACGCCCGCGTCGATCGTCACGTCGATGTCGACGTCGTGTCCCGAGCGCATCTCGGGCGCCAGAACCGGAGGCGAGATGCAGGCGGCATCGGGCACCGAGCCCCCGGGGATGTAGCGCGGCCCCACGACCAGCGGGAAGGTGAGGCGGTAGACGCCGCGCTCGTAGCGCAACGTCTCGACGGTGCGCAGCCGCACGGTGATCGTCTTTCCCGGCTCGATGTTGGCGACGGACTGCGTGAAGATGTTCGGCCGCTCCTGCTCCAAAAGCGCCGCCTGGAAACCCGACGCGCGGGCCTGCTCGTACGCCGCGCGCGCCTCCTCGCGACGCTTGATTTCGCCGCGAATCGTGCGGTCCCCCACCACGAGCTCGAAGTCGTCGACCGCCGCGCGATGGCCCAGAGGAAAGGTGTAGACGGCCTCGACGGGCTCGGTGAACGGGTTGGCGAACACCTGTTCGATCGACGTGCGCGCCACGAACGCGGTCACCTCGATCGAGACCTTGGTGTGGCGCAGCGGCATTTCGACGACACGGCCGTCCGGCCGCGCCACGTTCAGCGCACCGGGGGTGGACGGATCGGCGTACGCGGCGTCGGCGGCGATCGCCGGAATGGCCGAAAGCAGAATCGTTGCGAACAGCGTGGCCAGCGAACGAGCGGGGGGTCTCATCGCGTCTCCTCTTTAGCCTTCATATCGGGCTCCAGGGGTGATGAGACAGATCTACTCGCCGTAAGTTCCCGGCCTTGCACGTGACGTCGAATCTCGCTGTGGGGCAGCCGCAACGTAGAATCCGCGAAGGGGAGGCCGAGCGCTTGACGCCACAACGGGCGCGGGTTCCGTGGGGATTGGTCACGGTTGGCGCCGTCGGACTGGCCGTCAGGCTGCTTTTTGCGACGGTTGCGGTGCCGCAACTCGAAAGACAGACCCACGTCGCCGCGGATCCCGATCGCTATGCGGATCTTGCGGCCGGGCTGCTCGACCGCGGCGAGCTCGGCTTTTCGCCCCCGGGCGCTTCCCCGACCAGCCTGCGCGGCCCGGCGTTCCCGGCTTGGCTTGCCGCTGGGATGATCGTCGGCGGACGATCGCCGGGTTGGGTTTCATTCTGGGCTTCGCTTCCGGGACTGATCGCCGCGCTGGCGATCGCGTTCCTGTTGACCCGGTCGCACGGACCCCTGGCCGGCCTCACGGGAGGCCTGCTCGCCGCGGCGCACCCGATGGCCTGCTTCGTTTCCTCGCGCGTGTTGCCCGACGAGTTCTACGGGGCGGCCCTGTTTTGCGGCCTTGCCGCTTGGTGGCGCTCGCAGCGATCGGACGGGAATCCGAAGGCCATGGGGTGGGGCGCGCTTGCCGGTGCGCTGCTGAGCGTGGCCACGCTCACGCGCGTCACGGCGGCCCTCTTCCTGATCCCGATCGTCGCGGGCACGCTGCTCGCCAGGCCCCGCCGGCTCGTAGCGTCTCTGGCGGCCGTTCTCGTTGCCGCCGGATTGCTCGGGGGTTGGACGTGGCGGACTTCCGCGCTCGTGCGCCGGCCGGCGTTCATCGAGTCGTTGGCGGGTTACAACTTTTGGCTGGGGGAGTCGGCTTACCGCTACGGCTTTTCAACCGGGTACGCCGAGGGGCGCTCGCGAGCGCACGAGCTGATGGCCGAGGAAGCCGGAACAGACCAGACGCGCTCGTCCAAGTTCTGGCACGGCGTGCTCGCGCCGGCGGAAGCACGGGCGTTCGACGGGACGCTCGTCAGCGCCGGGATGAGGAGCATCGAGAGCCGGCCACTGGCGTACGTGGAGCGTTGCGCGGCAGGCTTGTTGTGGTTCTGGATCCGTGCGGAGAGCTTGCAGCGCACGTTGCAATACGCGGTGGTCGCTCTTCCGTTCCTGGCTCTGGGCGCCGTCGGCGCCGTGAAGTTGAGATCGCGTGGTCATCCGGACGCGCTCCCCTTGGGGATGGTCGTGGCGGCGGTCCTGGTTCATGTCGTCGTTTACGCCGCCATCTGCCCGATGGCCCGATACAGCGTGCAGGTCTACCCCCTGTTGAGCTACCTGGCGGGGGCGGCGTGCACCACTGGCCGCAGCACCATCAAAGCTCCGATGACTTCGTAATCACCGTTTCACTGTGCACAACAATTTGCGTCGTCATGGGGGCGATTCCAGTCCGTGTAAGATCGCTACGTTCCTGGGCCGACGAGGCCGATGGTCGAGGCGTTGAACATGCGATGGAAACAAAAAGCCGCGATTCAACGCTTGCTTTCTAGTACACCCGGTGGCTCGTCGGTGAATTACCTGCTTCAACGGCTGGTCAGGCGGTCGGGCCGGCTTGACGACTCCTCGTTCCTGTTTCGCGCTCGAACGGCGATTGCACACCTTGACGCGGCTCTTGCACACCTCACTCGCCCGGCGTCGTCCCTCAGCGTCTACGAGTTCGGCGCTGGATCAGACTTGGTGGGCCCGTTGGCGCTCCGGGCGCGGGGCGTTCCTTCGCAAGTTCTCATTGATCAGGCAGTCCTGCTTCGACCTTCCCTCGTCGCCGAAGCGTTCCGAAGGTTTCAGCGAAATGGGTCCACTCTCAGCTTGCCGCCACTACCCGAGCTTCCTACCGGTTCTCGGCGCCAGTTGATCCACGCGCTTCGAGAGCGGATGGGGATCGAGTACCGAGCGCCCGTCGATGCCACTCGCACTGGGCTTAAAACGAACTCGGTGGATCTCATCACGTCCAATAGCACGCTCGAACATGTTCCGTCGGCGAATCTCCAACCTCTACTCAAGGAGTGTCGGCGGCTGCTCAGGGACGACGGAATCATGTGTTTCAGGATCGACTACGAGGACCATTACGCGATTCTCGATCGAGCGTTGTCTCCCTACAATTTCCTTCGGTACTCGGATCGCAAGTGGCGCCGCTACAACTCTTCCCTCCAATTTCAGAACCGACTGCGACACCGCGACTATCTCAGGCTGTTCGCGGAAGCGGGGCTCCTGGCGCTTTCGGTGGAGACGCTGGAACCGTCTGAGCAGTCACTCGCAGAGCTCACGAACATGCCGATCGCCGAGCAGTTCCGTTCCTATACAACCGCAGAACTCGGAACGCGAAAGGGTACGTTCCTGTTGAGGAAGGCTCCCGGCTAGTCCCGACTACCGCCCGCACGACTGGGAGTGTCGGGAGCGGACTTCACGCAAGTAGGTGCGCGTCATTGGCCTTGCGCGGCTATCGGGCGAAGGCCCGATAGCCGCGCCGCCAAACTAGCCGCGGCTTCGGGCCTTTACAGCCGCGGTCGGAAGCGCAAGTGTCGCGCTCACTGGAAGGACTCCTCCGGAGACACACCGAGGGAGCAAAAAACCGTGGTCGCCGCCGGCGAGCTCGTCGGAGTGGCCCGCAACGAAAGCGCCAATCCGGATGTCCACGGGACGCCTCCGGTCGTGCTACATGTCGTGTTCGATCCCGTAACGGCGCAACTCAACAACGTTGTCCCGTTCCCAGACCCCGTCTGAGCGGTAAGCGTCCAGGTCTTGCTGGTTCCGGGCGCGGTCCCAAGCTTGCACTGGAGCGATTTGGCCGTCATGCCAGGCGTCGGGACCGAGACAGCGTCCGCGCTCGCCCCCTTGAGGCCAGTGTTCGGTCCGAACCAGCTCTGTGCACTGATGCTGGTGGAATAAGCAAACGAGAACGCGGACGTTGTGGGAAACGTATTTGACGACGAGGTCAGAGTCTTGTTCGCCAACGACTGGGCGCCCGTCAACGTCGCCACGGTCGAATCGATTGCTACGGTTCCACCGGCTGTCTGAATGCCAGACCCGGCGTTGATGACGAGCGCCCCCGACGAAAACTGGAGTCCCGCACCGGCGTTGACCGCGAGTGCGCCTGAGGAAATCTGCAGACCATTTCCGGCGTTAACCGCAAGAGCGCCCGAAGAAACCTGCAACCCACTCCCAGTGATGTCGGATACCTCGTCGGACCCAATTCTCCACCCGGTTTCCTGGATTGCTTCCTGATTTCCGACGCGGTTGAGGCGGGTCACCGAACCGCTGTTCTTGATGAACGCGCCGCCACTCGCGAAGTTCTTGCCGAACACTCTGTTCTCGCGAATCGTGACGTCGGACGCCGTCACATTGAAATTGAAGAAACTCGAAGCAATCGAAGAAGCCGCCGTCGTGAACAAGGAATTATTCGTGAAACTCAGGTCATGAACCTCGCCGGCGTCGCCCCAAATGTAAAACACGTCGCCGCCAGTATTCAGGCACGTATTATTCGAAAATGAAGCATTCGAAAGCCTGCCAGCCATGAAGCAAGCGTCATAGCTGTCGGACGCCGAGTGTGCTTTATCGACCACGTTGCCACTAACGTTCACGTTCTTGCTACCTACAATTTCGATCCCCGGTAGGCTGACCGGCGCGCGCAAGGTGTTTCCCACCACGGTGACGTTTGTCGCGAAACAGATCTTTAGATGGCAACTAGGGACTGCGATCTTGGTCGGGTCCCCGCTTGGGTCGGCGCCCCGACAACTGTTCCCGGAGTAGACCACGTTGGTTAGGGTTCCACTGCCACCGGCCGGGCACATCCCAGAGAACTCATCGGCATTGTCTGAGTAGGTTGTGTTCGATGCCACGAGGATGTCGTTGCCCCCGAGTGAACTGTCAAGTCCGCCGTTCTGTTCCCGCAAGATGTTTCCCACGATCGACATCTGGTCTACAAGTGCGGGTACGGTGGCGGTGTAGTCCGGCCCAATCGAAAGCACCGCGCCAAACCAGTATTGCGTCTGGGAAAAGTCTACGAGGTTGTTTTGAAAGACGAAACGACGGTAGTAATACTGCTGCGTAGTGTGTCCAGGCACAAAAACGAAGTTATGTGTGGCAGCATCGATTGTATTGTTTTGTACCAGTAGGTCCTCAACCGAACTGATCACCAAGACTTGGTAGCCACCTCCATTGCCTTGCGAAGGGTATCGGGCCACGCCGAGTCGGCAGTGATCAATTCGGACGTGGCTCACTGTGCTTGCACTTCCATCCGTGCCGATGCTGATGTAAGCGGATCCGCCTTGGCTGGTCACACCAGTGGACGGAACGGTGACACCCGCTTCAAATTGCAGATCATGGAACACGATATTCGAGTTTCCCGCAGGCACACTAAAGAGCGGGTTCACTGAAGAACGATTTGCCGGCCACTGCACGATCGCGCCTTCCACTCCGTTGAGCACTGATCCGCTGGGCACAGTAATCGCCGCGACAGGCGACTCGTAGTATCCCTTGTTGAACACGACTTCGGTATTGCTCGCCAGCGCGGATTCCCATCCCTTGTATGGGTCCGCGTTGGTCCCGGAACCGCTCGTCGCGTACTGGTCAGCAAAGTGCGGCGCGGTTGCTTGAGCAGTGGAACAAACAATGGACGAGACGATGAGCAGGATGCAGCATTTGTCACGCATCAATGGCCTCCCTTGGCGAGACTCCTGTAGGAGTTCGAGTCGTGATTGAACGGTGGCAAACAAGCAAACTTCTTCGATCAATTTGGAACCCGCCCGGGGGGATCCCGCGGGCGAAGTCCGGGAGATTGGGTTCTTGCCCTCCTCTCTGATGTTGGAGTCGTCGTCGGCGTTAGCCCTGACGGGCCCGCGCGCTCCTTCACCGGAAGCTCAGCGACCACTCCCCATGCGAGCGCTTTGACTTCGTTGATTGTTCACGAATCGCGCTTCCGCCCGGTCGCGCGACCACCCCTACTGCAGAGACTACGCTCCACGCGCGAGGGACAACAAGCAACTAGTTCGTCTTCGTTTGAAGTCGAGTAGCCCGCCCGCACACTCTCGCCGATTGTCCCGCGCAATCCCCCTGCAGGTGCGCTTTGCTGAGGGTACGAAGAATGTGCCGCGTCACAAATCCGAGGCAGTGGGCTGAAACCGGTTTGGCGGCGAATTGCGTTTGCCTGGGGATCTTGGGCGTCGGCACGTCCTCACCGTCGGACCGCATTCGACTGACGAGCGCATCCGTGATGCCGCGCCGCCAGAGGCGTGTGCCGATCGGGAGTCGCACGCCTGACGGCCTCAGAGCTGTCGCAGCGATCCAGGTCCATGTCGTCGTTTACGCCGCCATCTGCCCGATGGCCCGATACAGCGTGCAGGTCTACCCCCTGTTGAGCTACCTGGCCGGCGTCGGAGTTTCCGGACTTTTCCCCGGACGCAGCCCCTCGCTGACCTGAAACGATGGCGTGTTGCGGATATGCAACCCACTTCGCAGAAAGCGGTTGCGGGAAGCGCGGTTTCGACGTGTATCCATAGTTACGTAAGTCCGTCAGGTGTCCCGATCCGGGGGGGGAATTTGTTGGAACACACTGAGGAAACTCAAGGTAGCGTGGCCTTCGGCGGCTACCTCAAAAGACTGCGCGAGACGCGGCGCCTGTCGTTGGACGCCGTCGAGGAGCTCTCGGCCACGTTTCCCGAGAAGGTGACGAAGTCGCACCTCTCGCGGATCGAGAACGGCCTGGCGCTCCCGACCTTCCCGCGCCTGATGGCGATGGGGCATATCTACGGCGTTCGCATCGCCGCGCTCGCCGAGCGGTACGAAATCGAGCTGCGCCGGGCGATGAAGCCCGTCGAGCTGAGCGACAAGAGCGACGAGGCCGTGCTCAAGGAGTTCGAAGGGCTCTACTACAGCGGTGATTTCAACGAAGCCCTGATTCTCGTCTGGGCGCTGGCGGATCGGCTGCGCGGGCAGAGTGACGTCGCGAGCCGGGTCTTTGACGTGAGGCTGAAGATCATCGTTTGCCTTCTGAAGCTGGGGCGCTACGAGTTCGCAAAAAGCCAGTCCGAAGAGATCTTGAGCGGCTCCGGGCTTCCGGAATCGATCCGGCTCCGCGCGCTGCAGCTGTTCGCGACGGCGTGCTTCCGGCTTCAGCTTCATCAGGTGGCGCTCCTGGCCCTCGACGAATGCGAGCGGGGCGCGGACCTCGTCGTGGGTTCGGGGCGGTATCGCGCCGACGTCATCGCGCTTCGTGGAAACCTGCTGCTCGAGACGGCGCGACCGGACGACGCTCTCAAAGCGTACGGAACGGCCTTCGAGATCTATACCGCGGTGGGTGAGGTGCAGGAGGCGTTGACCGTGCGACTCAACATCGCGATGGCCGAGATCGTGTGTGGACGGCTCGATTCGGCCCGCGAGATGATCGAGTCGTTCATGCTCGTGCTGGAAGCAGGGCGCCACGAACGACTGCGGGCGCTCGCGTTGTGCCACCTGGGCGTCATCCACTTCAGGAACGGCAAGCTCGGCGCCGCCGAAGGGTGCGCCATCAAGTCGAACTCCATCGCCAGGCCGCGCGAATACAACACGATCGTGTTCAGGAATTGCTTCTACTTGTGGAAGATTGCCAAGGCCAAGGACGATGCCGGCGCGGTGCGATTGAACGAGCGCACCTTGCGAAGTTATCTCGCGCGCGTCGAGGAATCACTTCCGGAGCTCGAGGAGTTCCGTCGCATCACCGCAGGGGACCAGTCATGAACGCCAACCGCTCGTGCGGGTTGAGGGCGCGCCTTGCATGGTTCGCCCTTGTCACGGGGCTGCTCGCGCCAGGAGTCCTGCGGGCCGAGGTCGGCATCGTGGTCGCGTCCGACGCGACCACGCCACGCGTCCCCTACGTATTGGACCTGACTGAAGACCCGGGCCCCATCGGCTCCACCGCCTGGCGAAGATTCAGCACCACCAACGAGGTCTCGCGCGTCGTGTTGAACGCCGAAGGCGAAGCCAACGGCGACGGAGCGCCGTCGATCGTGAGCGATCTGAACGGCGGCACGATCGTCGCGGCGTGGTCGCGCCACGCGGCGAATGGGTTCGACGTCGTCGTCAGCCGTTTCACGAACGGAGACTGGACGACCCCAATGGTCGTCGCGGGCGGAACCTCCGATGAGCTCGACCCGCAGCTGGTGCTCGACCCCGACGGCTCGATCCACCTCTTCTACTGGGTCGACGGCCCACTGCCGCAGGTGTTTCACGTCGGCGCACCCTCCGATCTGTCGTCGTGGTCGGCACCCCTGCGGGTTTCGGACCCGACCGAGCCCTCGTGCCGTCCGGCGGGCGGCTTCTACAACGGCGTGTTGCGCGTCGCCTACGAGGTTCACAACTTCGGCGTCGGACACGCGCCCCGAGAAGTTGTGCTCGCGCGGTTCGAAAACGGCGCCTTCACGCCCGAGGTGGTCGCGGTGACGAACAACCTCGGCACCATCAACCCGCAGGTGCACAGCCACGCCGGGCGATTCTGGGTGGACTGGATCGACTCGGATGAGGGCGGCGGAGCCGGGGAGCTCGCGTGGACGCGGCTGAACGCGCAAGGCCAGTGGGAGACGATCCGCTACGAGCCGTTCGCCAACCACGAGCAGCGCGATTACCTGGTGCGCGGAGCCGCACGGATGAACGCGATCGCCCCGTAGCGCTCGCGGTTACTTCAGGCGATTCAGGGCGTCGATCACCGCCTCGCGGTGCGCGCGAGGGCGAGCGAACGCCCCTGCGTGCCCCGAGTAGCCCAGCACGTGCAGGCGCGCACCGGGGATGCGCGCGGCGATCCGGCGCACGCCGGCACACGGAGCGACCAGGTCCCAAGCACCGGCGAGGATCTCGACTGGGATCCCTGCCGCCGGCGGAGGAAGCCCCGGATCGTCGCGAAACAGCAGGTCGAGCTTGCGCCTGACGGTTGAGGCGGGAGTCGCCGCCTCGATCGCGACGCGGGTCAACCCGGGAAGGCGCACCCAGAGGGCCGGCGCGATCCCTTCCCAAGAGGTCATTCCCAGAAACGCCGCCGCGAACATCCACCGCACGAAAAGGTCCGGGTCGGATCGACGCTCCGCGAATTCAAGGAGGGCCAGGTGCAGGCGTGGCCTCCAGAGCGGATCGGGCGGGTGGGTCAAGAGC
>Ga0193712_1000190_pt1 | contig 10761 bp, 7 predicted proteins | sample H3a1metaG_FD_143053 | JGI IMG/M metagenome (GOLD analysis project Ga0193712, IMG submission 143053) | Soil microbial communities from a riparian zone of the East river system, Colorado, United States - H3a1 | ecosystem: Environmental > Terrestrial > Soil > Riparian zone | place: USA: East River... | reverse complement strand
GTGGAAGAAGCAGAACCGGAGCTACAGCGGTCTCGCGCTCGCAAAGGGTATCCGGGTCGGGCTTTCCGGTTCCGGCGGGCAATTGCCGGAGAAGCTGTATAGTGCGTTGTTTTCATGGGACATGCTTCGGACGCTGGGCGTGCAGCCCGCGTTGGGCCGCGATTTTACCCAGGCCGATGACAACCCCGCAGCCAGCGGCGCAGTGTTGCTGAGTTGGGGCCTGTGGAAGCGCCGATTCGGCGGCGACCCTGCCATCCTGAACCAGACGATCCATCTGGACGCCAAGCCGTACACCGTTATCGGCGTTATGCCCGCCTGGTTCGATTTTCCCGACCCGTCCACCCAGCTATGGACACCGGTTTACCACGAAAAGCCCGAAGACGAGATGACCTCGTTCAGCAATCACATGTTTCGCGTTGTAGGGCGGCTGAAGCCGGGAGTAGGCGCATCGCAAGGCGTGGCCGATCTGCGCGTCATTTCCCAGCGCACCCACAACGCGCATCTCAACGACCCATTCATATTACAAAGCGCCAGGAGCCGTCCGTTACTGGAGCACATAGTAGGCGAAATCAAGAAGCCGCTCTATGTGCTGCTGGAAGCGACCTGCTGCCTGCTGCTGATCGCCTGCCTCAATGTGGCCAATCTGCTGGTGGCGCGTGCGGCGGCGCGGCGCAAAGAGCTGGCGATCCGCACCGCACTGGGCGGGGGCTGGCTGCGTCTGATAGGCGAGCGGCTGATGGAGTGCCTGCTGCTTTCGGCCTCCGGCGGCGCGCTGGGACTTTTGCTCGCCTTCGGCGCTCTTCATTGGCTGATGCAAACTCGCCACGACATGAGCCGCGTCGAATCCATCCACTTCGACGGCGTGGTGGCGGCGTTTACGGTCGGCGTTATCGTGTTGTGCGCGCTGTTTTCCGGACTCATCGCTGCGTTCAGCACCAGCGACAAGCGCATTCTCGGCGCCCTGCATGAGGCATCGCGTTCGGTGAGCGGGGGCAACGCGAGGCCCACGCTGCGCAAGGTGCTGCTTACGCTCGAAGTCGGACTGACTGCGATCTTGCTCGTTGGCGCCGGACTGCTGCTCAAGAGCTACGAACGGCTGCGCTCCGCCGACATGGGCTGCCTCACCCAGGACGTGATCACCATGCACCTGGGCATCCCTGACGCCCGATATCCGACCCCCTCCCAGCGAGCCAACTTCTACGACACGCTGCTCGAGCGTGTGCGCGCTCTGCCCGGAGTGGACGCGGCAGGCTTCGCCACGGTTGTCCCGGGGCAGGGCTATCAGATGGATTGGACCTTCAGCATCGTGGAGCATCCGCCCTTGCCGCCAGGCAGTGGTCAGTTTGCTTTAAGCCGCTGGGCTGACCCCAAGTACTTCGGCGCGATGGGCATTCCCATTTTGCGCGGACGTACATTTGACGGCGGCAAGCGTTTGGATACTGCCAACGAAGTCATCATCAGCCAATCGTTCGCCGGCCAGTACTTTCTCGGCGAAGATCCGCTGGGCCGGCACCTCCGCGTGCGCGGGAAAAATGCCGTCATTGTGGGGATTGTGGGCGATACCCGCTACGCAATCGGCGAAACCCCGAAGCCGGTGCAATATTACCCGCTGGATGCGGGCGTCGAGACCGTCGGCACGCTTGTGATTCGCTCCAGCCACGACCTGGAGCAGTTCGCTCTTCCGGTGCAGCGCATTGTCTCGGATATGGACCGCGATCTGCCCGTCTCCGATGTGCTCACCATGAACCAGTTGCTCGGCCAATCGACTCTGGGCCAGAGCTTCAACGCGGCGCTGCTCGTCGCTTTTGCCACACTGTCGCTGGTTCTTGCCGCAGTCGGCCTGTTCGGCGTGATGTCGTACATCGCAGCCCAGCGGACGACCGAAATCGGCATCCGCGTCGCGCTGGGCGCAAAGCGCGAACAGGTGATGCGGAAGATGTTGCTGGATGGAATGCGGCCCGCGGTATTCGGCCTTGTCGTGGGACTCGCAGCAAGCCTGGAAGCCGGCCAGCTGATGCGCGACTTGCTCTATGAGATCAAGCCGCTCGATCCTGCGGTTTATGCCGCAGTTGCCGCAACCCTGCTCGCGGTGGCGGCGTTCGCATGTATCGTTCCCGCGTGGCGTGCATCGCGCCTCGATCCGATGCAAGCACTGAGAGCCGAATAGGCTGATATTTCCGGCAATCCCGCGGAGGCACTCTACATTGGCGCAAAATCGTCGAGGCGCTCGCCGAGAGATCCAACGGAGGATCGTTACGGATCAGTCCTGGGCGAGTGACGGGCTATACGGATAAGTGTCGCTGTCCTAACGGCAGCCCTGTTGCAACTCATAGCCTAGCCTGGAAGCGTACACTCGCCCCAAAAACTGAAAAGGTCGGACAGCACAAACGGATGAGGCGAATCAGACTTGTTGGCTTGAGAAAAAGCTCGATGACGCCAGCGTACAGATGCCTCGAAGACGAGTACTGCTGCACCGAAGCTAACTATTTACGCTGTTCGTATACCTCGCGGATGGCGGATATGGCGGTGTCGGGCTCGTCGAACTGGATGTACTCCGAGCTCTGGTGCGTGAATACCTGCTTGGCGTTCGAGGATAGTTTGAGCCAACGCGCCTGCGCCAGCGTCACCTGACGTTCATACTCGACGTGCTTGGGATCCAGGTTGGGCGTCGCCGGCAAGTGGCCGACACCGTGATTGCCGCTGGTCAGAACGCGGATGGGGCGGGAACCAAATGACCGACGGCGCCGCCGCAAATAAGTTTCATCCAGCGGCGTCTGCTCCATCTCGGAGAGATAAGCGTCGTACATCGCCACTTTCGTCTGCGCCAACTGCAGCAGCGCCGTGTTCAATTCCGGCGACCACGCCGCCTCGGGCAAGCCGCGAAAGAACTGCTGAGCGCAGGTGCGTTGCGGCTGTCCGGGACGTCCCGATAGCGGCGGCAGTGGTTTGTGTTCCGCGATCGCATTACGACAGTCACGCAACTGGGCAATGATGGCTTTGTCCTGACGATGCTCCTTTTCCCGCATTGCCTTCGGCTCAACGTCGCTCGGATCGGCGTCGACCAGAACCAGCCCGGCAACTTCTGCCATGTACCGATCCGCGAAGGTGCGTACGTTGTCGCCCCCAAATGCATGCCCGACCAAGATGTAGGGTCCAGCGATCCCGGCATTTTGGAGTGCCGCGTGCAGCTCGTCGGCGATCCGCACGCTCGTGCGCGGTATAGGACCGGAGTCGCTGAAGCCAGCGCCGGCACGGTCATAGCTGCATGCGCGCGTCCACGTCGCGATCTTCGGTTGCACCACGGACCAGGCAGGCGACCAGTCTTCCCAGCCGGAATCGAATACCACCGTAGGCGAGCCGGTCCCCGAACAGTAGAGACTCAAGCGAGCGCCGTCTCCGGCCGGAACGAGTTGTCCGGCCCGAGCATAGATCGTGTCCGTGGGAGCCGTGTTATTGACGCCCTGTCCGAAAGCGAAGGTCTTCGACACGCCGGAAGCGCCAAACTGCAAGGTTCCGAAAAGGGTCAGGATACATGAAAATATCAGCCCCGCCCCACGTGAATATTGGCTCGCCATAGTTCTCCCCTCTCGACGCCAGGCAAACGGGTCATGCATTTGTTCGACGTTGCCGACCGCCGAGTGGTAGCACGACAGCAGAGTCTGCCGAAATTGGTCTACTTGGACGTATAACGGGCAAACCAGACGTATCCACTCGAATGAGAATACTCAACCTGAAGGGCAAATTCCCAACCCCCAACCCAACCCACCGAGTGCGATATCTTGTATGACTGTACTGCCGATTCCGAAAGACGGAGGGGTTCGCGTCTCTGGATGCTGGTGCAAGAAATCGCTAACCGCTACAGCAGCCTAATGTCAGATGGCGCTCTCGAACCGCGGCGCCGACCCCTCGTAGCTGCACCCTCATAATGCCGCGGTCGACAGGAACTGCGGCCGCCTTCGGACTTTTGTAGCCTGTTCGAAGCTATAAGCCAGCTTGAGCAACGCAGGTTCGCTCCAGGCCCGGCCGAAGAATGAAATGCCGACCGGCAAGCCGAAAGTCATCCCGGCGGGCACGGTGATAGCGGGGTATCCGGCTACTGCCGCAGCGTTTGAACTGCCCCCCGTAAAGTGATCGCCGTTGACCAGGTCTGTGAGCCATGCTGGGCCGCCGGTCGGCGCCACGATGGCATCAAGCTGGAACCTGTCCATCGCCCCGTCGATGCCTTCCTTCCGCGACAGGCGGCGGTTCGCCTCCAGCGCGTCCAGGTATTCCTTGTCGGTGAGAGGTCCTTTGGCTTGCGCCTTCATCAGCAGATCCTGGCCGAAGTAAGGCATTTCTTTGTCTTGGTTGTGTTCGTTGAAAGCGATGAGTTCTTCGAGAGAATGAATTGCCGCACCCGGCCGCTTGGACAAATACGCGTTCAGATCAGTCTTCAATTCATAGAGGAGCACTGTCAGTTCGGTGTCGTCGAATTTCCCATGCGATTCGAGGTCGGCGGGGTCCACGATCACCGCGCCCTGACTCTTCATTGCGTCAAGCGCGCCCGCCATGAGTTTGTCCACGGCGCCGCTAAAGCCGAAGTACTTGCGGGCTACGCCGATGCGCGCGCCGCGCAGGCCGTTAGGATCGAGGAATTTCGTGTAGTCAGCCGGCGCCTTGCCGCTACTTTCCGCCGTGGCAGCGTCGCGCGGATCGGTTCCCGCGAGCGCGCTCAGCAGAACGGCTACTTCGCGCACAGTGCGCGCCATCGGGCCGGGCGTGTCCTGGCTATGTGCGAGGGGGATGATTCCGGAGCGGCTGAGGAGACCCAGCGTGGGTTTGAGTCCCACAATCCCATTGGCCGAGGATGGGCAGACCACCGAGCCGTCGGTCTCCGTGCCTACCGCAAGCGCGCATAAGTTGGCCGACACTGCCGCTCCTGAGCCGGAACTCGAGCCGCAGGGATTGCGGTCGAGGGCGTAGGGATTTTTGGTCAGGCCCCCGCGGCCGCTCCAGCCGCTGGTGGAATGGCTGGAGCGAATGTTCGCCCATTCGCTGAGGTTGGTTTTGCCGAGGATGACGGCCCCGGCTTCCCGCAGCTTTTTGGCTACAAAGGAATCCTGGGCCGGCCGCGATCCCAGCAAAGCCAGCGATCCCGCGGTCGTCAGCATTCGGTCCCCGGTCTCGATATTGTCCTTGATCAAGACCGGGATCCCGTGCAGTGGGCCGCGTGCGCCTTTCTCCTTGCGCTCTTTGTCCAGCGCAGCGGCAATGGATAGAGCGTCGGGATTCAGCTCTATTACCGAGTTTACCTCCGGGCCGCGCTGATCGATCTCATCGATTCGTTCTAGATACTTCTCCGCTAGAGAATGCGCCGTGAACTTGCCGGAGGACATGCTGGCCTGCAGGTCCGCGACCGTGGCTTCGTCCAGTTCGAAAGGCCGGGTCGCGAGCGCCGGCATCGGAACGCTCGACAGCTCGCGGGCGCCCGCGAGGGCCGGGAGCATCAGGGCGTTCACCCCAAGCACGCCCGACTGGAGGAATCGCCGCCTGGTTGGTTGCTCAGAATCGGTCGTCAAGCCTTGCTCGATTCCCACGGGATTTCTCCTTGTCTGCGCTCATAGCGGGACAGAGAATTATAGGGGACAGGTCAAGGCTGCCGCGCTCGGTATCTTTCTTGAGGGGAGCGCCCCAGTTTCAGCGTTTCAGCAAACTCGAAACTCCAAGATCGGCCAACAGTGATTTGCAGAGCAATCCGAAGGAGCAAACTGAGGCGCTACCAAAGATTCACAGTTATTTTCCTGGGCCGCGCCGGGCAGCGAACACGCACTGTGATCCTCGTCGATCAGCTTCTCAACATCGACCGTGCGCGACAGGACTTGCCTGCGATCCATGGCGACGAGTCGCGGAGTAAACCCCCGCAAGGTTGGACAGGGACACAAAGTCCCAGCCGCAAATCGCGCCCCCTCGCGCCCGTGGAACTGGGCCAGATTCACGGTTCACTTTTCTCGTAGTTAGGGACTGTGCGGCCACCGCACGCGGGCATCGGCTAAAATAGGTATCTCAAGAAAGCAGCATTGCCGTGACTCACGACACCATCACAATCTCGCCGGGCCCGCGCCTTCGAGCCGCCATGATGCTCGCCATCATTGCAGATGCGATGCAAATCGTCGTTTTCCCCGTGTTCGTCGGGGGCGCTTTGTCGCCCGCGGATGACCTGCTCGATTTCGGCATGGCAGCCGTGCTGGTTCACCTTCTTGGCTGGCACTGGGAATTTCTGCCATCGTTTTTTGCCAAGCTCGTGCCCGGAGCCGATTTGGTTCCTTTCTGGACGATGGCGGTTGCGAATGTCTATCGGAAATCGAAGAAGAGGATAGTGGTTGCCGCAGAACAGAATCGTCAGCAGCGCCCGGTGCTGAGAGACCCACAGCGTTTGTAAAGCCACGCATCTGGTCCACAGAGCCTGAGGGCGGCCCGCGGCGCCGCCGCGCACCCATCGGCCGATACAACTTCACTACCAACCCCACGGGCGCGCGCGGGTATCACACCATTCAGCGCAGGGCGTCAGTTCCGAACCGGCCTTGATCAATGTGCTCAAGCGCATTTTGACTTTCCCGGTTGAACTCCGTTCTCGCCTTCAAGCGCCTTGGGTCACCGCAGAGTGAGACGTGCTGTCAGCGCGCAAAGCACGCCAAAAAGTGCGTGCATGCCAATGCTCCAGACCATCCAGCGGCGATCGCCAAACGCCGGGTGGCCGATAGCGGAGAGCGGGAGCACCACCAGATTCATGAAGAAATAAAGAAAAATTCCGTAGGCTAGCCCAAGGGGGACAGGCCAGCGGAGCAACAAGCGGATGCGACGGCTAACCAGAAAGTCGGCGAGCACCATGCAAAGAGCAATGAAATAGTGACATACGGCTCGCACGATTGCTGTCTTCACACCGCCGTTGCGGCTCGCTCTGCCGTATATCCCGCTTGCAATCGACTGCAGGACTCGATCGAGGTTTACACCTTCGGCGTTCCAGTATATTCGCGCGAACAGCAGATCCCACGTGCCTAAGCTAAGCGCCCCCAACAGAATTCCATAATAGGTACGAAGCGCTGGACGGAGTCGTGATCGAGAGGCGTTTGGGTCGACCAAATCCTTCGGGTATTCAACATTTCGGAATCTATTGCTCGCGCTCATGTTCCCGTTCACTCGACCCGTCTTGAGTCATGCGTAATTGTTTCGAGCGCCCCGTATAACTCACCTTCGCGGGGGATGAGCGCACTCAGTCGCTCATCGCGCAAGTATCAGCGGCGCTCGTTTGCAGCTCGGGCCGTTTGAACTGCGTTGCCTTCAGTTCCTGCTTTATTTTTTGTCGCCATACACCGGGCGCAGGAGCTCATCGCGCTGCTGCACTGGATCGATTCAATTCTGCTGTAGCTGGATCTTGCGGTTCAATTGTATGGTGCAGCGGGTGCGGTCCAAGCAGTATATTTGCATGGGTCTTAAGCAAAACCTCTCAGGTCAGGAGTTCAGATGCCGAATGCCGCAGATATCGTTAAGCACATCGTTGTTCTGATGCTGGAGAATCGCTCATTTGATCACATGCTGGGCTACATGAAATCCGAGATTCCCGCACTGAATGGCGTCGACGGCGCCCAGTGGAACCCAGAGGATGCCTCGAACCCCGTGGCGGCAGTCCAAGTCTCGGATGATGCGGGTTACTTAGATCTGGTCGAAGATCCCAGCCACTGGACGCCCGATGTGTTGGATCAGGTCTATTCTGTCTACAAATGTGGAACGAAACCGCCAGACTTGCCAGGCATCGGACCCAATATGTCCTTTGTAGCGAACTACTCGTACAGAAACAATAACTCCCTTCCGGACGCTCGCAAGATCATGCGCTGCTTCGCTCCCGGCAAGCTTCCGGCGCTCACGACTCTAGCGCGCGAATTTGCTGTGTGCGATTCCTGGTATTCGTCTCTGCCCGGTCAGACCTGGCCCAACCGCATGTTCGTGCATGCTGCTACGTCCGACGGCAACCTCGATAACCAGCTATACGACTATGATATCGACACCATCTATCACCGCCTGCAGGACGCCGGCCGCTCCTGGAAAGTCTATTTCCATGACATTCCGCAAGCCCTAGCCCTCCAACGGCTCCGCGTGGACGTGTTGAAGGACAGGTTCCGGCTGTTTCAAGAGTTCATGGAAGACGCGCGAGACGGAAGCCTGCCCGACTACAGCTTCATCGAGCCCCGCTATTTCGACTTTGCTTTCAAGAAGGCCAACGATCAGCACCCGAATCACGATGTTAGCCTCGGAGATGTGCTGATTGCAGACGTGTACGAAGCGGTGCGGAATTCTCCGCGCTGGGAGCAAACCCTGCTCCTGATCCTTTGGGATGAGCACGGCGGCCTCTATGACCACGCCTTTCCGCCTCAGCCGCGGGTTCCGTCTCCGGATGGCAAGGTGAATCGCGGCATTGACCCGCCTTTCAATTTCGATCTGCTCGGCGTCCGAGTTCCGGCGATCATGGTCTCGCCCTACATCGCGCAGGGCCTGGTCAACCACACGCAGTACGAGCACGCCTCGGTCCCCGCCACGCTGAAGAAACTTTTTGGCTTGTCAGACTTCCTGACGGAGCGGGACAAGGCCGCCAGTACATTTGAGGAGATTATTTCCCTCGACCAGCCTCGGATGGACACGCCAGCCATGCTGCCGCGGGTGCCGGAAGCAGCCAGCCTCGCGGCGCGGGCGGCCAAGCTGCCCTTCCTGTTATCCGCGGCGCAGTTTCTCGAATCCGAAGCTGCCGGCGTTATCTCCCGGGCGCCGCTCTCCGAGTTTCAGCAAAGCCTCACGGCCATGACTGCGAGCTTCAGACCCGCCGGAGGTCTTGGGTTCGCTGCGCTTGCGGCCTTGCCCCTGAACGAGCACGCGGCGGCCGAGCAGGTGCGGCGCTTCGCCAGTGATTATTTTGCAATTCCTCAAAGGACGAACTAAAGGGATCGGGACGGAGAAATCGACGCAAACGGCAGGGTCGAACGGCTGCCGAAAATCAGTTCATCCCTGGGCCAATTCCAGCGCATGAGGTAAGCTACAGCCCTGATTCGTTCGTAGAACTGCCGGGATTGGAGTTGCACGGAACCTGAACCCTCGTCCGCCTGGATTGACGGCGAATCAAGCCGTTCTTGACCAGGCAAGCACAGCGATTCGGGATGCGACCGGAGTCTCTCGTCCGGTTTGAGCCCGCGCGGGCGGCGGTAGGTTCGGCAAATCCGCGGCGGGCTCGGATGCTGGCAGGGCTCTCGCCCGGCCATGCCCAGAGAAACTTGTCGGGCGCGAAAATACGAGCTTTGCGGCTTGGGGATGACAAGCCCCCGCCGATGCGCAAGCCGTCGTCGACGGCCACACCTGCGGCAAAACCCGCTGCGCCCCTGCGGGCTCGAAAAAACAGTTCCGGCCCGGTGCTTCAACAGCGAACGGGGAGCACCGGTTCGACCGCGAAGAAGTTGCGGATTTTCATGAGCACCGGCGACCAGCCGCTTTCCCGCGCCGCCAGGCATGGTGGGTCCTTCAACGTACACGCACTCCGAACACGCACTCCGAACGAAGAACTCTCGCGCCCGGAGACGCGGGCGCTCAAAGGCGTGTCTGTTGGCGTTACAATCCTCAAGACGTGCATGGTTCTGATTCAACTCGACCCGATATCTCATCTCCAACCCCTCGAGGACGGCTCAAGGTATTTCTTGGTTATGCCGCAGGCGTGGGCAAGTCGTTCCGCATGTTCGACGAAGCGCGGCGGCGCAAGGAACGCGGCCAGGATGTGGTGGTCGGCGCCCTCCAACAGGACGTGCAGGCGGAAATCAAGCCAATCTTGGGCGGGCTCGAAGTGATCCCCACTGTCGATATCGAGGGCGTGCCGGTCATCGATGTTCCGGCAATTCTGCGCCGTCATCCCCAGGTTTGCGTCGTCGATGGCCTGGCCTACGACAACTTGTGGGGCCGAAGCACGCACCGCTGGCAGGATGTCGAGCAGCTGCTGGCGCACGGCATCAACGTCGTCGTGTCCGTAAATCTTCAGCACATCGATGACCAGCGCGAAGCCGTGGAGAAGCTTACGGGCGAGCCGGTGCGCGAAACGATCCCCCGCGAGTTTCTTTCCACGGCGGATGAAATTGTGGTCGTCGATGCACCCGCCGAAGGCGCAGCGCCAGAGCTGTCGACGCTGCGGGAGATGGCCTTGGTCTTATCCGCCGATGTGATTGACGCCGGGCTGCAACGCTATTTACAGGCGCACGATCTCGAGCCGGCAGGGCGTACGCATGAGCGCTTCCTGGTTTGCCTGACCGCGCGCGCAAACGCCGATCGCATGATCGCAAGCGCGCGTCAAAGTGCGTCGCGCTTTCATTGCGATGTCCTGGCCGTTTACGTGCGGCCGTCGCACGCTTCTGCCGCCGAGCTCAAAGAAATGGACGAAATCGTAGCCAACGTTCACGTGGCCGGGGCCCGACTTGATGTATTAGAGGCGGATGATCCCGTTGAATCCATTTTGCACTACGCACGCTCGCACGGCGTTACGCAGATTTTTGTCGGGCACAGCATGAAGAACGATTGGAGGACGCGCCTTTGGGGAACTCCCGTGAGCCGTCTCATCCGCGCTGCTGAAGGCATGGACGTTCGAGTCTTTCCCCACTAAGCCGAAGGCAAACTGCTATGACTCATCAAACTGTTGGAGGCCGTCTCAAGGTTTATCTCGGTTATGCTCCGGGTGTAGGGAAAACCTATCAAATGCTG
>Ga0193712_1000188_pt1 | contig 10773 bp, 16 predicted proteins | sample H3a1metaG_FD_143053 | JGI IMG/M metagenome (GOLD analysis project Ga0193712, IMG submission 143053) | Soil microbial communities from a riparian zone of the East river system, Colorado, United States - H3a1 | ecosystem: Environmental > Terrestrial > Soil > Riparian zone | place: USA: East River... | reverse complement strand
CAAAATAGTTTGGGAGTGGGTTTTTGTAAGAAGTGTGATATTCCATAAGGGGATAGTGTTACAGGAGGGTAGTATGTGATCCACTTAATAGACAGTCACATAATTGTAGTCCAACTATGAGTGATGTAATGATAGTGAATCAATCATTAATGTGATATCTCATGTGTTCTTTATGTGAGTGTATCGATATCACATATGGGGTATGCCACCCGTCATTTCTTGTGATAATGGCGGTGGGGGGATGCGGCGTATCCCATCATAGTCACAAAATTCGTGTAACTCGATTTTAGAAAAATCTGAATTAGACCAATTTAATTAGACTATGATTTAGATAAGTTGATACAATATCCCCCTACCCCCTAAGGAGCTATCTTTAACATTTCTAATTGAAATGTAAGGCGAGTGCCATGTAGATTGACCCTGTTAGTCTATTGGCTTAGCTTTGGTTCAATCTAGTAGAAACTACTGTGCCTTTCTTACTTTGTTTACGGGGCTGGAAAACGAGCGGGTCGCTCTCTTGCCCCACCTAGAGGCTACGCCGCCCCTTGGGGGCCGTCAAGCCTTGGGGCGATCTGATCTGCGGCTGAACTCGTACGGAGCCTCTGAATGGCTCGTATTTCGCTGTTAAAAGCGAATTGCGTTGAGTTTTAACATTGAGGAATCAACATCAAACTCTAAAGAGCCAGATGGAAAATTATTTTGAGACTCCCATCCTCCGAACCATCGATTCTCGAAAGGTTTGATGATTTCAATTAAATCTTTAACCACTTGGCCTTCAATTAATATTGGAATATGAATAGTGATCGTGTGGTCTACTGTATCTAAATTGTAAATATGGAGAATACAGTTACCATCTAAATTCATTATATGTCCGTTGATTGGATCACCGTCAACGGATTGAGAAGGAGTTCCGTTTGGAGAAGCGGCTGCTACATTAATTGGGACTCTATTGACCATGACACCACTATAGACGGTACGGCGTCAGTTCGGCGTTGCGTAAGTCCTTGTATCTAACATAAAAGCAGCATTGAAATCAAATTCCAATTGTCCAGTACATCTCCAATATTCATACCGATAATCATGTGAGAAAACTTCCCAAACATGCCCACATTCAAATCTTATCTTCTTAATATGAATTCCCTTGGAATAACTTAGATCGTAATGCCATTATTTAAATCTCTGCCATGTTCGTGAACAACACAATTCCATCATAGCCGAAATCCTGTTGGGAATCGCTTACCTGCCTCTATCTCTTGACGGTGTAATTTCTGCCATTCTTGATAAATAATTCCAGTATTATGTTCGTATTCTACTTTATCAGACTGTACTATTAAATCTCGGGGAATACTATCCGCCCAAGAGTCTAATAATGGGCCTTCAGGCATTGGATACTTCTTTAAAGTAATGTTATCGGTAACGGAACACCAAATGACGAATCCTTTCTTATTGTGCGGGGTTAGACACTTAGCTTCGGTAAATCTGCCCTGATTACATAAATCTCGCAAATTACCACTCTTAATGACAATATCAGCATCTAAAACACAGATATAGGAATAAACGGCTTTTTTAATGCCGATCGCCAAATTTTGTGGGTGCCCCAATCTAACCGAGTGAGTTAAATACCGATCACACTCCGCTGCCACCTTCTTACTATATGGGCCATCCTCGCAGACAATTAGTTCATCGCACATATTTATGACAGACTCACATAACTTAACGTGCATTTCTTCTAGTAATGACGTTCCAGACCAAACTGGAATTACAACACTAAGCATTAAAAGTTTCCTTCAAACAATAAATCAAGAACATGAAGAACCTGCGCTTCTGTTAACTTGGTTCTTTTAGCATATTCCTTTAAATGTTGGTCGTCACGCTGGTCCTGTTCTAATCTACGAAGATCACCTGCAATTAAAGAGTATTGTTTATTTTCTGGTTGTTGACTCTGAGGGTCAGGATAAGCTTGTGTTGGCTTTATTTCTGGATTGTGACCATAGCCACCGCCCAGTCCATTGCGAGAGATCATGCGACCATAAGTCATTGGATATCCCATTATCCAAAAATCCTTGAAGTCATAATGAATCCATTAGGATTGCGTTTGTAGATTTCTATACACCCTTCGTCGTTGTCGTGAATGACCAATCGATCTTTCACCCACATCGAAGTGTTTTTATTCGGAACTATCGGTGGGCAGGGATGTTCCTTCAGAAACTCCGGTAGATTTGGAATCATCTGAACTCTCACTAGCTTCTCCGACACTAATCGCATGAGTTCTTACTCCGTCAAATCCACATTTGGGACAATGAGGCTTGATAAAGAAACTCCAAGTTCCCTTTTCGACCCCTAATTGATTACCGTTTGTTTCAAATTCTACTTCCGCGCGTTGCTGCGCGACATTCGCATGAATATATATGCCGAAAAGATTCTGTACTGCTTCTCCATTAACTTTAACTTCTGATAAACTTGGATGATCGACATTTATATTTATTTCGACAGTTTTGATATCTGCCACTTTATCTCCCTAAAAATTCCAATCACCATAAAGGATACTCCAAAACAGAATATCAAAACTAAAACTGAATAAGAGAACGGAATCACTGCTTCTTAGGTTTCATCCTTTCAAGAAGTTCCGCCTGACTTGGTTTTGCTTCATCCTTCTCTTCCGAGTCTTTTCCTTTATCTTCTTCAATTGACTCTTCGAGAACTGGCGCGTCAGTCTTGACGGTTTTATTAGACTTTCCAGAAACTCGTCCCGCATCTACGTTTCCTTTGTGCTTTAGATATTCACAAGTTACTGTATGAGTTCCGTCCCACAATCCACAATAAGGACAGGGATGTGAACTTGCTAACGCAGCCTCTACTTCATCGACGATTTGTTCCGGTGATTTATCCTTCGCCATTTTGACTTACCTCTTCTTCTTTGGAATCCGTAATCGGCATACCGAGAGCTATGTTGCGTAATTGTTCTAGCAAAGTATTTGTTCTACGAGTCCGAGCGATTAATGAAATAAGAAGTTCATTTGTAGTCGGTTCCTTCTTTGGGTCACGGTGAGAAAACGTAGTATCGATTTCTTTTCTTGTTTCCGGAACATCTAATACCTTAGAAGGATTTTCGCGTCGAGAAATAGGAACTTCATCCATTCCAATTGGAGAAGTTTCCATTAATTTAGAAGCTACTGTTACATCTTCTGGAACTTTAGGCGATTCCATTGAAGTTACAGTTTTTGGCTTCATACCCATTGCTCTCAGCAATTCTTCGTTGTTCACTAGCGCCTTCTCCTGATATGATGATGGATTGAAAAGAACAGGGCGGTTATAGGCCAAAGGCCCACGCCGCCCTACATCTAATATACAAGGAGAGCGAATCGAATGGCAGACGATCTTCCGATGGCAGTACCCGCAGGAACACCGACGATCACGCGGAAGGTTACTCAGCCACAAGATGAAGTTCCTGAAATTGTTATTAGAGATGGAAAAATGTATTCCAAAGACCCAACAAAACCAAAGGAACGCGCAGAATTTGCGGTTGAAGAAATTTTATGTACTTTAGATGAACGGCCTCTTTTAAATGCCGCAAATGAATTTAAGGTAAAACAGGATTGGGAAGGCTTTGTTAACTGTTTTAAGAATTGTGATATGGATTTAAAGACTGTTGGTAAACATTTGTTCGTTACTTTAAAGCCGGGATCATAAAATGACAAAGTTTGAGCTTGAAATTCCTGAAGATTGGATAAAGACAGGTAGGCAATGGACAACGGCTCAAATTATGAGTTGCTCTCAATGTCCTTATAAAACTCCAAGTGCGGCGCTTTACGTAACTCATGTGTATACACAACATGGATCAGCAGAAAAAGAAGAAGAAACTCTTATTTTAGATAAATGACTACCTTAAAAACTCTACTTAATAAATTTTGGGGTTTTATTCCCGATGAAGATTTTAACGATCATCGCTTGGGAAGTTTTTGGTGCGATAAACATTGGCAAATAATTAAAGATTCTCAGAAAGAGGAAAGGCCAATTAGTCCAGCGGTTGCTGCTTTTGGAATTACATCAGCACTTCATTTAAAGGAAGTTGATCCCACATACGTTCGGGAGAGCGGTCACGCTTGCTGTATACTCTTTAACATTGCAGAAACGACTCCAATTCACAAAGATAAGCCAGAAATGATTGGCGGAAAGAAAATGCTCGACGGAATTTTTGAAAAATCAAGAGGATGGTAAATGGACAAGCAATACGAAAGTCTAGACGTAGATGACCAAACAGTCGGCGCTTCGCAGTTAGGGGCAAATCAAATCCCTGAAAATATGCAACCGCAGATTTTCGATCAGAAACATGGTCTTAACATGCCCGATGGCCCAACTTCTGATTATTCACGAAATGGAATGGGTGGAATTACAACCTTGCCTCCCGGCCCATTAGATTCAACTGCAACGCCAGTTCCATATGACGCAGATACTACGCAGAGTGAAGATGCAAACCCTCCACTTAAAAACGGGCCATCTTAATATAAAGGCAAATGACGGTTAAAGTTAAGACAATACAGAAGCGCGGCCCTAAAGTTACAAAAATAGCGAAAGTTCTTTATTTTGCTAATGGAGTACGCGCACTCGATATGCGCCTCAATGGTATGCCTTGGGGTGAAATTGCAGAAATATTGCAATTACCTGATGCAAACACGGCCTTAAAATGCGCAAGGGCTGCAAAGGAAAAACTCGATCAAGAAACTGCTGAAGAATTAAGAGCGGTACATCACGATAGATATGAGTTTATGTTTAAATCACTCATGCCAAAAATTAGTCAAGGACGAGAAAGGGCAATTGAAGTTGCCGCCAAAGTCTTAGAGAGCGATGCTAAACTCATGGGGATAAACGCAGATGCCGAGAAAGAACAAGGGAACTTCCAGCCGATCCTTATATCGATCCGAGCCAACCCCGCAGACGCAGCAGCAGTCAAACGGATCGCTGCAAAAGAAATCATCGATAATCCAGCCAGAATTTTACCATCACCAGATTCAAGCGTATGAGTCTATTAAAAGAGTAATTGGATTAGTCGGCGGCACAGGCGCAGGGAAAACATGGTTTGCGCCATATTGGGTTCTTAAACTACTTTCTACTCCCGGCAAGAGAATACTTGCTATTGGGATGGGTTATCAAATTCACGTTGAACGTGTAATGGTAACTTCTCTAGAGGATTGTTTCAAAGAGTACGGCGTACGCTATGAAATGAATCACTCAGAGAAAATTATGACTTTATTTAATGAAAGTCAAATTCTCTTCGGTTCTTCGGAAAACCCATCAACTCTAGAAGGGCCGCATGTTGATGGCGCGTGGATGGATGAAGCTGGATATATGCAACGTGCAGCATGGGACGTTGTAAAAAGAAGAACTGACTATCGATTAGGCCAGATCCTAATTACAACTATTCCCTACTTTCCCGGTTGGCTTAAATCAGATGTTTATGCCCATACCGCAGGACTCTGCGACTGCATTAAGCGTGGAATTATGTGTCCCCGAGAAACTATCGAATGGATTCCCTGTAAATCTTCAGATAACCTTAAATATAGTCGAGAAGTTCTAGAACAGAATAAATCTCGTCGGCCAGAATACTATGCAATTTACCATGAAGGTATATTCGCACAACCAGTTGGAATTATTTATGGAGACCCACCCAATGAAGATGTTATTTTTGATCTTGATACTGAATTCCCTGATGGTATACCTTCTGATTGGCCCTGCTTTTCAGGACACGACTTTGGAATTTCAAACCCTAATTCTGCGGTGTGGGGTCGCCTCGCTCCTGATAACACTTTATATATTGTGGCAGAGTACCAAGCTCCCGAGTTGACAATGAAACAACATATTCAAAGATGGACTACTGCTGGATTGGATTATGTAGATCAGGCATTTGGCGACCCCGCTGGTGCAGATCAGATGTTAACTGCGGAACAAGAAGGTTTTCCAATGACTGCGGCCAATAACGACATACTTTTCGGTATTGACCTTGTATATGATCGATTTGTAACCGGAAAGTTAAGAATTGCTAGGGAGTGCGTCAACCTTATCGATTATCGCGCTCAGTATGTTTGGAAGAAAAATCCACACAACGAAGATGAAACCTTCGACACTCCACAAAAACCACAACCCGCAGAGCATATGATGGACGCACTTCGGTATCTGTGTACCGGAATCTTTGTAGAGGTCATGGGAAACTCACAAAAGAATGATACTTCCATTACGGTTCGTAGAAAGAGGTTCTTACAACAAACAGCATGAGTATATTTAAAAAACTCTTTCGTCCCGGCTCTGGTGGGCCAACAAAAGGTATTTCTATTGTTGATACCAAAGAAGGCCGCGCTCACGTTCGCAATCCAATGGTCGGAAGAGTTAGAGATGATGACGTTGAAACTGAGGGAAAGTTTTATCCTGCAATATTAAGTAGTGAAATGACCGTACAAGCTGAGTTTGCTCCGACCGGGAGGCTGTCAGGAGTGGACAAAGAGGGTAACATTCCAAGGTATGAGGCAGACGACCCTGCCGTAGTTGAAAGATTATTTGGAATTGTTATGCCGGATGAATAATGGCTTACAGAATTTCATTCGTATATGTAGCTGGATCGGACAATAGAATCCATATTGTGAAGAAAATGGGAGAATTTCCGGTTTGTGGAGCAGTTCCCATGAGTTTTCACAAATTAGTCAATTTAAGTGAACTTCAGCGGTCAACCTTTTGTCCAAGGTGTCTCGATTTTTATATTACCCGACCAGAGAAGGAATTTGCAATAATTAAGTGATAAATCAAGCACCTAATACCAGTCCAGTTATGAATCAGGGCGATTTAATGCCTCGACGTAACCCGAACCTTGTTCAAAGAATTGCAAGTGCTATTTTTAATGCTCAACCAAATGTTGGGCCGCAATCCGTTGACAAGGAAAGTACGTCAACAGGTATTCAAAACGAGAGCGGCATCCTTTCTAATGTATTTGATCGACAATTTAGGATAGATACAAACAGAAGGGCCGTCTATCGTGATGTTGATGAAATGGATAATGCCTCTGAAGAGGCTTCCATTGCCCTTGATATCATTGCCAATAACGTCACGACCTCAGAAGATGGGGTTCAAATGTCGGTTGTAATTAAAGCAGAGGATGATGCAGTACAGGAAATAATCGATAATGCCGTTAAAGTAGTCAAGTTACACCAAAAAATCATGCCTATGGCACGAAACTTGGTCAAGTATGGCGATTCCTTTACTGAACCTGTTGTAAATAACAAGGGAGAGATTTCAGACTTTAAACAGTTGCCTCCCGCGACAATGCATCGTAATGAAACCCCAACGGGACAGCTTTTATTAGGAAAGCCGCGCTATACGGATGGAAAGTGCGTAAATGGACGCAATGAGACTGCTTTTGAGCAAAGAGTAGTCGATACAGGCGACATTATTGCTACTTTCTTTCCTTGGCAGGTCATTCACATACGATTAAACCACGATGGATTCACTCCATATGGTAGAAGTCACTTCCGCGTTGCTCGTTCAACCTTCAAAAAGCTTCAGGCAATTGAACAAAGCTTAGTAGTTGGACGATTAACACGCGAGTATCTGAAGTTAATTTTCTACATTGACACTACTGGCCTCTCCAAGAAAGAGAAAACAGTTGCTCTTACTGAGTTTCAACAGAATGTAACTCAGCGAATTAACGTTGATGGACGCCGTGATAGCCCATTTTCGGTAATGACCGACTTCTTTATTTCAACAGGGTGGATTAAACTTGGATCGCAAGTACAGCCGTCCAAGTCACAAGTTGACGTTCTTGACCCGAAAAACGTCGGAATTCACGAAATTACCGATGTTGAATACTTGCACCGTAAATTCATTGCAACCTTGCGAGTGCCACCTGCTCATTTGGGTTTTGAGAAGGACATTAACGCTAAAGCTACCTTAACTTTGCAAGATACGCAGTTTATTAGGTTCTTGCGAAGCGTTCAGCAGTTATTGGGTCAGGGACTTGAACAATTTATTGATTTAGTCTTATTAATGAATGGATACGATCCAGAAACAACTATTTACGAAATAACTTGGCCCAAACTCTCTGCTACAGACCAAATGAATGACGCTCAGAGCGAACTTTGGAGGTCACAGGCAGATCAATTAAATCTAATGAATAAAGTTGTAAGTCCTCGTTGGATTCAAGTACATCGATACGATATGACCGAAGAAGAAATAGCTGAAATTGAAAAAGAAAATGAAGAGATTGCTGCTCAGGAACAGGCAAAATTAGAAGCTCAGGCTCAGGTACAGGCTGGAATTCAAGATCAGCAAGCAGAAAGTAATCAAGAAAGGCAATTAGAATTAGTTAAAGCAAAGGGTCAGGCTAATGGATTTAATAAAAATGGCGTAAATTCTAATGGAAAGGCTATTATAAAGAATGGATAGGTTATTAGGGGATGTTGGAACTTCAGATTTAGCACTTCCGCCGGGTGGTTCCTACTATAATGACCCCGAAGGTATTCCCGGCAATAAAGATGATAAGGCTCCAAAATATCCAACAATTACAAACAAAACCCATTTGCGTCGTGCAATTAGAACCTATGGTGGCGGGAAGCGCCTGAAGGCACACATAGTAAAGAGGGCCAAAGCCATCGGCGCATCGAGTATGCTACCTGAAGGTTGGGTGTCAGCCGAAGAAATAGAATTGACAATAATTAAGGACGAGGTAAAATTGCCTGAATCATTTCAATCCTTTTTAGTTCTTGAAGGTATTGTTCCTCCTGCAATTCTTTTAGAAGCAGTTGAAGGACAGGCTGAAGGAACTCTTAGGGTTAAAATGCCTTTTTATGTTGGCGAGTCAATTGCAAAGCCACCGCATATTCCCGGTAAAGTTTATTTTCCAACCGCTCTTCTTTCTGAAACAGTTGCAGAAGGAAAGAAGCAGATTGCCGCAGGGAAACAACCCCTGACTGTTTACGCGAGGCACCATCACGCAGAATCTTCCGATTATCTACCAATTGGAGGAATTGTGGGATTGGAGCAAGAGGGACGCATTGGCTATGCGATTCTCGAAATCGAGCCAACGACTTTAGGCAAGGATGCCCAAATTTTATTGCAAGCTAAACCGCCGAAGCTGAATGCAGTTTCATTAAGGTCTGGCCCAAAAAGATTTGAGTTAGAGGAAGTTAAAGTCAATGGCGAACATATGTATAGGCCGACAAAGCTTTGGCTGGATGGTGTAGATTTCGCTCCTGATGCGCCAGCAATGCCTACGTATGGTCTAGAAATATTAACAGCAGAAGCGACTGTCGAAAAAGAATCAGAAATTACCAAAAAGAAGGAGGTTAGTCAACAAGTGCCGGATGAAATAACTCTTGAAGCAGTCAAGGCCATGCCTGAGATTGTTGGAGAGATTGAGAAGCCCCTTCTAGAGCGGTTAAGCGCAGAGATGACAAAGAATAAGAATCTCGCCGCTGAAGTCGCTACCTTAAAAGAGAAGGACGCTCGTACCGAATTAAACGACTATGCAAAGGAAATGGCCTCAAAGCACCCTCAGAAAGAGGAAGCTGAGAAAGTTTTTCTTGAATTAGCCGGAACTTGCAAGACGAAAGAGGAATTTGCTGCGAAGCTTCTTCCGCATTTCGTTAATGCAAGCGCCTCAATCAAGTCTGTTACGGCAGAAACACTTGAGGATAAGGTTAAGAAGTTATTTCCTGTTACTTCAAGTCAGGGTCTTACTCAGGAAACTGAGGACGAAGAGAAGATTGACGAAAACATTGAGCGTGTCGGCGCATTGGTGGTGCCGAATTAATGAGAGTTCAACTTCAGAAACTTGACGAAGAGCAATTAAAAGGACTTCAGGCTTGGTCGCAACTTTCTGCGGAAGATCGAGTTAAGTACGAAGGTGAATTGGTCTATCGAAAATGGGCCAAGAACGGATGGCTTGATTTAGAAGATATTCCGAAAGAAGTTAAGATTAAGACTCCAAAGCAGTACGCGGCAATGGAAGAGTTTCACGAACAGATGGACTTTCCAAAGTTAACTGCGGAGCAGAAGCGAAAAATGTCGCTTATTCTTGAAAACCAGAATAAGTTCCAGATTGAGCGGAAACTTCCAGTTGTCGGCGGAAATGTAACTCTTGTTCAGGACACCGCAACTTCCGATGAAGCTTTGCCGACTCGGTTTGCGCTTCCTATTGTTCGTCGCGTTTACGCAATGCTGATGCAGAGAGACTTCTCTGTTATTCAGCCACTTCCCGGCCCTTCGGCTTGGATTTTCTGGCTCGACTTTCTTCGTGAGTCAGATAGCACAAACATTCTTTCAGTTGAATACAACTGGAACTTAACGGCAGAGTTTGGAATTCCCGCTAAGGGAAAAATGAGCTTAAACCGTTTACAGCTTCAGGTTGTGAAGCAGTTAATGGGTACTGCATTCTCACTGGAAGCTCAGGAAGATGCAAGAGCGCAGTTAGGACTCGATGTTGAATCCGAACTCGTAAATGCATTTACTGAAGAGTTCGGTCGTAACTTAATGGGTCGGCACTTACAGAACATTACAAGAACCGCTCTTGGACTTCAGTTCTCGCAGAACATTGGTACTGGATTAGTTCAGCCATGGTTAGGCCCAAACCCACAGGTTGCAATTGCCTCACGCGCATCACTTTCTCTTTCCGTTACTGATTACAAGCAGTGGATTTACAACGCACTTATTGATGCTGATGTGAACTTCCAGAGGGCAAATCGCCGTCCGTCAAATGCAATCATTGCAGGATACGGTATGGCAGGATTTCTC
>Ga0193712_1000187_pt1 | contig 10790 bp, 9 predicted proteins | sample H3a1metaG_FD_143053 | JGI IMG/M metagenome (GOLD analysis project Ga0193712, IMG submission 143053) | Soil microbial communities from a riparian zone of the East river system, Colorado, United States - H3a1 | ecosystem: Environmental > Terrestrial > Soil > Riparian zone | place: USA: East River... | reverse complement strand
CGCGACGATCGGCCCACCCCACGGCGCGTGCTCGAAATAGATTTCAGGGCTTGCCGCCATGCGACTCCACAGGTTGCGTCACGATGCTTACACTGCCAATGCCCGATTGCTTGACCGCATCCATCACGGTGGCGAAGGCGCCGAAGGGGACGTTTTCATCGGCGCGCACGAAGACTGAGTAATTGCGCGGATCGCGCACCCTCTGGCGTAGCTTCGCGCCGATCTCGTTGATGTTGATGGCGTCGTTGCCAAGGAAAACGCGCTGCTGCTTGTCGATGGAGATGACCAGGCGTTCTTCGCTGATTTCTTTCACGGTGCGGGTTTTGGGCACGCTGACATCGATGCCGGACTGTAGAACCGGCGCCGTCACCATGAAGATCACGAGCAGCACGAGCACCACGTCCACCAGCGGAGTGATGTTGATATCCGCCAGGGAACTCATGGTGCGGCCGTTAGCGCTGGTGAAGGCCACTAATCGTGCGCTCCTACGCGTTGCGCGGGTTGAGCGCTTTCGACGGTATTGAGGAATTCCATGGCGAAGTCATCGCTGCGGGCGGCGAATTCGCGGATGCTGTGGGAGAGCAGGTTGTAAGCCACTACGGCTGGAATGGCCGTGGCCAGACCGGCAGCGGTCGTGACCAGCGCTTCTGAAATGCCCGGCGCCACTGCGCGCAGCGTTGCTGCACCGGCGGTGCCGAGGCCGTGAAAGGCATCGATGATGCCCCAGACCGTGCCAAACAGGCCGATGAACGGCGTTACGGCCGCGGTGATGGCTAACCAGGGGAGGCTGCGCTCGAAGCGGGTTACCTCTTCTGAGGCGGCAATCTGCATGGCGCGTTGCAGGGCAGGGATGTTCGGCGGGCCGCCCGCCGTCGCTTGCCGGCGGGCCTCTTCGTAGCCGTTGTGGAAGACGCCTACGAGAGGACTGGGACGGAACTGTTCCTCGACGGCCTGCATATCGCCAAAGCGCTGCGCTTTGCGGAAGGCGCGGACGAACCGTCCGCTTTGCTTGCGGGCCCTGCGCATCAGGTTCCACTTGGAAACGATGATGGCCCAGGAAAGGATGCTGAAGGCGAGGAGTACGAAGAGAACGAATTTGGCGACGGGGCCGCTCTGCGAAATCATGTCCAAGACTTCGCCGCCAACGTAGATAACTGGGTAGTGGGTGAAAGGCATCGTGTGTAAGAAGCTTCACCTGATTATAGGGCAACGCGATGGCCAAAATCGCTCACTAGGGCTGCAGGAACCAGTATATAAACCCTAGGCTCGTGGGGCGCGGGCGGTTCAGCCCGCGGGGGCTCATCCCAAGGGTGTCCCCGCGGAAGGCGATTGCTGGAAGGTTGGGCTGGTGTCAGACTGTTTCGAGACGAGAAGAGTGAGCGAATCGATGGCGCCCCGAAGCGCGGTGTTCCTTCTTGTTGGTTGCCTCGCGAGTGGATGTCTTCTCGCGCAGGATGCGCCGCGTGTGGTCCATGTGTTCGTTGCCCTGGCCGACAACCAGAATCAGGGCATCGCGCCCGTTCCGGCGGCGTTGGGCAACGGATTGGATGCTGACCGCAACCTCTATTGGGGATCTGCTTACGGTGTGAAGACATTCTTCCGGCGCGCGCCGGAATGGAAGTTGCTGAGTTCGGGGCAGCGGCCCAAGCCTGCGATTCTGGAGCGCTGCGTCTTCCAACATCGCACTGAAAATGTCTATCTGGTGGCTGATGCCTATCGCGGCGCCGAGATCCAGCAGGCAATTCTCGATTTTCTGGACGCGGCGGCGGGGGCGAGTTTGGAGCCGTTGCATGTGGGGAAGAACTCCGGGACCGTGAGCCTGCAGGCAGGAGGCGCTGCGAATCTTGTCGCCTACGTCGGGCATGAGGGCTTGATGGATTTTCCACTGCCGCGTCTCGCGCGGCAGAAGAATGATCAACATCGGGACTCGATTATTCTGGCTTGTATCAGCAAGTCGTATTTCCGAAACCCACTGCGCAGCTCCGGCGCATATCCGCTGCTGTGGACGACCGGCTTGATGGCCCCCGAAGCCTACACACTGAAGAGCGCGCTCGATGGCTGGATTGCTGGGGAACCGAACGAGAAGATCCGCAATCGCGCGGCCGCGGCCTATGCCAAATACCAGAAGTGCAGCTTTCAGGCGGCGCATCGACTGCTCACGACTGGTTGGTGAGGGTGTTGCAGTAAAAAGCCTATTGACCTGCCATGAAGTTGCAATTCTCGCGCCCACCGGCCGCCTGCGGATCCCATTGATATTGGGAAATGGGGATACCGCGGCCTCTGGGGAAGTAACCCAAACTTTTCTCCCCTGTGTTGTCGCGGACGGTGAGGGAAATGCGTTGATCGGGGTCGCCAGCTCGAATCTCGCTGCGCTCGATGACGATCTGTCCGTTGCGTACTCCCGCGAGATCGGCTTCACTTCCGGGCTTCACGCCTGAAATTACCCGCGTTTGGACCATCTTTTCGACGTCAAGGCCCGGGTCGTAAGCGTGGGCCATGGCATCGTGTAAATCTATGCAAGGACCCAGCGCGCCGGCGGGTAGCGGGATGATCTCTCCATTGTCGATGTAGGCGGTTAGGTCGTTGTGCACTTTGGCGCCCGCAAAGCGGGCGAAATGATCGCCCAAGAAGGACTCCGTGAGGACCTGTCGCCGGGCAGACGCGCCCTTGCGCAGGGCGAGCATCGCGTCATCGAGGGATTGCTTGCCTTGGCTCTGCTGGCGTATGCGGGAATCCCAGGTGGCCGCCAGTAGGCCGCCGCGCTGGTAGGCTAGCCTTTGCAGATTGGCATCGAGGTAAAACTGCTCTCGAACCAATTTGTCCTTGGCCGACACCACGGGAGAAGTTCGATAGTGAAGGTAGGAACTGTTGCTGTCCTCGATGTATTCAGGCCAGCTGATCAGGCCAGCCCGCCGCAGGAGCGCACGCGCATAGTAATCGGTGAAACCCTCGATCAACCAAAACGGTGGTTGGTCGGCGGGGACCTCGCCCAATTTGCCGGAGTTCCATAAGTGAAACATTTCATGCGCCAAGACAAACTTCATGTCAAAGTCCAGCTTGGCCGCCTGCTGACTCATGAACATTGTGAAAGAGTTCTCGAGCGCCGTGCCAGCATAGCTGCCCGGCGTTTCCTCGCTGGGAAGCAAAGAGATGAGGTAGTGGGGAGCGTCAAAGTCATGCCAGAACGCGCGTTCTTCGCCGAGCACTTTTGCCGCCAGCCCCGCGAACTCCTCGTCTGTGAAATCCCATTTGCCGCGAATCGCGACAGCGACAGGTTTGCCATGAACCTGGACTTGAACCAGTCGACAGTCCCCGCCCACGAATAGTCCGTTGGTGGCGCTCACCAGGCGCGTTGTTGCCGACTGACACGAGGCGCCGCTTCCCAAATTGCTGGCCACCACCCAGCCCGTCGGAAGGTTCTTCCAGGCGACGGAAATGGGTAGGACTTGATCCTCGGGAATGGCGGGATAAACCAGAAAATTGCGTCCCGTGAGTTGAAAGAACGAGTGTTGCAAAATCGCCCGGAAGTAAGTCTCAGCCGAGATCGCTCCCTCCCAATCTTGGGCCGCGCGATATCGAATGTGAACCATCTGGCCCATGGGGAAGGTGAGTTGCCGACGGGCGGGATCTGCTGTTGGCTTGAGAACCGTTTGATCCGAGACTGCTTCGACCTCGCGAATTGCTTTGTAGAGCTCCCGTTGACCTTGCCATTCTGCGGGTAGCTGCAAACTGAGGTTGCGAACACCTGGCAGACGGAAGTAAAGATCGACGCGCATTTCCGGCGCATTTCCGGATAGGTCAGGTTCGATTGCGTATGCCAGGAATGCCCCGGAACGAGGCGCGGGAGGGCAGTCTTGGGCGAGCGATGGAATCGAACAGAGAAGCGCGAGGGCCAGTTTCGAAAGGGGCTTGTTCATCACGGCTCAAATATCTCATACCCCGACATGAATTCGGACCGGTTCGACCGTGCTATGCTTCGGCCAGAACGCTGACGGATGGGTGCTCGGTGCTGGTTGAGTTGCGTCTCGAAAATTACGCGGTCGTCGACAACGTGGCGGTGGAATTCGCTGCCGGGCTGAACTTGCTGACGGGAGAGACCGGGGCGGGAAAGTCGATTCTGATCGATGCGCTGGCCCTGCTGCTGGGCGAGCGGGCGTCTGCCGATGTGATTCGTTCCGGGGCGGAGAAGGCTGTCGTTGCGGCCGTTTGGGAACTGGAAACTGGGGCGGCGCGGAAGGTTTCTGAGGTTCTCTCGGAAAACGGAATTGATGACGATTCCGAGGCGCTCATCCTGCGGCGGGAAGTGGCTGCGGGTGGCAAGGGGAGGATTTTCGTCAACAACCAGCCGGCCACCGTGGCGGTGCTGAAGCGGCTGGCGCCGCACCTGGCGACGATTCACGCTCAAAACGAGACGTTGCTGGCTTTTGACCCGGGCTCGCGGCTGCAGCTTCTGGATGCGTTTGCGGCCAGCAAGACGGAAGCGACAGCGCAGGCTTTTGCCGCTTGGAAAACGCTGGGCGACCGCATTGCTGAACTGGAGCGCGGCGAGCAGGACCGGCTGCGGCTGCTGGATCTTTGGAGTTTTCAGGCGCGCGAGATCGATGGGGCGCGACTGCAGTCGCAGGAAGAGGACGAAAGGCTCGAAGCCGAGAAGCGGGTGCTCGCCAACTCGGAGAAGATCTATAACGCGGGGATGAATGCTTTCGACCTGCTCTACGAGGGGAACGCCTCGACTTCGGCTACGTTGCGGTCGGCGTCCAAGCACGTGGAGGAACTATCGCGCTACGAGCCTAAGTTTCAGGCTGCTCTCGAAGCGCTTGATTCGGCGAGGATTAGCATTGAGGACGTGGGGGCGTCTTTGCGCGACTACGCGGGGGCGATTCAGGCCTCTCCCGAGCGCTTGGCGGATGTCGAAGATCGGCTTGCGGCGCTCGATCGGCTCAAGCGCAAGTACGGGCCGACACTCGGTGAGGTCATGAAATTTGGCGCTGAGGCGAGCCGTAAGCTCGAGGAGATGGAGAACAAGGACGAGGTCTTGCGGGATCTGCGGCAGAAGCAGGCTGCCGCGGCCGAGGGTTATCTTGCCGCCGCGCAAGCCCTCAGCAAGACTCGGAAGGATGCGGCTAAGAAGCTGGAGAAGCTGGTCGGAACGGCCATCAGCGATCTTGCCATGAAGGCGGCGTTTCAGGTGGAAGTGAGCGGGCCGGAGGACATTCACTGTTGGTCCACCCGGGGATTTGACCAGGTTCGTTACCTGATCTCTGCCAACCCGGGCGAGCCTCTGCGGGATATGGACGAGGCCGCGTCTGGCGGTGAACTCTCACGTGTGATGTTGGCGCTAAAATATTCTATTGAAACCACTTCGTCCAGTGGCAGGAAAGCAGGCCGAGGGCAGCGGACGATGGTTTTTGACGAGATCGATAACGGCATCGGCGGGCGGGCGGCGGATGCTGTGGGCAAGAAGCTCAAGGCCCTGGCCAGGACCGCCCAGGTCCTGTGTGTTACGCATCTGCCTCAGATTGCGGCATTTGCGGATCAGCATTACCTGATCGAGAAAAAGACGGCTGGGGGAAGGACCAAAACTTCCGTACGGCGCATCGTATCCAGAGAACGAACCGAGGAAGTGGCCCGGATGCTCAGCGGGGCGAAGCTGACGGAAGCGTCGTTGCGGAATGCTGAGCAGCTGATTGCGGAGAATGCCTAGGTTTTTGTTTTTTCGCCGCGAACTCGCCATCCCTCCCGCTGGCCGGCCCCGGGGCTGGCTCGCTGGTGCGATGGCCACTGTTTTCTGGGGTGCTTTTTGAGCCTTCCCGCTGAGGGCTCGAAATGCTCCAGTTACTGCTAAGCCACTGCGTTTCCGTGGTTTACGTTGACCTTGGGGGGCGGTTTCGGTAGGCTAAACCTAGCAAATTCTCTCTCCAAGCCGGGCCCCTGAGCCAGGCAGAAAGGCATACAGCGACCGATGTCGACTGCTCAAGCAACGCTCGATTCGAAAGCTTCGGGGCAAAAAACTCTGCTTCTGTTAAAACCGAGGGGATTCTGCGCCGGAGTGGTGCGAGCCATTGATATTGTGCGCATTGCCCTCGAGAAGTTTGGGCCGCCAATCTACGTGCGCAAGGAAATCGTCCATAACCGCTACGTGGTCGAGGAGTTACAGCAGAAGGGCGCGATTTTTGTCGACAGCGTGGAGGAAGTGCCGACGGGCGAACGCGTGATTTATAGCGCTCACGGTGTGTCGCCGGAGGTGCGGCAGGACAGCAAGCTGCGTGAACTGCGCGTGATTGATGCTACCTGTCCGCTGGTGACCAAGGTCCACGTGGAAGCGGTTAAGTTTGCCAAGGAAGGGCTGTCGCTGATTTTGATTGGGCACCACGACCACGACGAGGTGGTGGGGACCCTGGGCGAGGCTCCGGATGTGACGCAGGTGGTTGGGACTCCCGAAGAGGTCGAGTCCCTGACCGTGCCCGATCCTAACCGGGTGGCGTATTTGACGCAGACGACTTTGAGTTTGGATGAGACCACCGGAATTATCGAGGCGCTGAAGAAGAAGTTTCCGAAGATCAAAGGCCCGGCGGCGCAGGATATTTGCTATGCCACGGAGAATCGTCAGGTGGCCGTGAAGCAAGTGGCGGCGGAAGCGGATCTGGTCCTGGTGGTCGGTTCGGATAACAGCTCGAACTCGAACCGCTTGGTTGAGGTTTCGCGCAACTGGGGCACCGCTTCGCACCTGATTGACAGCTACAAGGACATCAAACCGGTTTGGCTGGAAGGGGTGAAGCGGATTGCCCTGACCGCGGGCGCTTCGGCGCCGGAATGTTTGGTTGAGGAAGTGGTGAAGTATCTGGCGGAAGAAGGATTTGGGAACGTGGAAGAGTTGGAGGTCATGCCGGAGAATGTACGCTTCGGACTGCCTCCGGAGATCGTGGAAGCGATTGCCAGCGCGCCGGTAGCGGCGGCCCGGTAAGCGCAAGGAGCGATTACAGGATGAAGAACTCCCCCTCGTTCAGTAGCGCCGCGCCACAGTTGCGTTTCGGCAAGATTGAAGATTTGACCAGTCATGTTGCGCCGGCGGTGGATGCGGCGCGGCGACACTTGTTCTCGCAGCAGCATGAGGACGGCTACTGGTGCGGCGAACTCGAAGCCGACAGCACCCTCGAAGCCGACTACGTTTTGCTGCACGTGCTGCTCGGCACGGGCGATCCGGAGCGATTCCGAAAAGCAGCGAACTGGATGCTCAGGCATCAAAACGACGACGGCGGTTGGCCGATTTATCAGGCTGGGCCGTCGAATATTTCCGCGTCCGTGAAGACCTACTTCGGATTGAAGCTGGCTGGAATTGCCATGGATCATCCGGCGATGGTGAAGGCCCGCAGGAAGATTCTGGAGATGGGCGGCGTCACCGAGGTCAATACCTTCACCAAGATTTATCTGTGTTTCTTTGGGCAATACAACTACGACGGTGTGCCTGCGATTCCTCCCGAGATCGTGCTCTTTCCGAGCTGGTTCTGGTTCAATATTTACGAAATTTCCTCGTGGTCGCGCACGATTCTTGTGCCCCTGGCGATTTGTTACGCCAAGAAGCCGTTCAAGAAGATTCCGGACGAGATGGGCGTTGAGGAGTTGTTTGTCGGCGGGCGCGATAAGTCGCGCATGCGGCTCACTTGGTCCAAGCAGACCCTCTCCTGGCGCAATTTCTTTCTCGTCCTGGACCGGATGACGCACTGGTTCGAGCGCGTGCACGTGCGCCCGCTGCGCTCGATTGCGCTGAAGCGGGCTGAGAAGTGGATGCTCGAGCACTTGGAAAAGAGTGACGGGTTGGGAGCGATTTTCCCGGCCATGATGAATGCCGTGATTGCGATGCGTTGTCTGGGGTATTCGCTGGACGACCCGCAGATGATTCGGGCGATGGATGAGTTCGAGAAGCTGGGAATTGAAGAGGGTGATACGTTCCGGATGCAGCCCTGCATGTCGCCGGTGTGGGATACGGCCTATGCCCTGTTCGTCCTCGGTGAGAGCGGGGTCGACCGGACCGACCCGCGGATGGTCAAGTGCGCTGACTGGATTTTGCAAAAGCAGGTGCGCAGCGTTGGCGACTGGAAGGTGAAGAATCCTGCGGGGCAGCCGGGCGGATGGTACTTCGAGTTCAACAACGAGTTTTACCCGGACGTGGATGATAGCGCCATGGTGTGCCTGGGGCTGAGCCGCGTCGAACACCCCAACGGCCGCTATCAGCGGGAGTCCGAGCAGCGGGCGATTGACTGGATCTTCTCCATGCAGTGCCGCAATGGCGGATGGGCGTCGTTTGATAAGAATAACGACCGCATGGTCTTTCAGCATGTTCCTTTTGCGGATCATAACGCCATGCTCGATCCTCCGACCGTCGACATTACCGGGCGGACCCTGGAGATGTTGGCCAGCTTTGGCTACGACAAGAACGATCCTGCCGTGAAGCGGGCGCTCGAGTTCTTGCGGGCCGAACAGGAGCCGGATGGGTCCTGGTTTGGCCGCTGGGGCGTGAATTACATCTACGGGACCATGCTGGTTTTGCGCGGAATGGAAGCGATGAGCGTAGATTCTCACGAGCCCTCGGTGCAGTCGGGGGCGGAGTGGTTGCGCATGGTGCAGAACTCGGACGGTGGCTGGGGAGAGACTTGCGGCTCCTACGACGATCCGACGACGCGAGGGATGGGGCCCAGTACGGCGTCGCAGACGGCTTGGGCTGTGCTGGGGTTGCTAGCGGCTGGCGACACCCGCAGTGATTCGGTGGCGAAGGGCGTGGCGTACTTGTTGCGGACCCAGTTGCACGATGGATCGTGGGATGAGCCGCAGTATACGGGCACCGGTTTCCCGCGGGTGTTTTATCTGAAATACCACATGTACAAGGATTATTTCCCGCTGCTGGCTCTAACGACGTACGGCAAGGTCATGGCGGCGGAACAGGAACGGACGGGGAATCGGCGAGGGCACGCGTAGTGAAGCGTCACGGCCAGGTCCTCACCGCTGCGGCGAAAGCCTGCGATTTTAGCCGAAGGGTTAGCGCAGCACTGAGCTGCCGCGCCGTCCAAAAGTGCTGAGCGCATGAAGACTTTTGTTACCGGGGCTACCGGCTTCCTGGGTAGTCACGTGGCGCGCGTGCTGGCGGAGCAGGGAGCGGATTTGCGCTTCCTGGTTCGGGCGAACAGCGATTTGCGAAACCTGGAAGGCGTTCGGGGCGAGCAGGTAACAGGGGATTTGCTGGCGCCGGAGTCGTTCCGGGCGGCGCTGGCGGGATGTGAAGCGGTGTTTCATGTGGCCGCCGATTACCGGCTGTGGGTTCCTGAGCCGGAATCGATGTATCGAGCGAATGTGGATGGCACACGAGCGCTGTTAACGATCGCGCGGGAGCAAAGTGTGCGACGGGTGGTGCATACGTCGAGCGTGGCGACGATGGGATTCAGCGATGTTGGAGCGGTGGTGGATGAAGCGACTCCGGTTTCGCTGGCGGGGATGATTGGGCACTATAAGCGCTCTAAGTTCTTGTCGGAGCAGGTGGCGTTGGACGCGGCTCGGGAGGGGCAGGATGTCGTGATCGTGAATCCGACTACGCCCGTCGGGGAGCGGGATATCAAGCCGACGCCTTCGGGGCGGATCATTGTGGATTTCCTGAAGAAGAAGTTTCCGGCGTATGTCGATACGGGGCTGAATTTGGTGGACGCCACCGAGTGTGCTCGCGGGCATGTGGCGGCCTTTGAGAAGGGGCGGAGCGGGCAGCGGTACATTTTGGGCGGGGAGAATCTGTCGCTCAAGCAGATTCTCGATCAGCTGGCGGAGTTGACTCGGTTGCCCTCACCCTCGATCAAGTTGCCATATTTTTTCGCATTCGCGACGGGTGTGCTCGATGAGCTGGTGACGGGAAGGCTTTTCGGGAACGAGCCGCGGGCCACGATGGATGCAGTGCGGATGGGGAAGAAGAAGATGTGGGTGTCGTCGGCCAAAGCGGAGCGGGAACTGGGTTGGAAACTGGTTCCGGTGAAACCAGCGCTGGGACGGGCCGTGCAATGGTTTCAGGCGCACGGATACGCCTAAGCGCGGATATGCGTAAGATCGCGGTGGTTGCGGCTCTGGAGCGGGAGATTGGGCCCCTCGTAGCAGGTTGGCGGGTGGTGCGGCGCAGCTTGGATGGGCGCGAGTTTAAGTTTTTCGAGAGTGAAGTGGCGGTGGTCGTCTGTGGCGGAATCGGGCCGGCGGCGGCGAGGCGAGCGTGTGAGGCGGTTTGCGCATCCTATGGACCGGAGATGGTCATTTCGGCGGGGTTTGCCGGCGCGCTGAACGCGGATTTGCATGCTGGGGATGTCGTGGTTCCGGCCAGAGTCATTGACGCCGGGGATGGGAGTAGCGTCGAAACGGGGACTGGTTTGCGTGGACTTGTTTCTGTGGCCGAAACGGCGACGGTGGAACGAAAGTGCGTGTTGGGAGCGAAGTACGACGCAGTGGCTGTAGACATGGAAGCGGCTGCCGTGGCCAGGGCGGCGGGATTGCGGGCGGTTCGGTTTGTGGCGGTGAAGGCGATTTCCGACGAGCTGGATTTTGAGATTCCTGTGGTGGAAGGCAGCGTCGACGCCCAGGGGCAGTTTCACGAGGGGCGGTTTTTAGCGGGAGCGGCAATGAGGCCTTGGATCTGGGGGCGGGTGGTGCGGCTGGCGAGGAATAGTTCGTTGGCAAGTCGGAGATTGTCGGACGCGCTCGGCGCGAGGATGGCGGAGTATCGCAGCGCGCCGGTGCAAACGCGCCGGTGAGAAAGCTGCCGAGAG
>Ga0193712_1000186_pt1 | contig 10808 bp, 9 predicted proteins | sample H3a1metaG_FD_143053 | JGI IMG/M metagenome (GOLD analysis project Ga0193712, IMG submission 143053) | Soil microbial communities from a riparian zone of the East river system, Colorado, United States - H3a1 | ecosystem: Environmental > Terrestrial > Soil > Riparian zone | place: USA: East River... | reverse complement strand
GCGCTCCTAACAGCCCTCCCCTTCCTTTATCTAGGGCCGGCCACGGTCGTGCCAGCCTTCGCCCAAGACTCGAGTGCCCTCGTGGGACACGTCTCCTCCCACGCCACGCACGAACCCATCAGCGGGGCCCGGGTGACCGCCCTGGATGGGCGACTCGCCGCCACGACCGACTCGTCCGGAGCGTTCAGGCTCACCGGGCTGAGCGCGGGCGCGTTTGTCATCGAGATCGGCGCCATCGGGTACGCGAAGGGATCGTGGAGGGTGTCTCTGAAGCCGGGCCAAGTGCTCACGCACGGCTTCGACCTGGACCCCCTCGCCTACGAGCTGCCCGAGGTCGTGGTGAAGGGGAAGGAGGCGCCCTTCGCCCGACATTTCGCCGACTTCGAGCGGCGGCGCCAGGTGGGGATCGGCGCGTTCCTCACCCAGCAGGAGATCGAACACGCCAATCCCACCACGCTGATCGACGTTCTCGTGTCGGTCCGCGGCGTGCGGCAGGTATGCGTCACGAACGAGTGCGTCGCCAAGATGGTCCGCTCGCCCCCGGGCTGCTACCCGCAGTATTACATCGACGGCCGGGAGTCGACGCCCTACTTCGCGCGGCTCACGCCGCCGCTCGACGTGAGAGGAATCGAGATCTACCGCGGGGCTTCCGAGACTCCCGGCGAGTTCCAAGGCAGCAACTCCGGGTGCGGTGTCATCGCCATCTGGACGAAATCGGCTCCGTAATTCCGGACCCGGTGACGCGGCGCTCCGTCACGCGAGCGGCCCAGGCGCTGCTCTCAGCGGTCGTGCTGCTCGCGTCCTGCCGCTCGGACACCCGCGCCCGCCATGGCACCGCTGCCCCCGGGTGGCTGCTCGCGCGCGCCGCCCAGGAAACCGAGCTGGCCACCCGGTCGAGTGTGAATCATGACTTCCAGTTCACCGACCGGCGCGAGCAGAGCGGCATCACGTTCGTGAACCGCAGCGTCGATGACGCGGGTAAGGCCTACAAGAAGGATCATTACGATCACGGTACGGGAGTGTGCACGGCCGACGTCGATGGCGACGGACGTCCCGACCTGTACCTCGTCACCCAGCTCGGCAGCGACGAGCTGTGGCGGAACGCGGGCGGCGACCGCTACGAGAACGTCACCGACCGGGCACACCTCCGTATGCCCGACGCCATCGCGGTCGCCTGCGCGTTCGCCGATATCGACAACGACGGTGACGCCGACCTCTTCGTCACGACCGTCCGTCACGGGAACAGGCTGTTCGAGAACGTTGGTCGAGGCGAGTTTCGTGACATCACCGCCCAGGCGGGCGTCGGGTACGTCGGGCATTCCTCCGGCGCGGTGTTCTTCGACTATGACCGTGATGGTCTGCTCGATTTGCTCGTGATCAACGTGGGCGTGTACACGAGCGACACACGGGGACCGGGCGGATATTACGTCGGCCTGCCGGACGCGTTTCACGGTCACACGCACCCGAACCGCGCCGAAGCCAGCATCCTCTACCGCAACGTCAGGGGCAACCGGTTCAAGGACGTGACACGGGAGGTCGGATTCCGGGATCTGAGCTGGAGCGGTGACGCCAGCGTGATCGACGTCAACGACGACGGCTTCCCCGATCTCTACATCCTGAACATGCAGGGCGCCAACCACCTCTGGCTCAACGAGGGAGGAAAGCGCTTTCGCGACGCGACGCGACAATTCTTCCCCAGAACGCCATGGGGCGCCATGGGCGTCAAGGCGTTCGACTTCAACGGCGATGGCCGTCTCGACCTCTTCGTCACCGACATGCACTCGGATATGTGGGTCAACATTCCGCCGGGCTATTGGCACGCCGAGGCTCTCAAGGCCGACACCGCCCCGGCTCCCCCCGATTTCTTCCCGACCGGGAAGCGGCAGTTCATCTTCGGCAACGCGTTGTTCGCTAATCTCGGCGACGGCCGATTCCAGGACGTGTCCGACTCCGTTGGCGTCGAGACGTACTGGCCGTGGGGGCCGAGCGTCGATGATCTCAATGCGGACGGCTGGGACGACATCTTCATCGGCGCAGGCATGAACTTCCCCCACCGCTACGGGATCAACTCGGTACTGCTGAACGCCGCCGGGCGGTACTTCCTGCCCAGCGAGTTCCTCCTCGGCGTCGAGCCGCGGCCGAACGGGGCGACCGAGCAAGTCTGGTTCACCCTCGACTGCGGCGGCGCGGACCGAGCGGAGTTCTTCTGCACGGCCTGCCGCGAAGCCGGGGCGAGCGCCTTCGGGTGCCGGTGGGGGAAGCCGGGGAGCGCGGCAAGCGACCGGCTCACGATGATGGGCTCGCTCGGGACGCGATCCGCGGTCGTCGCCGATCTCGACGGCGACGGCGATCTCGACATCGTGACCAACGAATTCCATGGGCCCCCGCAGGTCCTCGTCAGCGACCTCGCGCAGCGACAACGCGTCAACAGCATTCGGGTGCGCCTGCGTGGTACCCGCTCCAATCGACAGGGACTCGGGGCGCAGGTGACGGTCGTGCTGCCCGAGGGCCGGCGCGTCCTGAAGGTGTTGGACGGGAAATCGGGCTATCTGTCGCAGAGCGATGAGCCGCTGTACTTCGGTCTCGGGACCGCCGATCACGCCGCCGGGCTGGAGGTGCGTTGGCCCTCGGGCCGGCATCAGATGGTCGCCGGGCCGATCGCCGCCGGTCGAACGATCGAGGTGGTCGAAGCGGAGGGACCCGACTAGGGCCGCGCGGCCAGAAAGCGTCTGGCTTCGACGAGCGCCGACAGGTTCGTGTCCGCGCCGTGCCAGATCTGCTGCAGCTCGCCGTAGGCCCGGGCGGCGACGACGGAGTCCCCCGCCGCCGCCGCCGCGCGGCCCAACCCGCGCAATGACAAGGCGCGTTTGGGGGCCAGGCGGAGCTGGCGGGCAAATTCGCGCTGCGCCTCCCGCGGACGGCCCGCTTGCAGCAGCATCTCGCCAAACAACTCGTGGGCGGGCTTCACGTCCCCCGGCGGCCCGAACTCGACCGGCATCGCGTCTGCCAGGGTCGTCGCCTCCCGCATGAGCGCGACGGCCTCGCCGACGGCCCTGTCGGCCTGCCGCAGCAGCGCCCGCAGCTCCTTCTCCAAAATGTCCGGGACCTGATCTCTCGGCTGACTGGGGAGCGACGCACGGTTCTGGTTTACATCGACGAGATCCGTCAGGCCGCGGTCGGCGCCGACGCGGTCCCCGCGCCGAAGCGCGCTGAGTCCCGCGACGAACGCGTCCACGGCCGCGTCTCGCGCGCGCACGGACGAGAGGTCGATCTCCCACCGCAACGACGGACTATCCCAACGCTCGGTGTTCACGACGTATTCGGCCCGCATCTGCGAGAGGACCGCGAGGCCGCGCCGGCCCTGGCTCGCGTTCTGGCGCATCCGCTCGAGGTGTCGCAGCGCCTCTTCGTACCGGCCTTGCTGGAGATAACCGTACCCCAACCACTGGGTGTAATGGTTGGGCGCCCAGGCGGCGCGATCGCGCCCCGACGCGATCTCGTTCTGCGATACCACTTCGTCCCACATCCCGCTCGCGAGGAAAATGTGGGTGGTCATGTGCTGCGCGTGCGCGGCGTCCGGCGCAATTCGTGAGTACGCGCGCGCCGCGGGTATGCCGCGCGGCGCGTGTTCGGCGTCGTCGTAGCAATGGATCAGCAGGTGTGCCGCGCCCGGGTGGTCCGGATTCGCCCGGAACACGGGCTGGAGGATCGCGGCGGCGCGCATGTACGTCGGCACGTTCCGGACGCCCTGACTCAGACCCAGAAGCGAAGCCGCGTAAAACACCTGGGCCTCGCGGTCGGCGGGGTACCGCACCGTCACGCGCTCCATGGCGCGGGCATAGGCGGTATCACGGCGGGCCTTCGCGCCGTCGCCGAAGAGAATCTCGACCGCCCCCAAATACGCGCGCTCCCGGGGCGTCGGCGCCTTGGCGCGTCGGGCGTCCGCCGTCGGGCCGAGGCGCTGCAGAACCGCACGCGCGGCATTCAGGTTCTGCTCGTTCCAGAGGGGATGGTTGTACGTCATCGCCTCGCCCCAATAGGCCAGGGCGAAGCCAGGATCGAGCTGCTGCGCCTCGCGGAAGGCTTGCGCCGCATCGTCGTACTCGAAACTGTGCAGCAACAGCACACCGCGGATGAACGGGGCTTGAGCCGCCGGAGCTCCCGAGGTCGGGAAGTCGACCCTCCCCAGTCGCGGCGCCTGGGCCGAGAGGATTGCAAGCGCCACGCCCAAGGCCCTCGTCATCGATAGATCCCGATCGCGTGGCTCCGGTAGTACAGCGCGAACCGTTTCGTCGCGGTGTTTATCTCGATGGCCCGCGAACGGCGGTTGGGCATGTGGCAATCGATGCAGGACGTCATCATACGGTCACCGATCTGAGCGGCCATGGGGTGTTGAGCGATCTCGTGACATACCCGGCACTTGGCGGCGAAGGCGGTAACGTCTCGCTGCGGCTGATGGACGTCGTGACATGTCGAGCAGGACATCTCCGGGCTGGAACGGAAGCACTTGCTGCTCTGCAACAGCCCTACCTGATTCCCGTGGACGTCGGGAACCGCGCTCTTCCCTATAGAGGGTGGAGCCAGGTAGTCATCCAGGACCGACCCCGGTCGGTACGAGAACGGCGGCCGCTTCGGGTCCCGTCCACCCGAATGACACAACGCGCAGTTATCCACTCTCCGATCGCGGGAGAAGCGGGCGGGATTGAGGATGTTCTGGGCGGTCGTATCTGCCCGTCGCGCGGTCTGATACTTCACGTGCTCTCGCCCGTCCCCGTGGCATTTGTCGCACGATATGCCCAACCGATAGTCCGTCGAGTATCGCGAGGCGCGCAGATCCGCATTCATGGTGAACGAGGTCGAATGGCAATCGAGGCATTGCGGGACGATGACGCGTCCAAAGTCGATGTGGCCGTCGGGATAGCCAGGACTATTGATCCATTGCTGTGATCCCGTCAGGTAAGACACCGGCAGCTCGAAGAGGAGCCCGCTGCGCCAGTAGAGATACGTTTGTCCTCGGCGGCCCGACCCGATCACGATGTCGATCTGCTCGGTGCGCGATCGACCCACGGCCGAATCGACGCCGGTCTCGTACGCCACGCCGTTGCGCGTTGACAGTTCGAAATAGACGCCCGGCGCCCGGGTGCGCAGGATGTTGTGCCCGGGGGAGAAGCGTCCTCGAATCGACCGCGGCGAGGCCTCGGCGGACGTCTGGAAGTGCGCGGTCTGAATGAACGTAGCGACGATCTGCTGGTGGCAAGGCCGACACGACTTGGGGCTCGTCGCGGCCGGGGAACCGGGGAGATCCATGCGCGTGCCGGCCCACACGAGTGTGGCCCCGACTAATCCCAACAGCAGACGAGGCTGTTTCATCGTGCCCGAAAGCTGTGACCCGGTGCCGAGGGCCGCAACGGAGGCTAGCTTAAGGGCCTCGATGACAGACGCACGGATCTCGCGCCGCGCCCTCCTCACGGCGGCCGTGGGCGCACTCGGCGCGCAAGCGGCCGCGCGTGCGGGCCTCGCGGGACGGTTCGCGCCCCAGGCCCCAACCGTCCCGTCCGACCCGACCAAAGTCCCCGGCGCGCCGACGAGTGAGCTCGGTCAGCGCTCACCGTTCGAGCGCCCCCGACGCATCCCCATCGGAAATAATCAGGGGACGTCGCTCACACCACTGCAGGATCTGTGTGGAATCGTGACGCCGGCAGACCTGCACTTCGAGCGGCACCACGCCGGCATTCCGGCCATCGACCCGCACCGCTACAAGCTGCTGATTCACGGAATGGTCGAGCGCCCGACCGTGTTCGACCTCGAGGCCCTCTGGCGCTTCCCGAGCGTGTCTCGGCTCCATTTCCTCGAGTGCTCCGGGAACGGTACGCCGAGCTATCGGAACATCCGTCCCGACCTGTCGCCGCAGCTCGTCGACGGCCTCACCAGCAGCAGCGAATGGACGGGTGTGGCCCTCGCCACGCTGTTCCGCGAGGTCGGCGTGAAGCCGGGCGCGACGTGGTTCCTCGCCGAGGGCGAGGACGCGGCGGTGATGGCCCGCAGCATCCCGATGAGCAAGGCGTGGGATGATGGCCTGCTCGCCTACGGCCAGAACGGCGAGGCGCTGCGCCCCGAGCAGGGCTATCCCGCCCGTCTGGTGTTGCCCGGCTGGGAAGGAAACGCCAACGTCAAGTGGATCCGCCGCCTCGAAATCGCGGATCGGCCGTTCCAAACGCGGGAGGAGACGTCGAAGTACACCGACCCGCTCGCCAACGACACGGCGCGGCAGTTCAGCTTCGTCATGGACGCGAAATCGATCATCACGTTTCCGGCGTACCCGGTCGTCCTTCCCGGAAAGGGTTGGTGGGAGATCAGCGGCATCAGTTGGAGCGGCCGCGGCCGGATCACACGCGTGGATGTCAGTACCGACGGGGGCCGCCATTGGGCACCCGCCGAGCTGCAACCGCCCGCGCTCCCCAAATGCCACACGCGATTCCGGTACCTCTGGAACTGGGACGGTCAGGAAACGGTGCTCATGAGCCGCGCGGTGGACGAAACCGCCTACGTGCAGCCGACGCTCGACCAGTTACGTAACGCTCGCGGCCTCGGCACCTCGTACCATTTCAATCACATCCGGGCGTGGCGCGTCCATAGGGACGGTTCTGTCGTGTTCGGACTCGAAGGGTGAACGTGCGTGCCCGAGCGGTCCTAGCGGTGCTCGCGCTCCTGGCCAGCGGCTGCGGAGGGCAGGAGCGACCGACGTTCGGCTTCGGGAGGCGCGCCACCGCGGACGAGATTACGGCCTGGGACATTGACGTGAGGCCCGACGGCGTCGGGCTGCCGCCCGGGAGTGGCGTGCCGTCCCAAGGGGCCGCGATCTACGCGCACAAATGCGCGGCGTGCCATGGGGCGACGGGCACGGAAGGGCCGTTCGACCGGTTGGTGGGTCGCGAGCCCCGGCAGGGGTTCCCGTTCGGGCGCGACCCGCGCCTCGTAAAAACCGTCGGCAACTACTGGCCGTTCGCCACCACGCTGTACGACTATGTGAATCGCGCCATGCCGCTCGACGCACCGGGTTCACTCACGCCGGATGACGTGTACAGCCTCGTCGCCTTCTTGCTGTGGCGGAACGAGATCATCGCCGACGGAGCGGTCATGAACGCGCAAACGCTGCCGCGCGTGGTCATGCCGGCTCGCGACCGCTTCGTGCCTGACAAGTGACACGGCCGCCGTTCCTTTACCGTCTGAGCGTCCACCTGGCCGCCCGCACGGCGCCGTTCGCCGCCCGCTTCGACAAGAAGCTCGCCCGCGGGCTCGACGGACGCCGCGGTCTCGCGGCGCGCCTCGCCGGCTGGGCGGCGGCGCATCGCGACCCGAAGCGTCCCCTCGTGTGGATGCACGCGCCATCCGTCGGCGAAGGCCTGCAGGCGAAGCCGGTGCTCGAGGCGCTGCGCGCCGAGCACCCCGACTGGCAGCTGGCCTTCACGTTCTTCTCCCCGTCCGCCGAACGCCTCGCCCGAAACCTGCCCGTCGATGTCGCCGATTACCTGCCCTTGGACCGGCCGGCCGACGTCGAGGCGGTCCTCGAAGCGCTCCGGCCCGCCGCGCTCGTGTTCTCGAAGCTCGACGTCTGGCCCGAGCTGACGCTCGCGGCCGCGCGGCGCGGCGTGAAGCTCGGTCTCATCTCCGCCACCGTCGCGCCGCACAGCTCGCGGCTGCGCTGGCCCACCCGGCAATGGTCCCAGCCCGCGTACCGGGCGCTCGACCGGATTGGCACGATCAGCGACGACGACGGTAAGCGCCTGGAGCAGCTCGGTGCGCGGCCGGAGGCGATCGCCGTCACCGGCGACACGCGCTACGACAGCGTCGCCGAGCGCGCGGAGCGGCTGGACCGCGGCCGCGAGCCGCTGGCGCGGCTCGGCAGCGTCGCCGCCGGCACCTTTACGATCGTCGCCGGCTCGACGTGGCCGAGCGATGAAGCGGTGCTGCTCCCCGCCTTCGCCGATTTGTTGGTCCAGGTGCCCACCGCGCGCCTGCTCCTCGCGCCCCACGAACCGAATCCCGACCATCTGGCGGGGATCGCCCAACGGCTGAGCGACCTGAAACTCTCGCGACCGGTGCGCCTGTCGCAGCTCGAGCACGCCAAGCCGGGGCCCGTCATCGTGGTAGACCGCGTCGGCATCCTGGCGGACCTGTACGCGCTGGCGGACGTGGCGTTCGTGGGCGGCGGTTTCCACCGCGCGGGGCTCCATTCCGTGCTCGAGCCGGCGGTGTTCGGCGTGCCGATCGCCGTGGGTCCGCACTGGGAGATGAGCCGCGACGCGGGACTCCTGCTCGAGCGCGGCGCGGCAGTCGCCCTGCCCAGCGACGCGCGCCATCCGCTGCACTCGCAGTGGCTGGTGTGGCACCACGACGCGGCGGCCCGCCGCAAGGCGGGCGCAGCAGCGAAAGAAGTGGTAGCGGAGGGACGCGGGGCCAGCGAGCGGACGACGGCGCTAGTGCGGGAATTGGTGGTGTCACGGTAGCGTGGTGTAGGGGCGCAGCATGCTGCGCCCCTACGCCTACCGCGGCACCACCACCCCTTCAAACGTGACCGACCTCGGGACGATCGCCCCGAACGACAACGCGGTCACCAGCAGGTCCGACCAGCGACTGTGCACCTTGATCTTGAGGTTCGCGATGCGCGAGGCCGTCCCGACCTGACCGGCCAGCACGTCTTCGGCGCTGGGTGAGGCGACCGCGACGGCTCCCCACAACAGGAACACGGGACGGCGCGTGACGCGGAAGGGCGTCCCCTGCACCGGCGTCGTCGCCGGCTCGGCGAGGGACGTGGGCACGCCGAGCTCGGTGCTGTCGAAGGTGAGGGTACAACCGCTCACCGTGAGGGCCAGCGCCATCAGGCCCGCGCGCGCGATCGAACGAATCACGGATCTCCTGGAAAAAAAAGGGGCGCGCCGAGAACGGCGCGCCCCCAAAGCTAGCAGGTTTACATCCCGATGGGAGCCTTCAGGGCCACGTGGGCGCCGAGGCCGAACGTTCCAATCGTTCCACCGCCGACGCTTTCGGAGTCGTACGCGAGGTGCACGCCGAACATCCCGAAGTTCGCGTTGGCGCCGAGGGTCCAGCCCAGATTGGAGGTCGTCCCGCTGAGCCCGGACACCTTGTACCAGCGGTTCGTGATCGACAGGTACGGCTCGATGCTGATCCCGGGGGTCGGCACGCTGACGGCCACACCGCCACCCGCGGTGACCCGCGTGACCGCGGGACTACCGTTCGCGGCGCCCGCCCTGGCGCCCCCCACCTGCAGATTCAGCGCCACCGGGATGAGGCTGCCACCGATGATCTTGAACCCGGCGTTGCCGCCGACGGACGTGACGTTGTCCACCGCGCCGCTCGGCTTCCACGACACGAGGCCTGCCGTCAGCGACAGGTTGGCGAGGCCGACCGTGCCCCGAAATCCGAACGCGGTCCCCTTGCCCCCGTTGTTGTTCGGGATGCCGACGTCTCCGTTGATGGTGACGCCCGTGCCGCCCTTGGGGCTGTTCCAAACTGGCATGCCGAACCACTGCGCTGCTGCCGGCGACACCGCTACCGCGGCTAACGCCAAAACCGTCATGATGCGCTTCATGCGTATCCTCCCTCGCGTGAAAACCGGGCGCCGGCATCTCCGGACCCCGGCCAAGCTCCGCCTACGGTAGGAAACCGGCGACGGCAAGTCAATTGTGTCGCCCTAATGCACCCACACGGCGCTAAGCGACACACCCTCCAAGTCCCCCAGACCCGCGCTGATGCGGGCGTCAAACCGGGGGGAAAGCCGGAAATCGGCTCCCAAACCGAGGGTGAACAGGAAGTCCGAGTTGCCGCTGCCCGCGACCAGGGTGCCGGTCGGCTGCACGTACGGCACGATGCTGACCGAGGATCCTTGCGGATCGATTCGGCGGCCGAGCGACAGACCCACCGGTACGAAGAGCACCGAGTTGCCGCTCGAGAACCACCCACCGATGCCGACCACCAACGCCCCGTCGAGAGGGAAGTCGACCGTGTGCGACACGACCCGCTCCCGCGCCTCGGCGCCGAGGAGCAGAATCGTCGAGCTGCCGCCACCGAGGTCGAGCATCCCGGCGCGGAAGCCGAGGTCGAACTTGCCGCTCGACATCCGATAGGCGCCCTCGAACGCGATGACGCCGATCTCCGAGCGGGTGAAGGCACGATAGGGCGCGTTGAAACTGGGCATGCCGGTCGCCTGCGCCGCCGCTTGCGACGCGAGGGCGCTCACCAACACGAACAGCGCGAGACACCGACGCATACGAATCTCCTTGTTGTTATTCGAGTCGTGATCCGTGCGGCACAGGGTACCCGACGAGAGGCGCGGCGTTCCGATGTTCCGGAACGCCGCGCCCACAGAAGAGGATCTTAGTGCCAGAGGGAGATGCCGAGCCGAGCGCCGATCTGGAGCTCGCTCGGGATGCCGAGGCTCGTCATCTTGGAGGTGTACTTGACGCCCAACTCGTAGCGCCACGCGCCACTGCCGTACGGCTTGCGCCAGCCGACGCCACCGTTGACCGCGAACCCGGTCCCGCTCGGGCCGTTGTCTGCGAGCACCAGGCCTGCGCCGCCCGTGAAGTACATCCCGTTGCGGTGACCGCCCGGGCTGTTCGCGAACAGCACATTGACGCCGGGCTCGAAGTCGTAGGTCGTGCCGCCACCCACCGAACTGAGGCGCAGGGTGAACCGCGGCTCCCACATCATTTTCTTGCCGGCTTTCACGAGACCGACCCGCACATCCACCGGGGTGCCGATCTCGATGCCGCCCGACGAGCCGGAAA